>FTIF01000471.1_pt5 | contig 12381 bp, 11 predicted proteins | sample 1658001 | NCBI WGS metagenome assembly FTIF01 (sample SAMEA3914789, study PRJEB12502) | metagenome | biome: forest; material: soil | place: Canada | collected 2011-07-03 | depth 0.3 m | reverse complement strand
TCGAACTGCACCGGCGTGGTGGTGGGGAACAGGTACGGCCCTAGCGGGCCGTCCGCCTCGCGGTAGGACAGGCCGAACACATCGCCGCTGAAAATGCCGCGGCTCTCCGCATCCCAGATGGCGTAATGATGGCGCGCATGCCCCGGCGCGTCGAGGAACAGCAGCTCGCGGCCGCTGAAGTCGAGCCTGAAGCCGTCGTCGGCCACGATCATGCGCTGCTCCGGCACCGGCACGATTTCGCCGTACATGGCGGCCATGTTTTCCGCGCCGTACACCGCGGTGGCGCCTTCGATCAGCCTGGACGGATCGATCATGTGGCGCGCGCCGCGCGGGTGGATCACCAGCTTCGCATTGGGCAGCTTGCGCAACAGCTGGCCGGCGCCGCCGGCATGGTCCAGGTGCACGTGCGTCGGCATGACGTAGCTCACCTGCTCCGGCGCGATGCCGCGCTGTTCCAGCACCCGCAGCAGCCCCGGCACCGACAGCGCGGTGCCGCATTCGACGAAAGCGTAGCTGTCGCCCCTGCGCAGCAGGTAGCAGCAGGCCAGGCCGGGCCGCAACAGCTCGCTGTCGATGCAGCTGATGTTGTGCGCGTAGTCGGTGATGCGCGGCAGCTTCAATTCTGCCTCCATTTGAACAGGGCGGCGCCGAGCACCAGGTAGAGCGCGCTCATCGCCGCCAGCGCCAGCAGATTGGGCATGATCTGCTGCAGCCCGGCGCCGTCCAGCATGATGGCGCGGGCGCCGTTGATCAGGTGCGTCAGCGGCAGCAGCTGCGCCACGATCTGCAGAATGCGCGGCGCGCCGTCGATGGAGAAGAACACGCCGCACACCACCATCATCGGCGTGGCGATGACGTTGAGAATGCCGCCGGCCAGCTCCTCGCTGCTGATCCGCGCCGACACCACCAGGCCCATGGCGATCATGGAAAAGACCGCCAGGGTGGTGAGCAGCAGCAGATTCCAGTAGGAGCCTTCCATGCGCAGGTGCAGCAGCAGGCGGCAGGCCATGAATACGGCCGCGTTGACCACCACGATCAGCAGCAGGCGCGACAGTAGCTGCGCCAGCAGGAATTCGAAGGCGCGCAAGGGCGTGGCATTGAGGCGCTTGAGGTAGCCGTTCTTGCGATAACGCACGATGACGTAGCCGATGCCGAACAGGCAGCCGAACATCATGTTCATGCCCAGCACGCCGGGCGTGACCCAGTCGACGTAGCGCACCTTGGCGCCGCTGGTGATCTGGCGCTGCAGGGTCTCGCCGCCGGCGCCGCGCAGCAGCTGTTCCAGCAGCTTGCCCTTGGGCGATTGCTCGTTGACCCAATAGCGGCCGGGCGCGGCGCTGAAATCGACCAGCATGTCGATGCGCTGCAGCTGCACTTTGTGCAGGGCCGGATCGCGCTGCTCCTCGCGGTAGAACTGCACCTGCGGCGTATCGAGGAAGGGGTGCAGCTTCGCGTCCAGCGCCGTGCCTTCGGGCGCCAGCACGCCGACCTTGAACATCGGCTGCCCCGGCCCGGAGAAGACGTAGGCTAGGCCCACCACCAGCAGCACCGGGAAAATCACGTTCCAGCCGACGGCGGACTTGTCGCGGATGAACTCCAGGCTACGCGCCCACGTCGCGGCCCGCAGGCGGCGCCAGGAGTCGAGAAAGCGATTGCTCATGTGCGCAGATCCCGCCCGGTCAGTTCCAGGAACAGGTCTTCCAGCGTGCGCTGGCGGATCCGCAGATGCGCCAGCGAGGCGCCCACCGCCAGCAGGCGGGCGATGGTGTTATTGATATCCGGCGTATGGATTTCCACCACGTCGCCCTTCTGCTTGTAGGCGACGCCGTCATTGAGCTTGCTCGCCTCCGCGACCGGCAATTCCAGCACCGAATCGTCGAAGTGCTCCGCCAGCAGCGCCGCCGGGCTGCCGCGCGCGATGATCTTGCCGTGGTCGACGATGACGATCTCGTCGCACAGCAGATAGGCTTCTTCCATGTAATGCGTGGTCAGCACGATGGTCTTGCCCTGCGCCTTGACGCCCTGCACCAGGTCCCAGAAATTGCGCCGCGCCTGTGGGTCGAGTCCGGTGGTGGGCTCGTCGAGAAACAGCACTTCCGGCTGGTTGACCAGGGCGATGGCCAGCAGCAGGCGCTGGCGCTGGCCGCCGGACAGCTTGCTGGTGTCGCGGTCGAGGAATTCCTCCAGCCGGCACAGCGCCACCAGTTCCTCCAACGGCCGGCGCACCGGATACAGCGCGCTGAAGAAGCGCAGATTTTCGCGGGTGGTGAGATGGTCCTGCAGCGCCGTGCTCTGGAACTGGATGCCGACGCGCTCGCGGTAGTGGCCGCCCAGCGGCGCACCGCGGAACAGCACCTGGCCGGAAGTGGGCTTGAGCAGGCCCTCCATCATCTCGATGGTAGTGCTCTTGCCGGCACCGTTCGGGCCGAGCAGGCCGAAACAGGTGCCTTCCTGCACTTCGAAGCTGACGCCATCCACCGCTTGGACGCGGGGATAGTGTTTGACGAGATCGCGGACTTCGAGGACGGGCGGCATGGGGGCTTATTCTGCCGGAAGGCGCAGGCGCACGCTGCAGCCGGTGACGGGCGCGCCGCAAGCGGCTGTCGGCATCGCCATTTCCGCCCGCGCACGGAACGGCGCAAACTGCCCCATAACAAACTGCACGCTCAAGCTGCACGCTCGGAGGAGAACCGTGAACAAGATAGCCCGCGCCATCGCCGTGGCGACAGGTCTGTGGTGCGCCGTGGCATCCGCCATTCCGGAAGGCCCCACCTTCCCCTCCGCCGGCTGGACCGAACGCGAGGTGAAGAACTTCGCCACCATCACCCAGGCACCCGCCGAGCAGCTGGCGAGTCCGGCTTTCCTGGCCCGCCTGACCACGCAGAGCCTGGCCAATATCACCAGCCTCACGGTGCGCGACCTGGCCGACCCGAGCTGGGTGCTCGCCTCGTCCACCCCGCTCGACCAGCTGCTCGCCGCGCTGAAGGACCCGGCCTCGCTCAGCGCCACCCTGCAGCAGATCCTCAAAGAAGCGGTCGCCGATCCGGCCGGCGCCGTCTCGCTGTCGCTGGACTCGCCGTTGACGCCCTTGTGCACCAGCTACGCCTTCCCCTGCGATGGCGACCCGTTCCGTTTCCCGGCGGCAACGGGAGCGGACGGCAGCGCCTTCTACAGCAATGAAGCCGTGGTCACCCCGGTGGTGTTCTACGACTCCGGCTGCGCCCGCCTCAACGGCCAGGTGTGGCAGCCGAAGAACGTTCCGGCCGGCACTACCCTGCCCGGCATCGTGATCCAGAACGGCTCGGTGGAAGCGCCGCAAACCGCTTACTGGTGGGCGGCGCAGCTGCTGGTGCGCAAGGGCTACGTGGTGCTCAGCTTCGACCCGCGCGGCCAGGGCCGCTCCGATCAGCAGACTCCTTCCGGCGGCCAGGGCACCAATATCAACCCCTCGGTGTTCTGGACCGGCCTGGTCGATGCCATCGACTTCTTCCGCTCCTCGCCGGACACGCCGTATCCCAATAACGCCGCCTGTGCCAAGTCCTACCCGACCCAGGTCACAGCCTCCAACCCGGCCTACGCCGCGATCGATCCGGACCGCCTCGGCATCGTCGGTCATTCGCTCGGCGCCATCGGCGTCAGCATCGTGCAGGGTTACGATGCGCCCGGCGCCGATCCGTGGCCGGGCAAGCTCGACAAGACCAATCCGGTGAAGGCGGTGGTGGCCTGGGACGGCCTGCTGGCGCCGGGCAGCGTCAATGTCGGCGGCGCTGCCGGTGGCGGCGTGCTCACCCTGCTGCAGCAACTGCCAATTACCAAGCAGGCCTACGACTTCATCGAGCAGGCCGTGATCACGCGCGGCATGCCGAAGTTCGCGCCGCGCGTGCCGAGCATGGGCCAGTCCTCCGAATACGGCCTGGCGCCGACACCGTTCCTCATCCCGCCCGATCCCGAAGGGCACAAGGACGGCTTCAGCGCCTGGCAGAAAGCCGGCGTGCCGACCTTCGAGTTCACCATCCAGGGCAGCTCCCACTACGAGTGGAGCCAGGTGCCGATTTTCCCTACCAGTTCCTGGTGCCCGGACACCAGCAGCGGCACCTGCGTTGGCGGCTGGGGCGAGCCGATGGCCGAGCACTACACCCTGGCCTGGCTCGACCGCTGGCTGAAGAAGTCCGGCGAAAGCGGCTACGACGACGCCGATGCACGCCTGCTCGACGATCAGGGCGCGCAGGGCAGCGCCAAGATGAGCTTCTATTACCGCTCCTCGCGCAGCTTTCCGGATCGCGGCGGCACCGTGCACAGCTGCGACGACATCCGCGCCGGCTGTAGCGATACCACCGGTAGCAGTAGCAGCAGCTCAAGCGGGGGTAGCAGCTCGAGCAGCAGTTCCGGCGGCAGCAGTTCCAGCAGTAGCAGCTCCAGCAGCGGCAGTTCGAGCAGCAGTTCGGGCGGCGGGGCTTTCGCGCCCTGGCTGCTCGCCGGACTCGCCGGACTGGGCTGGAGACGCCGTTACCTTGCCAGGCGGTAGCTGTGCGGCGGTCGGCCCTTCCAGCGCTTGAAGGCGTGGATGAAGCTGGCCGCCTCGGAATAACCCAGGCGCTCGGCGATCTGCTCTACCGACAGATTAGCGGCGGACAACAGCTCCTCCGCCAGGGTCTCGCGCACCTCGTCGGTCAGCGCCTTGTAGCTGGTGCCTTCCTCCAGCAGGCGCCGGCGCAGGGTGCGCGGCGTCAGCAGCAGATCGCCGGCCACCGCATTCATGTCGGGGATATGCCCCGGCTGATGCAGGATGCGGTCGCGCACCCGCTCGGCCACGCCGCTGCGCACCTTGCGCGCGGCGAGCAGCTTGCGGCACTGCTCCTCCGCCATGCGCCGGCTCGACTCGTTGGCCTGCGGCAGCGGCGAGCTCAGCACGGCGGCATCCATCGCCACCTCGTTGCGCGCCGCGCCGAACTGCGGCTCCACCCCGAACAGCCGGGTGAAGTGCTCCGCATACGCCGGACGCCGGCAACGCAGCGACAGTCGGCGCGGCATCAGCGCACTCGAAAACATCTCGCGCTGCAGGGTCAGGGCCGCGGCGGCGTCGCGCTCCAGCAGGAACTGGCGCACGTCCTCTGGGATGGCGCTGTCGTCGAACAGCAGGCGCATCTCGCCGTCCGCGTCTTCGGCGGTGATGCGGTTATAGGCATAGGTCAGGTTGAGATAGCGCAGCGCCACATCCACCGCGCTGCGCAGGTTGGGGCTGCTGATGATGGCGAAGCCGAGGATGCCGTAGGCGGTGAAGTGGTAGCGCGTGCCCGCCTCCAGGCCCAGGCCGGGCACCTGGCCAAGGCCGCGCACCAGGTTGCGCACCAGGGCCAGCTCCTGATGGCCGCTGACCACCGCCGCGGGGTCGGCCAGCTGCGCCGGCGTCAGGCCGGTGCCTTCCAGACAGGCAGCCAAAGGCAGGCCATGCTCGACGCCGAGCTGCGCCTGTAACTGCATGCTGGCAATGCCGCGCTGGAAGTCCCAGTTATGCACCCATTCCTCCCGAACGATCCCTAGCTTGGAATACCTGTCCTCAATTATCAATATTTTGTCCCGGGACGCCATAACCCCGGCTGCCGCAGCCCCCTAAGCTGGGCCATAAGCTCGATACAGGTCGGCTGGAGGAGATACAGATGGACGCAGGCGCAAAACGCAACAATGGTGCTGGCCCCAGTGTAGTCATCATCGGCAGCGGCTTCGGCGGCCTCAGCATGGGCCACTCGCTGCAGCAGGCCGGCATCGAGTCCTTCACCATCCTGGAGAAAGCCCAGGACGTCGGCGGGGTGTGGCGCGAGAACACCTATCCAGGTGCCGCCTGCGATGTGCCCTCGCACCTCTATTCCTTCTCCTTCGAGCCGCACTATCCCTGGTCTTGCCGCTATGGCAAACAGGCGGAGATCCTCGACTACCTGCGCCACATCGCGCGCAAGCACGATCTGCTGTCGCATGTGCGCTTCGGCTGCGAGGTACAGGGCGCCGATTACGACGAAGCGCGCGGGTTGTGGCGCATCCGCCTCAAGGGCGGCGAAGTGCTGGAAGCGAACATGCTGGTCTCCGCCGTGGGCCAGTTGCACCAGCCGCAGATTCCCCAGCTCAAGGGCCTGGAGAACTTCAAGGGCCGCACCTTCCACTCCGCCCGCTGGGACCACGGCTACGACTTCAAGGGCAAGAGCGTGGCGGTGATCGGCACCGGCCCGAGCGCGGTGCAGCTGGTGCCGGAGATCGCCAAAGAGGTTAAGCAGCTGCACCTGTACCAGCGCTCGCCGGGTTGGTGCGTGCCGAAATTCGACCGCCCCTACCGCCGCTGGGAACGCAAGCTGATCGAAACCTTCCCGCTGCTGCACGATATCGACCGCACACGCATTTTCTGGACTTTTGAACTGCTCAACTCGGCCCTGCTGCGCAAACCGGTGCTGGGCCGCATCGCTCAAGGCATCCTGCGCGGCAGCGCCGAAGTGCTGAAGCGTCTGCAGGTGCGCACCCCTGCGCTGCGCGCCAAGCTGACCCCTGACTACCCGATGGGCTGCAAGCGCACCCTGCTGTCCAATGAATGGTTGCGCACCCTGGCGCAGCCGCACGTCGAAGTGGTCAGCGAGGGCATCCGCGAAGTCACCGCCAGCGGCATCCGCGACGAGGACGGCAAATTGCGTGAAGTGGACGCCATCGTCTACGGCACCGGCTTCGCTTCCACCGAATTCCTGGCGCCGATGGAGATCCACGGCCCCGGCGGCCGCAGCCTGCGTGAGCGCTGGAAGAACGGCGCTGAAGCCTACCTCGGCATGAGCGTCAGCGGCTTCCCCAATCTGTTCGTGGTCTACGGCCCCAACACCAATCTCGGCGCTGGCTCGATCATCTACATGCTGGAACAGCAGACGCGCTATATCGCGCAGGCCGCGAGCACGCTGCGCGATCGCGGCCTGGCTTCGCTGGAAGTGCGCGTCGACGTGCAGCACGAATTCAATGCGATGCTGCAGAAGCGCAACAAGCAGACCGTGTTCGAAGCCGGCTGCCACAGCTGGTACCTGACTGCCGACGGCCGCAACACCAACACCTGGGTCGGCTACATGAGCGAGTACGGCCGCCTCACCCGCGAGCCGAACCTGGCGCACTACCATCTGGTGCCGGCCCAGGCCTCGGACGCACCGCTGGCGCGCGCCGCCTGATAGGCTGCCGCGGGACCAATAAAATTCCGGGGCTGTGATGAAAACAATTCTGCGCACCGTGGTCAGGGTGCTGTTCAAACCCCTGCTCTCGCCCTGGGTACCGCTCGCTGTGCAGCGCCAGGGCTCCAGGGCCGCCGGCCTGCTGTCGAAATATCCGCGCGGCACCGTATCCAGCAAGCTCGACATGAACGGCGTGCCAACCGTACACCTGCACACGCCTGCCGCCGAGCCGGACAAGGCCGTGCTGTTGCTTCACGGCGGCGCCTACGTGCTGGGCGGCCCCTCCAGCCACGCCGGCCTCGCCGCGCAGCTGGGCCAGGCCGCCGGCGCCGAAGCCTATCTGGCCGACTATCGCCTGGCGCCGGAGAACCCCTATCCCGCCGCCCTCGACGATGCGCTGGCCGCCTACCGCTGGCTGCTGCAGCACCACCAGCCCGGGCAACTGGTCATCGCCGGCGACTCCGCCGGCGGCAATCTGACGCTGGCCGCCGCCATCGCCATCCGCGACGCCGGACTGCCGCTGCCGGCCGCGCTGGTGCTGATCTCGCCCTGGATCGACCTCACCCACGGCGGCGAGACCATCCGCACCCACGCGCAACGCGACCCGATGCTGAACGCCTCCTGGCTCGGCACCTGCGCCGCGCGCTACGCCGGCAATATAGCGCCGGGCGATCCGCGCATCTCGCCGCTGTTCGGCGACCTGAAAGGGCTGCCGCCGATGATGATCCACGTCGGCAGCGAGGAGATCCTGCTCAGCGATTCACAGCGGCTGGCGCAACGCGCCGAAGCGGCCGGGGTGGATGTCAACCTGCACCGGTTCGATGGCTTATGGCATGACTTTCAATTGCATGCCGGGCAGCTGGCCGAAGCGGATGCTTCGATTGCCGAACTGGGGAAGTTCATGCGCAAGCAGATGAAAAGCTAGTGGCTAGCCTGTAGGTTGGGGTTCGCTGCGCTCACCCCAACCTACATTTCTGACCACTATTTTTCACCGCACCGTGCTCGGCTTCATGTGCAGCAGCTCGATCAGGTCTTCACGCCGGTAAATCGCCAGCTTCCGGTAAATCCGCGTGGTGTGATTCGCCACCGTCGACACCGCAATGCCGTACTGCCGCGCAATCGACTTCAGCGTCTTGCCGTTGCTCAGCGCCCGTGCGATTTCCTGCTCGCGCGGCGACAACGCATCCAGCGGCAGCGGCTTGCGCGCATGCAGCAGGTAAAGATTGCCGCAGCGCGCCACGCGCAGATGCAATCCCCCCTCCATCAACTCGCCGCCTTCCTCGCCCAGCGCGCTCTCCGGCAAGGTGAACGGCAGCCGCGCCACATCGCCGGAATGGCCGGTTTCCTCCAGCAAGCCGCGGAAACGGCCGCTGACTGCATAGACGGCGCCGCCGGCGTCGACCAGGGCGGCGGAGCCGCGGTTGGCGCGCCCCATGGAATGCAGCCAGTCGTCGCGTCGCACGAACTGCAGCATCGACAGGGCGCCTGCGGCACACAGATGCATGCCGGCGCGCTCCAGCGCCTGCTCGTCGGCGCGCTTGGCGCGGGCGGGGTACTGCAGCACCACGGTGTGCAGCAACTCGCTGCCCGCCGGAATGTGGACAAAAGCCTGGGCCGTCGGCGACGCCTCCAGCACCGCTACCTCACGACCCTTGGGCAGCGCCAGCTTGGCCAGTGCCGTCGGCGTGGCAAAAGGCTGTGGGTGTTGCGTCAGCTCGCCGTCGTTGCCGCGCGTGCCGCGCGACCACCAAGCTGCCGCGCTGGCTCCGAACTGCTCGCAGAACAGGCCCAGCGCGCGGCCGCGAAACGACTGCCAGTCACCCTCGGTGGCGGTGCAATACAGCGCATTGATGAGTGCGTCGGTGCCTTCCATTGCTTGCTTCCGGGCGCGATTCAGTGTTTCTGGTTCAAGGTTTTTATGGTCAAGTCCATGCTGCTGTTCGCAACATGACACCTATTGTGCATGTTTTTGAACGGATTTCGCGGCCCGCGGCGATTTACGCTTCCTAACTGCGCTGCCGCTCCCCGGCGTTTTGGCAGGCGCAATACCCGCCGCGCGCTCCAGTTCGGCCAGCGCATCGGCCATCAGATCGAGCAGATGCTCGATATCCGGCACCGCGTCGAGATAGGCCGTTAGCCCCACATCGAGCTGGTCGCGATAGCTCAGCACCGTGATATTCAGCGCCAATCCATGATACGGAATGCTGATCGGATAGTTGGCCAGCAGCGGCGCACCGGCCAGATACAGCGTCACCGGCGGCCCCGGCACATTGGAAATGAGCACGTTGACCGGCGGCTTGAGACGGTCGCTGTTGACGAAGTTCTGATACAGCCTGGCCGCCCGCGCCATCAGAGCCGGCGTCGGCAGCTCCATCCAGTCCATCAGCATCTTGGCCGGCACCGCGCGATGCACCCGCTTCAGCTTGGCGGTGCTGCGGCTGACTGCGGACACCCGCTGTAGGGGATCGGCGTACTGCGTCGGCAATTCCACCGTCAGCATGGCCAGGCGGTTGCCGCCCGCCTGCCGGTCCTCGCGGCTGCGCACCGAGATCGGCACCGCCGCCACCAGCGGCCGCTCCGGCAGCTCGTCCTTTTCCAGCAGGTACTGGCGCAGCGCCCCGGCGCAGATCGCCAGCACCGCATCGTTGACGGTGATGCTCAGTGCGCGCTTCAGAGCCTTGATGCGAAGCAGCGACAGGGAGCGGAAGGCGTAGTTGCGCCGGGCGTCGATGGCAACGTTGAAACGCGTGCGCGGCGCCGGCTTGAAAGATTGCGGGATGAGCGAAGGCTCTGCAGTTTCGGCCGCCGGCGACTCGACCGCTGTGTCCGCATCGCCCCGCCCCATCAGCGCCTTGCCCAGCTGCCAGGCCACCGGCGCACTGCTGCGCACCAGGCCGACGAACTGGCGATGACGGCTCCAGGCTTGCCTGGCGGTGAACAACAGCCGGTCGATCACCTGCGGCAACTCGTCCGGATCCCAGGGCGCGACCGGCGGCGGCAACGGCGCCGCATCGGCCTTGAGATCGAGCAGCTTGCTCAGCAGCTCCGCGCCGGAGACGCCGTCGATGCAGGCGTGGTGGATGATGGAGATGCAGGCGGCGCGCCTGCGCGACAGGCCTTCCACATAATAGAAAGCCCACAGCGGCCGATCGCGCGGCAGCGCAGTCCCCGCCAGTTCGGCCACCAGCGCCGCCAGCTGCAGATCGCGCCCCGGAGCCTTCAGCTGCAGCTTCTGCACATGCTGGTCGAAACGGAAATCGGGATCCTCGATCCAGAACGGAGGCACCAGGTTGAGCGGCATGCTCACCAGCCGGCGGCGGAAGCTCGGCAGCAGATGCAGGCGTTCGGCGATGCGCTGGCGCACCGTCTCGAAGCCGAAGCCCTGCGGCGCCCGCGCCAGGTCGAGTATGGTGACCCCGCCGATATGCATCGGCGCATCGGCAGTCTCGATATTGAGGAACATCGAGTCCATGCCGCTGAGCTGCTTCATTGCATTCACCTCCTGTGCATGCGCGCATCATTGTGCCGACGAGGGGCGAACATCGCTACCACCCGTACGGGTTGTTTCAATCTGACCGAGCCACGCCGCAGAGATTCCCTGCAATCGCCAATTCGATCGTGATCCGCTCCGATGATGAATCCGCATGCAGCGTGCCACGGCGGCGCAGCACCCCTGCTCTTGCGCTTTGCCGGCAAGCGGATTAATTTATGACTGACTGGTCGGTCATTTATGAATCAAGCTATGAATCAAGTCATGACACAGCAATTCCTTGAACCGCTGCAACTCTCCTACCGCATCGAAGGCCAGGGCCCGACGCTGATCCTGCTGCCGGCCAATCCCGGCGAAAGCCGCGACTTCGACGCCGTCGCGCCACAGCTGGCACAGCGTTTCCGCCTGATCCGCCTGGACTGGCCCGGCTACGGCAGCAGTCCGGCGCCGCAGCCACCGTCGCAGGCTGGCGCCAGCTACTTCCTGGAACGCTTCGACGCCTTCATGGACAGCCTGGGCATTGCCGGTGCCCACCTGCTCGGCAACTCGGTCGGCGCCAACGTCGCCGTGCGCTACGCCCTGCGCAAGCCGCAGCGGGTGCAAAGCCTGGTGCTGGTCTCGCCCGGCGGCTTCACCACGCCCAACGCCTTCACCCGCGCCTTCTGCGCCCTGCAGGGCCAGATCTGGTTCAAGCGCCTGCTCGGCAGCGGCTTCACCCGCTGGTACCTGCGCCGGCGCAATCCGTGGACCCAGGCGATGATCGCGCGCGCCGGCGGCGAACAGGCTGGCGCGGACGCACTGCAGGTCAATGCCGCGGTGTGGCGCAGCTTCCTCGAGCCGCAGCACGATCTGCGCATCGCGGCGGGCGCACTGCGCGTCCCCGCCCTGGTGGTCAGCGGCCAGCATGACCCGGTGCTGCCTGCGGACACCGACGGCCGCAACGCCACCAGCGCCATCCCTGGCGCACGGCAGGTCGTGTTCGACTGCGGCCATGCGCCGTTCGCCGAGATGCCCGAGCAGTTCCTGGAAGCCGTCACGACTTTCTGGAGCGCCCATCATGTCGCGTGACGGCGCTCCCACCCGCGAACGTCTGCTCGCCGCCGGCCTGCAACTGGCACAGACCGGCGCGTTGTCGGCGCTGCGGGTGGACGAGGTGGTCAATGCCGCCGGCGTGGCCAAGGGCACCTTCTACGTCCATTTCGCCACGCGCGAGGATTTCCTGGTGGCGCTGCACCGCCGCTTCCACGACCAGCTGGCACAGCGCATCGACCACGCCGTCGCCGGCCACGCCCTGGGCATGCAGCGCCTGCTGCGCGGCAGCCTGGCCTACCTCGATGGCTGCTGCGACCAGCACGGCATCAAGGCCATGCTGCTCGGCGCACGCGCCGAACCCGCTATTCAGCATGCGGTGTCGGCGCAGAACGCGCGCTTCGCCGGGCTCGCCACTCAGGAGTTCAAAGCCGCCGACTGGCCTGCGCCGCAACAGGCCGCAAGGCTGTGGGTCGGCATGGTGGCCGAAGCGGCCATCGCCGAAGCCGAGGCCGGCCGCAAGCTGCCGGTCATGCGCCAGGCCCTGGCGCGATTCCTTACCTGACGCCTGCCATCCCTAATACTTGTCATCCTGAGCGCAGCGAAGGATCTGGCCGGACCCCTCGCTGCGCTCAGAGTCTGCCCCCGGGCTTGTAGTCGGGGTATGACAGGCGC
>FTIF01000741.1_pt1 | contig 12391 bp, 12 predicted proteins | sample 1658001 | NCBI WGS metagenome assembly FTIF01 (sample SAMEA3914789, study PRJEB12502) | metagenome | biome: forest; material: soil | place: Canada | collected 2011-07-03 | depth 0.3 m | reverse complement strand
GTGCAGGCCGCGTCCGAGGCGCCGCGCGCCGCCGCCGAGATCATCTCCGAACTGCGCCAGAAGCTGTCCGACAGCATGGCGCGCGACAACACGATGCTGGACGAGCGCGCCCGCATCCTCGAGACGCTGGGCACGCTGCTGGACGGCGTGAACCAGGCGGCCCGCGAGCAACGCGGCGCGATCGATTCGCTGGTGAGCACGTCGGCCGACGTGCTGGAGCGCGTCGGCGCGCGCTTCGGCGAGCAGGTGAGCGCCGAGGCCGGCAAGCTGGCCGACGTGGCCGCGCAGGTCACCGGCAGCGCCGCGGAAGTGGCGAGCCTGGGCGAGGCCTTCGGCTTCGCCGTGCAGCTGTTCAGCGAGTCCAACGACAAGCTGGGCGCGCACCTGGAGCGCATCGACGGCGCACTCGGCGCGCAGATGTCGCGCAGCGACGAGCAGCTCGCCTACTACGTGGCGCAGGCGCGCGAGGTGATCGACCTCAGCATCCTGTCGCAGAAGCAGATTATCGAGGAACTGCAGCGCCTGGCCGGGCGCCAGGCGGAGGCGCTGGCGTGATGATGGACGACATCGACGCGGACGGCGCCGTCGACGCGTCCACGCCGGTCTGGGCCGTCTTCGGCGACCTGATGGCGGGCCTGCTGGGCGCGTTCGTGCTGATCCTGCTGTTCGCGCTCGCGTCGCAGCTGGAGCTCGTGACGCGGCTGCAGGACGAGATCCGGCAGCATCAACAGGCGGAGCTGCGCCGCGCCGCGCTCGAACGCGCGCTGGCCGTGCCGCTGGCCGCGGGGCGCGTCACGATCGTCCACGGGCGCATAGCCATCAACGGCAGCGTGCTGTTCGCATTCAACTCCGCCGAGCTGCAGCCCGATGGCCGCGCGTTGCTGAAGACGCTGGCCGCGCCGATCGCCACCTATCTGCGCGGGCAGGACGAGATCCTGATGGTGAGCGGCTTCACCGACGACCGCCAGGTGCGCGGCGGCAACCACCAGTTCGCGGACAACTGGGAGCTGTCGGCCCAGCGTTCGCTGACCGTCACGCGCGCGCTGATCGAGGAGGGCGTGCCGTCCTCCGACATCTTCGCCGCCGCCTTCGGCTCCGAGCAGCCGGTGGCCGACAACGCCGACGCCGACGGGCGCTCGAAGAACCGCCGCGTGGAGATGGCCCCCACGCCGCGGCCGCCGCGAGCCGGCGCCAGCGCGGTCGCCCCGCATGCCTGACAACACGCCACGGCTCGCCGACGCGAGGCCCTTGCACACCCTGCGAAAACGCGGCGCGCTCGGCCAGTTGGTGGACTACGCCGCGCGCCAGAAACTGGCACTCGCGCCAGGTCCGTCGTCGACGACGTTGCGCGAGGCGGCACCGGCAAGCACCGATACCGGCACGGTGGCCGACCCGCAGACCCTGCAGTTCTTCAAGCGCACCTGGTCGCGGCTCAGCGCGGATCAACGCCTCGCGCAGTCCCGCGCTTCGTTGCCCGAGAACGCGGGTCCGTTGAACTCGCACCACCTCGTGCACCGCTCGCTGACGCTGATGAGCGAGCTGTCGCCGGACTATCTCGAACGCTTCGTCGGCTACGTCGATGCGTTGCAGTGGCTGGAGCAGGCCAACGAGTCCGCGCTGCAGGATGCGGGCGCCGCCGCGCGCGCGGCCGGCGGCAGGAAGAGCATGGCCGCCCGGCGCGGCTGAAAAGTCGCGCACGCCGCGTCGCGGTCTTGCGGCATCATCGGCACTCGGATCCACCTGGAAGGAAACTGTCGTGCGCACCATCGGCCTGATCGGCGGAATGAGCTGGCAATCGAGCGCGGAGTACTACCGCGCGATCAACCAGGAAGTGCAGGACAGGCTCGGGCCGCTGCACTCGGCCGCGATCGTGATGGAAAGCGTCGATTTCGAGCCGATCGCCCGCGCCCAGCGGGAAGGGCGCTGGGACGACGCCGCCGTGCCGCTGGCTGCCGCCGCCCGCCGGCTGGAAGTCGCCGGCGCGGCGTGCGTGGTGCTGTGCACGAACACCATGCACAAGGTGGCCGACACGATCCGCGCGGCGATCGCGATTCCGTTCATCCACATCGCCGACCCGGTCGGCGAGGCCGCGCGCGCCGCGGGCTTCGAGACGCTGGGCCTGCTCGGCACGGCGTTCACGATGACGCAGCCGTTCATCTCGCAGCGGCTGGAGAACGACCACGGCCTGGCCGTGTTGACGCCGCCGGCCGACGACATCGCCGCCGTGCATCGCATCATCTACGACGAGCTGTGCGTCGGCGTCATCCGCAGCGACTCGCTGCGCGTCTACCAGGACGTGATCGGGCGCCTGCGCGAGCGCGGCGCGCAGGCGGTCGTGCTGGGGTGCACGGAGATCGGCCTGCTGGTGAAGCCGGGCGACGTCGACCTGCCGTTGCTCGACACGACGACGCTGCATGCGTGCGCGGCCGTCGCGTTCGCGCTCGGCTAGCAGCAGCGCGCGCGAACCCTATGGCGTTGCCGCCGGCGCCAGGGGCAGCCCGGACCGCTTCACGGCGGCGTCGATGTCGGGCTCCTGTTTTCGCGCGGCGGCCAGGTCGGCCTGGCCCAGCGCCGTCTCGCCCAGGCGCAGGTGCACCAGGGCGCGGCCGTACAGCGACCATGAGCCGGTCGGCTGGATCGCGAGTCCGCGATCGAAGTCGGCCAGCGACTTCTGCAGCTTGCCCAGGCGCAGGTAGACCCAGGCGCGGCTGTCGAGGTAGGACGCGTTCTTCGGATCGGCATCGACCGCCTCGTCGCAGTCGTCCAGTGCCTTGTCCAGGTCGAGGCCCAGTTCGACGCGGGCCCAGCAGCGGCCGTTGTAGGCGCTGGCCAGCGTGATCTCGTGCGGGTGGCTGGGAATCCACTGGTTCCATTGGGCGAGGGTCTGCGCCGGCATCTCGAATCCGCCGTACAGATGGGCCATGGACTGACGGATCTGGGACTGGGCCGGGAGTGTCTTGTCCAGTTCGGACAGATCCTCCAGCGCGCGCTCGCGTTCGCCGGTGCCGGAGCGCAACCATGCGCGCTGGATGCGCGCCTCGGCCTGGGCGGGATCCAGGCGCAGCGCCGTGTCCAGGTCCGCCATTGCCTTGTCGGCTTGCTTCAATGCCAGATGCACCGAGGCGCGCGTCGTGAAGAAGCCGGCCGTGCCCGGCTCCAGCGTGCAGGCGCGATCGAGGTCGGCCAACGCCGCGGCGAGGTCGCCGCGCGACAGCGATGCGGCCCCGCGCCGGGCATAGCCGTCGGCCTGCATCGCATCGGTGGCCGCAGGGCCCGCGTCGCCGGCCGCGGCCGGCGCGCCGGCCCGGTCACCCAGGTTGAGGGTGAAGACCGGGCCGCCGTTGTAGGTGAAGAACATCTTCGACTGCTTCTTCGACACGTAGAGGCGATGCGACAGGAAGAAGTCGATGCCCACCAGCATGTCGACATCCGGCAAGTCGAAGTCGCCGACCTCCAGGCGGTTGTGGAGGACGGCCTCGCCGCCGAGCTCGAACCTTTCGAACGGCGCGATCCAGGAGTCCGCCTTCCCGCGACCGGCGCCGTACATCTGCTGCGTGGGCGTCATGTCGGCGTCCTTCACACCCACGCGGTGAGCGGTGGCCAGCGACACCGTCGTGGTGGCGCCGCTGTCGAAGAGGGCCGTGACCTTGTGGCCGTTCACCTCGACGGCCGTTCGAATGGACGGCGTCTTCTCCCGGTATTCGTGCAGCAGCGCGACCTCGGAGACCGGTGTGTCGCCTGCCCAGTACGCCATGTTCGTCTTGCCGCAGTCCTCGTTCGGGAGCACGAAGCGGATGACGCCATGGGCGAGGTCGTATTCGGTGTCGATGAAGGACAGGATGTTGCGCCCCAGCACGCCCATCGCACCGGCACCGGGTTCGTTGCCGCCGACGACGAAGTCGACGTCCGGAATCTCGCCCTTGACCAGTTTCAGGCGTTCCACGTTCACGACGTGCGCGTTGACCTTGCCGACCAGGCCCTGCACCTCCATTCCGTAAGGCAGCGGATTCAGCCGCAACTTGAGCTGCGCCGCCGCGGCGTCCGTCAACATGCTGAAGAACGCGCCGCTGTCCACGATCAGCGGCACCGTCGTTCCGTTGATGCCCACCGTCGCGATCGCGCGGCCGCCCACCATGGTCACGGGCAACTCCATGACCTGGATCGCGCAGCCGGCGTGGCCCGTCGTCGGGAGCTGCAGTCCGAGCGCGACCACTGCGCCCGAGAGAAGCACGCGCCAGTACCTGGACTGCGCCACGGCGCGTGAACTGCTGCTGCTTCCTTCCACGCGCTCTCCCCGGGTTCGCCGCGTCGAAGGCGACGCAAGTTGCGCTCGCGACCACCCGACGTGCTGCATCTCCGCCGCGATCGCGGGGTGCAAGCTTGGAGGACCTCGGCTGGCGCGGTTCTGGCGCACTTTACTGCACACCGGTTGCGTGAACCGCGGGGCAAAGTCGCGGCGCCTTTGCCGCGACAATAGGCGTGTCCGTGCCGCACGCGCCACGCGCGGTGCACCGTTCGCCATTCGAGGATTCGCTGCCATGACCGACGCCACCCGCCCCGCCATCCGCGACAACGTCGCCGCCAACCGCTTCGAGATGATCGTCGACCGCCATGCCGCGGTCGCCACCTACTCGATCGCCGGCGCCACGATCACCTTCATCCACACCGTGGTGCCCGAAGCCTTGCGCGGACGCGGGATCGCGCGCGAGCTGGTGGAGTTCGCGCTGGCGGCGGTGCGCCAGCGCGGCCTGAAGGTGGTGCCGCAATGCGAGGTGTTCGAGGCCTACATGCGCAAGCACCCGGAGACGCACGACCTGCTGGCCGACCCGGCGCTGTTCGATTCGCCCCCCGCTACCGGCCAGAACCCGTGAGTCGCGCGGGCCGGCGATGAGTCCCGGACCGGAGTTCGAGGCAACTCGCATGCCTTCGCGATCGCGGCAACGGCCGGCTCGAAGGGCGGGCGCGCTGAATGCCGAAGGCCTCGTGCGCCACTCCGGCGCGAAGGAGGTTCGGACATGCCCGCCCCGTCATCGAAGCCCGGCCCGCATGCCGCGCCAGAGCAGTCTTGCGGCAGGCCGCTCACCGTCGTCGAGCTGCTGCTGGTCCTCGAGGAGCTCGATCGCGTGGTGGGCGAGCTCGCTTTGCCGTTCGACGAGTCGTCGCGCTGCGCCGCCCGCGCGGCCATTGCGACCGCCGCCCGCCGCCGCGGCGCCTGACTCGGTACCCGTCGATCCAGCTTCCTGACCCGGCCTGCCGGTCGCCGCATCGGTCGACGCGGGCCGATTCCTCCCTTTTGGGGATGGTGGCGCCGGCACTACCCTCCGATGATCCCGAGGCTCCATGCCGGCGGCGATCCCGTCGGCAGAGCGTCCCGAAGTCTTGCCTGAAGGAAGCATCATGAACCTGATCGAACGCGCCAAGGCCATCCTCCTCAAGCCCGCGGAAACGTGGCCCGTGATCGATGCCGAACCGGCGTCGGTGGCGTCGATCTACAAGGACTGGCTGGTCATCATGGCCGCCATTCCGGCGGTGTGCGGCTTCATCGGCCTGTCCGTGATCGGTGCCGGCGCGTTCGGCTACAGCTATCGCATGCCGATCGTCGCCGGACTGGTCACTCTGGTGTTCGGATACGTCCTGTCGTTGGTCCTCGCGTTCGTGATGGCCTTGATCGTCGACGCGCTCGCTCCGAGCTTCGGCGGCGTGAAGAACCAGGTCGCCGCGCTGAAGGTGGTCGCCTATGGCAGCACGGCCGTGTACGTGGCGGGCGTGCTCAAGCTGCTGCCTTCGTTGGCCATCCTGGGCATCATCGCCGCGTGCTACTCGATCTACCTCGTCTACCTGGGCCTGCCGGCGCTGATGAAATGCCCGAAGGAGAAGGCCGCCGGCTACACCGCCGTCGTGATCATCATCGGCATCGTGGCAGGCGTGGTCATCGGCGCGATCTCCGTGGCGTTCGCGGGCGTCGGCATGTTCGGCGCGGGCAGCCGCTCGAGCGGGGCCTTTAGCTTCAAGACGCCGGACGGCGAGGTCAACGTCGACGGCGACGCGATCGCGGCCGCCTCCAAGCGCATGGACGCGGCGCGGGAACGCATGGAGGCCGCGCAGAAGTCGGGCGACCCGGCGTCTGCCGGTGCCGCCGGTGTCGCGGCACTGGGCGACATGATGGGAGCGCTCACCGGCGCCGGCGGCGGCACGCCGATCCCGGTGGCGGACCTGAAGGCCCAGCTGCCCGACACGCTCGGCGCGCTCAAGCGCGAATCGTTCGAGACCAGCGGCGGCTCGGCGATGGGCATCTCGACCTCCGTCGTCAAGGCCGGCTACGTCGCGGGCGACCAGCGCGCGCAGCTCACGATCACCGACGTGGGCGGCCTCGGCGGGCTGGCGAACGTCGCGAACTGGGCCAACGTGACCACCGATAAAGAAACACCGGACGCCATCGAGAAGACCTACAAGGACGGCGGCCGCACCATCCACGAGGAATACCGCAAGGACGGCAGCCACGGCGAATACACGGTGATCCTGAAGAACGGCGTGATCGTCGAAACCGCCGGCGACCATGTCGACGGCGCCACGCTCAAGTCCCTGGCCAGCGCCGTCAACCTCGACGCGATCGAGGCGATGAAGCGTCCGGCGAAATCCTGAGCCGCAGCCAGCGCGATCGATGCGACCATTGCGCCTCATCTCAACATCCGCAAGACCGCCATGTCGTTTGCCAGCCGCTACTCGAAGACCTCCCCCGCCGGCGAAACCCTGAACGGTCCCGCGCTGCTGCGCGACGGCCTGATCGGGTTCGTGGTGCTGATCCTGCTGATGTCGTTCTGGCCGCTGCGCACGGTGCCCACGGGCTCGCGCGGCGTCATCACGGTGGGCGGGGCGATTCGCGGGCTGCAGAGCGAGGGCTTCACGCTGGTGGCGCCGTGGCAGAAGCTGGACGTGTTCAGCATCCGCGCCGAACAGGCCGACATCGAGAACGCCGAAGGCTCCACCTCCGACACCCAGCCGGTGAAGGTGAGCCTCACGGTGCGCTACTCGATCGCGCCGGAACGCGTGACCGAGGTCTACGAGAAGTACAGCCATGACGGCAACCTCGCCAACTACGTGCAGACGGCCACGCAGGAAGTGTTCAAGGCGGTCACCGCGCGCTACACCGCGCCCGACCTGATCAGCCAGCGCGCGGCGGTGTCCAACGACATCACGTCGGCGCTGCGCGCCAAGCTCTCCAACTACGGCGCGCAGGTGATCAGCATCGACATGCGCAACTTTTCGTTCAGCGAGAGCTACATGCGGGCGATCAACGACAAGGTCACGCAGGAGCAGCTGCGCCTGGCCGCCGAGAACAAGCTGAAGACGGTGGAGGCCGAGCAGAAGCAGAAGGTCGCCATCGCCGAGGCCGAAGCCAACGCCGTCAAGGCCACCGCCGACGGCGACGCCTATGCCAAGATCAAGGTGGCCACCGCCGAAGCCCAGTCGCTGCAGGTGCAGAACGACGCGCTGGCCAAGAACAAGGACGTGCTGGAGCTGCGCCGCATCGAGGTGGAGCTGACGAAGGCGCAGAAGTGGAACGGCGCGCTGCCGACGTCCATCTACGCCGGGGCGCCGATTCCGTTCATGAACGTCGGCAAGTAGGGCGAAGCCGCCAGGCCGGCCGTCCCGCGCGGGGGACGCTGTGGCATCATCGCGCGGGCACCGATCGGGTGCCCGTTCGATGCGGTTGCCTGGCACAGGCCATGCGTCCTGTCGAACGATCGGCGCCTTGCCCCGAGGCGCCGGTGTCTCGAAGCGCCGAACCCCACCCGCATGCCCGCTGCAATGCCCGATCCCCTGCTGGAGATCCAAGGCCTCGTCACCTCGTTCAAGACTCCGCGCGGCACCGTGCGCGCAGTGGATGGCGTGAGCCTGAGCGTGGCGCGCGGGCAGACCGTGTGCATCGCCGGCGAGTCCGGCTGCGGCAAGAGCGTGACGGCGCTGTCGGTGATGGGCCTGCTGCCCGACGCCGCGCAGGTCGAGTCCGGCACGATCCGCTTCGACGGCGTCGACCTGCTGGCGCTGCCCGCGGCCGAACGGCGCGGCCTGCGCGGGCGCGCGCTGGCGATGATCTTCCAGGAGCCGATGACGGCGCTGAACCCGGTCCAGGCCATCGGCCGCCAGATCGCCGAGGTGTTCGCCATCCACGGCACGGCGTCCCGCGGCGCGGCACGCGACAAGGTGCTGGCGCTGCTGCGCCAGGTGAAGATCCCCGACGCCGAACGCCGCTACGACGAGTTCCCGCACCAGATGAGCGGCGGCATGAAGCAGCGCGTGATGATCGCGATGGCGCTCGCCAACCGGCCCGCGCTGCTGATCGCCGACGAGCCCACGACCGCCCTGGACGTCACGATCCAGGCCCAGGTGTTGAGCCTGCTGCGCGAGCTGCAGCGCGAGCTGGGCACCGGCATCGTGTTCGTCACGCACGACCTGGCCGTCGTCGCCGAGATCGCCGACCGCGTCGTCGTGATGTACGCCGGCCGCGTGGTGGAGCAGGGCAGCGTGTTCGACGTGCTGGAGCGCCCCGCGCACCCGTACACTATCGGCCTGCTCGGCGCGCGCCCGCGGCCGGGCCAGACGCGCCGCGACGGCCACCGCCTGAACGTGATTCCCGGCAGCGTGCCGTCGCCGTCGGCCCACATCGATGGCTGCCGCTACCAGGCGCGCTGCCCGCGCGTGCAGGCGCGCTGCCGCGTGGACGTGCCCGCGCTCGCGGGCGTCGCGCAGGGGGCGCAGGATGGCCACGCCGCGGCCTGCCACTTCCCGGAGGGCGGCCCGGCATGACGGCGCCGCTGTTGCAGGCCGAGGGCCTGTCGATCGATTTCCCGGTACGGCGCGGCCTGTTGCGGCGCGAGGTGGCGCGGCTGCGCGCGGTCAACGGCGTGAGCATGGAGATCCGGCCCGGCGAGGTGCTGGGCATCGTCGGCGAGTCGGGCTGCGGCAAGACGACGCTGGGCCGCGCGCTGGTGGGCCTGCATGAGCCGAGCGCCGGCACGCTGCGCCTGGAAGGGCGCGACGTCGCGTCGTTGTCGCCCGACGAGCGCCGCCAGATGACGCGCGATGTGCAGATGGTGTTCCAGGATCCGTTCGCGTCGCTGAACCCGCGCAAGCGCATCCGCCAGATCCTGGAGACGCCGTTCGAAGTGCACGGGCTGCCCGGCGGCGCCGAACGGGAGACGCGCATCCGCGAACTGGTCGACCTGGTGGGCCTCGCGCCCGAGCATCTCGATCGCTGGCCGCACGAGCTGTCCGGCGGCCAGCGCCAGCGCGTGGGCATCGCGCGTGCGCTGGCGTTGCATCCGAAGGTGGTCGTGCTGGACGAGCCGCTGTCGGCGCTCGACATGGCGATCCAGTCGCAGGTGCTCAACCTGCTGGTGGACCTGCAGGAGCGGCTGAACCTCGGCTACGTGTTCATCTCGCACGACCTGTCCATCGTCGAATACCTCAGCGACAGCGTCGCCGTGATGTACCTCGGCCGCGTCGTCGAATCGGCGCCGGCGGCCGAACTGTTCGCATCGCCGCGCCATCCGTACACGCAGGCACTGCTCGCCGCGGTGCCGAACCCGGTGCCGCACCGCGTACGCGCGTCCCGGCCGCTCGAAGGCGACGTGCCGGGCCTGCTGGGCGCGCCGTCCGGCTGCGCCTTCCATCCCCGTTGCCCGCTGGCCGAGCCGCACTGCCGCGAGAGCGTGCCCGCGCTGCGCCCCATCGACACCACGCGCCTGCACCTGGGCGCGTGCCATCTTCTTTGAACGAGAGACTTCGATGAACCCGATGCGTCGTGCACTGTGTTCCTTCTCCCTGGCGCTGGCCGCGGGCCTGGCGCCGATGGCGGCCGCGTCCGACGAGCCCACGGTGCTCACGGTGTCGCGCTACGCGCAGTTCGAGACGCTCGATCCGCAGCACGCCTACGACGTGGTGTCGGACCAGGTGCTGCGCGTCGTCTACAGCACCTTGCTGACCTATGCCTATCTCGAGCGCCCGTACAAGATGGAGCCGGATCTGCTCGAGAGCATGCCGACGCTGTCGGCCGACAAGCTGACCTTGACGTTCAAGCTGCGCCGCGGCGTGCGCTTCTCCGACAGTCCCTGCTTTCCGGGCGGCAAGGGCCGCGAGGTGACCAGCGACGACGTGCTGTACTCGCTCAAGCGCTACGCCGACGCCCGGATCAACGACAAGACGTGGTTCGCGATGAACGGCGCGGTCGTCGGCCTCGATGCCTACCACGCTGCGACCGCCAAGGCGGCGCCCGACGCCGACCTGGCCGCCACCGATGTCGCCGGCCTGCGCAAGGTCGATGCGAAGACGTTCACGATCAGGCTGACGCACGACAACCCGCTGTTCCTCTATGCGCTGGCGATGACGCCCACGTCCATCGTGCCGGTGGAAGCCGTGCGTTTCTACAAGGATCGGTTCGGCGTCAACCCGGTCGGCACCGGCCCGTTCCATCTCGCGAAGGAGGCCGATCGCAAAGGCGTGTTGCGCCTGCTGAAGAATCCGGACTACTACGGCGTCTACCCGAGCGTGGGCGAGCCCGGCGATGCGGCCAGGGGCTTGCTCAAGGATGCAGGCAAGCGCCTGCCCCTGGTCGATGTGCTCGAGATGCCGCTGATCGAGGAGAACCAGCCGGCCGCGCTGAAATTCCTGCGCGGCGAACTCGATTGGCGCTTCCTCGATCGCGCGAATTTCACCAAGCTCATCCGACGTGCGCCGGACGGCAGCTTCCATGTGGCCGACGAGTATGCGGGCAAGTTCGGCATCAGCTACACGACGTCTCCGGGCATCGTCTACGTCGCGATCAACATGAAGGATCCGATCCTGGGCAAGAACAAGGCGCTGCGCCAGGCGCTGGCGGCCGCGATCGACGTCCGGGCCGAGATCGACGTCCTTCTCAACGGCCGTGGCCGCAAGCTCGAGAGCATCGTGCCGTACGAGCTGGCCGGCAACGAACGCGAGACCGGCGCTCCGGTGCGCAAGCGCGACCTGGCGCTTGCGAAGAAGCTGCTGGCGGACGCAGGCTACCCAGGCGGCGCGGGCCTGCCGCCGCTGACGCTGAGCTTCTACCTGACCGACTCGGACAGCCACAACATGTTCGAACTGTTGCGCGCCCAGTTCGCCGCCATCGGCGTCCAGCTCAAGGGCTCGTTCGCCGACGTGCCCACGTTCACGAAGGCGACCGGCGCCGGCAACTTCCAGCTCGCCTACTACGACTGGATTGCCGACTATCCGGACGCCGAGGATTTCTACCAGCTGCTGTACAGCAAGAACCTGGCGCCCGGGCCCAACCTCGGAAGCTTTGCGAGCCCCGCGTATGACCGCGCCTACGAGGCCTCGCGGTTCATGCCCAACGGCGCTCCGCGCCTCGAGTACTTCAAGACGATGAACGCACTGATCAATGACGAGGCCCCGCTGATCGGCATCTTCGATCCACTGCGGTTCGGCATCTATCAGAAGTGGGTCGGCAACTTCAAGCGCAATCCGCTGGTGGTGGAGCACATGTTCCTGCGCGTCGACCCGGTGGCCAAGAAGAAGGGCTATTGATGGGCGCTTACGTCGTCCGCCGCCTGCTGCAGGCCATCCCCACCGTGTTCGGGGTGGCCCTGCTCACGTTCCTGCTGTTCAACACGTTCGGGCCCGATCCGGTGCGCACGGCGCTGGGCCAGCACGCGACGCCGGAGGCGATGAGCAACCTGCGCCACCAGTGGGGCCTGGATCGGTCGCTGACGCTGCAGTTCGTCGACTTCCTGCACCAGATCGTCACGCTCGACTTCGGCAAGTCCTTCGTCACCGGCGACGACCTGGGCACGCAGCTGAAGGCCGGCGCGCTGGTGAGCCTGTCGGTGACGGTGCCGCCGTTCGTGTTCGGCGGGATCGTCAACGTATCCCTTGCGCTGTTCATCACGCGCCACCGCGACGGCCTCGTCGACAAGGCGTCGCGCGCGCTGTTCATCGCGGCGATGAGCGTGTCGGCCCTGGTGTACGTGCTGGGCCTGCAATACCTGCTCGCGTTCAAGCTGGACTGGTTCCCGATCAACGGCTACGAAGGCGGCTGGGCGGCGGTGAGGTATCTCGGCCTGCCGTGGCTGATCCAGCTGCTGCTGCTGATGGGGCCGGACATCCGCCTGTACCGCACGCTGTTCCTCGCCGACATCAACGCCGACTACGTGCGCACCGCGCGCTCCAAGGGTGCCGGCGAGACCCGCGTGCTGTTCCGCCACGTGCTGCCGAACGCGTGGATCCCCATCATCACGCAGAACGTCACGACGATCCCGTTCCTGATCCTGGGCTCGTTCCTGATGGAGCGCTTCTTCTCGATCCCCGGCATCGGCAACCTCACCATCGACGCGCTGTCGCGCGGCGACCTGCC
>FTIF01004324.1_pt3 | contig 12396 bp, 8 predicted proteins | sample 1658001 | NCBI WGS metagenome assembly FTIF01 (sample SAMEA3914789, study PRJEB12502) | metagenome | biome: forest; material: soil | place: Canada | collected 2011-07-03 | depth 0.3 m | reverse complement strand
GCGAGGCTTGAAGGAGCGGAGGCGCGCTGCACGGCGCGCCTGGGATCACGCGGTAGCGCGGCGATGACCGATGACGGTCACGTGCTGCAGCGCGACGTGCGTCTGGCCGTACTGGGCCATGGCCAGACTGTCCGCTGCAGCGTATTGCTTCGTCGCGATGCCGTTCATGCCGGCGACGACGCCCAGGGTCATGAGGGCGGAGAGGACGAGGGCGGTGGTCTTGGTCATGGTGGGCTCCTGGTGTCTGCTGGTGGGGTTCGGATGTCGTTTCGTGATCCGATGAATGAACTTTAGGAGTCCCCACTACGCGAGAGAACCGGCTTGCGACGATTCGCCGCCCAGCCCGCATCAACTGCAGATCCGGCCGACGAGCGGAGCGCCGACAGGCGGCCGCCAAGCCGACGCCCTATAGTGGCGACGCCGCCTCATCGACCTGGGCGCCACCTCATCAGGAGCCCGCCCTTGACCCGCCACGACGCCAACCCGCGACCGTCCATCGCCCTGTACTGGGACTTCGAGAACCTGCACGCCGCGCTCGTCGAGGAACGCGCGGGCGAGGGCGCCTACGCGAAGCCCGATGCGCGCTTCCGCGTGCAGGAGCCGCTGGTCGACGTGCAGGCCATCGTCGACCTCGCCGCCACCCTGGGCCCGCTCGCCATCAACCGCGCGTATGCCAACTGGCAGTACTTCGGCCGCTACCGCGACGCGTTGCTGCAGGGCGCGATCGACCTCGTGCAGATGTTCCCGCCGGGTGCGGCGGCCAAGAACGGCGCCGACATCCGCCTGTGCCTCGACGCGAGCGAGGACGTGGCGCGGTTCGCGCACATCGGCACCGTGGTCGTCGTCGGCGGCGACAGCGACTTCATGCCGCTGGCCTTCAGGCTCAAGGCCGCCGGCCTCACCGTCATCGGCATCGGCGCGCGCGCGAACACCAACCGCCACTGGGCCCGGGCCTGCCACGAGTTCCGCTACTACGACACCCTGGTGGCGGGCAATCCCCTCGAGCTGCCCGCGGCGAACCGCGCCGACGACGCCGACGCCACGGTGACGCTGCCGGCGCCGCTGGATCTCTGATCCCGACGCGCGCGACAATCGCGCCATGGCCCGCAAGAACCACGTCAGCGAAACCCCCGCCACGCAGTGGCTGCGCGCGCAAGGCGTCGCCTTCACCGAGCATGTCTACGACTACGTCGAGCACGGCGGCACCGCCGAATCGTCGGCGCAGCTGGGCGTGTCCGAACACGAGGTCGTGAAGACGCTGGTGATGCAGGACGACGCGGCGCGGCCGCTGATCGTGCTGATGCACGGCGACCGCCAGGTGTCCACCAAGAACCTGGCGCGCGCGATCGGGTGCAAGTCGGTCGAGCCGTGCAAGCCGGAGGTGGCGCAACGCCACAGCGGCTACCAGGTGGGCGGTACCTCGCCGTTCGGCTTTCGCAAGGAGGTGCCGGTCTACGTGCAGGAGACGATTCTCGCGCTGCCCCGCATCCTGATCAACGGCGGACGCCGCGGCTACCTGCTCGGGATGCCCCCCGCTGTATTGACCGACACGCTGCACGCCAAACCTGTGCAATGCGCCAATTGATGGTGCGTTGAGCGGCGGGATTTGGTGCGGTTTCGGCCGCTGCGGACAGCTTGTCTAGGCAATTCGCGCGGCGAAAAACTGACAGCAGGGTTTGTGCGGGGAATGTTCGGTGTCGGCGTGCTCACAATCGCGCCACCGTGAGTCCTGGCTGCAATATTTCCTTGACAAAAGGATACGAGCGCAGCCAGTCGAACGGACAAAGACATCCCAACCCACGAGGAAGGAAATCCATGTTCTCCCGCACCAAGATCTGCACTGCATTGATCCTCGCCGCCGCCTCCAACGCGTGGGCCCAGGACAATCCCGACAACGTCCAGCGGGTCGAGATCACCGGCTCCTCGATCCGCCGCGTCCAGTCCGAAGGCGCGCTGCCCATCACCGTCATCTCGCGCGACGCCATCGACAAGACCGGCGCCGCGTCGGTCACCGAACTGATCCAGAAGCTGCCGGCGATGACCGGTGGCAACTTCCAGGCGTCCTCGAGTTCGGTCAACGGCAACGGCAACGGCACCAGCACGGCGGCCATCCACGCCCTCGACCAGAAGTACACGCTGGTGCTGCTCAATGGCCGGCGCGTCGCACCCTTCGGCGGCTTCGGCGCCTCGGGGGCCGATGGCTCCGTGAACCTCCAGAGCCTTCCGCTCGACGCCATCGAACGGGTCGAAGTGCTGACCGACGGTGCGTCGGCGCTCTACGGCTCCGACGCCATTGCGGGCGTGGTGAACTTCATCACCAAGAAGAACCTGACGGACGGCGCGGTGTTCTTCAACGGCACCCATCCGACGCAGGTCGGTGGCAGCAAGTGGAGCGCGGGCATCAGCAAGGGCTTCGGCGACCTGGAAAAGGACAACAACAACCTGCTGCTGTCCTACAGCCACGACGTGCAGAACAAGCTGATGGCCAGCCAGCGCGCCGTCTCCAGGCGCGGTGGCCTGATCAAGTTCACGCTCGACGGCCAGCCGGTGATCTACGACCAGACCTCCAGCAATTCGCTGCCGGGCAACATCTACCTCGACACCGGCAATGCGTCGTTCAACCCGTACTTCGACCTGAACGGCAACTGCGGCACGAATCCCGCCGTGTTCGTCTCCGGAACCAAGTGCCGCACGAACTACGCCACGACGGTGCAGGACATCCCGGGTTCCAAGCGCGACAGCGTGTTCGTGAGCGACCATTTCAAGATCAACGCGACCAACACGCTGTTCGCCGAGGCGATGTGGTCGAAGTACGACATGACGGCCGCGTTCGCGCCGTCGGCGCAGCCGATGGGCCTGGGCTCGGATGACCTGCCGGGCCAGCCGCTCAACAACCTGTGGACCAAGTACGTCCTCCCCTACGAGGCAGCCACCGGCAACACCAGCGTCGGCGGCCAGCTGCGCTACCGCTCCATGGAAGCCGGGGGCCGCACGGACGAGTGGGAGACGACGGCCCACCACTTCGTGCTGGGCGCCGAAGGCACCGCGATGGACTGGGACTACAACGCCAGCCTGACGTTCTCGTCGAACCAGGACAAGGACGGTCTCGCCGGCGGCTACCTCGACTTCACCAAGTTCGTCGACCTGATCTCGAGCGGCGCCTACGATCCCATCGTGCCGATCGCCGGACAGACCCTGGCGCCGGCGGTGCTGCACGGCACCTTCCTGCACACCAAGGTCTCGCAGAACGTGCTCAGCCTGCACGCGTCGAAGGATCTGTTCGCGCTGCCGGGCGGCCAATCTTCGCTGGGCCTGGGCTTCGACTTCACGGACCAGCGTCTCAAGCAGGAAACGAGCGACCTGGCGGAGTTCGGCAACGGCACCGTCGGCCAGGCCGGCAAGACCGACTACGCCGTCGGCGGCTTCTACGGCTACGTTCCGATGGAAGCCAGCCGCAAGAACTACGGCGTGTTCGCCGAGCTGCTGATGCCGGTGGCGAAGAAGACGGAGGTCACGGCCTCCATCCGCTTCGACCGCTACGACCGCGTGCACAACGACATGCCCTTCACGCAGGTGGCGAACAACCTCACGGCGCTGCCTGCGGAAGATGAAGGCAACAGCTTCAGCCGCCCCACGTTCAAGCTGAGCTTCCGCTCCCAGCCGGTGGACAGCTTCCTGCTGCGCGGATCCGTGGGCACCGGATTCAAGGCGCCGTCGGTCAACCAGGTCGCCGCGCCGCTGGCCTTCAGCACCAACACCTCGGGCTCCTATGTCTGCCCCTTCCCGGGCACGCCCACCTGCATTGCGAACGGGACGGGCACCCAGCAATGGGACCTGATCTCGGCGGGCAATCCGAACAAGGGCGAGGCGGGCCTGAAGGCCGAGTCGTCGCAGCAATGGACCTTGGGCGGACGCTGGGAGCCGGCCAAGACGTTCTCGGTGGGCCTCGACTACTGGGGCGTGAAGCTCAAGAACCAGATCCTGTCGGGCATGCCCGAGGGCTACGCGTTCGCCAACGCCTCGTCGCTGACCGACCTGTTCGTGAGCCCCTACCAGGATCCCGCCGGGTATCAGACGGTGGCCCTCATCCAGAAGCCGTTCAATGCCGGCAAGGCCAACTACCAGGGCCTCGACTGGGAAATCAACTTCAACACCAACACGCCGTTCGGCAAGATCTCGGCCGACCTGAGCGGCACGCACATGCTCAAGGCCGACTACGAGCTTCCCGGCGGCAAGCAGACCGACCTCGGGAAGTTCGGCGGGGACAACAACGTCGTGTTCCGCGACATCGTGCGCCTGATGCTGGGGCTGCAGTACGGCGACTTCACGCACACGTTCGCCCTGAACTACAAGTCGGGCTATGCCGACCAGGCGTTCACCGCAGACTCGGGCAATGTGTCGGTGCTCAATCCCGACGGATCGGAAGGCGCTGGCGTGGCCTACAACGGCCGCGTCTCGTCCTACACGGTCGCCGATTGGCAGACGCGCTGGCAGTACTCGAAGAACCTTCGCGTCACGTTCGGCATCAGCAACCTCTTCAATACGCGGCCGCCGCTTTCGCTCAAGGTCGTGGGCGGCAACCAGGTCGGGTACGACGGCCGCTATGCCGACCCGACGGGACGCGCACTTGCGGCCGGCGTTACCTATCGCTTCTGATTGCGCTGCCCCGGGCGCGCTGACACGTTTCCGGTGTCGGCGCGCCGATGCCGCACCACGGCCGACCGGGGCGTTTTTTCTTTCAAGGGTCTCCGCGTGCGCGGTGGCGCGCGTGCCGCCTGCGCGGGCACCAGCGTGCGGCGCCCAGGGGGGGCGCCTGCGCGAGCCGCCGACCCAGGCTCAGGTGCCCAGCGCCTTCAACAACGTCGCGCCATCGGGCGAGCCCCATCCCGTGCAGGGGTCCCAGCCCGCCTTGGCGCTGTAGCTGCCGTTGTTGCCCGTCGTGATGTCGTGCGTCGCGCCCTTGCCCTGCAACGAGCCGTACAGCATCGGGTTCAGGAAGCCCACCGGATGGCCCAGCTTCTGGTTCATCAGCGCGACCAAGCCGGCCCACAGCGGCGCCACCGCGCTGGTGCCGCCGATCACGAAGGTCTGGCCGTCCACGCGCACGTCGTAGCCGGTGGCCGGGTCGGCGTCGCCGGCGACGTCGGGCACGCCGCGGCCGGCCGTGCCGCCCGCGCCGGCGCTCACCGGCACGCCGGCGTTGGCCTGGTACGCGGGCAGCGGGAAGAAGGCGCTCACGCCGCCGCCGGTGGCGCTGGTGGTGGCGCCTTCGTTCCACACCGTCTCGGACGCGATCGTGGTGGCGCTGCTGGCCAGCAGCTTGGTGCCGCCGCAGGCCAGCACGTTGGGGCTGGAGGCCGGGAAGTCGACGTGCACCTGGCCGTCGGCCACGCCGTCCGACGAGCCGTTGTCGCCGGCGGCCACGCAGACCGTGACGCCCATCGCCGCCGCGGCCTGGAAGGCCTGGTCGTACTGCGTCATCGCCTGCGCGGTCCAGGTGGACTCCGCGCCGCCCCAGCTGATCGAGATCACCGAGGGCTTGTTGACGCTGTCGTGCACGGCGGTGGTGATCGCGTCGAGGAAGCCCTGCGTGGTGTTGGGCGCGAAGTAGACGGCGATCGTGGCCTTCGGCGCCAGGGCGCCGACCACCTCGATGTCCAGCAGCACCTCGCCGTCGGCGCTGTTGGCGTTGGTGGGATGGTTCTTCGCGTGATCGACCAGGACGGCCTTCACGGTGGGGGTCGCGATGCCCAGCGACGCGAAATACGCGCTGAGATCGGCCGGCTTGTAGCCGCCGCCCAATTCGATGATGCCGACGCACTGGCCGCTGCCGTCGGCGCCGGCGGGGAAGTCGTACAGCGTGGCCAGCGCGGGCGGCGTGAACGACTGCGCCGCGACGGAGCGCATGCCCAGCACCGGCTCGTGGCGCTGGAAGTGCGGATCGGCGGCCGGCCGGTCGTCCAGGCCGAACACGCCTTCGACGACGCCTGCGAGGTCGCCGGGCACGCTGATGCTGCCGGTGCGGCCGCGGTAGGTGCCGCCGGCGTGCGCGTACTGCTGCAGGCTGACGCCGAAGGCGTTGTTCATCGCCTGCGTGGTGCCCGACAGCACGACGCTGCGCCGCGCGGCGTCCGATTCGACGACGACCAGGGCATTCGCCTTGGCGAAGCCGGCGACGAGGGCCAGGTCCTGCGTGTCGGCGCCGTGGGCGGCGGCGAACTGTTCGCGGGTGAGGTATTTGCGCTGGCCGGGATGGGTGTCGTCGCCGGTGCCGCTGGCGGTGAGCGCGTTGGCGGCCAGCGTCTTCGCGCGCAGGCGCAGCGTCACTTCGATGCGTTCGTCCGGTCGAGCCGGGCCGACGGCCTTGGCGCCTTGCATCGCTTGTCGATCGCTGCCCGGGATGGTGTGTCTGCTGGCCATGGTGCTTCCTTTGCGAGGGGGCCCGGCGTACGGGCGTGGGGGCATCGTCTGCCTGTCGCCGGTCGGCGTCCACCCCTAGCGAGGTAAAAATGGGTGTCGGCGCGGGGGTGGTCGAACCTGGGCGCGCGGCTTGCCGCTGTTGTGAAAACGCAGCATGCGAAAAGCTGTGCGGCGGCTCTTGACGGCCGCTCCACCGGCCCCATGTAGCCTGCGAGAAACGCCGATGCGCAAGAGAGCATGATGTCGGCAGCCCTCCGTCTGAAAGGACACGAAAGATGAAACGCAAGATGCTGTTGGCGGTCGCCTGTGCCGCCGCCCTGTGGTCCGCCGCCGCCATGGCCCTGCCGTCGACCAGCGACGTGCAAGGCGCCGTCAAGGCCGGGGACTATCCCAAGGCCGAGACGATGATGCAGGAGGTCGTCGCCGCGAAGCCGCAGAGCGCCAAGGCGCACTATCTCTACGCCGAGATCCTGGCGCACGACGCGAAGTTCAGCGACGCGGCCGCGCAGGCGCGCCAGGCGCGCGAGATCGACCCGGCACTGACCTTCACCACCGATCCCGACAAGTTCCGCAGCTTCGAGCGCCTGCTCGAGCGCGAGCAGGCCGGGCCGGCCGCCGGCACACAGGTGGCGCCGTCGCACGTGAACATGGCGCCGGCCGTCCGGCCGCAGCCGGCCGGCAACGGCATCCCGGGTTGGGTCTGGGGCCTGGGCTTCGCCGTGGTCGCGTTCCTGATCTTCCGCGCGGTGTCGCGCCGCGCCGTCGCCAACAACATGGCCACCGGCGGCTACGCGCCCCAGGGCGGCTACGGCATGCAGCCCGGCATGCAGCAACCGGGTTACGGCCCGGGGTATGGCCCCGGCTACGGCCAGGCGCCCGGCGGCGGCATGCTGCGCACCGGCCTGGCGGCCGCGGGCGGTCTCGCGGCCGGCATGCTGGTCGAGAAGATGATCGACGGCAACCACCGCGACGAGAACTACGGGAACAACTATGGTTCCCAGGGCGGCATGCTCGACAACGGCTCGAACCAGGCCGCCACCGAACTGGAGAACCGGCCGATCGACTTCGGCTCCGGCGGCAACGACTGGGGCGGCGATGCTGGCGGCGGCTCGGACAACTTCACGCCGTCCGGCGGCGGTGACGACGGCGGCGGCTGGTAAGAAACGAAACGGGGCCGCGGCCCCGTTCTGCATTCAGGGGGTCACCAGCCTTCGCTGCCCGGCTCGCCCTTGAACGGACCGACCAGCTCGGGCGTGATCCAGCCGCCGTAGAAGCCGCCCGGCTGCGGCGTGACGATCGCGCCGCCCACCGAGCATTCCAGCGCGTGGCAGTAGAACGCGACGCCGTCGCGCAACGCCTCCGAGCCCGCCAGCGGATGCGGGTAGCTCCACGCCACCTTGGCCAGGCGCCGGCCGCCGTCCACCAGCGACCAGTAGCGCGCCGGCCCCTTCCATTCGCACAGCGACGTGCCTTCTGCGGGCTCCAGCAGGCCGGCGGCGATGTCGGCCAGCGGGATGTAGAAACTGGGCGGATGCGCGGTCTCGAGCGCGCGCAGCGCACGCACGCTGCGCGCGACCTCGCGCGTGCCCCAGCGGATGACCACCTCGCGCGGGTCGGCCTCGATGCGCGGCGGGCGCGGGTAGTCCCACACGGATTCCTGGCCGGCGGCCGGCGCATGCGCGAACGGGGGACGGGCCTGGCCGCGCCAGTGCCAGTGGCTGCGCGCGGTGTCCGGCCAGGTGGCGTCGTCGTTGGAAGAGGGCAGGGAACTCATGCACGCAGGGTACAACGGGCGGGTCTCCGCCGTGTTGCGTGGGGGTACGTGCGCCGATCTGCGCGACGCGTCCGTGGCCAGGCCGTCAGCGGGCAGCGGCAGAGGAGTGGAACCAGCGGCGCAGGCACGCGAGAAGCGCGTCGTAGGACAAGGGCTTGGCGAGGTAGTCGTCCATGCCGGCGGCCAGGCAGCGCGCGCGGTCGCCCGGCATCGCATGCGCGGTCAGCGCGACGATGATGAGGTGCGCGCCGCCGGGCATGGCCCGCAGGGCGCGCGTGGCTTCGAGGCCGTCCATGTTGGCCATCTGGACGTCCATGAACAGCAGGTCGAATTCGATGCCGCTCGCGACGAGGGCGATGGCCTCCGGCGCGCTGGAGGCCGTCGTCACCCGCACGCCGGCGGATTTCAGGAATTCGCTCGCGATGAGCAGGTTGACTTCGTTGTCCTCGATCAACAGGACATGCCTGCCCTGGTTCGCCAGCGGCTGGTCGGCCGCGGCCAGGAAGTCCGGGCCGCCGTTGCGCGTGTCGCGCTCCCCGAGGCCTGCCAATATCGCATCGAGCAGCGACGACGGCGTGGCGGGCTTCGAGACCAGGCCCGCCAGATGCGCTCCCTTGATGCGCTGCTCGGCACGGATGTAGTCTTCCGCGCTGATCATGATGAACTCGGCGCTGGCCGACGGCGCCTGCTCGCGCATGCGCTGGATCACCTCCAGTCCGTTGAGATCCGGCAGGCTCCAGTCCACCAGCACCAGTTCGTAGCCTTGCCCGGCGGCCTCGGCACGCACGAACTCGTCGATGGCCGCCTCGGGGCGCGCGCTGCCGTGGACGGCGATGTCGAACGACGACAGGATCTCGCAGAGCGCGGCGAGCGAGGTGGCGTTGTCGTCGACGACGAGCGCGCGCAGGCCGCTCAGCGCGTGCCACGGTTTCGACGGGCTGCTGCCGTCGCCTGCGGCCGGCGCGCTCAGCGGGAGCGAGAAGTGGAAGGTGCTTCCGGCCATGAGCGTGCTGTCGACGTGGATGGTTCCGCCCATCAGCTCCACCAGGTGCTTGCTGATCGCGAGGCCGAGACCCGTGCCGCCGAAGCGGCGCGCCATCGAGTCGTCGCCCTGGCGAAACGGCTGGAACAGCTGCTGGAGCTGCTGCTCGCTCATGCCGATGCCGGTATCGCGGATCGCGAACGTCACCTCCATGCGCTCGGGATGCGACGCGCTCAGCGAGGCCTGCACGAACACCTCGCCCGAGGCCGTGAACTTGACGGCGTTGCCGGCGATGTTGATCAGCACCTGCTCCAGCCGCACCGCGTCGCCGACGAGCAGGTTGGGCACGTCCGGCGCGCGCCGCATCACCACTTCCAGCGGCTTGTCGCGGACGATGGGCACCAGCATGTTGCTCACCCGCTGCAGCAGGTCGTCCAGCGAGAATTCCGAGTGTTCGAGTGCCAGCTTGCCGGCCTCGATCTTCGAGAAGTCGAGAACGTCGTTGACGATGTGCAGCAGCAGCCGTCCGGCGTCGTCGAGGCGGGTCAGGTAGCTGCGCTGGGTGTCCGTGACGGACGTCTTCTGCAGCAGCGTGGTGAGGCCGAGGATGGCGTTCATCGGCGTGCGGATCTCGTGGCTCATGTTGGCCAGGAACGAGGCCTTCGCCCGCGAGGCTTCGCCCGCGGCCTCGACGGCGACGGTCAGTTGCTGCGTGCGCCGTTCGACCGCCGCTTCGAGGCCTTCGGTGGCGCGCAGCAGGCCCCGGCGCATCGATTCCTGGGCGGTCGCGGTGTCGGCCACCTCCTGCCAGCGGCTGGCGACCTGCACCGGGCGATCGAGATCGAGCCGGCCGATGCGCTCGCTCTCCGAAGCCAGTTGCCGCAGCGGACGCGCAAACCGCTGCGCCCCGCGCAGCGCCACCCAGGCCGTGAGCGCGACGGTCACCAGCAGGATGGCCGCGAGGGTCATCCACTGCGCCGCGCCGACGAGCGCGAAGTCGGATTCGGGTGCCACGACGACGACGTAGAGCGATGCGCGTCCCGCGAGCTCGATCCTGGAGAAATTGGCGAGCCACGCCTGGCCCGCGGACTGCAACCGCAGGCGCGCCCCGGCGTGCGATCCCTGCGCGTGCCAGAGCTCGAATGCGGCGTCGAGCACGGGCTGGCCCAGGTTGGCGACCGGCTTGAGCAGCAGGCCGGGTGCGCGCGCGTCGGCGACCGCGGCAATGCCGCCAGGCAGCCCCACGATGTTGCCGTCGGCGGTCAGCACGGCGGCAAAGCCATGCGGGCTCACCTCCAGGCGGCGGGTGAACTGCGAGATGTCGTCGAGGGTCAGGTCGGTCGTGCTGGAGTTCATGCGACCGTCCGGAGACCGCCACTGCACGACCGCCGACAGGCCGGGCTTGCCGGTCGAGCGGAACACGAACGGGGCCGTCCAGACCACGTCGGGGCCCGGCGGGGTTTCATGGACCTGGCGGAACCAGGGCCGCTGCCGCGCGTCGTAGTCACTGTTGCCGACCTTGCGCTCGATGAGCTGCCCGTCCCGGGTCCAGCTCGTATCGACTTCCGTGCCGCGGTGGACATCCGGATCGGTCGCCCGCGTACGAAAGACGTCCGGCGCCGCCTTGTGCAACAACACTTCGCGGCCGCTGTCGTCCGCGATGGTGACCGAGGAGGCATCGGGTTCGTGCATCAGCTCCGTGCCGAGCAGGCGGACGATGCCGGCTTCGTCGCCGGTGGAGAGCATGCCCAGCGCGCCCCAGTCGCGGCGCAGCCGGGCGATCGTGTCCACGCGCTTGAACAGGCCGGACAGCGCGGCATCGACCTGGCGCGTCGAGCCATCGAGTTCGGCCTGGGCGACGGCACGTCGGGCGGGCTCGTACAGGAGGGCCTGCATGCCGCCGAAGGCCAGCGCCAGCGACAGGGCGGCGACGGCCAGCGAGGACGTCAGCAGGCTCCTTCCGATCGGGATGTGGCGCGCGGGCGTGCCGCCCTGGTTGTCGGAAAATATCCCCATCAGTCCTCCCCGGATGGCAACAGCACCGCCCTTCGATGCCGGCCCGCATCCGGTTCGACAATGACGAACCCCCTGCGAGCAGCAATCGACGGCCCCCCAGAGCGAGAGCGGCAAGCCGTCTCTCCTCGTGAACTCAATGAATGTCAGCTGATGAGTCTAGTTGACCTGCGTGCGCATGGCCGTTGCGTCGCCGCGAAAGCGGTCCATCGCCCTGCGAGCGCCGCCGGGGCCCTGTTCGTGGGGCTCGTCGCGACGCCTGCGGCACAAAAGCACAAAATGCCTCATCAGTCGTGGGCCGGACGCGTCGATATACCAGGACGCACCCGCTCCATTGCAGGCGCGTGCGCGCCCGCATCCGGATCCCGGCTCGCGTCTCACAACACCCATAAACCATGACGCCAGCGCATCCGGTCGCCGCCCTTGTCGTTGCATTCGCTCGCCGCCTGCGCGAGCGCTGGTCGCGCTCGGGGATGCTGGCCGTGTACAGCGCCGGCGATCGCGACTCCGCGCAGATCCGCGCGGCGCACCTGAACTCGGTGATCCGGCTGACGCCGTACACGATGGCGGCCAACATCGGCAATGGCGCGCTGGTGGTCTGGGCCTGGCGCGACGAGGTGTCCATCGGGATGCTCGTGTGGCTGGCGCTGCTGTATGCGCTCAGCGGCACCGCGATCCTGGGCTGGTGGCGCGGGCGCCACCGCGTGCGCACGCTGGCCACGCCCGCGGCGATCCGCCACGCCAACGTGCATGCCAACCTGCTCGCGCTGGTGTGGGCCGCGCTGCCGATCTGCTGGTTCGCGCACGCGACGTCGCAGCAGCAGTTGCTGGTGGTGGCCCTGGTCACCGGCATGCTCGCCGCGGGCGCCTTCGTGCTCAGCCCGTTGCCGGTCGCCGCGGTCGTCTACGTGATCATCTTCGCGCTGTCCGGGCTCATCGCGCTGTGGCGGACCGGCGAGCACCTCTACCTGGCGGTGGGCGTCCTGCAGACGGTCTATGCGCTGATCGTGATCCTGGGCGCGCTGGCCGTGTCGCGCAAGGCCACGGCGCTGCTGCAATCGCAGGCCGAGGCGAAGCGCCAGGAACACATGATGGCCGTGCTGCTGCACGACTTCGAACAGAACGCCGCGGAGGCGTTGTGGGAGACCGGCCTCGACGGCTGCGTCGCGCACCACTCGCCGCGCCTGGCGACGCTGCTGGGCCTGGA
>FTIF01001811.1_pt2 | contig 12403 bp, 13 predicted proteins | sample 1658001 | NCBI WGS metagenome assembly FTIF01 (sample SAMEA3914789, study PRJEB12502) | metagenome | biome: forest; material: soil | place: Canada | collected 2011-07-03 | depth 0.3 m | reverse complement strand
CGCGGCCTCGGCATCGTCCGGCGCCCGCGCCAGGTATTCGCGCAAGCGGGAGACCGAAACCTGGCCGGAAGAACCGCGGCGGATGGCGCTGTGCCAGGCATCCATGAATTCCAGCGGCTTCAGGTCCTGGCGTTTGGACAAGGCGGCGTACAGGCTCAGGGATTGGGCGCGCGTCTCGTCGTGCTGTGACAGCAAGCCGGCCAATTCGAATTGGTACTGCGGATCTTCCGGGTGTTCGCGCACCAGCCGCTCCATGCCGGCGCGCGCCTGTGGCCAGTCCTGGCGGCGGCTGCCGAGAATGCGGTAATACTCCATGCCCAACTCGCCCTGCGGCGGCCCATTCGGGAACAGTTCCTTCAGCCCGGCCACCGCATCGTCTTCCTGGCCGATCTCGACCAGACGGCGCACCGAAGCCATGCGCAGGCGGTCGGTGGTGGCCAGGCGATAGGCGTCGGCGAGTTCCTGGGCGGCGGCCGACTCGGGATAGTCTTTCTTCAACTGGCTCAGCCGCTCCGCCGCATCCTTGACGCGGCCGGAGCGCAGCTCGAGCAGGCCGATGCGCGCGAATACATCCGCATCGCCGGGACGCGCGCGCAATAATTTCTCCAGGGCGTCGTGCGCCAGATCGGCGCGCCCCTGCGCTTCCCACAGGCGCGCACTGTCCACCAATGCCTGCTGTGCCGTCGGCAGTGCGGCAGCCATGGCGCCGCCGCAAAGCAGCGCCGCGATCAGCGCCTGGAAGCTGCGACGCATGCGGGATTCCAGCGGGTTTGCAAACGGCCGTCGCGATCGAAGCGCAACCAGCCATCCTGCCAGCCGCTGGCGAACAGGCCCAGCACCCGATCGTAGTAACCCTGCCCGCGCTGCGGGTCGATGGCCTGCAGGCGCAACGCCTGGTCGCGCGAGGCATCGGCGTAGCCGCTGGCCTGCAGGAACGGAATCAGGGCGGCGGAGAAAGCGGCCGGCCCGCTGCCTTCATAGGTGCCGGCCGCGGTATCGACCCGGGCCGGTGGCACGCCGTCGTGCGCCACTGCCGCAGCCATCGGCCGCAGCGCATTGACCAGCTTGTCGCGCTGCGGCTCGTCGGCCGCGAGCAGCGCCGCCCACAGATAGACCCGCACCGCGTCATAGCTGCCGACACCGTGCGTATCGGGATCGGCGGCGAAACCGCCGCTGCGGCGATACAGCACCCAGTCCGGCGCGTAGCCGCGAGGGGCGGAGCCGAGCACCAGCTTGACGCTGGAATCGGCCAGCGCCTGCCAGGTGCCTCCGTTGGGCTCGGCGGCGAGACGCCGCATCAGCTGCAGCGGCGCATAGCTGGGATTGAGGCGCCAGCTATCCGGCGTGGGGGTATAACCGCGGGGCGCTGGCAACAGGGTCGGCCCCAGACCGGGCAGATCGGCGGTTTCCTCACGTTGGATGCGCGACGCCAGCAGGCGGCCCAGTGCGGTATAGCGCGGCGAGGACCACAGACGCCCGGCTTCGAGCAGGGAATAGGACATCCACAGATCGGCATCGCTGGCCGAGTTCGGATCGAGCACGCCCCATTGCTCATCGTCGCGCTTGCCCCACAACCAGGCCGGCAGGTGGGCGGTGAGATCGCCCTGGGCCAGGTTGTCCTGGGTCCAGTCGAGCACGCGGTCGAAGCCGGCGCGGTCGTTCGCCGCCAGTGCGAACAGCATGGAATAGGCCTGCGCCTCGGACACAGTGTGCAGGCGCGCATCGCCGTGATCGACGATGCGGCCGCCCTCGCTCATCCAGTGCTCACGGAAGTCCTGCCAGGACGGCCACGGCGCCGGACATGCCGGCGCGGCCTGCGCCAGCGGCGCGGTCAGGGCCGCAACCACGAGCAGCGCCGCGGCCAGCAAGGCCGGACGACGGCGCAAGCCTGCCTGGAAATCCGGGCTGCCCATGCCTTTGCCCGCGCCGCTTACTGGCTGATGCGGCGCGCAGCGGCGCGCTGCAGATAGGCATACAGCCAGAACGCCAGCAGCACGCCCGCCACCACACCGAGCAGCAGCACCAGGAACGGCAGGTGCGACAGGTACAGCCACAGCCGCTTCCACGGCGACAGCGAGCCGACGTAGTAAACGGGCTCGCCCTGGAAGCTGTCCACTTCACCGCTGCGGATGACGATGGTATCGCCGCGCATGCGGCTGACCGAGGCGCCGTCATCGAAGGCATCGACGACGCCGCTTTCCTGCGCCGGCGTGGTGGAAGCCACCGCCACCACGCTGCGCCCGGACTTGAGCGGCGACTCGAAGCCCAGCAGGGCGGCCAGCGCACCACCGGTGCGAACCGATACCTGCCAGCGATCGAAAGCCAGCGAACGCACCTGCAAGGGATCGTCGGCCAGCCCGCGTGCGCGGGTGATGGCCTTGAGCGTGCGCTTGTTGCCGTCCAGCAGCAGGGCCAGCGACTTGTCCCAGCCACTCAGCACATCGCCCTCGCGGCCGGCACCGATGATCAGCAGATCGGTATCCGCCGCATGGGCGACGTCGTGCATCGGGATGAGCTGGAAGCGCAGCGCCGGCATGCCGGTGAAGCGCCCCATGCGGCCCAGCAGATACAGATAGGTCTCCACGTCCTGCGCCGCCGGCTGTTCCGGCAGCACCACCGAGGTCTCCGCCAGGTCGGCGTATTTGGTGAAGGGGAAGCCGGCATTGGAGAACAGCGCCAGGTTCGGCATGGCGGTGAAATGCGGGAAGCTGCTCAGGTCGATGGTCGAGTCGGGATCGAGCGCGGCACGCAGGTTTTCCACCAGCGGGTCCTTGCACAGGCCCTGACGCTGATAATCGATGACGAACTGGAACTGCAGCTGGTTGTCCGAGCCGATCTGGAACGCCGGGATCACGAACTGATCCTGTTCCTGGGTCAGGCCGCCACCAAGCAGGGGCACCAGCAGGCGCGAAGTGACACGCTGATCCTCCGGCTGCAAACGGTAGGAGCGCACGAACTGGTCGTTGATGCTGACGCTGAGCAGGGAATTGTCGTGCTCGGCCGGCGCCGTATAGCGGTATTTCAGGTCGATCGGCACGCCGGCATGGTTCCAGGCCAGCAGGTCCGGCGCGATGCGGATATTGATGCGCAAGGGCAGCGGCGCATGGCCGTGCGCCTGCAGTTGCGAAGCATCGTCGACCAGCTCGCCGAGTTTCACCGGGCGGTCACTGCGCAGCCACTTCGGCGCGTCATAAGCCAGCCGGCGCACGCCGGTATCGAGCTGCGTCACCACCGCCGAAGCGCCGCCCAGCACGATCTGGCCCAGGACCAGGGCATCCGCCGCCTTCTCCAGATCGGCCGCATCACGGCCCTGGATCAGCAACAGCTTGATCGCCGGGCTCTGCGGATGGTCGATGATGGAAATGGTCGGCCCGTCCACCTGCGGCAAAGTCAGCCCATCGGGGCGTTCGCTGTTGGTGGCGAAGACCAGGGCATGCTTCTGCGGCAGGGTGTTGAGCAGTACCGGGAAGCGCGCACTGCGGTAGTCCGCCTGCGCACCGAACCAGGAAGCGACCACGCCGGCCGCATGCAGGGTGGCGAGCGAGGGCTGAGCCGGCAGCACCACCGGCAGTTCCAAGCGCGCGCCACTGCGGCGGTCGAAGAACGGCGCCGGCAGCAGCGCCAGATCGTCCTGCAAGGTCAGCGGCCGCAGGGTCAGCTCCAGCTGGGTCTGGTCGCCTACCGACAGCCACAGGCTGGAATGCGAGGGGTCTTCGCACTCCAGGGTGTAGTGACCGATCAGTTGCAACTGCAGGTGGTTGTAGTCGGTGAACAGGCGCGGATCGAGGTCGACGTCCTTGCTCACATCGGTGCCTGCCTGAGCCTTGCTCAGCGACACCGCGGCAACCACCTGGTCATTGAGCGTGACCTTGAGATGCGATAGCTGCTCCAGCAGGGCCGGGGAGTAGTTGATATGCAGACGCAGCCGCGCCTGTACCACCACCTCGTCCAGCCGCACCCCGAACGGCAGGTCGGTGAAGCCATCCACGCCGTGGAGCTGCAAGGGACCGTATTGCCCCAGCTCACGCAGGCTGAGGGTTTGCGTCCGCGTCTGCGTAGCCGCCGTTGCCGGTTCGTTCGGAGCCGCCGTTGGGCCAGCCGCCTGCGAATTCGCGGCCAGGCCCAGCAGCAACCCAGCCAGCAAACCAACAGGTCGAAGCAAGCGCACAGTTTCCCCCCGTCAATATTACATTTTGATTGTAGACGGCTTTTCCGGCGCGGGTAGGGCTTTCCGAGAATTGATTGTGCCTCGACCGCCTATCACAACCGCAAGGTCGTCCACAGACCTCATGACGGCGCGACGAAGTTGCAAGGCCTGTGTTCGGCTAATGCCCCATTGCAGGGCGGGCTTGAGGCGCAGACGCCAGTGCGCTGAAACAGACTTCGGTGAAAATCCGGCCGCCCCGATGGCGGCCGGAAACCAGCAACACCCAGGATTACTTGGTAGCGGGGGCGGCCGCCGCGGCGCCGGTGGTGCCGCCGACCTGGTCGCACTGCGCCTTGGTCATGTCGACGAAGCCCTGGCCCTTGCAGGAATTCTGGCCTTTGCAGGAGTTACTGGCGCCCTTGCAGCTGCCGTGGCCCTTGCAGGAATTGACCCCGGCGCAAGCCACCTGCTTGCTGTGATGGGAGCCGGCATTGGCGACGCCTACCGGCGCGGCCAGGAAGGCGACGGCGGCAGCGGCCGCGATGGCAAAACCGTTCACTTTGTTGATTGCTTTCATGTTGATCTCTCCGAGTGCTGGAAACGTTAAGAATCTTTTCACTGACAGGCTGCTGCCTGAATGAAACACCGCAAGTGAAGCCATGGCCCCGGCTTCACCCTGAAATCTGGGCCTGCGAGATGAACCTGCCGTTGCAGTCCGTTGAAAGCCGTGGAAGCGCACTCAATTGACGCCGGCCGCAGGCGTGCTCGCCACGGCCCAGACGGTGCCGCCGCGCTCCTGCACCACCAGGGCAAGCCGGTCGCCGCTCTCCTCCGGCTGCAACTGCTCGGCCAGGGTCAGCGGCTGATTGCGCCACTCGCCCACCTTGCGCATCGAGCGCACCACGTTGGAGTAGGCCAGCTTGCGGCCGGCGTTTTCGCCGCCGCGGATGCTGGTGCTTTGATTGCTGTCGAAACTGAGCAGATAGACGTCCGCTGCGGCATTGAGGCTGGCACCAGCCGTTGCGCCGACGCTCATATTCACGTTCCTGCCGTTGCGCTGGATGCTGGACGCCGCGCTCTTTTCCTCGCGGCGAGCCGAAGCGATGGTGGCGGATACATCGGAGCGGCTGGAGCCAATCACATCGCTTTTGCCGTCGATCACCAGCTGCGGCGTATAAACCTCGAAGCCTCGGATCGAGGCATAGCCCTGCTGACGCGCGGTGAAGGCAGCGGAGGAAAACGGATCGACCCAGCCCAGGTTGTTCCAGTAGTCGACATGGAAGGCCAACGGCAGCAGATCGTCATGCGTAGACAGTTCGCGCAACACGGCGTCTGCCGGCGGACAGGAAGAGCAACTCTGGGAAGTGAACAGCTCGAGCAGTAGGGGACGCTGCGCTACGCCGGCATCGGCAAAAGCCTGACCCGCTGGCGCCAGCATCGAGGCCAGCGTCATGACGATGCAAGCCCCTGCCCTTCCGGATAACCGCCGCCAGGTCCGTCTGTCCATCGCATCCTCCGCTGTGGAGCGGCCTCGAGGGGGACAGCATCACTGCCCCCGTCCTCACTGGCCGCGCTCGATCTGAAATTCATTGGGAGGATAGTGCGCGGCAAGGGCCACCGGCCGCCATGCTTGCAAGTTCCGAATCCATGTCCCGGCGTCCGCGCCGGCTTTGAGACGCTCCCGGCCGGGCATGACGTGTAATATTTCGTCGAATTGCCACCCCTCGACCGCAATGCCAAAGAAAAAACAACAGGAACCGCTGGGCCGCCAGGCGCTGAAAACCCTGCGTACCCGCGAGAGCCTGATCAACGCCACCATCTCGCTGATCAAGGAAGGCGGCTTTGCCGCCGCCAGTTCCAGCCGCATCGCCGAGCGTGCCGGCATGACTTGGGGCGCGGCACAGCACCATTTCGGCTCGAAGGAGGACATTCTCGATGCGATCCTGGTGATGTCCTATGAGAGATTCATCGCCACCATGTCGGCGCCGAGCCTGCGCAGCAGCGCCATGGTCGACCGCGTCGGCGTATTCGTCGACCGCATGTGGGCTCATTACCAGAGCGATCTATACCTGGTGGCGCTGGAGATCCTGCTTGCCACCCGCGAGCAGACCGACCGTGCCGACCATGCCTGGGAGGTCCGCCAGGGCAACGCGCATCTGAAGATCGTGCGCGGGATTTTCCCCGATTCGAAGCTGAGCGACGCCAGGCTCCAGGAAGCGCTGACTTTCACCCATTTCTGCCTTACCGGCCTGAGCATCGAAGGCATCTTCGAGTCGCAGGTGAAAAACCTTGCGCGCCACCTGCAGCGGATCAAGCTGGCGCTGCTGGGGATGCTGACGGCGGCCTGAAGCACGGCGCGGGCGCTATGCGGCTACGGCCCCGCCCCGCGATTGCGGCGGCTGCTCTACCTCGCTCGCTTTGGTCTCGATCAGATCCCCGGCAGCCGCGAGGATCGCGGCAGTATCGATGCCGCGCAGATAATCCAGCGGCGCTTCCGGACTCACCAGGGAATGCACCCGCGCCTCGGGCGGCACCCACTCGCGCAAAATGCCGGCGGACCAGCACACCGCCGGCGTGCCGCCCAGCCAGGCCAGGTGCAGGGAGCCGGTATCGGGCCCCAGATGCAGCGCGGCGCCGCCGATCACCCGGAACAGCTGCGCCGCGTCCAGCGTGCCGGGATAAGTGCGCCAGGGCTGGAACGGCAATAGCGCCAGCAGCGCTTGCAGGGCCTCGGTCTCGCGCGGATGGCGCGAGCTCGACAGCACCAGCCGATGCTGCGGCAAGGCGCTGCGCAACCCCGTCAACAACTCCGCCATCTGCTGCGGCGACAGCTCCTTCTGTGAAGCGCTGGCGTAGGGGCTGACATGCAGATAGGGCGTGCTGCCCGCGTCGATCAGGTCCGCCGGCGGCGCCACGGCCTGCGCATCGATCTCGAAATGCGGCGCAGCGCAGCTGATGCCCGCCTGCTGCAGGCAATTCAGCTTCTGCTGGTAGCGCAGCTCGCTGCGGTACGGATATTCCATGACATGGGTATTGAAACGGCGCCAGCCCGGACGATGCTCTTCGAACGGCTTGCGGCCGAGGCGGTAACGCGCGCCGCTGAGGCGGCCGATGATGCAGGAGCGGTTGCTGCCCATCAGGTTGATGCAGGCGTCGAAACGCTCGCGACGGATCAGCCGCGCCAGGGCGAAGTCACTGGCCTGGATCGACTTGGGCCGCTCCTGGTAATCCCATACGCGGTCGATCCACGGCGCAATGCGCAGCAGCGAGGACCAGTTGGCGTTGGCGATGCAGTGCAGTTGGGCACGCGGCCGTGCCAGCCGGATCGACCACAGTGCCGGCAGGGCATGCACCAGATCGCCCAGGCCGGCGATATCGATGACCAGGATCTTGCCGGTTTCGGGCAGCTTGTCGATGAAATCCGGGGTAACCGGCTGGTAGCGCTTGCTGAATAGGGACATACCGGGGGCTTCTGCTGGGTGCGGCGGACCGCTGCTGTCGGGCTTCTGCTGCGCCCGCCGCCATGGGCGGGCGCCCGACGGCAGGAGTATGCTCAAAGACTCATGCCGTGCGCGGAAATTCCCGCAAGGAGCAATTCCATGGCCAAGGGCATACGCAAGGTAGATTACTACGTCCTGCATACCAACGATCAGCCCGGAGAGGGCGCGCATCTGCTGAAAACCCTGAAGAAACACAAGGTCAACCTGCTGGCGCTGACCGCCTTCCCCACCGGCGGCGGCTCGCAGGTGGACCTGATCCCGGAAAAGCCACAGCAACTGATCGATCTGGCGAAGAAATTCGGCTGGAAACTGTCTTCCAAGAAGACCGGCTTCATGGCCCGCGGCAAGGACCGCGCCGGTGCCCTGGTGAAGCTGGCGGCGACCCTGGCCAAGGCCGGCGTCAACATCACCGCCGTCGATGCCATCAGCGCCGGGGCCGACCGCTACGCCGCAATCTTCTGGGTCAACCCCAAGGATGTGCTCAAGGCCGGGCGGCTGCTTGGCGCCAACTGACAAGTCCGCACCGGTCCGAGTGCCCATAGTGCGGCCAGTTGACCGTAGGGTGAGACGCTGCCGATGAGCCTGGTGAATGGTCTTAACAAGGCCCTGTGGAAGCCGCTGCTGCACGCCAGCGTGTGGGCCACCCGCACCCCGGCGCGCCACCGCCTTGCCGGGCGCACCCTGGAACGCCTGCTGGGCGGCCTGACCATCTCCCTCAAATCGGCACAGGCGCAACCCGACCTGGCCGGCGTGGCGCGCGAATGGCAGCGCATGATGCCCTCGCGCCGGATGGTGCCGATCGTCGAGGAAAGCGCGGATACAGTATTGGCTGAAATCCACGCAGTCTGCCCCTATCGCGGCAGCGGCAATGTCCACGGCTGCCAACGCATGATGGAGTACGACCGCAAGATGCTGGAAACCATCGGCGGCGAGCTGGTAGTGCTGCGCTCGCAGGCCGAGCCGGGCGTCAGCGTCTGCCAGGTGGCGCTGCGGCGCAAGGGCGCCGACCTGTCCGACCTGGTGCCGGCGCATGTGCGGGCTGGCGGCGCAGCCCCCGGCGCCTAGCGCCGCAATACCGCGCTACTTGCTCGACGGAACCTCGGAGGCAATCTGCCCCGGTGCCTCATGGCGCTTGGAAATGACGTGTGCATCGGCGGAATATCCCACCACCCAGATGCCGTGCCGCCCCTTGTAGCTGACTTCGCGGACACAGCGGCCATCGTTGGCGCCAAGGCTGTCCTGGTCCCATTGCAGCTGCGTGCCGCAGCCGCCGGTGGCATCGGGATAGCCCATGTAGAGAATTACCTTGGTTTCCTCGTCGCCGCGCGCAATGCGGGCGAACGCCTTGCCGGAACGCCATTCGAACAGGTATGGCAGAGCCGCCAAGCCAATGATGATGGCGACTGCGGCAATGATCAGGGCGATGCGGAGTCTGGCGTTGCGATTCATGGCTCGATCGGTGAACTCGATGCTTGTGCTTGTGTGACCCTCGCACGCACGGCGCGCGGGATGGCGCCCCTCAGTCGTACTCGCCGGCACCGGCCCTGCGGGCGGCGCGGCAAAGCCAAAGGGCAGCGGGAAGGATAAGGCCCCATCGCCCGGAAAGCGATGCGGCCGAATCAAGCCGGGGAGATGCACCCGCGGGCAAGGCGGCAAGCAAGGCACGCCTTGGGCTGGAAAGACCGTTCCGGCGGCACCACAGCCCCGCCTATTTCGAGAAACGCCCTTTCAGCTTCAGCACGCCGTGAATCAGCTTGACGATGCCTGACGGCACCGGTTTCTGCGTCAGCAGCCCGGAAACCTGTTTCTTGTACTTGTCGGTGAGCGGCGGCACGAACATGCGCGGGTCGCCCAGGGCCGGGCCGTCGATGACGATGGAGCGGGCGTTGGAGCACTCGTTGAAGGTGAACCAGCCGACCATGCGGCCGATGCCGCTGGTATTGACGCCGCCGAACGGCAGGTAGGGATTGGTGCCGGACTGGATCACGTTGTGATTGACCACGGTGCTGCCCGAGGTGGTGTGGCGGATGTGGTAGTCGATCTCCGCCTGGTCCTTGCTGAAGATGTAGAGCGACAACGGCTTGTCGCGGGCGGCGACGTAGCGCGTCACTTCTTCCCGGCTCTGGTACGGCACCACGCAGATCACAGGGCCGAAGATTTCCTCCTGCATCACCTTCATCTCGGGAGTGACGTTGCTGATGATGGTGGGCGTGACCAGGCGTTTTTCCACCACGTATTCGCCACCGCAGACGATCTTCGCGCCCTTGGCGCGCGCATCCTCGATCAGGGCGCGGACGCGGTTGAAATGGCGCTCGTTGATGATGATGGGATAGTCGGGATTCTGCGCGAAGCCCTTGCCGTCGGCGTTGTACTGGGCGGTGAATTCCTTCGCCAAGGCCTCGGTGAAAGCCTGCTCGACGGATGCATGCACCAACAGGTAGTCCGGCGCGATGCAGGCCTGGCCGCCATTGCACATGCGGCCCCAGGCGGTCTTCATGGCGGTGTCGGCGATGTCGGCGCTGGCACCGATGATGCTGGGATTCTTGCCTCCCATCTCCAGGGTGACGGAAGCGCAGTGATCCGCCGCGGCCTTCATCACCAGCTTGCCGATCTGGGTATTGCCGACGTAGAAGATGTGGTTGAAGGGACAGGCCAGCAGCTGCTGCGCCGTCTCCGCCCCGCCCTCCACCACCGTCACCTCGCCGCCCGGGAACGCCTCGGCGACGATCTTCGCCACCACACCGGAGGAATGCGGCGCCAGCTCGGACGGCTTCAGGATCACCGCGTTGCCGGCTGCCAGGGCGCCCAGCACCGGCAGGAAGCCGATGACATAGGGCGCGTTCCAGGTGGCCAGGTGCAGCACCACGCCTTTCGGCTCGTAGTGCACATAGCACTGCTTGCCCAGGGTCATCAGGGAGGGATCGACCGGCTTGTCCGGCATCCAGTTCTTCAGGTTGGCGGCGATGAAATCGGCTTCGAACTTCACCATCAGCAGCTCGCCGTCGGTGTCGATCGGAGCCAGGCCGCGCTCCAGTCGCACCGCCGCGTAGATCTCCTCCTTGTGCGCCAGCATGGCGGTCACCAGGCGCTGCACCTTTTCGATGCGCTGCTCGGCCGTGGTCTGCGCCAGGGCCGGCGCCAGGGCGGCGACGCGGTCGAAGGTGGCGCGAACGCCGGATTGGGGGGCGCGAATATCGACGACGGTGCTCATGGCTCTGATCTCACAATTTGGTGAAGGCAACTCGGGCTAGGCTCGCGGATAGCTTTGCCGCCCGAAAACAGAAACGGCTCGTCCCCGCCGCGGCGGGGACGAGGAAATCCGGCTTGCATGGCGCGCCGGCTCAATGCCCGCCCTGCGCCGCGGCTGACGGCGAGAATTGCGCCGCAGTCATCGGCTGGTTGAGGCGCCACCATTGGTTGCTCTCGTTGGTCAGATAGCCGGCTTCGTAGGTGCCGGCGGTGAGGTCGTGGTAGATCGAGGCGCCGCGGTGCCAGCTGCCGGATTCCTGCGAGTAGTGGTAGGTGATGAGGGCCACCCGCCAGAGCTGGCCGCGGTTGTCGTAGTTGTCGGCCATCAGCGCCAGCCAGGAGTCCTCGTCGGCATAGATCACGCGCTTGGCGTAGATATGGCGCACGCCCTGCTTCAGCGTGCCCTCGATGATCCAGACCCGATGCGCCTCGTAGCGCAGGTAGTCCGGGTTGACGGTGCCTTCCTTGATCAGGTCCTTGTACTTCACCGCCGGGTCGTTGACGCGGAAGTTGGCGTACGGCAGGTAGTACTCCTTCTTGCCGACGATCTTCCAGGTGTAGCGCTCGGGCGAGCCGTTGAAGCCGTAGTCGTCGTCGACCGTGCGCAGGCCCGCCGGCGGCACCGGGTAGTCGAAGCCCACCTCAGGCGCCTGACGCACGCGGCGCACGCCCGGCAGGTACTGCCAGGACATGGTGCCCTCGCTGCTGTAGTCGTTGGGCTGGTAGCCGACGGCAACGAATCCCTTCTGCCGCTCCGGCAGCAGGAAGCCGTCGTAAAAATAGGCGTTGATGTGATCCTGGTAGGAGAAATAATTCTTGGGATCGCTGCCCAGGGCCATGTCGGCGAATTTTTCGCGGCCCCAGGCGACGCTGCCGCCGGCGTAGACATCCGCGATATCGCAGACGCATTGCTCGGTCCATACCTTGCCGGCGTTGGACACATTCCAGATCGCCTCCAGGCCGCTCTGCGGGATCGGGAACAGGTAGCCGCCGCCCATGCCGGTGACGCCCTTGCCGTCGTGGATCACTTCGGAATTGACCGCGTTCTTTTTGGTGTTGTCGCAGACGAAGTCCGGCGGCGAGAAATCGCGATGGCTGGCATAGACATCCATGCGATAGGTCTGCGGATACTTGGCGAACAGTGCCTTCTCGCCATCGGTGAGCTTGTCCGCGTACTTGGACAGATTTTGCGCGTTGATCGAGAACAGCGGCTTCTCCGCCTCGTAGGGACCGGGCTCGAAGCCGGACGCCCCCTTCATGCCGGGCCAGCTGCCCTTGTACTTGCCGGTGAACTCGGCCACGCCACCGGGGGTACCGGCTTTCTCGCCGCCGACACAGTTGAGCCGGGCGCCGCCGAGCTCGGCGGCCTTGTCGGCGGATACCTTGGCCTGCGCTGCGGGAACCGCCAGCACGGCGCCGGCCGCCGCGACGCATGAAGCCAGGAACAGTTGCAACTTCATTATGGCTCTCTCCTCGTTCGCACTGTCGGGACGCGGCTGGATCCCTT
>FTIF01004541.1_pt2 | contig 12409 bp, 13 predicted proteins | sample 1658001 | NCBI WGS metagenome assembly FTIF01 (sample SAMEA3914789, study PRJEB12502) | metagenome | biome: forest; material: soil | place: Canada | collected 2011-07-03 | depth 0.3 m | reverse complement strand
CGCGGCGCTCGCCGCGCTGGACCGCGACCCCGAACTACTCGGCCTCGCCCACCGCCACAAGGTGGTGCTGGCCACACCGGGCACGCTGTTCCTGGTGGTGGGCATGGTGGCCCAGCTGTGGCGGGTGGCGGCGCAGGAACTGCATGCCCAGGCGGTCGCCCAGGCTAGCGAACAGCTGCTGCAGCGCCTAGATCAGTTCGTCGAAAGCTTCGGCCGTGTCGGCGCAGCGCTCGACAGCGCGCGCCAGCTGTTCAACGAAGCCGATGCGCGCCTGAGCAGCGGCGACGGCAACGCCCTGGCCGTGGCGCGGCGCATGAAACTGCTCGGCGCCAAGCCCGATGCGGAGCCGAGCGGCATCGCCGGCCCGCAGCAGGCGGACAGCACACCATTGCGGTTACCACTGGAGCCTACGCCCCGCGCAAGGCGATGACGCCAGGCCGGCTTGACGTTCATCCGGGCAGGCAATCCACGCTAGTGGTCGATCACCACTGGCGGCAGCAATTCCGCTTGTTCCATCCACTCCACGACGGATGGACGCGACATCAGACGTTGCGCCCACTCCCGGGCCAGCGGCCATGAGGCCAGATCCGGGCTGTGTGAAACCAGTCGACGGACAACCGGAACAAAGGCAAGGTCGGCAAGGGAAAGACCGCCGAGAAGATAGGGACCGCCACTGCTGGCGAGCTCACGTTCCCACACCGCGAAAATGCGATCGGCTTCGGCAACTTCCGTTGCCGTCATGGCCCTGCGTTGCGGATAGAAAGAGCTCTCGAACGAAATGTTCGCGCATATGCCGGAGAGGCCGGAATGTACCCAAGCCATCAGCGAGCGCGCGAAGCCGGATATCGGCGGGGAGCAGAGGCTCCTTGCCGAGCTCACTGGCATATTCCATGATCGCCAGGGAATCGAAGATGACGACGTCGCCGTCGACCAGAACCGGCACCGCGCCCGGCGGTGAGAACTGGGCAATGCTGGCAAGGTTTTCAAAGCGCTGAGGGCGCCGGATGTCGACGACGCGCTCTTCAAAGGGGATGTTTTGTTCGCGCAAAGCAAGCCACGCGCGAAGCGCCCAGCTCGAAGCATTCCTGGTTCCGCTATAAAGCACCCGACTCAATTCATTTCTCCTGGATGACGAGGAGTCCAGCACGGCCCGGTCAAGGAAACCCGGCCCTGCATCACTCGCGCCAGAACGCAGGCGTCAGCGGCACCAGAATCACGAACAGCTCCAGACGCCCCGCCACCATGGCGAAGGTGCAGACCCAGGTCTGGAAATCGTTCAGCGCGCCGAAGGTATGCGAGGGCCCGACGCCGCCGAGGCCGTGGGCGCCGTTGTTGATCATTGCCACCACCGCGGAGAAGGCGGTGAGGAAATCCATGCCGCTGAAGATCAGCAGCATGCTCAGCACGATCACGGTGATGGTGTAGATGTGGACGAAGCTGAACACCGACAGCGCGGTGCGCTCGTTGACCACCTGGCCGCCGACCTTGAGCGACTGCACCGCGGTGGGATGCACCAGGCCGAACAGTTCGCCGGCGCTCTGCTTGAACAGGATCAGGGTGCGGATCATCTTGATGCCGCCGCCGGTGGAGCCGGCCGAGGCGGTGACGCAGGACAGCAGCAGCATCCACAGGCAGGCGAACAGCGGCCAGCGCGCGTAGTCCAGGCTCACCAGGCCGCAATTGGTCACCACCGAGACCAGGTTGAAGCTGACGTTGCGCAGGGAGGTCCAGTAGTTGGAATAGACCCCGCCGTACCAGACGTAGCACGCCATCAGCACGCAGCTGCCCAGCAGCACCAGCAGGTAGGCGCGGGCCTCGATGTCGCGGCGATAGGTCTTCAGGCTCTTGCTGCGCCAGGCCGCGTAATGCGTGGCGAAGTTGATGCCGGCGAGCAGCATGAAGACGATCAGCACGAACTCGATCCGCGGCGAGTTGTAGTAGCCGATGCTGGCATCATGGGTGGAGAAGCCGCTCAGCGACAGGGCCGAGAAGGCATGGCAGAGGGCATCGAACCAGTTCATTCCGACCAGCCGCAGCAGCAGCACGCAAGCCGCGGTGAGGCCGATGTAGATCGACCACATCGAGCGCGCGGTCTGCACGAAGCGCGGCGTCAGGCGGCTGTCCTTGATCGGCCCGGTGGCTTCGGCGCGATACACCTGCATGCCGCCGATGCCGAGCAGCGGCAGCACCGCCATGCCCAGGGTGATGATGCCGAGACCACCGAGCCAGCACAGCTCGTGGCGCCACAGGTTGACGGCGTGCGGCAGGCTGTCGATGCCACTCAGCACAGTGGCGCCGCTGGTGGTGACGCCGGACATAGCCTCGAAATAGGCATGGGTGAAGGACAGGCCCGGAATCGCCAGCATCAACGGCACGGCGGCCGAGGCGGCGGTCAGCACCCAGGCCAGGGCCACCAATAGATAGCCGTCGCGCGACTTGAGGTCGCGGGCGTAGGGACGGGTGAAGCGCCACAGCGCCAGGCCGAAAACCAGGTCGGCGGCGCCCGCCAGCACGAACGGGCGCAGGGCGCCGTCGCCATAGATCAGCGCGGCGCCGATCGGCCCCAGGTAAGCCGCGCTGAAGGCCACCAGCAGCAGGCCCAGCGGGTTGGCGACGTAGAGTATGTCCTTGAACAAGCGGTAGATCCCAGAAATCCCCGGGTGCAGTTTACACGCGTGACGTCGCGGCCACGGCCGTTGTGCGGCGCCCACGGGGTATGCGACAGTCGGTCAACGCCACCAGAGGGGATAACGTCGCATGGGCAGCACCGAAGACGAGGCCGCGATTCGCCGCCTGGCGGCGCTGTATGCGCGTGCCATGGACCGCAACGAGCCGCAGCTGCTGACGCAGATCTTCGCCGCCGACGCGGTGATCGAGGGCACCGGCTTCGTCATGCAGGGGCATGAGCAGATCTGCGGCATTCCCGCCATGCTCAAGGGGATGTACAGCCGCACCCTGCACCAGGTCCACAACCAGACCGTGACCGTCTCGGGCGACAGCGCCGAAGCCGAGACCTACTGCAGCGCCAACCACCTCACCGACATGGGCGGCGGCAGCGCCAGCAACCTGGTCTGGGCCATGCGCTACCAGGACCGGCTGCAACGGCACAATGGCCAGTGGCGCTTCCAGCGCCGCACCGTGGTGATCGACTGGACCGAGACGCGTCCGGCACAGCTTGCAACGGTCTGAACCTGCGCAAACTCGGGAGGCCGATCAGGACTCCCAGCCGGAGAACACCGCCGCCACGGCAACCGTGTCGATGAAGCCGTGCGCCAGGATGCAGGTCCACAGATTGCGGCCGCTGAGCATGTAAGCCGCACCCAGGATCAATCCCGCAACCCCGGAATCCACAATTCCGGCTGGACCTTTGTAATAGTGCCCGTAACCGAACAGCACCGAGACCAGCACGACGCCGAGCCAATAGGCAGCAGTGGAGCGGCGACCCAGGTCAGCGGCGCGGGTCAGCAGGTATCCGCGATAGCCGATTTCCTCGCCGAAGGCGGCGAAGGTCCAGACGATCAGCAGGCCGATCAGGGCGGCCTTGATATTGCCCGGTATCTCCGCCGCGTCCGCGGGAGCTTTTATCGGAGGCCAGAAAGTGGACGTGAGTGGTTCGATGAGCAGATCGCCCAGCGCGATTCTGAGAGCCGCCGCCACCAGGGCGATGAGTACGATACGCCGCCATGACGCCGGCCGTCTGAAGCCCAGCGCGGACCAGCCGCCGTCGCGCAGGCGGACCGACGCCAGGCCGAGCACGAACAGGATTGGAACCTCGTTCGGCACCACATGGAACACGTTGTGGCCGACGACGATGGCGGCGCCCAGCAGCAGTTCAAAGCCGCTGAGCACACGCGAGCCGAACTGAGGCGGCTGCGTTTGCGGCGCAGGCGGGTCGAAAGACATGGTCTATCTCCGTCGTTATACTTCGCTTTCAACAGCTTATTCGAATTATGTCCGTCTTCACCAAGGTCAGCCACGCCGAGCTGCAGGAGTTCCTCAAGCGCTTCCCCCTGGGCGAGCTGATCGGCTACCAGGGCATCGGCGAGGGCGTGGAAAACACCAACTACTTCGTCGACACCAGCGAGGGCCGCTGGGTGCTGACCCTGTTCGAGCGGCTCAATTACCAGGACCTGCCGTTCTTCCTCGGCCTGATGGAGCACCTGGCGCACCGCGGCTTCCCCAGCGCCATGCCGGTGCCGGACAGCGAGGGGCACAACCTGAGCCTGCTGCACGACAAGCCGGCGGCGCTGGTGATGCGCCTGAACGGCCAGAGCGTGCTGTTTCCCAACCTGGCGCAGTGCGCCGCGGTGGGACGCGTGCTCGGCGACCTGCATGTGCTGGGCCAGACCTACGCCGGTCATTGCAGGAACGACCGCGGCGCGGAATGGCGGCGCCAGACCGCCGCAGCCGTGCTACCCAAGGTGGACGCAGAGACCCAGGCCCTGATCGAAACCGAGCTGGCGGCGCAAGCCACGCTCGACCTGGCCGCGCTGCCACAGGGTGTGATTCACGCCGACCTGTTCAAGGACAACGTGCTGTTCGTCGACGACCGCCTCAGCGGCGTCATCGACTTCTACTACGCCTGCAACGACGCCCTGCTCTACGACCTCGCCATCACCCTCAACGATTGGTGCACCGAGCCGGACGGCCACGTCAACCAGGCCCGCGCCCACGCCCTGCTCGAGGCCTATCTGGCGCGGCGCGAGCCGAATGCCGCCGAACGCGCCGCATGGCCCCTGGTGCTGCGCGCCGCCGCCTTTCGCTTCTACCTGTCACGTCTCTACGACTGGACCTTTCCGCGCGAAGGCGACCTGGTGCACATCAAGGACCCGCTGCAGTACCGGCGCATCTTGGAGCGGCACCGGGAGCAGGTGGCGCCGCTTTAGATTTCCGGCGTCGATTCCGCGAAAGCGGGGATGTAGGTCGGTTCGGGCCTGTCCCGAGTAGGCCGCCTTGCGGGCGTATCGAGGGAGGCGCACCGCGCCCGGAACCGACATACGCAGCGGCGCAATGCTGTCGGATCCGCTTCGCTTGATCCGACCTACAGGATGGCTGGACTTCAACAGCAGCGGCTGCTGCCCGGCTTGTAGCGCGAATCCATCCGCTCCCGGAAAAATTCCTCGTAGGTCATCACCGGCTGCTCCGGATGATGCGCCCGCCGATGCGCGACGTATCCCTCGTAGTCGGGAACGCCGACGGCGAGATGCGCAGTCTGCCCCAGCTTGCGCACGAATCCGCGCAGCCGGCCCGCGGCCCCGGAAAAGCTAGCGGATAGGCGCGGCGACATAAGGTGCCTCCAGGGCGGTGGGATGCTCCGAACGCCGCGCCTTCCAGGCAGCGCGCGCGCCGAACAGCAGGGTCAGCACCATGACGGCCACGAAAAACAGCGCCAGCGAAGCATCGACGTAGTCGTTCTGCACGATGCGCTGCATGTCGGCGATGGATTTGGCCGGGGCCAGCACCTGGCTCTGCGCCAGGGCGTCGCCGAACTTGTGCGCATGGGCGAGGAAGCCGAGCCTGGGATCGCTGGAGAAAACCTTCTGCCAGCCGGCGGTCAAGGTACAGATCAACAGCCACACCATCGGCACCGCCGTGACCCACAGGTAGCGCTCGCGCTTCATCTTGATCAGGGTGACGCTGGCAAAGATCAGCGCCAGGCCGGCGAGCATCTGGTTGGAGATGCCGAACAGCGGCCACAGCGTGTTGACACCGCCCAGCGGATCGACCACGCCCTGGTAGAGGAAGTAGCCCCAGCCGGCCACGCACAGGGCGGTGGCGATCAGGTTCGCCGTCCACGACTCGGTCTTGCGGAATGGTGCGTAGGCCGCGCCCACCAGGTCCTGGATCATGAAGCGGCCGATGCGCGTGCCGGCATCGATGGTGGTGAGGATGAACAGGGCCTCGAACAGGATGGCGTAGTGGTACCAGAAAGCCATCATGCCCTCGCCCGGCAGCAGGCCGCGCAGGATCTGCGCCATGCCCACCGCCAGCGTCGGCGCGCCGCCGGCACGCGACAGGATGGTGGTTTCGCCGATGTCCCTGGCGGTTTGCGTCAGCATCTCCGGCGTGATGCTGAAGCCCCAGCCCGAGATCGCCTGCGCCGCGGACTCGACGGTGGTGCCGATGACCGCAGCGGGGCTGTTCATGGAGAAGTACACGCCGGGCTCCAGCACGCTCGCCGCCACCAGCGCCATGATGGCGACGAAGCCCTCCATCAGCATGCCGCCGTAGCCGATGAAGCGCGCGTTGGCCTCGCTGTCGAGCATCTTCGGCGTGGTGCCGGACGCCACCAGCGCATGGAAGCCGGACACCGAGCCGCAGGCGATGGTGATGAACAGGAAGGGAAACAGGCTGCCGGAAAACACCGGGCCGCTGCCGTCGATGAATTGCGTCACCGCCGGCAGCTTCAGCTCCGGCCGCACCAGGAAGATCGCCAGCGCCAGCAACGCTATGGTGCCGACCTTGAGAAAGGTAGAGAGATAATCGCGCGGCGCCAGCAGCAGCCACACCGGCAGCACCGAGGCGACGAAGCCGTAGGCGATGAGCGTCCAGGCCAGCTGCACGCCGCTGAAGGTGAAGGCCCTGGCCCAGACCGGATCGGCCGCGACCACGCCGCCCAGCCAGATCGACAGCAGCAGCAGCGCAAAGCCGATGGCGGAGACCTCCAGCACCCGGCCGGGGCGCAGGAAGCGCAGGTAGATGCCCATGAACAGGGCGATGGGCAGCGTCGCCCCCACGGTGAAGGTGCCCCAGGGGCTGACCGCCAGCGCTTTGACCACGATCAGCGCCAGCACCGCCAGCAGGATCAGCATGATGGCGAGCGTGCCGATCATCGCCACCCAGCCGGCGGCGCTGCCGATCTCGCTGCGGATCATGTCGCCGAGCGAGCGCGCATCGCGCCGCGTCGACAGGAACAGGATGACGAAGTCCTGCACCGCCCCGGCGAAAACCACACCGGCCAGTATCCACAGCGTGCCCGGCAGGTAGCCCATCTGCGCCGCCAATACCGGCCCCACCAGCGGCCCTGCGCCGGCAATGGCAGCGAAGTGGTGGCCGAACAGGACGTACTTGTCGGTCGGCACGTAGTCGAGGCCGTCGTTGCGTCGCTGCGCCGGCGTGGCGCGGCTGGCGTCCAGCCCCAGCGCCTTGTCGGCGATGAAGCGGCTGTAGAAGCGGTAGGCGATGAAGAAAATGGAGATCGATGCCGCCACCAGCCACAAGGCATTGATGGTTTCGCCGCGGTGCAGCGCGATCACGGCAAGACAAGCCGCGCCGACAGCGGACAATGCGGCCCAGCCCAGCTTGCCTGCGACCAGCTTCATGCGTTCCTCCCGATTCTGCGTATTTGATAGCGCAGAGATTCGGATGAAAGCGCCGGCGGGGTCAAGTCATGCGGAGTTGGCGCAGGCAGAAGCGGCCAGACGTGCAGCAGCCCCGCACGCGCCATCTCGCGGCACGTGCGGGAGCTGGGATCAGACCCTACGGCAGCACCGTGGTCACAATCACTGGCTGGCCAGTCAGGACTTCCCCCATGTCGACTGTTGCGATGCCCACCTGGATGCCGAGGAGTTTCAGCAAGGCATCCAGCAACGAGTCGATCGCCGAGGTTAGCGGAGTCAGTAGGCCACTGATCGCATTCAGCAAAGGGTCGACCAAGGGACCGATGCAGATGCCCAGCACACAGACATTCAGGTTGTTGTTGCTGGTCAAAGTGCCGAGCAGGCTGCCCACCGTGCCGGTGAGCAGCTTGGAGGACGTGATGGTCGCCGTATTGTCCGGCGGTACGGCGGTGTACTGCGTCTGATGCGGGAACAGCGGGGCCAGGCTCTGGCTGCTGTAAGTATCGTAGGGGCCGGTCGACTGATTGAGCGGCTCGCCAACCGTGGTGGTGACATAGTTTTGAGTAACTTTCACGCTGATCACACCACCCAGCACATCGATCAGGTTGCCCTTACGCAGGGTCGGGAACGCATCGGCGGGATTGAAACTGCCCAAGGACAGCGTAGCCACGTCGGTGGAGGCCTGGATGGTGGCCGAAGGATTCGGGCCCGTGCCCGGACATTGCAGAGACACCAGGGTGCCGTTGGCACTCGGCACGTCGAGGTCCAGGCCCAGATTCATCACCACCAGGGCGAGAAGATTGATATTGAAGCGCAGGTTGAGCGTGAGCTGGGCACTATGCGCCGTATTGGCGGGACCGGCCGGCTGCAGCACCGAGAATGAAGCCGGCTGTATCACATGCAGATAGATGGCGAGCTTGGTCAGGCCGGGTATGTTCAGCAAGGGCAGCAAGCCGGTGGCGTCTTTCGAAATCAGGATCGTCCCGCCCTGCGCGGCATCCTGACCAAGCGCGGTCAGCAGATCGAGGCCGTCGATGAACGGCACAGCCGACAATGCATCGGTGGCCAGCGGATTGAGCTGGCCACCGACATTGTTGAACAAGTCGCCGAAGTATGTCCGTACCGGCCCACCACCACCATCGTAGGCCTGGCCAGCCAGACCGCTAACCACGCCGCCTGCGGTGCCGGATAGCGCTTGTCCGAGGATGCCGAGCGCCCCGGTAAGATTGGTTTTGAGGCTGAGCAAGTCGTTCAGGTCGTTGACGCCGGCAGCAGCCTCCAGACCGGCCAGCGAAACCTGCGCCTGGGCGAGGCCGGAGCTGTTCAGGACGGCCAGATTGATGTTGGTGCCCAGCAGCCCGTTGAGCAAGGGCCCGAGCAGGGGGGAACTACCGGTGCCCAGGGTCAGCAGGCCGGTATTGATGGAGAAATTGCCGAAAGCCGGCTGCTGTGCGGTAGCAGAGGCCTTGAGTACCATCGGCGCCGCGCCCGGGAAGAATCCGCTGCCAAACAAACTGGGTGAGTTGCTGGTTAGATTGACCCGCACGCTGTCGATTAGCGGATCGCCCTCGGCCAGGGTGACGAAAGTACGCAAACCGGTACTACTGTCGATCTTGCCCAGCTGCACCGCAGGCTGGCCGTTGACGCCGGTCAACACGGCGGCGCTCGATGTGTTGTTCGTAAGAGACAATGTCACGCGTGCTGTCACTGCTTTCAGTGAGCCAGGCGTACCGCCAGACCCGCTATCAGCACGACAACCGCTGGCCACTTGCGCACCGGCCAGTGCCGCCAGGGTCGCCTGTCGCTGCAGGTCGCGCTGCGCGAAGTAGAGCATGCCGATGTTGATGCCCAAAAGCAGAGCAACGGCGCCCGCGATTATTGCGCCAGCCGCGAAAACGGCCGCAGCGCCGCGCTGCTGCTGAGACGTGGACAGGCCCGCCCGGCTGCGCGCCCGCTGAACCTGACGAGATGGTTTGACCTTCATTGCCCGAGCTCCCTTCCAAATCCTGCGACGCTGTGCAGCTTGAGCGGCTCCGGCGGAGCCGCCTTTGAATTTCATGCCAGGCGTTGTCGAGCGCAAATCCCCGAATGCAAAAACCTGCCTGGACCGACATTCAGGTTAAGGCTTATCCAACAGCAGGGAAAGCCAAACCTGACCGGACGTCAGATGAACGGCTTGTCAGATGCGCCAAGCGGTGCGGCGAGCGCGATCCGGGATTCGAATCCGTTCGGATCGAGCGGCCATGCAGCGTCGAATTTGCGGGTAACGCAGCGCTCGGGTCGGTATTTTTGAGCCGAACGCTGCGTCATACTGCCCCAATCAAACTACCCTCAATCCGCAAGGACGGCGCATGTACACGCTCTACGGCACCGCCATTTCCGGCAACTGCTGGAAGCCAGCGTTCATGTTGCGTCAGCGCGGCCTGCCATTCCGCTGGGTGGAAGTCGATATTCTCAGCGGCGCCAGCCGCACCCCCGAATTCCTGGCGATGAATCCGAACGGCCGCGTGCCCCTGCTGCAGTTGCCGGACGGCCGCCAGCTGGCCGAGTCGAATGCCATGCTGCTGCATCTGGGCGAAGGCACGCGCTGGCTGCCGCAGGACGCCTATGCCCGCGCCAAGGTCTACGAATGGCTGTTCTTCGAGCAGTACACCCATGAGCCCGCCATCGCCACCGTGCGTTTCTGGGTGGCTTACCTGAACAAGGGTGGCGAGTGGCGCGAAAAGATCGCCGCGACCATGTCCAAAGGCCATGCGGCGCTCGGGGTGATGGAGCGGCAGCTGGCGCAAAGTGCTTTCCTGGTGGGGGAAACGCCGACGCTGGCCGACATCGCGCTGTACGCCTACACCCATGTCGCGCACGAAGGGGGTTACGATCTGGACGGCTATCCGGCGCTGCGCGGCTGGCTTGCCCGCTTCGCCGCGCTGCCGGGTTTCGTCGCCATGCCCTGCACCGGGCCGGGGACGTCGAGCTGAATCGTTGCAAAATACTAAAAACGCTGGAGGAGGGAGAGACCATGAAAGCAGCCACCCGCAGCCACACCTTCACCTGGCAAGACCCGTTCACCGCCGCCGCCGCGGGCCTCGGCCTGAGCGGGCTCGAATACCTGCGCAAGATGGCCAAGGGCGAGTTGCCGATGCCGCCGATCTCGGTGCTGATGAACGTCACCGGCGCCGACATCGAAGAGGGCCATGTGGTGTTCACCGCGCAGCCCCTGGAATGCCACTACAACCCGATCGGCCTGGTGCACGGCGGCTTCGCCGCCACCCTGCTCGATTCGGTGATGGCCTGCGCCATCCACAGCCGCCTGCCGCAGGGACAGGCCTATACCACGCTGGACCTCAATACCCACTACGTGCGCGCCATCACCCTGGAAACCGGGCCGGTGCGGGCGGAGGGCAAGGTGGTGCACCTGGGAGCCCGCATGGCCACCGCCGAAGGCCGCGTCATCGATGCGCAGGGGCGGCTGTTTGCGCATGGCACCACCACCTGCATGGTGTTTCCGGGGGGCCAGAGTCACGGGTGAAAGAGGCAAAAGCCGGGGACGGGGCTTCTGCTGTCGCTCCGCTTCTCGCCCAAGTCTCCGGGGAGGCCTCAGCGTAGGCCGGCCTTCAGGCCGACAGGTGCGCTCGCACAACCAATTGTCGCCCTGAAGGGCGACCTACGAAGTGCCTCAGCGCACCACGCTGGCGCCCAGCAGCAAGCGCGCTATGTACTGCCACAGCTCAGGCCCGGACTGCGGAATGGCAGCGGCCTTGGCGGTCTCTTCCGAGCGCCGCGAGCAATCGGCCAGTGCGATGAGAAATTCCGGCACGGAGCGGTTCTCCCACACCTCGCGGTTAATTTCATAGTCCTCGGCCAGCCGGTCGAGGAAGCGCTCGAGGTCACGCCTGGAGCGGACCTGCAGCGCCAGCCGGTACATGGCGTCGGTGTTTTCGGGTGCGGTAATGGTCATCGTATTCAATGCCTGCACGGCGGAAGTATCCGCAGAGCGTCGCATTGCCTTGAGCGCTGAATACACTAGTTGCCTCGGCCCGGAGCCGGCAGTGGGTAAAATCCACTAAGGGCGGATTTCCTGAAAAAGTCTTTTTACTACAGCCACTTCAGGACGAAGGCGCACTTTCCTGCGACTCCTCTTCCTGCTGGTTGCCGATGTCCGCCGCGAGCTTCCACACGCCATCGGCGCCGCGCTTCCAGACATTCAGGTACTTGCCGCGGGCGACCACTTCTTTCGAGGCGGCAGAGCGGTACAGGCGCCATTCGCCCCAGGTCCAGCCCAGGTCGAGGGAACGGGATACTTCGGCCTGCTGCGGCGTCCAGTCCAGCGCCTGTGCACCGAGGTTGCCGAGGCGGTCGCGAATCCGCTTGCGCCCCTGCACCGGCGCCGCGTTCGCCGGCAGCTGCAGCGCGTCCTCGGTCATGTTGGCGAAGAAGGCGGCCGCGGTGCCCTGGTCCAGCGAACTGGCGGCAAAAGCGCGGTCGACCTGCAGCAGGCGCTGCGCTTCCGCCGCCTGCGTCGCGGCGGAGCCGGAGCAGCCTCCGAGCTGCAGAGCTACCAACAATACCGACGCAGTGAAGGTGATCCTGGTCTGCAGGCGCATCGGCGACTCCCATTGATTTCGCGCCGAGCGGACCGGCGGGCCCGCTCGATTTCAGATCAGCGCACGCCCCATCAGCTGTTCCAGCACGCGCAGAGGCGCGCTTTGCGGATCGTAAAGCCCCGCCACCGGCAGGTGCAGGGTCTGCTCGAACAGGTGCTGCCCACCCATGGCGGCATGCGAGGTCTGGTCGGAGAAGCAGATCCACACACTGTCCGGCGGGAACGGCATGGTCTGCTGCGGCGCATTCTGCTGATAATCCGCATCGGCCTTCATGCGGTCGTGCAGCTGCAGCATGGTGTGGTCGTACTGGCTGCGCGACGACTTGGTGATGCGCAGGGCATTGAGCACTGCTGCGGCGCCCGGCAGCTGCCGCGGAATTTTCGGCAGAAAGCGCCGCGCCATATCGGCAAACGGCTCGCCCACCCGCCACACGCGCGGCTCGCCGCGCGGATTGACGTTGGCGAACAC
>FTIF01000909.1_pt1 | contig 12410 bp, 12 predicted proteins | sample 1658001 | NCBI WGS metagenome assembly FTIF01 (sample SAMEA3914789, study PRJEB12502) | metagenome | biome: forest; material: soil | place: Canada | collected 2011-07-03 | depth 0.3 m | reverse complement strand
CGGGGGCGGCGTCGGCCGCCATGTCGAGCAGGAGCGCGGTGTGCATGGATCAGTCCGACGAGGGCAGCTTCTTGGCTTCCTTCACACCGATGGCCCTGCCGCCGATGGAGAGGCTTCCCGTGCCCGCCTTGCTGCAGAGCAGTTCCAGGCCGGTGTCGGCGTCGGCGAAGCGCTTGCCCGCGCCGGTCCCGCCGGCGTGAGCCTCGGCCAGGGTCAGGCCATCGGGCCTGGCGTCGGCGAAGGCGACCATGGCGTGGCCGCCGCACTCCAGGGTGATCTCGGTCTTGGGCGGACGAACCACCACCACTTCGGTGTCGCACACCGCGCTCTTCCAGCGCGAACCGGGCTTCATCTGCATTCTTCACTCCCATCAGCGGCCTCGCAGCCGCCGGATCGTTCTTATGGGACACGGCGACCTGGCTGGGCCGGCGCGCCGGTGGGGCTCCGTTCGGCGCCGATGCGGACGATGTCCGCGCCGCCGATTTCGGCGTCAGGCATATAACCTAGTTATATATCTTCTGGGACTGAAATCAAATGCGCTGGAGCCGTGGCGCCGGCGCGACCCACGGGTCTGGCCATGAGGGCGCGGCCCCGATCGAGGTCGCGCCCTTGAAGGCCTAGGCGGGGTCTTTCAGGTCAGATCGGCCGGAACCTGGGGACCGCCAGGGTGTCGCTGATGGTCTCAAAGGCGACCTGGACCTTGTCGCCGATGCGGACGTCGTCGGGATCGCAGTCGATGACATTGGCCATGATCCGGGCGCCGGCGCCTTGGGTCCCGTCCAGCTCGATGATCGCGCCCACATAGGGCACCACCTCCGCCAGTTGGGGCCGCAACGCGTGACGCACCACCGTGAAGGTGTAGATCGTGCCGGTGCCGGGCAGTTCCTGCCAGTCGAACTCCCGCTTCTGACAGGCGAAGCAGAACGGCGGCTGCTGCAGCTGCATCGTGCCGCAGTGGGCGCATCTGGCGGCCATCAGCTTGCCCTTCAGGGCGCCGTCCCAGAACGGCTGGGACGTTTCGTCGGCGAACGGATCCTTGATGGGCGGCGGATAGACGCCCTTGGTGACTTCAGACATCAGGCCCTCCTCAGAAGCGTGCCGCTGACCGGCAGGCCGGCGGGGCCCCCGGTGACCAGGGCGATTTCGGCGTCTTTCACCTGGTTGACCGCGTCGCCGCGCATCTGCTCGACCGCCTCGCGGATATGGGTCATGCCGATGATGTAGGCCTCGGACAGGTTGCCGCCGTGGGTGTTCACCGGGATCGAGCCGGTCCCGAAGCGAATGGCGCCGTCGCCGACGAAGGGGCCGCCCTCGCCGATGCCGCAGAAGCCGTAGTCTTCCAGCTGCATGATCACCATCGGCGAGAAGTGGTCATAGAGCAGGGCCACATCGACGTCCTTGGGGGCTATCCCGGCCATCTCGAACAGCCGCTTGGCCGCCGGGCGGTGGCCGGAGGAGGCGAAGTAGTCGTCCGGCATCTGGAAGTAGTTGAAGATCGCCGTGCCCCAACGGCCCGCGCCGCCGTGCGCCGAGCCCATGATGTAGACAGGCTTCTGCTTCAGGTCCTTGGCGCGGGCGGCCGAGGTGGTGATCACCGCCACGGCTCCGTCCGACTCCATGGTGTAGTCGTAGAGACAGAGGGGGTCGGAGATCATCCGGGCGTTGAAATAGTCGTCCAGGGTTAGCGGATCGCGGCGCAGGGCCGTGGGCCGGGTCATGGCGTTGTTGCGGGTGGAGATGCAGACCTCGGCCAGGTGCTCGCGCTTGGTGCCGTAGAGGTGCATGTGGCGCTGGGTCAGCAGCGAGAAGCTGTGGCCGGGGGAGAGCAGGCCGCTGTGGGCCATGTAGGCCATGCCGGGGGGTATGCCGCCGGCGCCGTAGGGACTGCCGCCTCCGCCGCCTCCGCCGCCGCCGCCTTCCACCTGGGTGCCGCCCAGCCGCCGTCGGGCCTGCTGCAGGGTCATCAGGGAGACCACCACCTCGGCCTGGCCGGAGGTGATCGCCGCCGCCGCCAGGCCCAGGGAGCCCGCCGCGCCGCCGCCGCCGGAGGTCAGGGTGGCGGCGAAGCGGATCTCAGGCACACCCAGGGTGGCGCCCACCGTGGCCGGATCGCAGGAGCTGGAATAGATGGCGAAGCCGTCCAGGTCCTTGATGGTCAGGCCGGCGTCGTCCAGCGCCGCCAGAATGGCCGTACAGGCCATGGAGAGCTCGGTCTCGGGGACCGACTGGCCCCTGAGGTAGTAGGGCGTGGCGCCGACCCCTACGACGGCGGTCTGGTCTTTCAAACTCACCCGCTGCGTCCTCCAGTTGCGGCCCCGAGGCCATAAATTGATAATCTATCTATAATGGCCACGGTCCACGGTTTGGGGCGTGGCGACAAGCGAAAAATGACGAAATATATATTTGCGGGTTAGCCTTTGCGCAGCACGTTGCGTTCGGCCAGGGCGTCGATGGTCTCGGCGGAATATCCGTACTCCAGCAGCACGGCCTCGGTGTGCTGGCCCACAACCGGACCAGGCTCCGCCCGCGTGGTGGAGCGTGAGAAACCGATCACCGCCTTGAGCCGGGGATGATCGCCGAACAGGGGGTGGGTGACCTGGGCGCTCATGCCCAGCTGATCGGCCAGGCCGCCCGGATTCATGATCGTATTGTGCGACGGGCCGGCGTCGGCCTCGACACAGGCGATGTCCGCCCTGGTCAGCCGTTGCTCCCAATCCGCCGCCTCGCCTTCAAGGAACGCCTTGGCCAGGGCCGAGGCCAGGTCGTCGGCATTGGCGGCGCGGCCCGAAGCGGTGGAGAAGCGCTGGTCGTCAAGGCCGGCCGACGGCAAGGCCCGGCGCAGGGCGTCCCAGTCCCGCCCCGTGGGGGCGGCCAGGAACACCCAGCCCTTGGCGGTCTCGTAGAGCCGGTAGAGGGGGCCAAAGCCAGTAAGGTTGGCGTCGGCGGTGGGCGCCTCGGGGCGGCCGACGTAGTCAACCATGTCCTCGGAAAGCACCTGGGCCATGGTGTAGAGCATGGTGGTCACCACCCGCTGGCCGCCCAGGCCGCGCTTGCGGGCGTAGAGCGCCAGCATGCCGGCGCAGGTCACGCCCAGGGCGGAAAAGCCGTCGGCATGGCCCACAGTCATGCTGGCCGCGCCCATGCGGATGGCCCCGTCCTTGACCTGATCGAGGGTGAGGTCCGGCCCTTCCGGCACCGCCCGTTTCACATTGCGCCGGGCCATGCCCGAGCCCGCCCCGATGGTGGGGGCGTAGGCGGGCCGGTGACCGTAAGGGCCGCCAACTCCGAAGCCGGGAGCCTCGTGGTAGATGATATTCGGGTTGAGAGCGCGCACCGACGCCTCGTCCACCCCCAGCCGCTTGGCGACGCCGGAGCGGAAGCTGTGCAGCACCAAGTCGGCGCTGGCGATCAGCCTGTGCAGGATTTCGCGGCCCTCCGGCGTGCCGGCGTCCACGGCGACGCTTTCCTTGCCCTGGGTGACCTTGACCCCGCCCAGTTCGGGAAACGGGAGCTGGAAGCGGATGACGTCGCCCTCGGGGGGCTCGACCTTGATCACCCGCGCGCCCAGGTCGGTGAGCACGGTGAGGCCGAAGGGGGCGGCGTAGAATCCGCCCAGCTCGACGATGGTCACGCCGGCCAGCGGCAGGCCAATGGCGTCCGGGGCCGACGGCGCCGCGACCGGCGAAGCCTGGCGAGCCCGAAGTTCATCGCCGTCGGCGTCCAGCTTCGGCACCGCTCGGTCAGCGGAGCCGGGGGTCTTGTCCAGGACCACGAAGGGCTTGGGGGTGCGGACGGTTCCGAGGCCCTCCACCTGCACTGTGGCGGTCTGGCCGTCGAACTGCATCTGCGGATGGTCGAGAAGCTCGGATCCGGACCGGAAAATCTCGGCGAAAACGTCGGGGTGGGCGTCGAAGGTCTGCTGCCACTCGGCCACGGTGCGCGAGCGCACCGCGCCCAGCAGACGGTCCCAGAACGCCTCGCGCCGATCCAGGTCCTCGTCTTCCCAGGCGTCGTTCCATTCGGGGTCGTCCAGCCCGGTGGCCACGAGGAAGGCCTTGAACAGCTTGGGGCTGGCCTGGGAGAATTGCAGCCAGCGGCCGTCCTTGGTCAGGCCCTGCAGCAGGCCATAGGACAGCCAGCTGTTGGGCACCCGCCGCGTGGTGTTGACCACCGGGGCGGCGGCGAAGGCGTCGGGGTATTTGCCGGCCAGGACAGTGATCATCCAGTTCCACGTGTCGTGGGCGGCCACGGCCTGCACCAGGCTGGTGTCGACCCTCTGGCCGCGGCCGCTGGTCTCGCGCTCATAGAGGGCCACCAGGGCGCCGGCGATGGCCAGCTGGCCGGCGCTGGCGGTGCAGTAGGGCACGGTGGCGAAGGCGGGGCCGGGGCGCGTCCCCAGGGACGAGAACTGGCTGTAGGCGCCGATCTTGGCCATGACCACGCCCTCGTAGCCTTTCAGCCGGGAGAGGGGACCGGTGCGGCCAAAGCCGGTGATGGCGGTGGTGATCAGGCGCGGGTTCACCGTCGCCAGCTGCTCGTGACCCAGGCCATGGGTCTCCAGCACGCCGGGGCGGAAGGTGTCGATCAGCACATCGGCGCTCTGCGCCAGGGCCAGAACCGCCGGATCGTCCAGGGTGGCTTCCAGGCTTTTGGAGCCGCGGGACCAGATCGGCCAGCCCGCCTGTTGGCGCAGGGGACTGCCGCCGGGCGGCTCGACCAGCACGACCTCGGCCCCGAAGTCGGCGAAGAACTGGCCGACGAACGCCCCACCCAGCGAGGGCGACAGGTTCAGGACCCTCAGTCCGCCCAGCGCGTCCGCCGTCTTGCCATCGCCCGTGCTCAAGCGCGTCTCCCCTCTGGTGGTCTTTTCTGCTCTTGCTTGTCCGGAGACGGGTCTTTTTGAGCCCGACTCCGCTGGTCTTCTGGTGGGCGGGCGAGCGGCCTTGCGCCCGCCCTGTCGTCAGGCCGCCACGGCGAACTCGGGCCGGGGCAGGCGGAACAGGCGGGCGGCGTTGCCGCCGGTGATGGCGGCCTTGTCGGCCTCGCTGATGTCGATGTCGTCGAACAGGTGGGCCAGGACGTCGCGGGTGCGGCCGAACGTGCCTTCGTGGTGCGGATAGTCGGCGCCCCACATCAGGGCGCCCGTCCCGGTCACCGATCGCGACATGATGCAGGCGCGATCGTACTGGAACGAGCAGGCCACCTGGCGGGCGATGAGCTCGCGCGGGGTCAGCGAGAGCTTCGGCTTGACGAACATGTGGTGGGCTTCGTGCACCTCGTTCATCCGTTCGGCCAGGGCGGCCAGCCAACTGGCGCCGGACTCGATGCAGGCCACCTTGGCGCCGGGGAACCTGTCGAGCACGCCGCCGGCGACCATGTGCATGACCGAGTGCATGCCGTCGTTCATCTGGATGGTGTAGTTGATGATCGCGCCGCCGGGGCCCTTCTGGGCGCGGACGTCCTCGCGGCCGGTGCCAGTGTGCAGCACGAAAACGATGCCGTACTGCTGGCCCGCCTCGAACACGGCGTCCCAGGCCTCGTCATTGTAGAGCGGCACGCCGGAATTGGCCTCGATCAGGCTGGGCAGCATGGCGGCGGTGAAGCCCAGGCCGGCGAGGCGCTTGATCTCGGAGACGGTGTTGTTGAAGTCGTGCACCGGCAGGATGCCGCAGCGCACGAAGGTGTCCAGGTGGCCGGCGAAAAAGCCGTTGTTCCAGTCGTTGTAGAGTCGGCAGCTGGCCAGTTCGGCCTCAGCGTTCTCGATCAGGGAGACGAACAGGCCCTGGCTGGGGAAGACGATCTCGGCGTCGATGCCCTCGGCCTTCATGTCCTCGAGGCGGGCGGGAATCTCGCGAACGCCCAGGCGGTTGGGGCGGCCGAACTGTTCGACATTGGGATCGATGACGGGGGGCGGCCGGTTGATGGCCATTTTGCTCATCACCTTCTGGCCGTACATCATGTAGCGGAAGCCATCCTTGACCTCCACGTGCATGCCGTGTTCGCGCAACTCGGGCGGAAGGCCTTCAAGGAACAGGTTGGCCGGCTCGGCGACATGGCCGTCGGCGCTGAAAATGAAAGACATCGGTTTCCTCCAGGACGACGCCCGAACCCCGTCCGCCTGCGCCGCATAAAATTTATGAGTTATACGGTATCCACAAGCCGAGGCCGGCGCAACGCCGGAAAACGCCGATCGCGCCGATTCGGGCCGTATCAGCCGAGGCGTTGCTGGCGGACATTGAAATGATATATTGTCAATTCATACGGCGGCGCCGATGGTCCGCCGACGCAGGCCAGCCGGGGAAGGTTCCAGGGTGTCAACCGAACCGCCGCCCAACAAGCTGGGCCAAAGCCTGGGGCCAAAGGGCGCTCGCACCCGGCGCCGGATCATGGACGCCACGGAGGCGCTTGTGGCGGCCCGCTCCCTGGCCGACGTGCGGATCACCGACATCGCGCGGGCGGCGGACGTGGCGCAGCCCAACTTCTACACCTACTTCACGGGTGTCGAGGACGTGGTGCTGGCTCTGGCGGAGGAGGTGTCGCTCGACGCCCTTGCCCGCCACCTGGACACGGACTGGGCGGGACCGGACGGCCTGGCCTGCGCCCGGCGGCTGGTTGAGGAGGCCTTCGCCCTGTGGGCGCGGCGCCGGGCCGTGATCGGCCTGGCCTGGTTCCTGGCTGACAAGCGCCACGGCGGCTTCCCCGAACTGCGGGTGCGCCAGGTGCGCAGCCTCTACAAGGCCTTCGAGGCCCAGATCCGGGCGTCGCAGGACGCTGGCCGCCTGGCCCGCACCGTGCATCCCCGCCTGGCGGGTTACGAATGCGTCGGCTTGATCTCCTCCGCGGCCATGAAGTTCGCCCTGCTGGTGGAGTCGGGATTTACCCGCACCCAGCTGGTGGAGACCAACGCTCGCCTCGTCCATATCATGGTCACCGGTCTGGCCGCCCCCGCCGACGCCTGACGCTACGCTCCGGCAGAGCGCTTTCCAGCCGTTCCCGCCAACCTTGGCCGCCATGATGCGCCTCGAATTCCGCCTGCAGCCGCGCGACCACGTCCTCCACGCTCGGCGCGTCGTCGATCAGCCCGACGCTGTGGCCCGCGCTCCAGACCGTGCGCCAGGCGCGCACGCCGGGGGGCAGGTCGCCGCGGAAGCGGTTCAAGGGCCTCGGCAGGGCGTCGGGATCCAGGCCGTTGTCGACGATGGAGCGCCGCATGAAGTTGGCCGGCAGGCCGGCGATAGCGTCGGTATAGACCACCTCGTCCGTGCCGCTGGCCACCAGCATGTCGCGATAGGCGTCGGGGGCGCCGGACTCCTGGGCGGCGATGAACCGGGTGCCCATGCAGACCATGTCCGCCCCCAGGGCCAGCGCCGCCGCCACGCCGCGCCCGTCGGCGATGCCGCCGGCCAGGACGATGACGCCCTCGAACCTGCGGCGCGCCTGGGCCACGAAGGCGAATGGGTTGAGGGCGCCCGAATGGCCGCCGCTGCCCGCCGCCACCAGCATCAGACCATCGACTCCAGCGGCCACCGCCCGTTCGATGTGCCGGATGGTGGTGCAGTCGTGAAACACCCGCCCGCCCCAGCTGTGCGCCTGCTCTACGATGGCGGCTGGATCGCCCGCCGTGGTCAGCAACAGGCGCGCGCCGCTGGCGCGGCAAAGGTCGAGGCGCGCGGTCTGGGCGCCCTGGTCCAGGCTTGCGGTGGCCAGCAGGTTGATGATGAACGGCGCGAACCTCTTGCCCCTGGCGTGGGCGTCGGCCTGGGCCGCGTCCAGGGTCGCCAGCCACTGGCCGAAGCTTTCGGGCGCGCCGGCGTTGCCGGCCTGGAAGCCGCCGATCACGCCGGCGCGGCAGCAGGCCAGGATCAGGTCCAGGCTGGAGGCCATGGTCATCGGCGCCGCCATCACCGGCAGGCGCAGGTCCGCGAACAGGGAAGGGGAGGCCCCCGTCATCAGGACGACTTCAAGTGGCGGCTGAGCGGCGCCCGCTCAGCCTCGGAGGGCCGCGGCCCACGGAACTCGGTCTCGAAGGCCAGGCCGTCATCCAGCCCCAGCGTCTGGGAGCCGCGATAGAGGGCCTTGTAGGCCGCGATGGAATTGGCGCTGGCCAGGGCGATCTGGTCGGACAGTTCAGCGATCCGGCTCAGCAGGCTCCAGGCCGGCAGGCTTTCCAGGATCAGGCCCATGGACGCCGCCTCGGCGGCGGTGACCCTGCGGCCGGTGAACGACATCTCCTTGGCGCGCATCACCCCGATGCGGCGGGGCAGGCGCTGGCTGAGGCCCCAGCCGGGGCGCAGGCCCAGCTTGGCATGGCTGTCGCAGAAGACGGCGTCATTGGAGGCCACGATCAGGTCGCAGGCCAGGGCCAGTTCCAGCCCCCCGGTGAAGCAGTAGCCGCTGACCTGGGCTATGGTGGCCTGCTTCATGGACTCGAACAGACAGGCCAGCTCCCGGGCCTGTTCGCTGAAGCGCTTAGCCGTTTCGCGGGTGTAGCCGGGGGTGGAAACGGCCTTCAGATCGACCCCGGCGCTGAACGACTTGCCGCGGCCCGAGACGATCAACACCCGGGCGTCGGACTCCGCGACGTCCTTGGTGACATCCAGAGCCTCCTCGATCAGGGTCGGCGACAGGGCGTTCAGCTGCCGCGGCCGGTTGAATGTCAGGCGCGCCACATGACCCTCGCGCACATACTGGACCTGGGTCGTTTCTCTCACGGTCGCCTCGCATTATTATGTTACCTGGTTAGATAACTACGAGACTGGACGGTCAAGCCGGGCCGGCGCCGTGGACGCGGGAACCGCTTGCCCCTCCCGATACTCCGCCGCAGGCTGTTTTCTGCCGACTTCGCGGCGGAGGGCCTTTCCAGGTTCCGCGTCGATATATATCCTAGTTAGATAACTGGCTGGCTCGACAACGAGGCTGGCGACCTCGCCCGCACCAGGGCGGAGTTGAGGGAGCGACCGTGGAAATCGAACTCAACGACGAGCAGAAGCAGCTCAAGGACCAGGTTTCGCGGCTGCTTGCCGAGCAGGCGACGCCGGACGTCCTGCGCCGCCTGATCACCGCTGACGCCGGCTTCGATCCGGACCTGTGGGCCAAGGCCGCGGAACTGGGCCTGTTGGGCGCGGCGATCCCCGAAGCCTACGGCGGCGTCGGCCTTGGCGAACGCGACCTGTGCGTGATCGCCGAGGAGATGGGCCGCGCGGTGGCCCCGATCCCGTTCTTTTCTTCCATCTGCCTGGCCGCCGAAGCTATCAAGCTGGCCGGAACCGAGGCCCAGAAGGAAACCTGGCTGCCGAAGCTGGCGTCCGGCGAGGCCATCGGCGCCTTCGCCTGGAACGAGGGGCCGGGGGCGGCGGACGCCAATGTCTCCACGCGCCTCGTCAACGGCCGCATCACCGGGGTGAAAGCCCCCGTGGCCGACGCCGAGCTGGCCCAGGTGATGGTGGTGGTCTGCGCCGGTCCCCGGCTGTCGCTGGTGGAGCTGGGGCGGGAGGGGGTGGCTCTGGCGCCGATGAGGGGCTTCGACCAGCTTCGCAAGCACGCCCGCGTCACCTTCGACGGCGCGGTGGCCGAAGGGATGGATGGGGCCGACGCGCATGAAACCCTACGCCGGCTCTATGATCGGGCCGCGGTGTTTGAGGCCTTCGAGCAGGTTGGGGCCGCCGAGTCGGCGATGCTGATGGCCCGGGACTACACCCTGCAGCGCTACACCTTCGGGCGGCAGCTGGCCTCGTATCAGGCGGTGAAGCACAACTTGGCCAACATCCTGGTGATGGTGGAGCTGGCGCGGTCCAACGCCCTCTACGCCGCCGCGGCCCTTGAGGCCGATGCGCCGGACCTGGCCGCCGCCGCGGCCACGGCCCGTCTCTCCGCCACCCGCGCCTATGAGGTGGCCGCCCGCGAGAACCTGCAGCTGCACGGCGGCATCGGCTTCACCTGGGAGGCCAACTGCCATTTCCACTACCGCCGCGCCCGGTTGCTGGCCCTCAACCTTGGCTCGGCGGAAGTTTGGGAAGGCAAGCTGATCGACGCCCTCACCGCCGACAACGCGTCGGCCGCGGCCGCTTAGGGGAGGGCGGAACATGGACGCCGCCGCCCCGGCCCCCAAGATGGACGAAGCCCTGTTCCGCGACGAAGTTCGCGCCTGGCTGGCGCAGCACGCCGCCGAATACCGCACCGCCAGGGAATGGCCGGAGGCCGAGCTGGTAGCCCGCAGCAAGGCCTGGCAGCGCCTCAAGGGCGAGGCGGGCTACGCGGCGATCACGGCCTCGCCGGAGATGGGTGGGCGGAACGGCACGGCCGCAATGGCGGCGATCTTCGCCGAGGAGGAGGGGCGCTATCGCACCCCGAGCTTCACCGGCATGGGCATCGCCTTTGGCATGGCCCTGCCGACCATCAAGAAACACGGCGCGGCGGAGCAATACCGGCGCTTCGCCGGCCCCACCTTCATGGGCGAGTACGCCTGGTGCCAGCTGTTCTCCGAACCGGCCGCCGGCTCGGACCTGGCGGCGGTGCGCACCAAGGCGGTGCGGGACGGCGACCACTGGATCGTCACGGGGCAGAAGGTCTGGTCCAGTTGGGCCCACCACGCCGACTTCGGCATCCTGCTGGCCCGCACCGATCCCACCGTGGTCAAGCATCAGGGCCTGACCTTCTTCGTGGTCGACATGCGCTCGCCTGGTGTCGAAGTGCGGCCGATTCGTCAGATCTCCGGCAAGTCGGATTTCAACGAGACCTTCCTCACCGAGGTGGTCATTCCCGACGCCAACCGGATCGGGGCCGAAGGCGAAGGCTGGGCCTGCGCCATGACCGTGCTGATGAACGAGCGCAACGGCGCCGGGGGCAGCGCGCGGGATGACGCCGCCGGCGTGCGCAACCTGATCCGCCGCGCGGCGGAGACCCGCCGCGGCCCCGGCTCCGCCCTCGACAGCGCCGCCGTGCGCGCCAGGCTGGCGCAGTGGTGGGTGGAGGAGCAGGGTCTGAAGAACTACGGCCTGCGCATCCGCGAGGCGGTGGCGCGGGGCGAGCCGCTGCCGCCGGCGGCAGCGATGTCGAAGCTGGTGTCCGCCACCAAGATGCAACAGACCAACGCCTTCCTGATGGACCTGGACGAGTACGACGGCCTGTTCAACGCCCCGGAGGAGGCGGCCCGGGACGGGGTGTTCTTCCAGTATGTCTGGTCCTCCGCCATGCGCATCGCCGGCGGCGCTGACGAGATCCTGCGCAACCAACTGGCGGAACGCGTTCTGGGCCTGCCCAGTGAGCCACGCATGGACAAGGTTCCCTTCAACGAACTGCCGGGGATCAAGGGCTGAGGGAGGAGCGACCTGGCGTCGTTCCTCATCATCCCGAAATCTCTAGACGGCGCGGGACGAGGCCTTGGCGGCGATCCGCTGGCGGTGATTGGTTAGCAAGCTTTCGAACAGAGTGTCTTCGCTCATCCAGTCGATGAGCACCCGGCGGTGTTCCAGCAGCCAGCGCCCGCCAGTCTTCCCCAGGCGGTCCACGTAGCAGCCCATGTGGTCCGGGCCGATGTCGGTGAAGACGATGAAGTAGGTTCGGCCTTCCGCCGTGTCCTCCGACGTCAGCTCTATGTGCGACGTGGTGAGGTTGTGGCGCACGAAGCTCGGACGACGTGCGGCGGACGCCGGCTGGGCCGAGGCGGGGCGGTCGCCGCCGCCCAGGCCCCTGGCGATGGCGTCGCGGCCCTCGTACCGCGCGGTTGGGGTTTCCAGCACCCCATCGACGGTGAAGGTGTCGGCCAGGGCCGCGATCCGCATCCGGTCGCCGGCGATGTTATAGGCCGCCATGGTCTGGCGGATCGCCTCGAGATCGTCCATCGCTTCATCCCCATCGTTATATCACCTAGTTGACTATGTTCCCCAGCGTCCGCCATAGATCAAGGCGTCAATGAGCAGGGAGGACACCGGCTTGACCCAGGGCGCGCCCGAGCCGCCGGCCCACGACGACGGGCCGCTTGGAACCGATGGCCTGAAGGACCATGTGGCGGTGGTCAGCGGCGGGGCCTCGGGCATGGGCTGGATGACGGCCGAGGCCTTCGCCCAGGCCGGCGCCGCCGTGGTGATCCTGGCGCGAAACCCCCAGAAGCTGGAAACCGCGGCGGCCATCCTGCGGGATCGGGGCGCCCGCTGCCTCGCCCTGTCAGCCGACGTGCGCAAGCCGGGCGCGATCGCCGCCGCCTTCGACGAGGCCGAGGCGGCCTTCGGACCGGCCACCATCCTGTCCAACAACGCCGGCGGCAATTTCCCGGTCCTGGCCGACCAGATGAGCGCCAACGCCTGGCGCTCCGTCACCCAGATCGCCCTGGACGGCACGCTCAACACCAGCCGCGAGTTCGCCCGCCGCAGGATCGCCGCTGGCGGTGGCGGGGCGATCGTCAACAATTCGGC
>FTIF01005357.1_pt1 | contig 12427 bp, 12 predicted proteins | sample 1658001 | NCBI WGS metagenome assembly FTIF01 (sample SAMEA3914789, study PRJEB12502) | metagenome | biome: forest; material: soil | place: Canada | collected 2011-07-03 | depth 0.3 m | reverse complement strand
TCGTCTGCATGGCGCTGAACCTCAGAAGAATGGCAGTGATGCAGGCCGGTTGAGGGCCCGCGCCATCTCGAAAGGCACGCCACCGGGCCTCGCCGGACCTCACCACCGCTTGCACGGAGCCACCAGCACCGGAGCTCGCCATCACCGTCGCGCAGCGGCCTACATCGGCGCATCGCAACGGCGTCAAAAGCTTCTGCCGCCCAAACTCCTAGGTCGACCCCGGCGCTGGTGTCCGCGAGTCGCCGCCGAATACTTGCAGCTCTCCGACGGCTATCTTGGCAATGTGATGCTCAGCGACCCGTCGGCTCGCGGCCTACTGCTGGAGCCACTGGAGACCTTCTATCGTCGCAAGATCATGTGGGCCATTGACGTTTGCCGCAAGCGCAAGGCCGACTTCTGCAGGACTGACGTGTTGGAGGTGAGTGGCCTGCCCCCGAAGCGCGAAAATCTGCGGCTGATCCGAGAAGAACTTGGCCTATTCGACGAAGTGCCGGCACCGTGAGCAGTTGACCATCACAGCCGTGACACCTATTGCGACCCGCAGCCTGCACGGGCTTGCGCCAATCGTGCTATTCACTTCGCAAATCGCGTTTCAGAGGTTCGTTGGCCGCGCAGAGCGTTTGCTTCTGCAGGGAAGCGCTGGGGGCTGCGAGCGCTAAAGGTCAACCGGTATGCCATGAGCATCCACGGCGGGCTGGCTCGGTGCCGCGGGTGGGCATGACGAGCATGCCGCCCGACGACGGGCCGCGGCGGCGAACTGAGGGAGCTTGTCAGCGTGTCTGCGCAGCGAGCTACTTGGATAGACTAGCGAGGCCGCACCTGCAGGGGTCAGGAGCCGGTGCATTGCCTCCGCGGAGCCGGGCTCGAACTCGGCCACCTGTTGCGCGAGCTCGGCGTCTCGCCGCACCCAGTCCACGCGCTGCAGGCCGGACTGGCGAAGCGGCCGCGCGGGTTGATGGGCCATGAGCCAAGCCCGGTCATTGCGATATAGCCACGTATAGCAGGCCGGTGCGGCACGGCGAAGGGCATTGGTCCCCTCGGTCGTGGCAACGCTTGCCGCGTGGGTCCATTGCGCACGGTAGCGTTCTCTGACCTGCTCGAATCTTTGATCTTGTCGATTCGCCATCAGCGCGGGGTCAGCAGACAGTGCGCGATAGATGGAACTGGCGGACAACCGGCAGCGCCGGGCAATCACCGCAACAGGCAGCCCTTGGCCAAGCAGTGCCTTAATGGTTGCCAAGCGCCGATCGTCGAGGATCTTGCGCCGTTCATGGATCGGGATCCCCGCCATACGTCGCTGCGTGACCACCCAGCCCACGCTAACCCCGCAGCATGCGGCGATCTCTCGACACGACCGCGACGTCTGAGCGAGCATCGAGCGGGCCTGCGCGAAGCGGTCCGGCGGCCCGCCGATGGAGACGCGCGCCGCAAAGGCTGTCTCGAAGTTCGCTGTTCGCGATGCCCGACCAGGTGGATGATGTCTCTGCACACGGCAGGCCTGGACAAAGTGGTCGAAGTCGTCGAACAGCAGGTGAACGAGCAGCAGATGCGCCAGTGGCGAATGAGACCGGGGCCTGGGACTCAACAAGTGCTGAATCCAGGGCATGGGACCGCCGCCCTCCAGGCGGAAGCGGTCCGCGGCCTGTCCGTGCGCAGCGCCAGCCCACAGGCATCGGAGCGCCAGTATCAGCGCCCCAATGTGAACCCGTCCGTTGCGGTAGGTCCAACCCCGACTGGCCATGGCGACGAGATACGCGTCCCGGATCGGCACCGCACCCAGTGGCTCGCCGCGGTAGCAAAGCGCGTCACGCGAGATCAGCGCGAAGCGACGCTGCGCCTCGTGGGCCGAGGCCACGCGCGCGCCGTCTCGCTGGGGTGGCGGCCAGAGTCGCGCGCGGTGTCCGAGCTGGGTTTGCGACAGCAGCGGCACGAGCCGGCAGCCGTGCAAGGCGCAAGCAACCACACCCGGCAACTGATGGAAACGGTGCCAGAAGGACGTCCCGGTATTGGCGCGCATCGCCCGCAGACAGACCGGGCAGTAGCGCAGTACCGGCGAGGCGCCGATACCGTGCGCGAGAACACCCATGGCTGCCTTGAGGCGTCCGCCCTCGTGCGACAGCGCGATGTCGCGAACGCGAAGCCAGCGTTCCACCGGCATGAACAGCCGGTAGTACGGGTATAGCGTATGACCCTCAATCAGCACATCGACGTCCTTGACCGATATCGAGCGCCCAACGCGTTCCACGATTGCTTGCAGATGCGAGGGCAGGTCAGCGCTGACGGCGTAGTTGCGGCCGCCGGTAAGGCGCAGGAGCGCGTCACGCGTGTCCATCAACGAATTGAGCCGGGCCAGCCGCGTCAGCCCAGAAAACAGCAGCTCATTTTCCAGCAGCGTGATCGAGGATGGCAACACACAGACTCGCTCAATCGAGCGCCATCAGGCTTAGAGGATCTTCGTGCGGCAGAGCCTTGGCGCGGGTCACCGGGCCGGCTGGCTTGCGATAGCGCGGCTTGGACGCCCCGGCGGCGGGTTCGTCGTTGAATGCTGATCGGTCGTCGGAAGTAGCTGCTCGCTGCACACCCAGCTTATCGAACAACTCCCTGACTTCCTCCTTGAAAACGAGGTCGTCGAACTTCTGCATTTGCACCGGATCGCCCGATTTCAGCGCATCAATGGCAGGCTTCAGTGGCGCCATGTCGATGTGGGCGACGTAGTCGAAGACATCCGGTGTAATCTTCTCGTCCAGCTCGCCTATCAGGTGCGACTGCACGAGCTTGTAGGCCAGTGTCGAGAATGCCGGATTGCCCGCGCCAGCGCGCTCCCAGGAAGAGCGGATCGAACTGCTTAGCCGGGTGACCTTCGACGTGTATTGGTACGGCCAATGGGCGTCCTGGTAGTTCTGGGACTCGACCGACCCAGGAAGCATCATGCCTAGTTCAGTAAAGCCGTTGGAGATCAGCTTGCGAGTGTTGCGAGTCCGGGTCGTCAGCAACTGGCCAACGGCAGGCGTGGCCACGGTAATGACTGACGTGCCGAAGTCGATCAACAGTGCCAACAGGTTGAGGGCGACGTCAACACCGGCTCCGCGGGCGACTCTTAGGTTCTGAAGGTCATCGACAATCAGCGCACCGAGATTGATCGCGGCGCAAATGCGCGTCATCAGCAAGGCCGCATCCCCAATGGTCCTCAGGCCACGGACCTGCTTTTCATACAACTGCTCGTCGAGGTGATAGTCGATGAGGGCCGCGAATTGAAGGATAAACGACCGCATCGTGGCGTCATGCGGCACCGACATGTTCAGCACAGGCAACTGCAGAAGACCGAGCTCATTGCCACGATAGCTCTCGTGGCGGATCACCTTGCCCAGCATGCGGCAGATGGCGTCGATGAGCGTGGTCTTGCCGGCGCCCGTGCCTCCGAATATTCCGTAGCCGCCCGCCGCTCCACGCCAACCGACGAAGAAGCGATTCGCCCGGTTCAATTGCCCGTCGACGAACACATCTTTGGACTCGAGAAACGCGAGATCATGACGCCGCGCGACAACCTCGACGGAAAGTGGATTGCGGTGGGCATAGGTGCCCATCACCGTCTTCAGCACCCCGACGATTGCCTGGCGGTAGGCAGGACGCGGGTGTACGACATCGCAAAGGGTGTCCAATTCCAGCTCGCGGGAGAAGTCGCCCGCGCTCCGAATCGAACGGCCGGGCAGTAGCGGCATGCGCTCGATGGCCTTGTGCAAGGCCTCCTTGCTCACCCGCTCGCCGGTAAGCTTCGACAGCTGAAGGGTTTCGACGAAGGGGTTGCCCTTGTAGCGCGGATGCGCATAGCGCTCGTATTTGGCGGTCTCGATCGGGAACCGTGGAATATTGATGACATTCATTTGAATCCTTCTGTCGAGTGTCGCTTGGCAATGGCCTCAAGGCGCGCCGCTTCCTCGGCACGGAAATCAATGGCGGCGCGAGTCGCAGTCGCGCCTGTTGTCGTTGGGCTCCGCTCCGGGCTATGGGAAGGCGACGTCGAGGCACCCCGTCCTGCCAGCGCGGCGTCCAGCGCATTCGACTCCTCAACGCTGCGCCGCCGCGCCACGGTCGGGTCGGCCTTCGTGCGCGCCTGACGGCGCGCGCTGAGGGCCGGCGCCTTGACGTCCGGGTGTGCATCGGGGGTCTTCTGGCGGGTGATGGCGTTGCGCCTCGCCGTATCGGCCTTCAGGAGCTCACGCTCCTCAGAGAATTCCTCCCAATCCTCAACGCAGACGGCCCGGACGAACGCCTCGCCATGCGGGTCGAGTCTCCACATCGGCAGGGGCATCATTGATGAGTCGGCGTAGAGGTCGAACGGGTCGGTCGCATCGACCTTGACGTCGATGGTCACGGCGGCCCCGCCGAAGCGGGCTGCGAATGCGACCGCAGCAGCGTTGGCCGGGTAGTAGGTCAGGCCCTTCCATGTGACCACGCCCTCCTCGATGCGTGCCTTGTGAGGTGCAAGGGTCAGCTGGAAGATGTCTTCGTCACTCAGCGCCGGGCGCTCCAGCCCGGAAACATGCTCAAGGCCGTATCGATAGGCGGCGATCGGCGTGAAAGGCACGCTGGCGATGGCCAGCTCGGGTAGCCGTTGCTCGAGGCCGGTGTGACGGGCGTGGTTGTACACTCGCACGATCTCGATGAGTTCGCGGTAAAGGCTTCTCAAGGACAACTCGGCAATGAAGATTGCGTTCTTTGCAGCGCGCCTTTCGTCCGGCGATAGTTGAACCTTCTTGTACAGGCCCGCCAGTCCCTTGGCCTGCATCTTCGTCTTGAGCGTCTTGATGAATCGCTCAATGATGGCCTTGCCGTCGGGCGTGTACGGCGGGAGGATGTCCACATCGATTCCCAGGTCGTGGACTGCAGTCTTCAGGGTGGCCTTTGAAATCATGTCGGGCCCGTTGTCCACCACCATCGTCAGGCAGAAGACGCCGGGGGGCCAGTCGTCGTCGTCAATGTCGATGCCCATGTTTTGGAATCGGCGTCGCCGGGAAGTGAACGCGATGCGCAGGGCCTGCCTGACACCGGCCGAGGACGGAGGCTTGGCCGTGATGTACACGGAGACCACGTAGCGCGAGTACCGGTCGATGATCAGGTAGATGGTCACCTTGCGCAGAACGCGCGTGGGATCCTGAGCGTCGACGATGTAGATCTGGCCGCCTGTGGCATCGAGCTCGTAAATGTGGCCGGAGCCCACGGCCAGCAGAACCCGCTGAGAAGCTCGCTTGCCCAACGTCGGAAATCCCGTCAGCACGCGCGGATCAAGTGCTGCCTTGCGGCGCAGCCGGTAGCGGAGCTGCCGTTCGGTGCACGGAACGGTTGTGTGCCCGTTCATGAAGAGCTTGTACACCTTAGGATGCCGCTTCTTGAATTCGCAGCGCAAGTACTCGTCGGTCAGCGCCTCAAAGCCCTTGATCCGGCGCCTGGCGCACCGAATGGCGGCTCGCTCCATGTCGGCAACATCAATCGCCTCGGGACTCCAAAAGCAGGGGCGAACGTCGACAACATGTCGAGGCTTGGGCCCGGCACGTGCGCGCGGTGGCGCGGCGCCCCGTCGAACTGCCGCAGCGCCGGCTTTCCTGCTATGTTCCGTTCCAGTGGCGAGGCCGGCGTCCACTGCGATCCTGGGTCCGCGTTGCAGAGGGAGCAATGCCTGGTCGATCCCGCCGAAATACCAATAGCGCAGCAGCATGCGGCGAAGGCTCGCCAACGGGATGCCCTCGTTGGCTGCCTGCTCCTTGAGCGTACCGGTGAATGAGCGCCCCAGGGCTGACTCCCGGGAAAAAGCGGCGAGCAGCGGCTCGATCCGGGCAAAAGCGCGGCCGACTTGGGGCGCCGCTTCCTTGCGAATTGCGGTTGCCATCTCTGGAGGCAACCGGATGCTGCCGTACACGGCCCTGCCTCGTGCAACGAGCTCATCGATGTCGCGAATGCGCCAACGCTGCGGACGCGCGGCGTCGTGTCCCTTTGCTGCAGTCGTGACCGGCATCAGATAGAGGTGGGCGCCGAAGACGTGCGTGATGCGGTAGTTGCGGGCGTGCTTGGCGCTGCCGATCTGGACCGCGCCAAGGGCGCGCGGCCTTTTCGCTCGACTGGGATGGAAGCTAAGCGCGTCCATGGCCAATGAGGCGGACCACCTCGTCGCGCGCGAGCTTGAAGGAAAAGTCCACAGGAATGGCCCCCGTCCACGCGGCGTACCGGAACAAGGTGTCCGCTTGCTCGAGAGGCACATCCAGGCGAGCCGTACAAGCCTCCAGCAATTCAATCAGCGTGCTTGCACGGCTGTGATGCTTAAAAAACGCTTCGACAAAGCGCCGCACCTCGACCTCATCCGGATTGAAGCGACGCTGCAACCAACCGCGGGCAAACATCAGCGAAGCCAGCAACGTCTCGGTCAGTGGCTCGGAATCCACCTGCTTCCATTCCAAGTCGAGGCTCGCGCACCCCTGTGCAATTGCATCCAAGAGCGACGCTTCCTGTCTAGCCTCGGGCGAGGCTCTGGATAGTGACCGCGCCACGGCGAATTGCTTGCCGTCACGAACCTCGCGGATGAGAAAGCACACCACCAAGGGCTCCGGTCGCTTCGCCTTGGAGGGCTGCTCGAGGCCCAGGCGATGGCAGATCTTGAGCGTTTCCGCGATGTTCAGGAGCGGGAATTCTTCCTCGACGGACACAACGCAACTGCGTCTCTCCTGCAGGCAGAAGTAGGCCTTATGGGCAGCGGAGCGGTGGTTGACCATACGCCCCGTCTTCGAGCACCTAAAAGCCCGCTCAGTCCCAACGCGCGTGCGCGTGCGGAAGTTGGTCCAAGGCTTGTACGCAGCTCCGCTTCGACATCCCAATCCCTTCGCCATCATCGATTTGATGTGCGGGAGGTACTCAAAGCGACTGTCAGGCCACTCCATGCGGTGACCCTACTCCAAGTTCCGGGAATTATCCAGAACTATTGTCGGAGCAAGACATTTTGTTCAGTGCCAATAAAGTCTGAGACAAGGCAATAAAGTCTGAGACAACGCAATAAAGTCTGAGACAAGGTGCGTCTGGCGTTTTTACTGATCTGAGCGTGCACTCGTGCTTCTTTGCAGCCGCGTTGACCAGTTACGATCGACGCCCTATCGTTCTAGCGAGGATCCGCAACGTTACGACGATGACCCGACGGGAGACTGCCATGGCCACTGACAAGCCACCCTTGCCGCCGCACAGCTACGCCACGTGGCTGGACTTTGCAGTGGAGACGTTCGACACGCGTGGCGAATGGGTCACGCAGGTCTTTTCTGACAACGAGGGTGCCGACCGCGAAGCTATGCGCGACGCAGCGCGAAGTGAGCTCCGCGACCTACGCGCCAAGGCTGCAGGCGCATAGGGTGATACGCGACTGCGCCGTCGACCGCCATGTGCCATCCGCACAGCATCTGATTCCAATTCTTTGTCATGCGTCTCTTCGTCGACACTGAATTCACAGACTTGCTGGAGTGCGAATTGCTGTCGATAGGCATCGTCAGCGAAAACGGCCAGGAATTCTACGCGGAGAGTTCCGATACTGACTGGACGAAGAGCGGGGATTTCGCGCGCGCCGCCGTGCTCCCGAAGCTCCGCGCCTTAGGAGCAAACGTCTTTTCCGAAACGGAATTGAGCCAGAGGCTACGCACCTGGCTGACCAGCTTGGCGCAGGGAGAACAGATCGTTGTGTCGGTGGACCACCCGACCGACTGGGAGTTCTTTGTCTACCTCGCGCGCGATCCAGAGACGCTGGAGATGCCGCCACACATCAAGGGACAATCCATCCGCGGTTGCGTTGACCCCAGAGATATCGAAGCTTACTGGAGCAAGCACGGACGGCACGCTCACCATGCGTTGCATGACGCGCGCGCCATCAAATATGCATTCGATGAAGCATGCAGTCGCGATGCGTCTAAGCGTCTCACCGCGCTAGCGGGAAACGCGTCACGGATGGTCGATATTTCTCGCCTCCGAGACGAGACGAGCGGAGACGCCGACCCCGAGTGAGATGTCGAACACGTCGTTGATTTGTAAGCAGCCGGTGAAGTCATGTTGACTTGAGGATTGACGCGTGCGAATCGAAATGTGGCCCGTAAAACGGATGCCTTCACAGGCCCATCACCACCCGATATTCATTACATCTATCTTTCCGTCACCATCCTCATCAAACCAGACCCGACCGCTGGCCATGCCGTAACCCTCGCCATGGCGAAATAGATCGTGCGGCACATCGGACTTGATGGCGGCTATGAACTTGGAATCGATTAGATGAGGGTAGGCGCGCAAGAATTCACGACGAGTCCGGATGACGTACGGATGCTCAGAGTCGCGGACGTCCTGTATCGTCAGCGGAAAACGAATGTAGTCTGCGACGATGCCGGGTTGGCCCGATAGGAGCGCGCGGTGCACGGCGAGCGCGGCGCCGTTGATGGTCGCCAACTCCGGTGTGACATCTACCGATGGCAAACTGATGTGCGCCAAGCTGAGCACGGCTGCAATCCCGCCCGCACTGCCCGACACCACGTCGCAGGTCAAATTCTTGCGCTCGAGATAGCTATCTAGAAAAACTCCTTCAAACACCAGTCGGCCGTCGTCTACGGCGTTCAAGCGCAAGACTGTATGGCCTGTGATGGTTCCGTTGACCGCGATGTCGCGGTAGTCTGGCGCGACGAAGAATCGACCCCTGACAATAGACGCGTACGGATCGTCGATCTCCAACGTCGCGCCAAAGAGCCGCCCGTCCGCGATCCGTCCATTGTAAGTTTCAGGGGGGCCGCCCATCAGCGCACTGGTACTGGCACACTCACCATGCGCTCGCGCAGCAAGCAGTGATGAGAGCAACAAGACCACCAGCAGTGGAAGCGAGTGCTTGCGATGGAGGCTTTCGGCACTTCTTGGTATCACGATTTTCCCGCCGGCGCGTGACGCGGTTAGTTTGTAGGATGGAATCGACGATAACGCAACGAAGCAAGCTTCGACGTCCAATCTGCTCACTAAGGCGTGAGTATTTCTTCCCGGCCGAGACGTGTTTCGGGCGGGAACCACCGATGAGGCAGAAGTTCGTCGAGGTGACGTGCCAGTCGGAATGGCAGTCTCGTCAGGACGTCCTTCAGGTAGGCGTACGGGTCGTGGCCATTGAGCTTGGCGGATTGGATGAGGCTCATGATGACCGCCGCTCGCTAGCCGGCACGCCAGCGTGCCTGCAAAGAGCCAGTTCTTGCGGCCGGTTGCCCATGGCCGGATCTGCTGCTCGTCGTGGTTGTTGTCGATCGGCAGCCGAGGGTCACCGCGCAGCCGAGGCTCTCAGCGTAGCCCGTGGCCACGCTCGCCACCTTGTCGACCGCCTTGACGTCAGTGGCAGCCTGGGCATAACCCGCCAGGCCGAGAAGCGCGAAGGCGAACATCCCCGACCAATTCGACGCGCGTCGCCTATCTTGGGGCGCGACGCGCGCGACGCGCATGTTGCGCTGTTTCATTCCTTGTTCCTAATGGCATTTCAGCCACCCCAAAGCGGACGACTGCAACAGGCGGCTACTGGCCGCGTGCTGCCTACTTGCTACCGATGCGCGACTGAAGCGCCTGAACCTTGGTAAGCCATTGATTGGCTTTTCCCTCAGACCACAACTGTCGCAGCTCGGAATGCCGAGCGTCTTCAATCTTCGTCAGTGCGCGCTCGGCGAGCGCGGCTTGTGCAGCGATCTGTGCTCGCGGTTGACCGGCGAGCCAAGCCTTCAGATTTGCCGGCAACGCAGGGCTCGGCTTGCCTAGTGAGGCCGCGACGACTTCTGCGGCGGCGATTGCTGCTGAGGCGTCGGGTGCCTCGGCGACGTCCGCATTCAGGACACGGTCAAATGCGGCCTTGACTACCCCAGGAGATACCGCTTGTACACAGTCGCCGACCCAATCCATCGCGTCGTCGTTCTCAAAGCTACCGTCGCCCCATGCGCCTGCGAGCGCTCCAGTGCAGGCGAGTGCGAAAGCGAGGGCGACAGCGAGGGCGACAGCGAGACGTTTCATGTCGAGTAGCCTACCTCATAGCAGACGGTCGCGACCGTCAGGTTCTGGTGGCGGTTGAAAGCATCTTGCTGGGTCCCGGCAATCTTCCGAAGGTCGGCGTTCAGCGCCTCGCCAAAAACTCCGCCGCGGCCCAATCCAAGAACGCACGCACGCGCGGCGACAGCTGACGGTTATGCGGATAGAGCAGAGAAACCGGCGCCGACGGAGGCGGCATTTCTTCCAACACGGATACGAGCCGTCCGCTCTGAAGATCATCCGCCACGTGGAACCGCGGAAGCTGGGCGATGCCAAGACCGAGCCGTACGCCAGCAAGATAGCTCTCCGTCCCAGTGACCGCCAAGGTCGCCGGCAGCGATACGCTTTCGACTTTCGCTGCCGATTTGAATTCGAGACGGCGCAGAGCTCCGGTGGTAATCGATCGTAGGCCAACCGTGCGATGGCCCTCAAGATCGGCCAGCGTCATGGGAATGCCATGCCGCTCGAAGTATTCTGGCGTCGCACAGGTCAACCGCTCCAACACGGCGATCTGGCGCGCGGCAAGGTCGCTGTCACGCAACTCGCCGTAGCGCAGCGCGCAATCAACGCCCTCGTGAACCAGGTCGATCCAGCGCTCACTCTCGCTCATCGAGAGCTCGATACCTGGATAGCGCTCGAAGAATTCCGGTAGCCCGGGCATCAGAAAGTGGCGCGCCAGCGTCCCCTGCACCTCCACGCGCAGCAGGCCCGTCGGCAGTACCCCACTGAACGCTCCATCCGCTTCGCTGACGTTGGCCAGGATGTCGCGGCATCGCTGGTAATACGCCTCACCTTCCAGCGTCGGACGCACCGTGCGTGTCGTCCGATGCAGTAGCCGCACTCCAAGTCGGCTTTCGAGTTGGCGGATGACCGCGGTCGCGGTCGATCGCGGCACGCCCGTGTCGTTCGAGGCAACCGTGAAACTTCGGCGCTCGACGATACGAACGAAGAGTTCCATCGCGTCCAGACGATCCATCTCATCTCCCCTTGCGATTGTTCGAGGCTGCGGAACAGTATTGCCCGTCCAGAACCGATTATCTTTCTCGTCCAGGCGGCGACAGTCTCTTCACCGCGCCGGGTATCGGCGAGCCTCTGAAGAGAACCATGTCCACCTGGAACAAAGTCGCGATCGTGACTGGTGCATCCCGCGGGATCGGAGCCGCCATCGCCGAACGACTGGCCCGCGACGGCTTCATCGTCGTCGTCAACTATGCGGGCGACGCCTCTGCTGCAGAGACGCTCGTCGCCAGGATAGAAAAGGCTGGCGGCAAGGCGGTCAGCGCCCAGGCCGATGTCAGCGACTCCCAGGCTGTCGCGCAGATGTTCGGATCTGCCGAAGCGGCATTTGGCGGTGTCGACGTGCTGGTGAACAACGCCGGCGTCATGAAGCTTGCCACTATGGCTGAGAGCAGCGACGCGCTGTTCGACAGCCAGATCACGATCAACCTCCGCGGCAGCTTCAACACGCTCCGCGAAGCGGCGCGGCGCCTGCGAGACGGCGGCCGGATCATCAATCTGTCGTCGAGCGTGGTGGGCCTGTACCAGCCGGCGTATGCCGTATACGCCGCGACCAAGGCGGGAGTCGAGGCGATGACACACATCATGGCCAAGGAGCTTCGCGGCCGAAACATCACCATCAACGGCGTGGCGCCGGGCCCAACCGCCACGCGCCTCTTCCTCGACGGCAAGTCGCAACAGGCGATCGATGCGCTGTCGCAGCTGGCGCCGCTCGAACGTCTCGGTCAGCCCGAAGACATCGCCGCAGTCGTCGCGATGCTCGCCGGCCCGGACGGCGCATGGATCAATGGTCAGACCCTTCGTGCCAACGGCGGCATCGTCTGAGTACACCACGACGCGCCGGGTGCGTTGGACGGCGCTCGCCGCAGAAGCCGCCGTGAATTCCACCAGCAAGAAACGGAACGTGCGTCCGCCTTCCTCTCGATATCGTGCGATTCCATGGGCAAGCAATCCTGCTCGCCTTGCCGCGCCGACCGTAAGTCCCGCACTCGATGCGGCACAAGCCGTCACGAGTTGCAGTCCACCCGTAGCCGGTCACGCCGGCGAACCAACCAGGAGAACTTCATGAGCGACAGGAAAATAGCAATCGTCACCGGCGCCTCGCGCGGCATCGGTGCGGCCGTGGCCCGGCGTCTGGCTGCCGACGGCCTGACCGTCATCGTTAACTACTCGGGTGACGAGGCCTCCGCGAGCTCCGTCGTGAGCGAAATCGAAGCCGCCGGCGGCCAGGCCTGGGCGGTGCGGGCCGACGTCAGCGACAGCGCTTCCGTCAAGGCAATGTTCGCCGCAGTCGAGGCACGTTATGGCGGCGTCGACGTGCTCGTCAACAACGCCGGCATCATGGTGCTGTCGCCGC
>FTIF01002450.1_pt2 | contig 12440 bp, 13 predicted proteins | sample 1658001 | NCBI WGS metagenome assembly FTIF01 (sample SAMEA3914789, study PRJEB12502) | metagenome | biome: forest; material: soil | place: Canada | collected 2011-07-03 | depth 0.3 m | reverse complement strand
AAATCAACAACGATTGCGCTGACACCCCCATCCCCAACCCTTCCCCGCAAGGGGGAAGGGAGCTCTTGGGGTCACCCCACTGTGCCAACTCGTCTAAGGGTTCGACGAGACAGGTAATTTTCGAGATGTGTGCATCGCCCAGAGCGGTCGCAGGGGCGCCGGCATGAAGATCCTGGTCACCGGCGGCTGCGGATTCGTCGGCGCCGCGGTGGTCCGCCGCGCCCTCGGCGAGGGCTTCGCCATCGTCAACGTCGACGCCATCACCCAGGCCGGCGACCCGGACAGCATCGGCGAGGCCCAGACCAGCCCCCGCTACGCCTTCGAATACGCCGACATCTGCGACGGCGAGGCCATGGCCGCGATCTTCGCCCGCCATCAGCCCGATGCGGTGCTGCACCTGGCCGCCGAGTCCCGCGTCGACCCCGCCGCGGGCGGCGCCCTGGCCTTCCTGCGCACCAACGTCATGGGAACCGCCACCCTGCTGGAGGCGGCCCGCGCCCACCTGGCCCGGCTGCCGGAGTCGCGCCGCGCCGGCTTCCGGTTCCATCACGTCTCCACCGACGCGGTGTTCGGGTCCCTGGGCGAGGAGGGCCAGTTCGACGAGGCCAGTCCCTATGCTCCCAACGGCCCCTTCTCGGCCAGCAAGGCCTCGTCGGACATGCTGGTCCGCGCCTGGGGCAAGGCCTACGGCCTGTCCGTGGTGATCACGAACACCTCCAGCGCCTACGGCCCCTTCCAGCACCCGGAGAACCTGATCCCCACGGTGATCGCCAACGGCCTGGAGGGCCGGCCGATCCCGCTGAACGGCCGCGGCGCCCAGGTGCGCGACTGGCTGTATGTGGAGGACCACGCCGCCGCCCTGCTGCGCGTGCTGGTCCACGGCCAGACCGGCGAGACCTACTGCATCGGCGGCCAGGCCGAGCATTCCAGCTTCGACATCGTCCGCATCGTCTGCGCCGCCCTCGACCGGGCCCGCCCCCGCGCCTGGCCGCACGCCGACCTGATCCGCTTCGTCAGCGAACGCCCCGGCCAGGACTTCCGCCGCGCCGTCTCCAACGCCAAGATCGAGACCGACCTGGGCTGGTCGCCCAGCGTCGACCTGGAGACGGGGATCGGACGCACCGTGAACTGGTACCTGGACCACGAACCCTGGTGGACCGCCCTGCGCGAGCGCGCCTACGCCGGCGCGCGCCTCGGCCTGAAGCGCGCGTGAAGCCCCCCCTCGCCCCAAAAGGAGGCGCCCAAAATGGACTCGCCCGCAAAGGCATCGTCCTGGCCGGCGGGGCTGGCTCGCGCCTCTACCCCCTGACCCAGGCGGTCTCCAAGCAACTGCTGCCGGTCTACAACAAGCCGATGATCTACTACCCCCTGTCGGTGCTGATGCTGGCCGGCGTGCGCGAGGTGCTGGTGATCACCACGCCGGAGGACCAGAGCCAGTTCCAGCGCCTGCTGGGCGACGGCGCGCACCTGGGCCTTGCCATTTCCTACGCCGTCCAGGCCAAGCCGGAGGGCCTGCCTCAGGCCTATCTCCTGGGCGAGGAATTCACCGCCGGCGGGCCCAGCATCCTTGTCCTCGGCGACAACATCTTCTACGGCGGCGGCTTCGTGGGCCTGCTGGAACAGGCCGGCCGGGATGCGTCGGGCGCCACCGTCTTCGGCTATCCGGTGGCCGATCCTGGCCGTTACGGCGTGGTTGAGTTCGACGGTGCGGGCCAGGTGATCAGTCTCGAGGAAAAGCCCGCCGCGCCGCGCTCCAACGTCGCCATCACCGGCCTCTACTTCTTCGACGGCCGCGCCAGCGCCTTCGCCCGCGACCTGAAGCCCTCGGCGCGCGGGGAACTGGAAATCCTCGACCTCATGCGTCCGTACCTGGAGCTGGGCGAGCTGAAGGTGGTGAACCTCGGCCGCGGCTACGCCTGGCTCGACACCGGCACCCACGGCGCCCTGGTCCAAGCCGCCGAGTTCGTCCGCACCATCGAGGAGCGCCAGGGCCTTCGCCTGGGCTGCGTCGAGGAGATCGCCTTCCAGCACGGCTGGATCGACACCGCGCAACTGCGCGACCTCGCCGCCCGCGCCGGTCCCTACGGCGCCTACTTGACCGCCATCGCCGAGGCGGCCTCGTGACGGCGTCGCCGCCGCTCAACCCGCCTCTGACCATCCCGCCGGGCCTGGTCGCCGCCCGCGATGCGCTGAAGGGGTGGCTGACGCAGGAAGCGTATCCGCTGTGGGCCGAGCTTGGGCCGGACCGCGCGCGCGGCGGCTGGCATGATCGCCTGGACCTCGCCGGCGAGCCGGTCCTGGGCCCCCAGCGCGCCCGCGTCCAGGCCCGCCAGGCCTGGACCTTCGCCCAGGCGCCGGCTCTGGGCTGGGCGGGACCATGGCGCGAGGCGATGGCCTGGGGCCTCGAGGCCCTGGAGACCCGCTTCCGCCGCCCGGACGGCCTCTACCGCAGCCTGGCGCCCCCGCGCGGCCCGCCCTCCGATCATGCCGAGCTCTACGACCAGGCCTTCGTCCTGCTGGCCCTGTCGGCCGCGCACCGGGTCGGCGAGCCGGGCGCCGACACCACCGCCGAGTCCCTGCTGGGCCGGCTCGCGCCGCACGGCGGCGGCGGCTTCAAGGAGCTCACGGGCGACGCCCTCCTGGCCAATCCCAACATGCACCTTTTCGAGGCCTTCCTGTCCTGGGCCCAGGCCGGCGGCGGCACAGTGTGGAGCGCCCTGGCCGACCGCCAGGCCCAGCTCGCCCACACCCGCCTTCTTGACCTCGACAGCGGCGCCCTCACCGAGGACTTCGGCTCGGACTGGACGGCGCCCGCCGATTCGGCCGCGCGCCGCGTCGAGCCCGGCCATCAGTTCGAGTGGGCCTGGCTGCTGCTGAAGTGGTGCCAGGTCGCCGGCCGGCCCCAGGACCTGCGCACCGCCCTGCACCTCATCGCCCTGGCCGAGCAGTCGGGATGCGACGCCTCTCGCGGCGTGGCGGTGAACGAGCTGGACGGCGATCTGGCCCCCCGCGACCTCACCGCCCGCCTCTGGCCCCAGACCGAACGGCTCAAGGCCAACCTCGCCGCCGCCGCCATCACCGCCGATCCCGCCTGCTGGGCGGCCGCCGAGACCGCCGCCCGCGCCATCCTCCGTTACCTCGACGTCCCCCGCGCCGGCCTCTGGCGCGACCGCCTGGACGAAGCCGGCCGCTTCCCCGAAGAACCGGCCCCGGCCAGCACCTTCTACCACCTGGTCCTGGCGATCCGGGAGCTGGACGCGGTGGTCGGGGGGTAGGGGCGTTTTCGAGCGCTGAATCGGTTGGAACGCTGCGCCCCTCTCTTCCCCCTCTGGGGGAAGTACCCGCCAAGCGGGGGATGGGGGCTCCAGCTTGACGCTGACGATTGGTTCTCCGCTGGAGCCCCCATCGTCTCGGCGCCGCTGGCGCCGATCCACTTCCCCCCAAAGGGGGGAAGAGAACGGATAGTCGGCCGTCCGGCGTCAGCCTGAGGGCGGGCACGTAGAGCCCGCGCCCCTCAATTCCCCGTCAGCGCCCCGTCCGGCATCTCGATATCGATCTCCAGGGTCGAGACCCGCTCGCCGCGGTCCAGCTTGACCACCACCTTGTCCTGATCGATGGCGATGTGCCGGGCGATCACCGCCAGGATCTCCTTGTGCAGAACGGCGGCCAGGTCGGTTCGGCCGGACAGCACGCGCTCGTGCGCCAGCAGGACCTGGAGCCGATCGCGGGCCACCGGGGCGGAGCGGTTGCGCGTGAACCAGTTCAGGAAGCTCATGCGGCCGCCGCCTTTCTCCCGAACAGGCGGCTCATGAAGCCCCGGCGCTCCGCCGGCGCGACCACCTCGATCTTCTCGCCCAGCAGCCGTCGCGCCGTCTCCGTATAGGCGCGGGCCGCCGGCGAGGCCGGGTTATGCAGGGTGACCGGGCAGCCGACGTTGGACGCGGTCAGCACGTCCGGGCTCTCGCCGATGATACCCAGCAGGGGAATGGCCAGGATCTCCAGCACGTCCTCCACCTTCATCATCTCGCCGCGGGCCGCGCGCGCGGCGTCGAAGCGGGTGAGCAGCAGGTGCTTCTCGAGCTTCTCGCCCCGCTCGGCGCGCAGGGTCTTGGAATCCAGCATGCCGATGATGCGGTCGGAATCGCGCACCGAGGAGACCTCCGGATTGGTGACCACCACCGCCAGGTCGGCGAAGCGCATCGCCAGGGTGGCGCCCTTGTCGATGCCCGCGGGGCTGTCGCAGACGATCCAGTCGAACTTGCCGCGCAGTTCCTCGATCACCCGCCCGACGCCCTCCTCGGTCAGGGCGTCCTTGTCGCGGGTCTGCGAGGCCGGCAGCAGCGACAGCGTCTCGATCCGCCGGTCGCGGATCAGCGCCTGGGACAGCTTGGCGTCGCCCTGCACGACATTGACGAGATCGAAGACGACGCGCCGCTCGGCCCCCATGACAAGGTCCAGATTGCGCAGCCCGACATCGAAATCGATCACCACGACCTTCTGGCCGGCCTGGGCCAGGGCGGCGCTGAGCGATGCGGAGGATGTGGTCTTCCCCACCCCTCCCTTGCCGGAGGTGACAACCATGACTCTAGACATGAGACAAACAATCCTTCCCGCTTACTTGCGAGTTTTCCTTCAACTGAACGGCGAGAGCTTGAGCGCGCCGCGCTCGCGCCGGATCTGTACCGCGCAGCCCTGCAGGTCGGCGCCCCAGTGCTCCGCCGTCCGGTAGAGGCCGTCGACGGCCACCAGCTCGGCCTCCAGCTTGCGGCAGAAGATGCGCGCCGCCTCGCCGGTGCGGAGCCCGGCGATCGCCCGCCCGCGCAGCGCGCCATAGACGTGGATGGAGCCGCCGGCGATCACCTCCGCCCCCGACGCGATGGGGCCGATCACCGTGACGTCGCCGTGCTCGAAGATGATCGATTGCCCTGATCGCACGGGCCGGTCGATCAGCAGCGACGTCGGCGGTGGGGGAGGGGGCGTCGCCGGCGGGGCCACGGCGGGCGAGCCTCCCGCCTCCCGCGCCACCTCGCGCCCCGCATCCCGTCCGTTCAGGATCGTCGGCAGCCGCGCCCACCGCGTGCCGGTCAGCAGCGAGGCGTCGATCCCCTCCACGCCGATCAGCCTAAGGTTCCGCGCCACCAGGGCGTCGAGGGCGTTAAGCGCCTCCGCCATGGCCGCCGGCCCGCTCCCGGGCCGCAGCATCGCCAGGTTGGCGATCACCGGCCGCTCGGCGAAGAAATCGGCCGTGCGCCGCATGTGCTGGTCCAGCGCGGTCAGCCAGGTCGCCAGCGGCGGCTCGGGCGCGACGATCAGCGCCATGAAGCTGCGGCCCCTGACCACGATCGCTGGAAGTGCAAGCGTCTGCGTCCCCATGCCGGACCCCTATCGCTGGGACGTGCAAGGACGATTCAGCCGGCCATCGAAAGCGGCGGCGGCTTGTGGATGCGCTTTTGAACTCACTGTGTGCACTCGCGAATCCCTGCTCGCCGTCCGTCTGATGACGGCCGTCGGCGGCGTGCGGTTAAGGATGGCTGGCCCGACCGGACCTGCAGGCTCTTGGCCCTCTAGAGGCCGGATCGATGTGACATGATTAAGGCGTCCCAGACATCTGAAGCCGACATCTACGAGGGGACAGCGGCGGAGTTTGACGGCAGGGCCGAGTGTCCCTTTCGCGCGCCGCGCGTGAGCCGTACGCGGATGAGCCAGTAGACTGCGGCCCTCGCATCGACTTGGGTCGATCGGTTATGTATTCTCAGTGCATATCGATTGGCGGGGGGCGACATGCGAAATTGGCAGTTTGGGCGGCTGGCCAGTGTCTCGTTGATCGGCGGCATGGTCGTTGGCGTTTCAGGGCCGGCCGAAGCGGCGCACCGCAAGCCCGATCCGCGCGAGGCGCGCATCCATCAGCTGGAGCGGGAAATGCAGCAGCTGATGGAGGACAACCGCAAGCTCCACGCCCAGGACGAGGCGCTGACGACGCGGGCGCAGCAGCTGGAGACCGAGGTCCAGCAGCTGAAGCAGGGCCAGGCCACCGAGGCTCAGGCGATCCAGACCCAGGGTCAGGCCGTCCAGGCCCAGAGCCAGGCCATCGCCACGGTCGAGGCCAAGACGCCGCCGCCGCCCTCGGTGATCAGCAACATGCTCAACGGCCGGCCGGTCTTCACCAGCCAGAACGGCCGCTTCACCCTGACCCTGCGCGCCGTGATGCAGCTCGACTCGGCGGGCTATTTCCAGGGCTCGCCGGGCCCGACGACGACGGATCTGCGGCGCAGCGGCCCGGCCCTGGGGGCTTCGGCGTCCAACGTCGACTTCGCCCACGCCCGACAGCTGAAGGACGGCACGGACTTCCGCCGCGCACGCCTCGGCGTCGACGGCACGGCGTTCGGGGACTGGGACTACCGCATCCTCTTCGACTTCGGCGGAACCGGCGTGGAGAACGCCGGCCAGCTCTACGAAACCTGGGTGCAGTACTCGGGCTTCAAGCCGCTGCGGATCCGGGTCGGGGCCTTCTCCCCCTCCATCGGGATGGAGGACCAGGCGTCCACCAACGGCATGCCGTTCCTGGAACGCACAGTCGCCGAGGACCTCGCCCGCGGCCTGGCGGCCGGCGATACGCGCATTGCGGGTCAGGTCTACGGCTGGGGCGACCACTGGCTGGCGTCCGGCGCGGTCACGGGCCGAACAATCGGCGTCATCAACACCGGCACGGCGGCCGCTGTTCCCCAGACCTTCGGCGACCAGCTCGGCCTCGTGGGCCGCTTCGCCGTCTCCCCGCTGCATGGCGACGATTGGTTGGTCCACCTGGGCGTCCACGGCAGCTATGTCGCCCGACCCGCCAACACCGGGGGGATCGCCGGCAATGGCCTGACGCCGATCACCAGCTATGTAGTCGCCTTCGCCAACACCCAGCAGCTGCGGGTGGACGGCACGAGGCTGATCAACACGGGCAATATGGACGCCAGCCACGCCTATACGGCCGGGCTGGAGTTCGCCGCGCAGAAGGCCAACTTCCTGGTCCAGGGCGAATACGAGCGCTACGGCGTCGACCGGACGGACATCGCCTCCAGCCCGCGCTTCCACGGCTACTACATCGAAGGCCTATGGACGATCACCGGCGAGCCCAGGGTCTACAACCGACAGACGGCCGCCTTCGACGCGCCCATTCCGGTCCATCCGTTCAGCTGGAGCGGGGGGACCTGGGGCGCCTGGGAGTTCGGGGTCCGCTACTCCGACATGGACCTGAACTATCACGCCGGCCTGGCGGGAACCGCGCCGGGCCCCGACGCCATCCGTGGCGGCGAGGAGCGGAACGTCAGCGTCGGCCTGAACTGGTACCCTAACCCGGTGGTCAAGTTCATGTTCGATTACGAGCATGTCCAGATCCACCGGCTGTCGCCCAGCGCGACGCTCTATCTGACGCCGGTCGGCGCCCAGATCGGCCAGACCTACAACGCCGTGGCCGTCCGCTCGCAATTCGCTTTCTAGGCGGGGACGCCTGATGACCATCGAACGCCAGAAAGGCGGGCCGAGGAGCATGAAGACCAAGAGAGCCGGTCGGGCGATCAAGATCCGGGCGGCCATGATCCTGGCGATCGTCCAGGCGGCCGGGCTGGCTGGGATGCGGGCTGACGCCCAGGACCTGGCGTTGACGGGGCTGGCCGGTCAGGCCGTCACCCTCACCCCGGCCCAGATCGGCGCCCTGCCCCACGTCACCCTCACCGTCCAGGTCGAGGGCAAGACCACCACCTTTGGGGGCGTGCCGCTCTCCGCGCTCCTGGCCCGCGTCGACGCCCCCGCGGGCAAGGCGCTGAAAGGCAAGGACCTGGCGGATCTGGTGCTCGTCTCGGCGCGTGACGGCTACACCGTGGCCTTGGCGCTGGCGGAGACGGACCCCTTGATGCGCAAGGACCAGATCATCCTGGCGGACAGCGCGGACGGGCAGCCGCTGGCGGACGCGATGGGGCCCTATCGGCTGGTCGTCGAGGGCGACCTGCGGGCGGCCCGCTCGGAGCGGATGGTCGTGGCCATCGCGCTGCGAAGATTGAGCGCCACCCCGGAAGGCGGGACGAAGCCATGAGGTTCACGATGATGACGCGCCGCCTGCAGATGATCGGCCTGGCCCTCTTCGCCGCCGCCCTGGCTTTGGGCGCCGCGCCGGCCCTGGCCGCCGACACCCAGGTCGCCGTGGCGGCCAACTTCACCGAGCCGGCCAAGGCAATCGCGGCGGCCTTCGCGGCCAAGACCGGGCATCTCGCGGTCTTGAGCTTCGGCTCCTCCGGACAGTTCTACACCCAGGTGACCCAGGGCGCGCCGTTCGAGGTCTTCCTGTCGGCCGACGCCGACCGGCCCAAGCGCATGGAGCAGGAGGGCCTGGGGATGCCCGGAACCCGGTTCACCTACGCCGTCGGCCGGCTGGTGCTGTGGAGCAAGACGCCCGGCCTGGTCGACGACAAGGGCGCCGTCCTGTCGGGCGGGAGCTTCCACAAGCTTTCCATCGCCGACCCCACCGCCGCGCCCTACGGCGCCGCAGCCATCCAGACGATGAACCGGATGGGCGTCTACGCACGTCTCCAGCCCAAGATCGTCAAGGGTTCGTCGATCACCCAGGCCTACCAGTTCGTCCAGACCGGCGCCGCGGAGCTGGGCTTCGTGGCCCTGTCCCAGGTCATCAACGACTCCGGCGGGTCGCGCTGGGTGGTCCCGGCGTCCAACCATGCCCCCATCGCCCAGCAGGCGATTTTGCTGTTCAAAGGCGACAAGAACCCCGCCGCCCGGGCGTTCATCCAGTTCCTCAAGGGTCCCGAGTCGCTGGCGATCATCCGGCGGTACGGCTACGGGGCCCGGTAAGGGTGCAGGACGCCATCTGGCTTACCGCGAAGCTGGCGGCGGCCACCACCGCCGTCCTCCTGGTCCTGGCGACCCCCCTGGCCTGGTGGCTGTCGCGCGGCGGCTCCTGGCTGAAGGAGGCCGTCGCGGCCGTCGCCGCCATGCCTATCGTCCTGCCGCCCACGGTGCTCGGCTTCTACCTGCTGATTGCGCTGGGCCCCCAAAGCCCGTTGATGATCCCCCTGCACGCCTTCGGGGTGCGCACTCTGGCCTTCACCTTCGAGGGTCTGGTGATCGGCTCGGTGATCTATTCCCTGCCCTTCGCCGTGCAGCCGCTGCGCGCCGCCTTCGAAGCCATCGGCGAGCGACCGCTGGAAGTCGCCGCGACCCTGCGCGCCTCGCCCTTCGACGCCTTCGTCAACGTCGAGCTCCCCCTGGCCAGTCGCGGCTTCCTCACCGCCGCCATCCTGGTTTTCGCCCATACGGTGGGCGAGTTCGGCGTCGTGCTGATGATCGGCGGCGCCATTCCGCGCCAGACCGAGGTGCTGTCGATCAAGATCTTCGAGTTCGTCGAGGCCTCGCAGTACGACGAGGCGCACCGCCTGGCCGGCGGCATGCTGGCCTTCGCCTTCCTGGTGGTGCTCGCCACCCTGCTGGTCGGGCGCGGCTTCGAGCGGCTACGGACATGAGCACCGCGGCCGAGGACCGCATCGATGCCCGCCTGAAGGGCCGGCTGGGCGCCTTCCACCTGGACGCGGACCTGTGCGTGCCCGCCACCGGCGTCACGGCGCTGATCGGTCCTTCCGGCTGTGGCAAGACCACGCTGCTGCGGTGCCTGGCGGGCCTGTGCCGCCTGGACGGGACGGTCCGGTTCAGGGGGCAGACTTGGCAAGACGGACGCCTCTTTCTGCCGCCGCATCGCCGGCCGGTGGGCTATGTCTTTCAGGAAGCCAGCCTGTTCGCGCACCTGTCCGTGCGCCAGAACCTGCAGTTCGGCCTGAGGCGCTCTACCGCCGCCCGCACCCTGTCCCTCGACGAGGCGGTGGATCTGCTGGGCCTGGGCCCCCTGATGGAGCGGTCCCCCTCCCGGCTGTCCGGGGGCGAGCGCCAGCGCGTCGCCATCGGTCGGACGCTCCTGGTCCAGCCCCGTCTGCTCTTGATGGACGAGCCGGTCTCCAGCCTCGACGTCGACAGCAAGGCCGAGGTCATCGACCGCCTGGAACACATCAATCACGCCCTCGCCACCCCCGTGATCTACGTCAGCCACGATCCGCGCGAGGTGGCCAGGCTCGCCCACCGCGTGCTGCAGATGCGGGCGGGACGCATCGCCGACGCCCGCGGTCAAGGCGGCGAGCCGGACCTTTCTGCCGACGCCGAAGCCCGCGCCGCGCTGGCCGCCATGCCGCGCGACGCGGTGGAGCGCCTGGCCCTGGCCGCGCTGCGGGCCGGCCTTCCGCCCGACCCGGCGGGCTGAGTCTCCTGGGGCCTTGCGCCCCCTCCGTCGCGCCTCGCTACGCGAGCCGCGCCACTTCCCCCGTGTCGCTTCGCTCGCATGGGAGGAGAAGAGCCGCGCTCACTTCTCCTCACGCGTGAAACGGGGGAGGGGGACCGTCCGGCGAAGCCGGATGGTGGAGGGGGCGCAAGGCCGCCGCGCCAACTCAGGGACTTCGCCCTAGTTCACCGCCATGATGACGTGCGAGGCCTTGATCAGCGCCTGCGCCCGTTCGCCCGGAACGAACTCCAGATCCCGTCCGCTTCCCCGGGTGATGGTCGCGGTGATGGTCTTTCCCTCGCCCAGGTCCAGCACAACCTCGTCGTTCACGGCGCCGACGTCATGGCTCAGGATCGTTCCGACCAGGCGGTTGCGCGCCGACGTCCGAAGGTCTTCGTCACCCTTGGCCAGGATGACGAAGCTGGACTTGATGATCGCCATCCCCTCCACGCCGGGCGCCAGGCCCAGGTCCCTGACACTCTCGCGCGTGATGATCGAGACGATCTCGGCGCTGTCCGAGATCCTGAGCGTGACCTCGGAATTGACGGCCCCCTCGGTGACGCCGCTGACGACGCCGCGGAGGGCGTTTCGAGCACTGGTCTTCATGCTGAGGCTCCTGATGATCCGTTCGAGCGGCGCAGCGCCGTCCGCCAGGTGCTGCTCCAACTGATCGATAACGCTCGAAAGGTCGGCGGCGACCTTGCGGTAGGCGAAGATGACGGCGCGGCCCGCCGGCGTAACCGTGGCGGCGCCGCCCGCCTTGCCGCCCGGCTGGGCGGACACCAGCGGGCGCTCGAACAGGTTGTTCATGGCCTGGACCGCGTCCCAGGCGCCCTTGTAGCTGAGACCCAGCGCCCGGGCGGCGGCCGAGATGGAGCCCTGTTCGGCGATGGCTTCCAGCAGTTCGATCCGGTCGGGCCCGACGCCGGGCTTGCCGCCCTTGCGAAGCTGGATCAGGGCCTGGATGGCGTGCTCGGCCTGCATCCCGCACTGATGCCATGACGGCTATCTCAGCGCCACTGACTGCAGCGCCTAACCCCCGCTCGCCGGCGTCTCGATCTTCAGCCCCCTGGCCCGCAACCGGTCCAGCACCCCGCCCTGGGCTAGCAGCTGGCGCAGCTGCACGACGGCGATGGTCTTGCCGGGCTTGTCCAGGGCGGCGGCGATGGCGCCCGAGGTGTCGGCCATGCCGCGCTCGATATAGGCCGACATCCCCGGAACCTGGGCGATGCAGCGGTCGTAGCCGCGTTCGGCGGTCAGGGCGGCGTGGACATCGCCCCTGGCCCAGCCCTGCGCCGCCGCCAGCACGCGGCCCGGGCCAGCCTCGATTTCCGCCAGGGAGTCGGCCAGGCACGCCTCATGCGCCGCCGGCGCCATGGTCGTCATGGTCTTCAGGATCGGCATCACGTCATAGCTGGCCACATGCCGCTGCGGCACGTTCGCGCGGCCGGCCAGGGCGCTGATCGTCTCGTCCGGCTGCTTGAAGGTCATGTGCAGGCCATCGCGGAAGTCGCGGCCGATGATCAGCCCGGCCACCCCCGGCTTCCACTTGGCGTAGCGGTCCGGCGTCTTGCCCAGCGCCGTGCGCGCGGCGACGAACCGGGTCCGCAGGACCGGCGACAGGCCATCCTCCATCGGCGTCTTGGTCTGGAAGGCCTTGCGATTGAACAAGAAGAACGCCAGCGCCTTGATCGGATTGGCCCGCACCGACGGCGGCAGGATCAGGGCGTTGGCGCCCTTCAGCCGAAACTGTGTGCGCGCCGTATCCCAGGCCTGGCCCTTGGGCAGGCCCGCCGGGACCCCAAGTATGAACACCTTGGAGTCGCCGTCCGAGACGGTCCACCACGCCGGCCCGCCGGTGGGCGAGCCGTTGACCACCAGCGCCTCGACCAGATTGCCTTCGATGTCCCGCCCCTGGGGCGAGCTCGGCGTCTGGGCCGGCGAGGCGGTGGCGAGGGCCGCGAGGCCCAGGATCAGCACGGCTAGGGCGCGTCGCGTCATGGTCGATTTTCCGTCCGGGCTCCCGGCCCGGAATCGCGCCTATAATGCAGACCTAGCCGAGCTTGCCCATGCCCATCCACCGCCTCCCGACCGACCTGATCAACCGCATCGCCGCCGGCGA
>FTIF01002615.1_pt2 | contig 12442 bp, 8 predicted proteins | sample 1658001 | NCBI WGS metagenome assembly FTIF01 (sample SAMEA3914789, study PRJEB12502) | metagenome | biome: forest; material: soil | place: Canada | collected 2011-07-03 | depth 0.3 m | reverse complement strand
GGCGCCGGCTCGTGCAGCAGGTAGCCCTGGGCGAAGTCCACGTCCATCGCGCGCAGGCGCTCCAGCACGGCGGGCTTGTCGACGAATTCGGCCACCGTCGTCAGCCCCATCACCTTGGCCACGTCGGCGAAGCAGCGCACGGCCACCTCGTCGAGCGGATCGTCCACCAGGTCGCGCACGAACTGGCCGTCGATCTTGAGCGTGTCCACGCGCAGCGTCTTGAGGTAGCCGAACGATGCCGCGCCGGCGCCGAAGTCGTCCAGCGCCACCTTGACGCCGAAGGCACGCACCTGGTCGATGAACACCGCCGCGTCGGCGATGTTGGTGACGGCGGCGGTCTCGGTGATCTCCAGGCACAGGGCGCCGCACAGCGTCGGTCCGGCCTTGGCGAGCAGTTCGAGCGCCCAGCGATGGAACGACTTGTCGCCCACCGACTGTCCCGACAGGTTCACGCTCAGCAGGCCGATGCGGGCCAGGTCGTCGAGCGCGGCCATCCAGTCGACGACGTGGCGCAGCACCCAGCGGTCGATGCGCGAGGCGAGATGGAAGCGCTCGGCGGCCGGCAGGAACGCGCCGGGCGCCACCAGCGGGCCGCTGGCCTGGCGCATGCGCAGCAGCACCTCGGCATGCACGCCGCGCGACCCCTCGGGCCGGGCCTTCAGCGGCGTCAGGCGCTGCGCGTACAGCACGAACCCGTCCTCGTCGAGCGCGTTCTCGATGCGCGTCACCCACTGCATCTCGAACTGCCGCTCGCGCATCGCCACGTCGGTGTCGAACCACGTGTGCACGCGGTTGCGGCCGGCCTCCTTGGCGGCGTAGCACGAGGTGTCGGCCGCCTGCTGCAGCGCCGCGGTGGTCTGCCAGCGGCGATCCAGGGGCACCAGGCCGATGCTCATGCCGATGCGGAAGCGCCGGTCCTCGTGCGCGAAGCGGAAGTCGTCCATGCGGTCGCACAGCTTCTGCGCGACGCGCTGCGCCTGCGGGGTGGCGCAGCGCTCCATCAGGATCGCGAACTCGTCGCCGCCCAGGCGCGCCACGGTGTCGCGTGCGCGGACGCTGTCGGTGAGCATGCGCGCCATCTGCTGCAGCAGCTGGTCACCCACCGCGTGGCCGCAGGCGTCGTTGACCAGCTTGAACTGGTCCAGGTCGATGTAGAGCAGGGCGTGCTCGCCGCCGGCGTCCTGCGTCGCCTGCAGCAGGCGGCCGAGCCGCGTCTCGAACTCCGCGCGATTGACCAGGCCCGTGAGCACGTCGTGCGTCGCGCGCCAGCGCATCTCGCCGCTGAGCCGGCGCTGCTCGCTCACGTCGTGGAACACGAGCACCGTGCCCAGCACCGTGCCGTCCTCGTGCCGGATCGGGGCGATGGAGTCGCGGATGCCGAACTCCTCGCCGTTGCGCGACAGCAGGAGCGTGCTGTTGCTGCCCGCCACGCGCCGGCCCTGGTCGAGGCAGGCCTTGACCGGATCGGGCGAGGGCTCGCGGGTGCGCTCGTCGACGATGTGGAACGCCTGCGTCAGCGCTCGCCCGATCGCCTCCTGCGAGGTCCAGCCCGTCAGGCGTTCGGCCACCGGGTTCAGCCAGGTGATCTGGCCGCGCGCGTTGGTGGTGATGACGGCGTCGCCGATGGACTCCAGCGTCACGCTCAGCAGCGAGCGATCCGCGGCCAGGCTGGCGGCCAGCTCGCGCAGCTCGGTGATGTCCCAGGCGGCGCCGATGAGGCGGGTCGGCTCGCCGGCGCCGTCGCGCACCGCGCGCGCGGTGCCGCGCAGGTGGCGGATGCGGCCGTCGTCCAGCACGATGCGGTAGTCGCGATCGAGGAGCCGGTCGCCCTGCGCGGTCTCGCGGAAGGCCTCCCGCAGCCCCGGCAGGTCGTCCGGGTGCACGCGCTGGTTCCACACCAGCGCCGGCGAGGCGCGGCCGCCGCTGGCGTCGCCGAACAGCTGGTACATGCGCGCGTCCCAGATCAGCTCGCCCGTGTCGATGTTGAGTTCCCAGATCCCGATGCCGCCGCTCTCGGTGGCCAGTGCCACGCGGTCGTTGATTTCCTTGATGGCCAGGCGTTGTGCGATCTTGTCGCTGATGTCCTGGAACGCGCCCACCAGCCGGATCGGCACGCCGCCGGCGAACTCCGCCGAACCCACCGCGCGCACCCACAGCCGGCGCCCGTCGGCGCGGATGAACGGCAGCTCGAGATCCCATGGCGTGCCGTCGGCCATCGCGCGCTGGATCGCCTGCTCGACCGTCGCCAGCGCCTCGCCGGAATAGAACTGGAGGGCGGTGTGGAGCTCGGGCACGTAGTCGGCGCCGACGCCGTGGATGCGCCGCGTCTCCTCCGACCAGACCACCTTGCCGTTGACGAGATCCACCTCCCAGCCGCCGATGCCCGCCATGCGGCCGGTGCGGTCGAGGAACAGCTCGCTCTTGCGCAGGGCCTCCTCCTGCAGCTTGCGCTCGGTGATGTCGAAGGTCACCGACAGGTAGCCCACGATGCGGCCCGCGGCGTCGACGTCGGGGATGATGCTCTGCTGCACCCATTTTTGGCGGCCGTTGACGCGCGCGGGCACCTCGAAGCGCCGTACCTCGCCCCGCAGCGCCGCCTCCACGTGCGGCCCGATGACCGCCCATTCCTCCTCGCCGCGGAAGGCGCGGTGCGACATGCCCACCAGCAGCGACGGATCGATGCCGTAGAGCCGGCGCATGTGCTCGTTGGCGTAGGTGCACACCAGGTCCGTGTCCATGCGCACGATGGTGGCCGGCAGGTTGTCGGTGATCGTGCGCAGGCGCCGCTCGCTGTTGGCCAGTTCCGTCTCGGCCTTCTTGCGCGCCGTGATGTCCAGCGACATCACGTAGTAGCCGTCGACGCCGCCGTCGGCGTCGATGTCGGGCACGTAGCTCACCATGAAGGTGGCATCGGCCTGCAGCGCCATGCCCCGGCGCTCGAAGTGCATCGCGTGGCCGGCCAGCGCGCCTTCCACGTAGGGCGCGAGCTCGTCGCGCGTGCGCCGGCCCATCATCTCTGCCGTCGTGTGGCCGATGAAGGCCTCGTGCGGCACGCCGAACAGCTGGGTGAACGCCGCGTTGGTGAAGCGGTAGGTCTCGGTCTTGTCGACGTAGGCGATGCAGGCCGGCATGTTGTCGGCGATCGCGCGCAGCCGGCGTTCGCCGAGCTCCAGGCGGCTGCGGCTCTCGATCAGCGCGCCGGTCATCGCCGAGCGCAGCCTCAGCTCGCGCAGGATGAAGACGGCCACGGCGGCCGTCACCGCCACCAGCAGCATCAGCGTGGTGCCGGCCCAGGTCTCGGCGGCGCGGCGCGCGCTGCGGATGGCCGCGATGCGCTCGTCGAACAGCCGCCCCTCGGTGGCGCTCATCGCGGCGGCGGCGTCCTCGATGTCGTGGCGCAGCTCCAAGCCCTGGCCGTCGAGCAGGAAGGCGCGGGCCTGGTCCGGGTGCTCCGCCGTCATGGCGACGGCCCGGTCGAGCCGGCGGAAGTGGGCCTCGACGGCCGAGCGCAGGCGCGCCAGCGACGCGACCTGGGCGGGGTCGTCGTGCACGGCCCGGACCAGCACGTCGAGGTTGCGCCGCGCGGCGGCCTCGGCCACCCGGTAGCGGGGCAGGCCGTTCGGCGAGCCCAGCAGGTGGCTGCGCTGGGCCGATTCGGCGTCGAGCGCGGCCAGCGACACCGCCTGCACGGCCGCCACGCTGGCGCGCGCGCGATCGGCCCAGCCGGCGGTCTCGTCGAGGCGGACGGACTGCTCATGGGTCGTCCAGGCGAAGCCGCCCAGGACGACCACCCCGATGGCGACGACGAGTGCAAACGCGCGCCGCAAGCGCGCGGAAGATCGGTTCATGCTCGAAGCAGTCCGGAAGTGCGCGAGCCGGTCTGTGCCGGACTGCGTGCACGCATCCCTGGCTCCAGTCTACGGCGGCCCGCAGCCCGCGACGCGTCGTTCGACCCCTGGTTGACCCGCGGTAGGCGCCCCCGCGCCGCGGACGGCCGCGCCGGCGCGCCTGCCCTACACTTGGAAATGCCCGTCTTCGAGATCAAGCCCGTCTTCATCGACGGCACCGACGCCGCCGCCGAGTGGGTCGACAACGAACATTCCGCCTGGAACGAGCCGCTGCTGCGCACGACGGCGCCGCTCGCAGAGCGCTGGGTTGCGCCCGCGCTGGAGCTCTACCGCTCCGAGAAGAGCGCCACCGCGGTGCTGTTCCACCCCACGGCGCACGTCGTGTCGCAGGGCGTGCGCGACGAGCTGTCGCACTTCCCCGAGCTGGAGTTCCTGCCGGTGCAGGTGGCCGGCTACGGGCAGTTCTACGCGATGCACGTGCTCACCAGTTGCGAGCTGCCGCCGGGCAGCCAGGCCGACCGGGGTCCGGGCACCGACATCGCGCTGATCCACGCGTTCCCGAAGTCGTTCGAGGCGCCGGCGCCGTTCTTCCGCATCCGCCATCCGGGCACGCTGACGGACGGCGGCGTGGCGGTGTGCGTGCCCGACATCTACGCGAGCGAGGCCGCCGCCACGGCGGTGATGCGCGTCGCGGGCAAGTTCCTGCGCGCCGTGCGCGTGCCCACCACGCGGGATCCCGGCCGATGATCACGCTGAGCCGCCCGCGCGGCGTCCACCTGTTCTTCACGCTGCGCGGCTCGATCCTGCCGCGCGTGGCGCGCCCGCTGGCGCTGTGCGTGGCGGTGGCGGTGCTCGTCACGTTCACGCGCGGCGTGCTGTTCCACTGGAAGGTGACGCTGACGGCGGTCCCGTTCTCCATCATCGGGCTGGCCCTCGCGATCTGCCTGGGCTTTCGCAACAACGTCGCCTACGACCGCTACTGGGAAGGCCGCAAGCTGTGGGGCGAGCTCGTGCACCGCTCACGCAGCCTGGCGCGCCAGCTGCAGGGCCTGACGAGCCTGCCCGCGCCGGCCCGGCTGGACGATGCCGACGATCCGCGCACGAGCCTGCTCCGGCGTGCGATCGCGCATGCGCACGCGCTGCGCCATCTGCTGCGGGGCAGCGACGCCGGCGCCGACGTGGCGCCCTGGATCGCGCCGGCCGAGCGCGCGGGCTTCGCGGCGTCGCGCCACGGCCCGGACTGGCTGATGCGCCGCATGGGCGAGGATCTCGGCGCCCTGGTGCGAGCCGGCCGCCTCGAGCCCTGCCTCGCCGCGCAGGTGGACGCGACGCTCACGGCGATCACGGCCGTCGGCTCCGGCTGCGAACGCATCCGCAACACACCGGTGCCCTTCGCCTACACGCTGCTGCTGCACCGCACGGTGACGCTGTACTGCCTGCTGCTGCCGTTCGGGCTGGTCGACACGATCGGCGCGATGACGCCCTTCGTCGTGGCCATCGTCGCCTACACGTTCTTCGGGCTCGACGCGGTGGGCGACGAGATCGAGGAGCCGTTCGGCCTGGCGACGCACCACCTGCCGCTGACGGCCCTGTGCCGCGCGATCGAGATCGACCTGCGCGAGGCGCTCGGCGACCCGGCGCCCCCGCCGCCGCTGGAGGCGGTGGAGCACCAGCTCGATTGACCGACCCATTCCTCCTGCGCGCAGGATGACGGAGCAGTTCAGGTCCGGTAGCTCGCGTCCATCCGGTCGAGCTTGCGCAGCAGCGCGGGCCAGACGAACGCGCCGCCCTGGCTGGCGGTCTGCACGCGCATGGATTCGGCCACCCCGGCCACGATCTCCGGGTGCACCTGCGTCAGCGGGCCGCCGGCCTGCGCCGCGAGCTGGATCTGGCAGGTGGTCTCGAACATGTACATCGCCAGGAACGCGTCGGCGATGGACCGGCCCACGGTGAGCAGGCCGTGGTTGCGCAGCATCAGGTGGTTCGCGTCGCCGAGGTCGGCCTGCAGGCGCGGCTTCTCCTCGTCGCGCAACGCCACACCCTCGTAGTCGTGGTACGCCAGCGAGGCCAGCACGAACGTGGATTGCTGCGAGATCGGCAGCACGCCCGCGGCCTGCGCGCTGACGGCCACGCCGGCGCGCGTGTGGGTGTGCAGCACGCACTGCGCGTCGTCGCGCACCGCGTGGATGGCGCTGTGGATCACGAAGCCGGCGCGGTTGACCGGGAACGCCGAGTCGCCGCGCTTGTTGCCTTCCTGGTCGATCAGCACCAGCGACGACGCGGTGATCTCTTCGAACATCAGGCCGTACGGATTGATCAGGAAGCTGTGGCCGTCGCCCGGCACGCGCGCGCTGATGTGCGTGAACACCAGGTCGCTCCAGCCATAGGCGGCCACGAGCCGGTAGCAGGCGGCGAGGTCGCAGCGCAGCTGCCATTCCTCGGCGCTGACCTGGTCCTTCAGGGACGGGATGTGCATGACGGTCTCCTTCTTGCCGGCCGGTGCCGGGGATCGCAGCATAGACCCGAACGGCGCGCCGGGTTGACGCCGGCGGGACAGTCCGGGCGAAGGGCCTGATCCTCAGCCCGGCCGCTGGTCGGTGGACGGCTTCTGCCAGAGGTTGATGCCGCCCTCGACTGCATGCTGGTCGATCGCCGCCAGTTCCTCCGGCGCGAAATCGAGGCGCGCCATGGCGCCGGCCAGGTCGGCGATCTGCTCGGGCCGGCTGGCGCCGATCAGCGCGGAGGTGATGCGCGCGTCGCGCAGCACCCACGCCGTGGCCATCTGCGCCAGCGTCTGGCCGCGCGACCGCGCGATCTCGTTCAGCCCGCGCACGTGCGCGAGGTTCGCGGCGTTGAGATGCTCCGGCTTCAAGGAGCCGCCGCCCGGCCGGTTGATGCGCGCGTCGGCGGGCACGCCCGCGAGGTACTTGTCGGTGAGCAGCCCTTGCGCCAACGCGCTGAAGGCGATGCAGCCGGCGCCGGTGTCCTCCAGCGCGTCCAGCAGGTCGTGCTCGATCCAGCGATTGAGCAGGCTGTAGGACGGCTGGTGGATCAGCAGCGGCACGCCCAGCGACTGCAGGATGGCCGCCGCCTCGCGCGTCCTGGCCGCCGAGTAGCTGCTGATGCCCACGTACAGCGCCTTGCCCTGGCGCACCGCCGTGGCGAGCGCGCCCATGGTCTCCTCCAGCGGCGTGTCGGGGTCGAAGCGGTGCGAGTAGAAGATGTCGACGTAGTCCAGGCCCATGCGCTCCAGGCTCTGGTCCAGGCTCGCCAGCACGTACTTGCGCGAGCCGCCGCCCTGGCCGTAGGGGCCGGGCCACATGTCCCAGCCGGCCTTGGTGGAGATCAGCAGCTCGTCGCGATGCGGACGGAAGTCGCGCCGCAGGTGCTCGCCGAAGTTGGTCTCGGCGCTGCCGTACGGCGGCCCGTAGTTGTTGGCGAGGTCGAAGTGCGTGATGCCGAGGTCGAACGCCGTGCGCAGCATGCGGCGCTGCGTCTCGAGCGGCGTCGAGTCGCCGAAGTTGTGCCACAGGCCCAGAGAGATGGCGGGCAGCTTCAGGCCGCTGCGGCCGCAGGTCCGGTAGGGCATGCGGCCGTCGTAGCGCTGGGGTTCGGCATAGTAGGTCATCGCTCGCTGGGGGCTGTGAAGTCAGCGGCGATTCTGGCGCGGCGGCCGGCACGGCAGGGCCCGGAGGTCGAGCACCCGCCATGCCAGAAAGGACATCTTCAGTCAGCGATGCGCGTGATCTTCGTGCCTTGCAGCGTCGCGCCCGCCATCAGGCCAGCGTTGGTCATGATGAAGGCCGACGTCGGCGCCTGCGCGGCGTTGGCGTCGAGCGCGCCGTTGGCGCCGACGGTCAGCACGGCGACGGACGCATCGACGCCGCCCGACCAGCCCTTGCTCGCCAGGAAGCGTTGCAGCGAGTCTTCGGTCATGAACAGGATCACGATCGCGCGCGACTGCGCACCGATCTGCCAGCCCACCGAGCCGGTGGTCGTGCGGTAGTAGCCCTCGACCCGGCCGTGTTCGCGCAACTGGCCTTCGCCGTAGGCGCCGCCGATGACGAGGCCGGCGGAGATGACCCGCGGGAACACCAGGACGCCGCGCGCCTTGGCCACGAGTTCGCGGCTGCCCGGCGTGCTGGTGTACAGGCGATCGAGCGTCTCGTGGTAGCTGGCGTCCACGGCATGGCGCGATTCGGCCGTGCTCGGGCCGCCGCCTTCGTCGGGCTTCGTGACGCTGGCGGTGGTGGAGCAGCCGGCCAGCGCTGCGGCGGCGGCGAGGGCGGCGATCTGGAGGAGGCGAGTGGTCTTCATGAGCGTGTCCTGGTTGTGCTGCGGTGCTCGGTCAGGTTGACCGGCCCACCGCTGCAATGCTGAGTTGACGAACCCGCGTGGCAATCGCTGTGCCGAGAGAGGTCGGCCAAGCGGTGGCCGCGATGACCGCCGACCCGGCTGGACGCCTCGCCGGGCTCAGGGCGCGGGCGGGGCCGGCGGCGAGGGCGGCGCGGTCGCGTCGGGCGCGGCGGCGGGCGCCGCGGTGCCGTCGGAGACGACCGAGGCCTGCGCGGCGACGGCCTTCGCCGGCTGGCCGGCGAAGGCGGCTATCGTCGGCACCGGACCGTCGGACGGGCCCGGCGCGCCGCCCGGCCCGTCCGAAGGTGCGCGCACCAGGTAGTCGATCATCCACGCGACCGTCAGCTGGTCGCGCTCGAAGTAGTGCGTGTGCGCGCCCAGGCCGAGACAGACCTCCACCTCGCGGGCCTGGTCCAGCAAGGCCTCGACCGGCGGCATCGGGTCGAAGCCGGTGTAGGCGTCCACGCGGCCGAACGCGTCGGCCGCCAGCGTGTTGACCATCGGATGCTCGAGTTCCGGATCGTCGCCGGAGTCGCTCCACAGCCAGCGCCCCACGTAGTCGCCGCTGCAGAATGCGTTCATCCAGCGCTGCACGCCGATGTCGGCGGCGCGCGGGCCGAAGACCGCCCCGTTCTTCGCCAGCACCCAGGCATAGAGGCCGGGAAAGCGTGCGCCGTACAACTGGCGCAACGGGCAGCCGAGCGTCAGCAGATTGACCGGCGGCAGCGGGTTGCCATGCAGCAGCGGCTTGTCCTCGGGCGTCGGCGCGAGCTGTTCGCGGCTGGACAGGAAGCGCAGCAGCTCCGAACTGATCACGGTGCCCTGGCTGTGCGAGACGACCACGATGCGGTCGTAGCCCTGCGAGCGCACGTGCTCGAGCAGCGCGGCGTAGCGCGAGAAGATGTGGGCGCGCGGGATGTCGGTGCGCGGGAACTCGCGGAAGTGGTTGTCGACGTCGAGCGCCACGTCCAGCGGACCGCGCAGCGACGGGATGCGCCGCGACAGCTGGCCGCCCAGGATCGACAGCGCCGCGCCGACGCCGGCTGCGCTGAAGACCAGGGTCTGCAGCGGATTGAAGATCGTCCGCGATGCGCCGGAGGCGCGCGTCTGGAGGCCGCCGATCCAGTCCATCAGGCCCTTCAGTCCGGCCGCGTCGATCCAGGCCGTGACCTTCTGGTGCTCGAAGACAGTGGACAGGAACAGCACGCTGATGCCGGCGCTCAGGACGATGCCGAGGGCGCTGACGACGGCGACCCACAGGTCGAGGCGCCGGTAGCCCGCCGTGAGCCAGCGGCCCAGTTCGCGCGCGCGCTCCGCGCGCTGGCGGGGGGTCTCGCGCCGGTCCGTGTCGACGTCCGCGGGCCGGGTCGCGGGCTGGTCCTTGTTCAGCCGCCGGTCCAGCTCCTGCCGATGCGCGTCGCGCCGCGCGTCGACGATCAGCTTCAGCTCGGCCAGCACGCTCGGCGTGAACATCACGAGCAGGTACGCCACCAGCAGCATCAGCAAGGTGGCGAGCGCCGAGAACGCGCTCGTGCTGTTCGCGTAGCGGTCGTACAGCACGGTGCTGGCGGTGGGCATCGGCGCGCTGGCCGCCGCATTGATCGCGTTCCCGCTGGTCCACATGCACGCGTTGGGCCCGGCCGACGTCGGCGGCAACGGATCGCCCGCCACCGGCGCGTAGCCGAAGACACACGGCCGGTAGGCCACGCCGTCGACCGATTGGCTCAGGATGTTGTTGGTCAGCGCCCAGATCGTCATCGTCACGACCAGGAACATGCCCAGCGACACGGTGATCCCGAGGCGACCGGTAGCCACGCTGGCGCGCGACGCGTACCCGGATTCCAGGCGCGCGATCTGTCCCGCGACGAACCAGACGAGCAGCAGCGGCCCCGCGATGATCCACCACCACTTGATCGCGAGCAGCACCGTTTCGGTGGTGAACAGGGCGGCATGGACCCAGACCTCGCGCCACTGCTCGGATGCCAGCGTCGGCATCTCGTGGATGGCGCTCCCCACCATCAGCAGCGCCGACGCACCCCACAGCCAGCGGCCCACCGCGTGCACGAGGGGAAAGCGGTCGTCCGCGATGCGCAGCATGAACTCGTTGGCCAGCGTGAGCAGGACCAGCAGCGAGATCGCTGTCAGCCACTGCAGCAGACCCGGACCGACCACGAACTCGGCGACCAGCGCGGCGCCGGCCACCAGGATCGCCAGTACCGGGCCGGCCACCTGCGGCCACTTGCCGTCGCCACGGCGATAGAGCAGGCGCAGCGACGCCAGAACGATCAACGCGATCGCCACGCCCAGGTGCAGCCAGTCCTGGCGCTGGATCGCGCCGTCGCGTTTGACGGCGTTCGTGGCGATGTCCGGCGCGACGCCGGACGTGAAACCCAGGCACACCAGCAGCACGCCCAGCAGCGCCAACTGGGTGAACAGCAGCGCGAGGCCGTTGACGAACAGCCAGTCGAGGCCGATCTGCAGCCAGGCGACGACGTTCCAGGAGCGCGCATAGGCGCGCGCGTGCGGCGCCGCGGGGTCGCGCACGCGCGCGAGCTGGCTCCACATCTCGTCCACGGTGCCGCGTCCGAGCTTGGAGAGGCGGAAGACCAGCGTGAACAGCTCGGAGACGATGCGTGGCATCGAGCCGGACAGGCGCGACAGGTCGGCCCAGTACATCTCGTAGACGTCCACGTGCGCCGTCGGGGTCTCGCAGTCCTTCCCCAGCTCGCCGGGACCGACGCCGTGGCGTTCGAGCGAGACGCAGGTGGTGTCGTAGGCCTCCGGACTGGCGCCGTTGCGCTGGTGCTTGGCGAGCAGGTAGTTCGTGACGGCGATGCCGCGATCCCGTTCGGCGGGCGGCACGCCCAGTTCGGCCGCGGCGGCGGACGCACCGGCGCCGCGCGGCGCGGTGGCAGGCACCGGCGTTCCCGCGGCCCAATCATGTCGATGGAAGTCGGAGCGCAGCGACTGCTCGAACGACTTCTTCAGCGAGCGATCCTCGCCGCTGGGCGTGGCCTGCGAGTCGCGTTCGACGCGCGGCATGGCGTCCGCCTGCGGTGCCAGCGGCGGCACGCGCAAGGCCAGGTCCGCGCTGGACGCCGAGGTGTAGCAGGTGCCCTCGGGCGACGACGACACCAGCAGCTCGACGACCGCCCGGGCGGTTTCGCCGGGCTGCTGGTCGGCCACGCCGTGGACGGCGATGACGGCGACGCGGGGGGTAGGCAAGTGGGTCTCCTCGGTGCGATGCAACCGCGAGACGACGCGGCCCCAGGCGCCGGGCCACCATAGTGACCGGACGAGGCAGCGTCAAGCCGAGCCGGCCCCTTGACCAGGGGACCGGCGCCGCGCGCGCCGCTGGCCCGGCGAGGCAAGGCAAGTCAGGCGGGGTTGTTCGCGACGCCGCCGAGGACGCCCAGTTCGCCCGGCTCGCGCGCCTTGCGGCCGTAGACCAGCTCGAACAGCGGGCTGGCCATCATCGTCGTCAGCCGCCAAGGGCGGCTTTCGGGCTCCTCACGGACGAGCGCCGCTCCAATTTGTATTCGCGCTAGGATAGGCCGATGTTGGCCCTCTGGAAAACTCGAACGTCTTGGTGCATCAATGAATTCTTTGTCCAACGATGTCTTGAGCACGATCCGGGCGGCATGCACCGGGTCTTGCGTGGCGATGAATTCGTCTTCCGTACTCACGCGCCGCGTGTGGCCTGATTCCTTCCTGGTCGAGCCATGACGACGACGCCCCCCGAAGATGTCGCTGCCATGTTCGGCCTTCCGCCGCTGCCGGAATCGCCGCAGTTGGCCAAGTCGACCACGGAGGCCGCGGACGCCGCAGAAGCCGCAGAAGCCGCGCTGGCGGCCGAACTGGCGTCCACGATCGAGTCCGGCGGCGTGGCCGCCGACGCTCCTGACTCGCGCACGGACCTGCGCGTTGAGGTTTCGTGGTCAGCGCGCATGCAATTGCCCAATGGGCGCGTCATCGAACTCAAGGTTCGCAACATCTCGGAAGGCGGCGTGGGCCTGATGAGCGCCGAAGACATCCCGGACTGCACCGTCGTGAACTTCGAGATGGATGTGCCGCAGCCCAACGAGGGCGGCAAGATCATGCCAGTCAAGGGCACGATCAAGACGACTTACACGGTCGTTCACGGCTCGGAGAGCCTTTGCGGCGGTACCTGGCGAGTGCCTCCCGCCGGTCTGGATCTCGTGAACATGTGGATCAAGCGGCTGCGGCGTTGAAACAAG
>FTIF01000038.1_pt2 | contig 12456 bp, 12 predicted proteins | sample 1658001 | NCBI WGS metagenome assembly FTIF01 (sample SAMEA3914789, study PRJEB12502) | metagenome | biome: forest; material: soil | place: Canada | collected 2011-07-03 | depth 0.3 m | reverse complement strand
ACGAGGGGGTGCGGTTAGCGCGGCCCTTTTCGCCGCGCCAGGTCCTCGCTGAAGAACCTGTCGAGCGCCGCACCCGATGCCGCGTCGCCCAGCGCATTGAAGCTGCCCAGCTGCGCAATCTCCTGCGCCGCGCGCATGAAGCCGCCCCAGGCCGCGCGTGCCAGCGCGCCGCCGACGCTGATGCGGCGCACGCCCAGATCCGCCAGCTCGGCCACGCTCAGCTTCATTGCCGGCACCGTCAATATGTTGAGCGGCTTCGGCGCCACCGCCTGCACCAGCAGCGCCACTTCCTCGCGCGTCTTCGCGCCGGGCGCATAGAGCACATCGGCGCCGGCTTCCGCGTAAGCCTGCAAGCGGCGGATCGCCTCTTTCAGCGGCGTCTCATGCCCGGTGAGGAAGCATTCGGCGCGGCCCACCAGCAGGGCGCCGCTGCTGCGCTCGTCGATCGCCGCGCGCGCGGCGGCGATGCGCTCCACCGCTTCCGCCAGCTCGTACAGCGGCCGTTGTGGGTCGCGGCGCGAGTCCTCGATGGAAAGGGCCGCCACCCCGGTCTCCAGGCACAGCGCCACATTGCTCGCCACACCCGCCGCGTCACGGGCGAAACCGCTCTCGAAGTCGGCGTTGACCGGCACCTCGCTGGCCTCGACCATGCCCTGGATGTGCGCCAGCGCCATGCCCAGCGTGATGTTGTTGTCGGGCGAGCCCATGCTCCAGGCCGCGCCGGAGCTGGTGGTGGCCAGCGCCTTGAAGCCCAGGCTCTGCAGGTAGCGTGCGCTGCCCACGTCCCAAGGATTGGGGATGACGAAGCAGCCGCTCTGGTGCAGCTGCCGCATCGCGGCGTAGTGTTGCTTGGTGGTCGGCATGATCGGTTCCATCCTGTATGCGGCCGTTGTGCCCGGGGCCATTCTGCATGCGGTGACTGCGCCGACGCTGCGGCGCAGGACGAAATGATTCTGCTCCCTCAGCGCGTCACTGTCTGCTGCGGTGGGGTGAGCCGTGTCACCCGCTCCCGCGCCGCACCCACCGTAGGTCGGCTGCCTTCACCCGCATCCGCTAACACCGGGCAAAAAAAACCCCCGCGAGGGGATGCGGGGGCTAAGCTCAGAATCCGATTTGCCAATGAGTTGCCGCATGCGGACGATGCAGGCGCGGCAAAGGAAGCGCCTGCGGCCCGTAATCGGCTGGAGTCTGTAGACGAAGTCTCGAATTCGCGGCAGAAGAGCGTCTGTGCGCTGCCGTACATAGTGAATCCGTGTAGCAGGGCGACAGCCTCGTCGGCCTGAAGGTCGACCTAAGGGGTGACGGCGCTTGCCTTCGCCCTGCGCGCGGCCAGATTCTTTTTGCCGTGCCGCTCCAGATCCCACAGCACGATGCGCATGATCCAGCCGAACGCGCCGAAGGCGCGCAACAGCCAGCCCTGGAAGGCCGGCACGGTGACTTCGCGCGGCCGCTTCGCCACCGCGTCGACGATGGCGCGGGCCATCGCCTCGGGCGTGATCGCCGGCTCGGCGAAAGCGGCAGCGGCGCTGTCGTCCTGCGCTTCCTGCTCCAGCATCGGCGTTTCCACCGCGGGCGGGTAGACGATGGTGAAGTGCAGCGGCTGCTTGCTGTATTCCCAGGCCAGCGAGTGGTGGAAGCCGCGCAGCGCATGCTTGGTGCCGGCGTAGCTGGCCAGGCTGGGGAACGGCATGTAGGTGGTGAGGCTGCAGATGGTGATGAGGTGGCCACGGCCCTGCGCGATGAAGCGCGGCAGCGCGGCGAGCACGCCGGCGATGTTGCCGAGGTAGTTCACTTCCACGGTATGGCGGTGCTGCTCGAACGATACGTCCAGCACGTAGCCGGTGTGCACCACGCCGGCATTGTTGATCAGCACGTCGACGCCGCCGAAATGCTGCCAGGCCTGATCCAGGGCCTGCTGCCACTGCGCCGGGTCGCGCACGTCCAGCGCCAGGCCGTAGGCCGCATCGCCGAGGCTTTGCGCCAATGCGCGTGCGCCGTCGCCGTCGATGTCGGCCAGCAGCACCCGATAACCACGGCCGACCGCTTCCTTCGCAATAGCCGCGCCGATGCCGCGCGCAGCGCCGGTGATGAACAGCACCTTGCCGTCAGCCATTGCCATGCGCTCCTTCCTTACAATGTCGGATAGGCCATTTTTACCTGCGCCCGCGGCGGCTGCTTGACACTCAGCGACAGCCGGCAGGGCTTACCATGGGCGCAACACCATTAAAACGAGGAGCAGGGCGCCATGAGCGTGCAAGCCATCAAGACCCCTTCGGACGTGAAGCAGCAGGTCAGCCAGGAAGAGTGGCAGACCCGCGTCGACCTCGCCGCCGCCTACCGCCTGGTAGCGCTGTACGGCTGGGACGACCTGGTCTTCACCCACATCACCGCCAAGGTGCCCAGTTCAGTGGGGGAGCCGGAACATCACTTCCTGATCAATCCCTACGGCATGATGTTCGAGGAGATCACCGCTTCCTCGCTGGTCAAGATCGACGCCAACGGCAAGAAGGTGATGGACTCGCCCTACCCGGTGAACCCGGCCGGCTTCACCATCCACAGCTGCGTCCACGGCGCGCGCAAGGATGCGCAGTGCGTGATGCACACCCACTCGGTCAACGGCGTGGCGGTGTCGGCGCAGAAGGAAGGCGTGCTGCCGATCTCGCAGCAGGCTTTCTTCGTGCTGTCCTCGCTGGCCTATCACGACTATGAAGGCGTGGCCCTGCTGGAAGACGAGAAGCCGCGCCTGGTGCACGACCTCGGCGAGAAACTGTTCTTCATGCTGCGCAACCACGGCCTGCTCACCGTTGGCCAGACCGTGGCGGAAGCCTTCGTTGCCATGTACATCTTCGAGGCCGCCTGCATGGTGCAGGTGCGGGCACAGTCGGGCGGCGGCGAGCTGATCCGCATCGGCCAGAAGATTCTCGACATGGCCCAGGCCCAGGTAGCCAAGGTCACCCTTGGCGGTGGCGGCGCTCTGGCCTGGCCGGCCCTGCTGCGCAAGCTCGACCGCGCCAACCCGGGCTACGACAGCTGAGCGCAACCCGCACCGACGCGCCGCGCATCTGCATCTTCGGCGCCGGCAGCATCGGCTGCTATGTCGGCGGCCGCCTGCAGTCTGCGGGTGCCACGGTGCGGTTGGTCGGCCGTCCGCGCCTCGCCGCGGAACTTGACAAGCACGGCCTGCATCTCACCGATTTCCACGGCGCCGACCTGCGCGTCAGTCGCGGCGTGGTGAATTTCGCCACCACGCCGGAGGCGGCGGCGGATGCCGACCTGGTGCTGGTCACGGTGAAGTCTGCTGGCACCGCCGAGGCCGGCCGCGAACTGGCTGCCGTGCTCAGGCCGGACGCGGTGGTGGTGAGCTTCCAGAATGGCATCGGCAACGCCGCCGTGCTGCGCCAGGCCCTGCCGCGCCACACCGTGCTCGACGGCATGGTGCCGTTCAATGTGCTGAATCGCGGCTGTGGTTCCTTCCATCAGGGCTCGGAAGGCCTGCTCGCCGCCGCCGATCATCCGGCTCTGCGTGACTGGCAGCCCCTGTTCGACCTCGCCGGCCTACCGCTGGAGCTGCACGGGGACATGCTGTCGGTGCAATGGGCCAAGCTACTGCTCAACCTCAACAACCCGGTCAACGCCCTCTCCAACCGGCCGCTGAAGGAGCAGCTGTCGCAGCGCGCCTATCGCCGCTGCGTGGCGATGGCGCAGCGCGAGGCCCTGGTTCTGCTCGACGCGGCGAAGATCCGGCCCGCCAAGCTGACGCCGCTGCCGCCGCACTGGATTCCTTTCATGCTGAGCCTGCCGGACGCGGTGTTCCGCCGCGCCGCCAACAAGATGCTGGAGATCGATCCGCTGGCGCGCTCCTCCATGTGGGAAGACCTGCAAGCCGGCCGCACCACCGAGGTCGACTGGATCAACGGCGAAGTGCTGCGCCTGGCCGAACGCCTAGGCCGCAGGGCGCCGCTCAATGCGAAGCTGATGGCCCTGATCCGCCAGGCCGAAGCAGGCGGGCGCCGTGAATGGAGCGGCGAGGATTTGCTGGCGGAGCTGCGCGCGGCGATGCAGCCGATAACAATTCAATAAAGGGAGCTTGCCCGTGCGCTTCAAACACCTCGTCGTATTGCTGTTGCTGGTCCTGCTCGGCTACCTCCTGTTCTGGCCGGTGCCGGTGCAGCCTGTGGCCTGGACGCCGCCGCCGGCTCCCGCCTACGCTGGCCCGTACGCGCCGAACGACGCCCTGGCCAAGGTCGAGCATCTCGGCGTGGGCATCGGCGAAGGCCCGGAGACGGTGACACCGGACGCGCAGGGCCGCATGGTGGTCGGCTACAAGGACGGCCGCATCGAGCGCTACGCCGCCGATGGCCTCAGCCATGAAACGCTGAACAACACCGGCGGCCGCCCCGAAGGCCATGCCTACGATGCGCAGGGCAACCTGATCATCGCCGATGCCGTCAAAGGACTGCTGCGCCTGCATCCGGACGGCAAGATCGAAACCCTGACCAACAGCGCCGACGGCGTGCCGTTCGGCTTCACCGACGACATCTCGGTGGCGCAGGATGGCGCCATCTATTTCTCCGACGGCTCCAGCAAGTTCGGCCCGGCGCTGCTGGCCGTGGACGACGTCATTGAACATGGCGGACACGGCCGCTTGATCAAGTACGACCCCGCCAGCGGCAAGACCAGCGTGCTGCTCGGCGGCCTGCAGTTCGCCAACGGCGTCACCGTGGGGCCGGACGATGCCTATGTGCTGGTCAACGAGACCGGCAACTACGACGTGTTGCGCTATTGGCTCAAGGGCGACAAGGCCGGCACCAGCGAAGTCTTCATTGCCAACCTGCCCGGCCTGCCCGACGGCATCTGCTTCAACGGCCGCGACACCTTCTGGCTGGCGATCTACGCGCCGCGCGACAAACTGCTCGACGCCGTCGCCGGCCTGCCGTTCCTGCGCAAGATCACCATGCGCCTGCCGCAGGCCCTGATGCCCAAGCCGGAGCGGCATGGCTTTGTGCTCGGGCTGGACCTGAACGGCAAGGTGGTGCGCAACCTGCAGGACCCGCGGGGCGACAGCTTTGCGCCGGTCACGGCGGTGAAGGAAGCGAACGGCATGCTGTATCTGGGCAGCGTGATCCGCTCGGAGTTTGCGCGGATGCCGGTGCCGAAGTCGGAATGACGAGGCGCTAAGTTGTAGGTCGGTTCAAGGGCGCTTGCGCCCGGAACCGACATGCGCCGAGGGATCGAAGTGCGCTGTCGGCTCCGCTTCGCTTGAGCCGACCTACGACCGCCGCATTCATCGTTGGCACTCTCCCCATAGGGGCAAACAAGAAGCGGGCTTATTTCACGTCTTCGAGACGCAACTTCCCGCAAGCCGCCAGCAACTGAAACGCCGAAACCGAGCGGTCATGCTGGCTGGTCGCCAGATTCACCTGCGCTGACACCTTGTCGCGCTCGGCATCGAGCACGTCCTTGGTGGTGCGGGTGCCGACACCCAGTTCCTTGCGCACGTCGTCCAGCGCCAGGGTCGAGGCGTCGACGTCGGCCTGGTAGGCGCGGATCAGTTCGTCGGAGGCTTGCAGCATGGCCCAGGACTGGGTGATGGATTCGATGGCGGCGTGGTGCGCGTCGTCCAGGTTGGCGGCGGCCTGCGAGGCCTGCGCCTGCGCGGCGGAGACGCGGGCGCGGGTGGCGCCGCCGGAGTACAGCGGCAGCGTCGCCTTGAGCTGCACGGTCCAGTCCTTGTAGCGGTCGGCGGCGACATTGCTGTCGCCCTGGGCGGTGGCGGAGCCGTTGAGCGAAAGCTTGGGCCAGTAGTCGGCGCGGGCGGCGTCGATCTGCGCTTCGGCGCTGCGCCGCTGCGCGTCGGCAGCGAGCACGGCCGGCGTCATGCCGGCGCTGGCCAGCGCGGCGTCGAGCGTGGTGGGCACCTGCGGCGCGGGCCAGCCGCTGCCGAGTTCGTCCGGGATGATGCCGACCACGCGCAGGAAACTGGCTTCGCTCATCTTTTCCTGGGCGCTGACGCGCTTCAGGTTGGCCTGCGCTTCGGCCAGCCGTGCCTGCGCCTGCGAGGTGTCGGTGCGGGTGGCTTCGCCGGCAGCGTAGCGCTTCTGCGTGTCGGACAGCTCTTGGTCCAGCGCTGCGACATTGGCGCTGGCCAGGTCGATCACGGTGCGGTCGCGCTCGACGTCGAGGTAGGCGCTGGCCGCAGCCAGCAGCAACTGCTGACGCGTGTTGGCCTCGCTCTGCTGCGAGCTTTCCAGCTGGTTTTTGGACGAGGCCAGCGTAGCGCTGGTGAGTCCGCCGGTGTAGAGCGGCTGCGAGGCTTGAAGGCCGACGGCGTTGGGATTGAGCGGGCCGTCGATGGGGATGGAGCTGGCCAGGGCCGGCGACAGGTAGTAGCGCGACAGGCCGGTGTTGGCGGTGAGCGTGGCGCTGGGCAGGTAGCCGGCGCGCGCCACATCGACCTGGGCGCTGGATGCCTGCACCGCATCGCCGGCCGCGCGCATGCGCGGGTCATTCTGCAAAGCCAGGCCGGCGGCATCGCCGAGGCTGATGGCATGGGCCGGGGCGGCACAGGTGAGAACCAGGGCGGCAACGGCGGCCAATGATGATTTCTTCATGCTGCGGATCTTCTTCAGGACAGGTGGAAGCGATGCGCTAGGAACGGCGCGCACAGCCATAAAGAAACAGACGCACGGCGCCGGCAACATGCTGCTCCGGATCGAAATCCGGATTGAACGGCGGCACCGACAGCATCATGCGCGCGTGCGGCGGGCCCTTCACCAGTTCTAGGAACTGCGAGGCGGCCATCTCCGGATCGGCGCAGTCGATGCGGCCCGCTTCGCGCTGCAGGCGCAGATAGTCGCCGAGGGCGCGGCGCGCGCGCTGCGGGCCGCGCTCGAAATACTGCTGCGCCAGCTCGGGGAAGCGCTGCGACTCGGCAATCAGGGTGCGCAGCAGGCGGCAGCCGGCCGGATCGAGAAAGCCGCGCAGGAAGCGCATGCCCAGGGCGTGCAGGCTCTGCTCCAGATCGGGATTGGCCTGGGTCGGCACCGCCAGCTGGTCGACGAACTCGTCGGTCAGCTCGCCGGCCACTTCCCAGAACAGGCCTTCCTTGCTGCCGAAATAGCTGTACAGACTGGCCTTGGAGCCGCCGACGCGGCGCACGATCTCCTCGATGCTGGTGCCTTCGTAGCCCTGTTCCAGGAACACCTCGCGCGCCGCTTCCAGCAGGGCGCTGCGGCGCGCTTCGCCGCGGGGCGTGCGGCGCGCACCGGGTTCGCGTGCATCGGCGGTTTGGCGGTTGACTTTCAAGGCGGTTGCGTCGCAAAATGAACTGTAACGTTCATTACATTATCAGCTGATTTCCCGCCGCGCAACCCACTCCAGCCGCAGCCCAATGGCCAACCGCAAAGCCTTTTTCCGCATCGCCGTCCCCGCCGCCGTCGCTGTCGCAGCGGTCGCCTTCGGCGTTTACTGGTACAACACCGGGCGCTTTCTGCAGAGCACCGATGACGCCTACGTGCGTGCCGACATGAGCGTGATCACGCCGCGCGTCGGCGGCGAGATCCTGGCGGTGCATGTGGTCGACAACCAGGTGGTGCGCAAGGGCGATGTGCTAGTCGAGATCGACACGCGCGATTACGCCGCGCGTGTCGCCAACGCCCAGGCCGCTGTGGCTTCGGCGCAGGCTTCGATCCTCAACAACGAGCAGCAGCTCAAGCTGCAGCAGGCCAATATCGCCGAAGCGCGCGCCAACCTGGCCGCCAGCCAGGCCGACCAGGTGCGCCTGCAGAAGGACTGGGACCGCGCCCAGCAGCTGGTGCGCGACGGCGTCGCCACCTCGCAGCGGCTGGATACCTCGCAGGCCTCGTTCAAATCCGGCCAGGCCAATGTCGCGCGCTACGACGCAGCGTTGCAGGCGGCCAACCAGCAGGTCGGCGCGCTGCAGGCGCAAGGCGAGGGACTCAAGGCGCAGCAGCAGGCGCAGGCCGCGATGCTGCAGCTGGCGCAGATCGATCTGGACACCACCACCCTGCGTGCGCCGATCGACGGCAGCGTCGGCGATCTCGCCGCCCGCGTCGGCGAACGCGTCGCCGGCGGCCAGCGCCTGTTGTCGCTGGTGCCGCTACAGGCGGTGTATGTCGAGGCCAACTACAAGGAAACGCAGCTGACCCACATGAACATCGGCCAGCCGGTGACGCTCAAGGTCGACGCCTTCCCCGGCGCCCATCTGCGCGGCCACGTCGACAGCCTGGCGCCGGCGTCCGGTGCCGAGTTCGCCCTGCTGCCGGCGCAGAACGCCACCGGCAACTTCACCAAGATCGTGCAGCGCGTGCCGGTGAAGATCGCGCTGGAAGCGGACGAGCCGCTGCGCGGCCGGCTGCGCCCCGGCATGTCGGTGGTGGCCACGGTCGATACGCAGCAGCAGCCACAGGCGCCGGGCGCGCCGGTGCTGAGCCAGCGTTGAGCTGCTGAGTCGGGACAGGCACAGCACGTGTACGAAGGAGCGCTGACCGGCAACGCCTCGCTCGGCGAGGACGCGCAGCGCGCCGCCAAGCGGCGCAGCATGTGGGGCTTCTGGGCCATGGCCCTGGGCAGCTTCATGGCGATCCTGGACATCCAGATCGTGGCCAGCTCGATCAACGAGATCCGCGCCGGCCTGTCCGCCTCGATCGACGAGATCCAGTGGGTGCAGACCTCGTACCTGATCGCCGAGGTCATCGCCATTCCGCTGTCCGGCTATCTCTCCCGCATGCTGTCGACGCGCATCTACTTCGTCATCTCGGCGATCGGCTTCACCCTGGCCAGCATCGCCTGCGCCAGCTCCTGGAGCCTCGGCTCGATGGTGGTGTTCCGCGTGCTGCAGGGCCTGCTCGGCGGCGGCATGATCCCCACTGCCTTCGCCACCATGTTCATCATGTTTCCGGATGCCAAGTCGCGCGCCATCCCGCAGGTGCTGACCGGCATGCTGACCATGACCGCCTCCTCGCTCGGCCCCAGCATCGGCGGCTACGTCACCGACGCCCTGTCCTGGCACTGGCTGTTCCTGCTCAATCTCGGCCCCGGCATTCTCTGCGCCTGGGCGGTGTGGACCCTGGTCGACATCGACAAGCCGCAGCCGGAGATGTTCAAGCGCTTCGACCTGTGGGGCCTGCTGTTCATGGCCATGTTCCTCGGCGGCCTCGAATACACTCTCGACGACGGCCCGCGCCACGACTGGTTCAGCGAGGACAGCGTCGCCGTCTGCGCGCTGATGGCCATCGTCGGCGGCATCCTGTTCTTCTGGCGCTCCTTCACCGCGGCCTACCCGCTGGTGGACCTGCGCTCCTTCCGCGACCGCAATTTCGGCGTCACTTCGCTGGTCTCCACCATGCTCGGCATGAGCATGTTCACCCTGCTCTACCTGACGCCGGTATTCCTCGGCCAAGTCAGCGGCTACAACCCGCTGCAGATCGGCGAGGTGATGATGGTGCAGGGCGGCACCATGTTCCTCTCCGCGCCGATCATCGGGCGCCTGCAGATGAAGCTGGACCCGCGCCTGATCATCGCCATCGGCCTGATGCTGATCGCCGCCGGGACCTTCCTCAATACCGGCCTCACCGCGGAATGGGGTTTCGCCCAGTTCGCGCTGCCGCAGATGCTGCGCGGCGCCGGTTTCGTCTGCAGCTTCATCCCGCTCACCGGCCTGGCGCTGGGCACCCTGCCCGCATCCGAGGTGCACAACGCCAGCGGCCTGTTCAACGTCACCCGCAACCTCGGCGGCGCGCTGGGCCTGGCGGTGATCAACACCCTGATCAACCAGCGCACCTGGCTGCACTGGCAGCAGCTGGCCGAGTCGACCCGCCTCAGCCGCGCACCGGTGCGCGAGGCGCTGGGCAATATGCAGGGCTTGCTGCATCCGGGCCTGGGCGCCGCCAGCCAGGCCGGCAGCTACGGCATGCTGGCGCAGCAGATGCAGCAGCAGGTGGCGACCATGACCTACGCCGACATGTACCGCCTGCTGGCCTGGAGCGTGGTGGCGTCGATGCTGCTGCTGCCGCTGCTGCAGAAGCCGCGCGGCGCGGCTGCGGTGGCGGGGCACTAAAAAAGTAGGGCGGGCCGTGCCCGCCGTGTCTGTGCACGTCGATAGCCAAACAGCCGGCGGCCACAGGCCGCCCGCGACACGGTGCCCCGAAGGGTGGGTGCGGGCGGCGGGGCCCCGATCTACACCATCAAACGCGGGCGTCAGCGGCCCCTCCCGCACCCATTGCTTCGCAAGCACCGTGTCGGGGCCGCCCTACGGGGTTTCGGCTAACATTCCACCATGGACACTCCGCCGCAACTCCCCGCCAAGACCGTCGCCGCCTCCATCGTGCGCGAGCAGGTCTACATGGTGTTTCCCAACGACCTCAATTCCAACGACACCGTGTTCGGCGGCCTCATCATGGCGCACATGGACCGCCTCGCCGCGGTGGTGGCGGACCGCCATGCCGGCGGCGTCACCGTGACGGTCAGCGTCGACGCCGTGCACTTCATGTCGCCGGCGCAGCGCGGCGACGTGCTGGTGATGCATGCCGCCATCAACCGCGCCTGGCGCAGCTCGATGGAAGTCGGTGTGCGGGTGGAGGCGGAAGCGATCGGCGGCGGCGTGCGCCGCCATATCCTGTCCGCCTATCTCACCTTCGTCGCGGTCGACCCCGAGGGCAAGCCGCGCCCGGTGCCTTCGCTGCTGACCGAGACGCCGGAAGAAAAGCGCCGCTACGCCGAAGCCGACCTGCGCCGCGCTAACCGCCTGCAGAATGCCGAGCAGCTGAAGGCGCTGCGCGCTTCCTCACCGAAGTTGTAGCAGGGCCTTAGGCGTGGCTGTGCTGCCCCGGCGTGTAGTTGCCGCCGCGCTGCTTCTGCTTCATCCGCAGCCAGCCGCCCGCCGCGCCCAGAATCGGACTGATCACGATCAATGCGGTCTGCACCGCCGCCGCATCGTTCGATTTGCCTGAAGCCATGGCGTAGATGCCGAAGGCCACGCACAGGAATGAGGCCAGCGCGCCGTTCAGTACTTCTTCGCGCTTGGCGATCGTTGCTGCGACATAGCCGCCGAGCACCGTGCAGAGGGCGCCGATCGACAGTTGCAGCAGATACAGGCCGGGATTTGCATGCAGCAGACCCAGCATCTGGTCCTGGATCTGATCCTTCGGCACCTGGCTCAAGTTGATCTTGCTCGCCAGGTAAACACCCAGCGGAATCGACAGGACATTGCTGGCCACGACATCGACCACGCCGCCGGCGGCCACGCCGGGTATGGATACTTTGCTCATCACGCTCTCCATGGTGTGCCGGGCGCCCTTCACTGAGCCTCGCCGCATACAGCACGGCGCCGGACTTGCCTAAAATTAGACAGCGCTGAGCCTGAGCGTTCCATCGGCATGAGGAATGGGTGACGCCACCCTTAGTTCCACCTCATTCAGGCATTCACCGACAACCGCCGCAGTTGTCCCGATCAAGCCGCGCGCTTTTGCGAGGAACTACGGCGGGCCGTTTTCTCTCCTGCTCCAGCAGTGCCCTCAAGCGCCATGCGCCGCAACATGAGCATGATGCTGCCGCGCTGGCGCGTGCTGAACGAAGCCAGCGGGATCAGGCCCGGGTCCCACAGCAGCTCCTGGGCGATGTGGGCGAGCGCGATACGTTCCAAGGGTTTCATCACCGGATTTTTCTTGCTCATGGCTGCGGCTCCTGAAGCGGGTGCGCCGGCCGGAACAGCCCCAGCAGCTTGAACAGCCACAGGTTGAGCCGCGGTGCCAGCTGGAAGCTGCGTATCGCTGCACGCAAGGTGAATGGAAAGATGTGCTCGCGCCGGTTGGCGTGTATGGCCCACACCACCTCGCGGGCGACGCGTTCCGGCTGCAGGGTGGGAAACATCGAGGACATGCGCGGGTACCAGCGGAAGTCCGCGTCGTTGCGCTCGAAGTAGCCGGTATCGACTTTCGACGGGCACACCAGGGACACGCCGACGCCGTGTTGTTCCAGCTCTTCCCGCAGGCCCAGCGACAGGCCCAGCATGGCGTGCCGGCTGGCGGTATAGGGCACCATGTAGGGCAAGGGAAAATAAGAGGCCGGGCTGGTCAGGTTGACGATCTGTCCTTCGCGCCGCGCGATCATGCCGGGCACTACCGCGTGGCTGGCCGCGACGGCGGCGCCGAACGGCAGGTCGACAGTGAGCATGGCTTCCTGCAGCGTCATCCGGCTCAGCGGCTTGAAGGTGCCGGCGCCGGCGTTGTTGACCAGGATCGCCACCGGCCCCAGTTCATCCTCCACCGCCCTCACCGCATCGGCCACGGCCTGCGCGTCGTTCATGTCGCAGGGGAAGACGCCGGCGCTGCCGCCGGCTGCATGTATCTCCGCTGCCACCCGTTCCAGCGCATCGCGGGTGCGGGCCAGCAGCGCCACCATGCAGCCATGGTGCGCCAGCTGTTTGGCGATGGCGGC
>FTIF01000040.1_pt1 | contig 12536 bp, 9 predicted proteins | sample 1658001 | NCBI WGS metagenome assembly FTIF01 (sample SAMEA3914789, study PRJEB12502) | metagenome | biome: forest; material: soil | place: Canada | collected 2011-07-03 | depth 0.3 m | reverse complement strand
GTAGCCGCCGACGGCCACCAGGGCGTCGAGGCGCATCAGCGCATCGCCGCCGCACGAGCGGATCTCGCCGGCGCCGGCGTTCCATTCGATCTCGCACTGGCGATTGAAGGCCGACGCCTCGGGAAAACGCTCGCGGCGGCGCCCGCAGACGACGGCGCGCTCCGGGTGGGCGGCCAGGGCCTCGAGGGCGGCAGGCAGCCAGCCGGGCACGACTTCGCAGTCGCCGTCGAGGAAATGCACGGAGGTCGTCCGAGGCGCGATCTCCACGAGGCGATGCCAGCCGGCATTGCGGGCGAGCGCCGCGGTGAACGGATGGCGCATGTCCAGTTCCACGACGTCGGCGCCCAGGTCGCGGGCCTTGGTTGCGGAACCGTCGGTGGATCCGGAGTCGACGTAGACCACCCGCGAGACGGTTCCGAGCACCGACTCGAGGCAACGCAGCAGGCGTTCTCCCTCGTTGCGGCCGATGACGACCACGCCCATGTCGCCGAGGGCCACCGGCTTCGCGCTCACAGCGGCGGCTTCACTCAAGAGCTCGCTCCCGCTCCGACAAGATGCGTGCCGGAATGCCCACGGCCGTGGCGCCGGCCGGCACGTCGATCATGACCACGGCATTCGCGCCGATGCGCGCGTGGTCGCCGATCGTGACGCCGCCCAGGATCTTGGCGCCGGCGCCAATATCGACATGCCCGCCGATCGAAGGGAACCCCGGTTTGCCACCCGCACCGAGGGTGACTTGCTGGAAGATGAGGCAATTCGGGCCTATCGTCGCCGACGGATGGATGACGACGCCGTTCGGGTGCGGGAGCAGAAGACCACCGCCGATTCGGCAGTTCAATGGTATGTCGGCACCGGTGATCACGCTCCAGTAGCGATGCCTGGCCACGCTGGACTGCCGCCTTGCCCAGGCGACGAGGGATCTGCCGTCCACGCATGCCTGGTAGGCACGGATGCTCTGCAGCAACGCCCGCGACGGCGTCCAACTTCCCGCACGACGAGCTTCGCGCGACCAGTCGGGACAAGTGGCCGAGATCTCCGACTGCATCGTCACCATGCACCGTGATCGACGTATGCCGGAATGGTCGCGCGGCGACCCTTCGGCGCGTTGGCGACCGCCTCGTGCGCATCCGACAGCTTTTGTTCCTCTCGCGACATCGCGAGCCACGCGGTGGGTACGGCAACGATGAACAGAAGCATCGATGAGACAAACGAGAAGTCGGACGTCGTGAAGATTACAAACAACGCGGCGATCGTCAACGACGCGAACGCGATCGGGAACGAGCCGCCAAGGAGGCGCGGACGCTCGGACGCCGGGCCAATGGTCTTCAGGAGACGGTAGAGCACCAACAGGTGCGGCGACAGGAAGAGAGCCAGACCGACAAGCCCTGCACTCAGCGTCACGGCAAGATAGGTATTGACCAGATCAACGATCCCCTCACCCTGGCGAAGATCCTGCATGTAGCTCGCATAATTCGGGACGCCCCAGATCGGGCTCTGCTCGATCAGGGCCAGGGATGTCTCCAGCAGCTTTCGTCGATAGTCGATCGACGACACATCGGCCTCGGCCGACCCGAACAAGGTCTTGAGGCCTGTGTAAAGGTAGCTGTCGGCGCCCGCGGCGGTCGCCAGGCCGCCGACCATGACGAGGAAGCAAACAAGCGCCAGGAACTTCATGGGCACCATCCGCCGTAGCGCGGCAAGGCACAGCAGGAATCCCATGAATCCCAGTAGCGGCCCGCGGGACCAGGTCGCGAAGAAGGCGGCGAAAAGGATCAGGGCAATCAGCCTGCCGTGACTGGCCAGAACGGTGCCTGTCGCGCGCAACCACGACCACATTCCAAAGCCGCACAGCATCAGGAAGGCCATGACGATGGGCTGTGGGGTGGTTGCCTGGATCCGCAGGAAAGGGCCGCGCATCAAAACGTGCGTGAGCTGCCATCGAACGCCATAGATGAATTGGAGTTCGGAATAGACGTTCTTGCGAAGTACCGATTCCAACAGGCCCACAAGCGCGAGATACACGAGACCCACCGCCATTGGCGCCACAACGAATTTGAGATCGCTGGCGGATCTGAGTCCCCGGGTCGTGACGTAGTAGGGAAGGACCAGGTCCAGGAACGTCTCGACGGACATCCGAAGCGTGACGGTCAAGGGCGAAGACGGGACCGCGGCGGCAAGCTTGAACACCGGATACGACAGCACGAGAACGTCCATCCATCTCATCGACGACGGTATCTTGATATCCCGGTTGCCCAACAATGAGAGGGCAGCAGGCAAAAGAAGTATCAGGACGAGAACCCGAGAGTGATTGAGCTCGACGATACGATTGATGCCCGCGATTCCGTCGAGAGAAAACGTGATGGGCGGAAAAAGCAGGAGCAACAACCAGAACGAAGCCAGCCTTCCCTTCACATCCGTACCGAGCAGATTTGAAGTCACGACGGCCCCAAACGCGACCCCCGCAATGAAGACGAAGGGAGTCGTCGACAGGAACGAAACGGCAGCCGCGCCCAGGATCACGAACCAGACTCGCCAGTATTCGGTCTTCGACATCAGGCCGCTGAAAGGTCTGCGAAGGACGGGTACCGCGACTGCGATCAACACGCAGATTGTCAGGAAAAGCTTTATCGCATAGACCAAATTACACCTCTGAGGCGCCTGCGATGCCGCCGGGCGCGACGATTGGACTGGAAAGGCCGAGCACAAGGAAGAGCATCGGCACTCCATCCCGAAGCGGCGTAGCAAATTGCGAACCATGCGTTTCGCGAACGTCCTTGCTGCCAGCCGCCATTGTGCCTTGGCGCGGACGTTTCACCTGATCCGACGCCTGCAATGCGTGAGACATAGGCTACGATCCCGGCAGGCGGCGCAATGGTGCTTTCAGTATCGGCTATCCGCCTGACAACGGCACGAGCGCGTCCGACCTCGTCGGTTCGCAGAGGCACGCGATGGTCATCAATCGCTGGCTCGGGATTTGCTCGCGTCTCGCGAGTTGGCGCTCATAACCCAGACCATTTCCATCGCATGAGTTCAAACCGGGTAAACGTACTCGACGGTTGGCGCGGCATCAGCATCCTGCTGGTATTGGCCGGACACCTGCTGCCTCTCGGGCCGAAATCCTGGAACCTGAACGGTGCGGTCGCCGGCACGGGAATGGCGATTTTCTTCACCTTGTCCGGTTGTCTGATCACGAGTGTGCTGCTTCGCGATCCAAACGTCCGGAATTTCCTGATACGCCGCTTGCTGCGGATCGTGCCGCTGGCGTGGCTGGCGGCGTTGATCACGCTGGCCGTCACGAACGCCCCCGTCGATGACTATTTGCCCCATCTGTTCTTTTACGCAAACACGGGCAAGATGTGGCTGACGACATCCACGGGTCACTTCTGGAGCTTGTGCGTCGAGGTGCAGTTCTACGCGATGATCGCCTTGCTGACGCTGACATTGGGACAGCGCTCGCTGCGCATCCTGCCGCTGCTCGCCATCGCAGTCACGCTGTTCCGATGGTGGCATCACAAGGACATGGTGATCGATACACAGTACCGCATCGACGAGATTCTCGCCGGATGCATGCTGGCGTTGTTCCTTGACCGGCTCAGGTCGGTCGAGCCGGTTCGACTTGTCTGGCTCGTCCCGTACGTCGGGCTGCCTTTGCTTGTACTGTCCGCGCACCCGGCCGGTGGCGCCCTCGGCTACCTGCGCCCCTATATCGCTTCAATGCTGGTAGGCAGCACTTTGTTCGCCCGCCAGGAGTCCATCACGGCGCGCATGCTGTCCTCACGGCCGCTCGCCTACCTTGCCAAGGTCTCCTACGCCCTGTACATCATCCACGGTTGCCTCGCGTCCTCATGGCTTGGAACCGGGAGCACGCCCCTCGTGAAGTACGCGAAGCGCCCCCTTCTTTTCCTGGTCACGTTTGTCCTGGCGCACGTGTCGACAAAGTACTACGAGAGCTACTTCATCGGACTGGGAAAGCGCTGGACGGCCGGCGAGCGATCGGATCGAAGTCCGATCATCCGCGCCGTCGGCCAGGACGCCGCCACGCCGCACGACGCCGAGCCGCGCAGTATCCTGATCGTCTCCGAGCACGCCTCGACCCGTTTCGGCGGCGAGGCCGCGTTGGCCTTCCATTATTTTCGCGTCATGCGAGCACGCGACCTGGACGTCCGCCTGCTGACACACGCGCGCGTCCGCGACGAACTCGTGGGCGCCTTTCCCAACGACGTCGAACGGCTGCTCTTCGTCGAGGATACGACGGCGCAACGGCTACTCTGGCGCCTGGGCCGTCTCCTGCCGCATCGCGTTGCCTCTTTCACGACAGGATTCGTGTCGCGGCTCATCACGCAACGATCGCAAAGGGCCATCGCTCGCGGCCTCGTCAAGAGCGTCGGCGTCCAGGTCGTGCATCAACCGATGCCCGTTTCGCCGCGCGAGCCCTCACTGATGCGGGGCATCGGCGCGCCGGTATTCATCGGGCCGTTGAACGGCAACATGAAGTACCCACCCGGCTTTCGTGCTTCGGACGGCGCGATGGTCACGATGGTAGAGCGCATCGGTCGTGCCGCGAGCGGTCCAATGAACGCATTGTTCCCAGGCAAGCGCGAAGCGGCCATGATCCTCGTCGCCAACGAACGCACGGGTACTGCGCTTCCCGACGGCCTTCAGGGGCGGGTCGTCATGCTCCCCGAGAACGGTGTCGACCTTTCACTCTGGACGGCTGGGCCTTCCGCCGGTTCGATGACGCCCTCAAGGGCAGGGCCGACCCGATTCATCTACATGGGACGATTGGTGGACTGGAAGGCCGTCGACCTCCTGGTACATGCGTTCAAGCGCGCTTGCCAAGCGACGCAGATCACCCTGACGATCATCGGCGACGGGCCGGAACGCGAGTCGCTGCATGCGCTGGCGGGCTCGTTCGACCTTGTCGGCGAGGGCGCTGGCAAGATCCACTTCGCGGGGTGGCTCAGCCAGCAGGACTGCGCTGCGCGCCTGCGTGAAAGCGATGTGCTCGTCCTTCCAAGCCTGTGGGAGTGCGGTGGCGCAGTGGTGCTGGAGGCGATGGCGTGCAAGGTCCCTGTCATCGCCACCGCGTGGGGCGGCCCACTTGACTACCTCGACGCCCGTTGCGGCGTGCTGGTAAAACCGCAATCGCGTGAACATGTCATTCAAGGTTTCGCGGATGCAATGGTCGCATTGAGCGCAGACCCTGAGAGACGCGCTGCGATGGGCGAGGCCGCGCGCCTTCGCATTGAGGAAGGCTTCGACTGGGAGCGCAAGGTCGACCATGTGCTCTCGCTCTACCGCGAAGTCCTCCGCGACAGGGCCGCAGTTGCTGGCGCGTTGGCGCGCTCAGACACCTGAACACTGGAAGATCAAATGGAACAACATGCATCGCCGGCCAGGCGCAAAGCCTATTGCGTCATGGGGGCCGGCTCGCTGCCCTATGCTCGATTGTCGATCGAATCGCTCTGTCTGAACTCGATCGACGATCTCGACGTCAGGATCATCACTGACGGCGAAGAGGACAAGGCGCAGATCCTGGCCAATCTGGCGACCGTCGGCATCCACCCTCGCCACGCCTGGTCGGTACATTCGAAGGGTGAGATCGATCAGCTTGCGGAGCAACAATACGTCGGCCTGCCGGAACTCCACCGGCTGCGCGCCGGCCACCCGTGCTGGCGCAAGATCACCGACCCACTGCTGATGGCGCAAGATGACGAGGAGATCCTCTTGCTGGATCCCGACCTCTACTTTCCCAATCGCTTTCGCTTCGAGCCCACGCCGAAGACGGGCGTGCTGTTGATGCGGCAGCCGCCCCACTGCCTGCTCCCTCACGAGAGCGTGATGAACGCCTACAACGGCGGCGTCCCGCTGGCGCATCACGTGGACATCGGGGTCGGGCAGTTGCGTCGCAATCTGGACATGCGCTGGCTGAACGACCTGGTGCACACGCTGCGAGCCGGCGAGGAGTTGCCGCGCAAGATGCACATAGAGGCCATCATCTGGTCGGCGGTCGCGCTTCGCGTGGGCGGCGGCTACATGGACCCGACGCACTGGCATTGCTGGACCAATACGCAATGGAAGCGCGCTGCGCTCAAGCTAGGCGTCAGCGGTGTGACTCTTTTGCGCCAGGAGAATTTCGCCGACATGAAGTGCTTCCACGGCGGCGGCCCGGCGAAGTGGTGGATCCCGGATTTCATCAAGGCCGGGTTCATGCCACCGACCGGAGTCGTCGACCACCACGTGTCGCCGCCGAAGTTCGAGGAGTTGACGAAGAATCAGTACCTTTCGGGGCAGCGCTGGAAGACGCTGGCCCGGAAGCTGGGGTACTACGCGCTCTTCAAGTCCTGAACTCGGCAGAGCGCGGACTCAGGCGACAAAGCGCTGGGGCAAAGCCCACGCGACGACCAGGCTCAAGGTCCAGCCCAGGATCAGGCCCACCGCGAGGGCGGGCACCAGGACTGCCTCACTGCGCCAGTTGAACACTCCGCGATTCAGCCTGAACCATATGGCGAGCGGCCAGACCGAGAACTGGCACAGCGCGACGGCGGTGATGGCACCGGTGATGCCCCAGAAATGGAGGCCGACGATCACCCCGAACACCAGCGTGCACAGGCGCAGCAGGTTGGCGAGCGTCTGCAATTGGGGCGCGCCGACCGCTTGGTAGCATTCCTCGACGATCTGATAGCGCAGGCCCACCACGCCCACGGCCAGGATGCTGAGCATCCACCCGGCCTCCTGGTAGCGATGGTCGTACAGCACGGCAATGACCGCTGGCGCGCCCGTGATCAGCACGCCTGCGAGCAGCGTGATGATGCCGTCGTAGGCCCACTGGAATTTGGACAGGGTCTTGGCCAGGTCGCGTGGCCGTTCGCGGTGGACCTCCGCGAGAGCCGGGTAGACGATGCTCATGCACATCTTGGTGGCCAGCCCCTGCAGCACGTTGGCCATCAGCAGGGCGATCGAGTAGATCCCGTACAGCCGCTTGTCGATCAGTCCGGCGAGGACGAACTTGTCGCTGTTCAAGGCCAGGAAGAACAGGATGGACGACAGAAAGACCCACCGACCCGTCTTGAGCAGTTCGGTGACAGACTCCTTGACCAGGCGCAGCCGGGAGGAATGTCCCGGCAAGATCGCGTGCCCGAGCCAAGTTCGAAGGCACGCTGCGACGATAGCGCCGATGACCAGCGTCCACACGGTATGGAACTTATACCCGACGACCACCATTGCAATGGCCGAGGCGAGCTGCCCGGCAAGCTCGATCTTCGCGATCACGTGCAGGTGCATCTCGCGCTTGGCCTGGATCACCTTGATCGAATCGAATCCCTGGATCATCGGCGTAATCGAGAAGACGATCATGAGCCATGCCAGCCTCGGGTCGGCGTAGACCGTGCCTGGCTTGAACAAGCCAACGTGGATGGCGAGCAGATCCAGCATGGCCAGTGCGATACAGCCGAATCCCAGCCCGAATCCTCGAATCACCTGAACGGTCCATGCCGTATCGAGGAGTTCGGGACTCGCGCCGCTGCGGCTTTGAATGACGCTGCGGGCGATTCCAATGTCGCTGAACAGGCCCATGGCGGTAATGAGCATGTTCACGACGGACATCAGACCGAAGGCGTCCGGGAACAGCAGTCGAGCAAGGACAACGTTCGTTGCCAGGCGCAGCACCATGGCAACGACGGTCGACCCCAGCGTCCACTTTCCTGCCCTCAGTACCCGCCCTTTCAGGGCTGGGGCGCGGATAGTTTGACTTTCCGCAGTCATGACGCCAGTCCCCGGCGCTGGCAAGCTTCGCAAGTCGCCAGGGTCGACGCCGGAGCGTCGCGCAATCGGAGGTTCTCGAAAAGCATCTTGTTCGAACGTATCAGTTGGAGCGGCCGGCGAGGATGGGCGCATGTCTTGAGCATGCCCTGGCACGGTGCTGCTCACATGCTCGGAAGGGTCATCGCAAGGTCTGAAGCCATCGCGGCACGACGAATGCGCCTTCAAAAGCAAATCCGCAGGGCACATGGCGTGCCGCGCGGATTGAAGTCTATCTGACAGGCTTGCAACGCGGGGAACGGACGTTGACCCCGCACTTCCGACTCGCCCGGATCGAGTCCTCGATCAGCAGCCGCTCCACCAGCATGCAGAATTGCGCTTCTCGAGGGCGGCTTTCCATTTCGCATTGTTGTTGTCGGACATGTTTTCCTTCATGCCCCAACTACCCCACTTGCTAGGCAGCGCAGCGTGGTTGAAGTATGTGAACACTTGTCCGCCGGCCGATTGCCAGCTCGCGATCATCTGCTCATACGCACCCTGCATGCGTGGGTCGCGGTTGGCGGCGATCATGAGGTTGGTGATGGTGGAATTCGGGTCGGAGGCGATCGGGGGGACGAGATGCTGACCGCCTTCGTAAGCCCACATCGGAAGGCCGTACTTCGCGGCGACGGCCCGGGTGCCCTCCATCCACGAAGTTGCTTGAGCGATTGCACCGTGCGGCGCGTTCGAAGCGGTTGCCGCCAGCGGAGCAACGATCGATCGGCCGGCAGCGTCATGGCCGGTCAGTTCCTGGAACACCTTGTCCAGACCGCCGTCCGGCGCAGCGGCCCACGACAGCAGCGTGGCGCTTTGTGTCGTGGAACCCAGGTAGTAGCCGAAGTACGGTGCGATGCTGACGACGTCGATGGATTTCGCGCAAGCCTGTCCAAGCGTCTTCGCGGCGACGGTGCACGCGAGCACCTGCTCGGTCTGCGAGGGCTGCGCGGCCTGCGTGTTGGAGATGCAGCGGAAGCGCGAGCCAGCGTCTGACGACGAGTTCTTGGCGATGCCGCAGGCCTGCACCAAACGTCGCGCGTACCAGTTTCCCTCCAGCGTGTAGATGTTGGTGCCCTTGGCGACCTCATCCGGCCAGGCAGCCTGCGCCTGGGCCAGCATCCACTTGGTCGCAGGAAACGCGTAATTCCACGGCTCGTTGGCGTACTCGAGATTGACCTTCAACGTCGGCGCAAGTTTCTGGATGGCCAGACGGGCGAATTGCAAGACATAGTCGTCGTTGACGTGCGCAGGGAGGTTGATCCATGGATCAGCCGAGACTGTGTTGGCCAGATCCAGCATGGCTTCGATTGGAACGCCGTTGATCCCCGTCCACGCGCGATCCGTCATCTGTGGGCGCGCGCCCCAGTTTTCCAGCAGGGTGTTGTTCGTCGCGCCCCAATCCATGAAGCGCAGGGTGCGGAACCCCTTGACGTCGGCGAGGAATTGCGGGTTCCAGATATTGGTCGCGGGAAACGACTCGAACGGCACGAATGCACCCTTCGCGCTTGCGCAGCTCGCCGCTTCCGCAACAAACGTGTGCAAGTCCGATGCGCAGGCACCGCCCGGCGGGTAGACGCGAATATTGCGTAGATGGTTGCCGGGCGTCGTTGCGGCAATCGTCAGCCAAAAACTGGAAGTCGAACCGCCCTTCAGGTCAACCACGTCACGGCCGGAGGAGGAGAGCGACGCCTGCTTCGAGGCGAAGCCGCCATAAGTCAACGTACCTGCGCCGTCATACCGCACGATGTAGCGACCTTCGGGGAGCATTCCGTTGGCAGACAACATCGTCGTGACTTTGCGGTACTTGACGGCGGTGTCGTTCCCGGCCGGAAGAGTCCGGGGATACCCGTTTGCATCGAGATCGAGCGCAGACTCTTCCTGCGTATCCCAGGTGCCGGCGCCGTGCGCGAAGTTCGCGCATCCGGTCGTGCCGTTGCACTGCGTCATCCAGGCGCCCGCCCGCTTCATCACGTCGATGGTCGGGATTTCGCCAGAGTAATAGCTCACGGCACTCAGGTTCAGGCCGACGCCTGACCGTGTCCCTTGCCCCGGGAACGCCGGTGGGCTCGTTACTGGTCCGCTCGAAGGGGGCAGCACGACAGACTGGATGGTCGCGGTCGTCACGGCACCAATGGAGGGGGCCGTGGGTTCGGCGGTTGCGACAACCGTGGAGCCCGTGTCGGGATCCACGCTCGGAACTTCGATGGCCTTGCTCGTCGCGCCCGCCACGGCTGCGTCCTGAACAGCTTCGCCGCCACCAGCCGCCGCTGAGGTGGTGGCGTTGGTCAACGTGCTGGCGGACTGGGTCGCCGAGGGTTCGCTATTGGAGACGACGGATGAAGTGTCCGTGGACCCTCCCCCACAGGCGGCCACGGTGGCGCTCAAGGCGACGACGAGGCTGGACAGATATCGCCCGTCAGGAATAGAACGTTGCATTTCGGAGTCTCGATAGAGGAAGGACGGCCGCGGCCGTTCTCCAGCTATTGAGACTGCTGGAACCCGCGGTTCAGCCCTGTTCTTCGGCAGACCAGAATTGCGGTTTAGCGAGAATAAGGTGGGGAGTTCACCACTATTTCCAAAACCCGGAAAAATCAACGACGACGTCGCCTTCAATTGCTCGAGACAAACCAAATTTGTATTTGGCTGTAACTGAGCAACATGATTTGTTGCAGACAGTCGAGTAGCTGCCAGCGCGTGGCAGGCGAATGCAAGTACCAAGGTGAGCCCAAGGGTGAACCGTGCGGTTTTCGCGACCATCACCGTCCTTTGAGCTCGACAGCCATCTCAGGAAAGTCCTGCGAGCTGGCGTCGCGCCGCTGGCGTCATCGCGCCGACGATGTCGTTCACAAAATGGTCTTGATCCTGGAAAGCCGCAGCGGCGTCACGCTTGATCGACGACACGCGGAACAGAAGCCCGTCGACGATTTCTCCTCGCAAGCCATGGCGGATTTCCGCCTTCTTGCGTTCCCATCCCCCGATGACCTGTTGATCTCCTACGATCGTCCAATATGTCACCGGCTCGAAACGGGAATCTCCGAAGCGAGTTTCAAGTCGACGAACATTGATTGTTCCGTTCGTGACCTGTATTTGCTCCCTGCGATTAGCCTTGACCTGGAATCCCTGAGCGGGATAACAAATTTCGGGATAATGCAACTGAACGCTGTCGTCTGCCTGATCATCGCCATATGCGATAGAAAGCATTATGCGGCGTCCAGCGTCGTCCACATATACCCGGTCGAGCAACTGACTGTAAATGCGGTTAAGCATTGCCTCGGTCTGAGGATTGATGATCCCGGTGGCGACAGCCTCATCCACGCGCCAGCTGCCGAAACTTTTCGGTACCAGTTCATCGAGCTTGAAATGACCCCGCCCAAGCGCCATCCGCTTCCTCGGGACGAGGGCCTCGCCGGCGGCGGCCGTACCCACCATCAAGATGGCCGCGATCGCGGCACGCCGAGTCAGTTTCGTTTCATGCATGTTGCAACTTCGGTGACGCACGCAGGGCGATCCAGCGCAACCCGCTGTCGGTCGCGATGATGAACATCAACGCGGTCATGAAAAGCACCAGGCCGGCGAATCCATGCAGGAATCCCTGGCCGGCCTCGTCTCCGAAGTGATAGGTGATGAGCGCCAGCACGATGACGCGAATGACATTCGCCGCAAACGAGATGGGCACGATCAGGATCGCCAGCGCGATATTGCGCAACAACGACGTGTGGCGCACCACGTTCAGGTACAGCAGGCCCATGGCCTCGAGGGAGAACAGGGTGTGGAGGCCCGCACACGCGTCGGCAACGAGCAGCTGATATTGGCCGATCTGCAGAATCACGCCCGTCCGGGCGATCGGATAGTCCAGCGCGAAGAGCACGGAGGTCGCGACGCTCGATACCGCGAGCTTCAGCGGTTGCGTGATGGCGTCGACCATGGTGGCCGGCAGCGGAACCAGGAAAATCATGAAGAACAGCGGAAACGCCGCAGCCTTCAATTGACGCGGGCCGCGCAGGAGCAGGATCAGCCCCGGCAACAGGAACACCACCGACAGCGTCTGCGCACTCAGGATTCGCTGCGATCGGCCGAAGACGTACAGCAACATGGCGACGAGCACCAGAAGCCAGCCGGTCACGGGCGCGGTCGGTCCGGCTTCCGCGTCGTCCACCCGCGGCCAGGCGCGCCAGGACAACCATGCACAGATCGCAAGGACGATCGGGCCCTGGCTCTGCTCCTCGGTCGTCCAGATGTTGCGCACCAGATCGACGATCGTGGGCACGTAGAGGACGAGCAGTCCCACGACGCAGATCCACCATGGGACGGTTCGAGGTGCCGACAATCGGCGCAGGGCGCTCATCGCGGGCTCACAGTTCGTTCATGATGACGCCGGCGAGACGCACCTGACCCGACTGCAGGGTCGCGACCATGTCCTGCAACGCCTGTACCTTGTTGGCGTCCTTGCGCGACACGATCAGCGCCGATCCGCAACGCGACGCGATCACGGCGCCGTCGCTGCCGAAGACGGCCGCGGGGGTGTCGACGATCACGTGGTCGAACTTGATCGAGACCTCGCGCAGCAACATGCCGAACGACGGCCCCTCGACGAGCTCGAGCGGATTGGGCGGCTGCACGCCGACCGGGATCACGTACAGGTTGGGGATGCCCGGCACCGACTTGACGATGCCCTTGCCGCCGCGGCCCGAGAGCACGCCAGACAGCCCGGTGCCGCCCGGCACGCCGAACACCTGGTC
>FTIF01003482.1_pt5 | contig 12551 bp, 12 predicted proteins | sample 1658001 | NCBI WGS metagenome assembly FTIF01 (sample SAMEA3914789, study PRJEB12502) | metagenome | biome: forest; material: soil | place: Canada | collected 2011-07-03 | depth 0.3 m | reverse complement strand
TCATCTGGATCCCGGCCTTCGCCGGGATGAGCGGAGCTGATACTGGCTCAATCTGATTTCATCACCAAGATCACGATCTGGCCGCCAGCATGTCGCTGATGCGGCTATAGAGGTCGCCCGATCGATAGGGCTTGGCGATGATCGGCACGCCCAGGCCATGCGCGCCCTCGGCGGCGTCGCGCTCGGCGGCGGCCAGCAGCACCGGCAGGCCGGGAAAGTCGCGCCGCAACGCGCGGGCCAGCGCCAGGCCGTTCATGTCACCGGCCAGTCCCACATCGGCGAACACCAGATCCACCGCCTCGCCGCGCCGCACCAGATCCAGCGCGGTCTGGCCGCGATGGGCCGTCTTGACCGTGAAACCGTGGCTGTCGAGCATCGAGGCGGCGATCTCGGCCACGTCCACATCGTCCTCGACCACCAAGATCACCCCGGCCGGACTGGCGATAACGGCGGGGTCGAGCGATGCGTCGCGGATCGCCGGCAAAAAGATGCGGATGGTCGCGCCCTGGCCGGGCTGGCTTTCGATATCCACCGCGCCCCTGGACTGATGGGCGAAGCCCAGCACCTGGCTTAGGCCAAGGCCGGTTCCGACCCCGATCTCCTTGGTGGTGAAAAACGGGTCGAACACGCGTGGGAGCACACCGGGGTCAATACCCGGACCGTCATCGGCGACCTCGATCACCAGATAGTCGCCGTTCAGGCCCAGGCGCTCATCCTGCAGGACGCGATTGGCCGCAGAGAAGCCCAGTCGCCCGCGCCCGCCCATGGCGTCGCCGGCGTTGATGGCCAGATTGAGCAGAGCCAGTTCCAGTTCGCCGGCGTCCACGCGCACGACCCACAGCTCAGCCGGAATCTGGGTTTCGACAAGGATGTCGCCCCGCAGCGATCCGCTGAGCAGGGCGATCAGATCGGGCAGGCCCGCGCTGGGATGAAACAGATCCGGCCGCAAAGCCTGGCGACCGGAGAAGGTCAGCAGCTGGCGGGTCAACTTGACGGCCTTGCGCGCCGCCTCGCTGGCGCGGCCGAGCTTCTCCACCAGCACCAGGTCGCGATCATGACTGCGGCGGACCAGATCCAGATTGCCGAGGATCACGGTCAAAAGGTTGTTGAAATGGTGTGCGACCCCGCCGGCCAGGCGGCCGACGGCCTGGTGTTTCTGCGCCTGCCACACGGCCTCTTCGGCCCGGCGGCGCTCCTGGCTTTCAGCATGCAATTGATCATTGGTGGCGAGCACCAGCAGATTGGCCTCGGCCAGGGCGCCGTTCAGGGCGATCATCTGCGCATTGGTCTCGCGGCCGCCGGACAGGGCGGCGTCGAACGGCGACAGGGCCTCGACCAGAAAGCCGGCCGCGTGATCCAGTCCGCCCGCGGGCTCTCCCCCTTCAGACTCAAACACCAGCCGGCCAAGGCCTTGATGATGAACTCGGGCCAGATCGAGCACGCTCGCGCCCGCTTCCAGCGCGGCGCCGCCGAGGGCGAAGGCGCGCATCAGTCCGGCCTCGCTCGGCTCCAGGATCTGGGCCTGGAGGGCCTCGGCATAGGCCTGGGAAAATCCGTGCGGCAAGCCACCCTTGTCGATGTCGGCGGCGGATCCTTGGCGGCCGAGGACGGACGGCTCGCAATCGACGCCAGGATCTCGGCTATGCAACGGGTCTTTCTCCTGAGGCTTACTGACCGCAGGACCCCGCAGGGCCGATCACATCGAACCCAAGGCCGGCCAACGGCAAAGCTGACTGTGCACGCTGAACAGCCGCCGGTCGCCTGGGCGTTTCGGCGCAGGGGCGCGACATACCGTAACGGCATGGGGAGATGGAAAGCCGGCCGAGTCCCAGGATTCGGCCGGCCCGGGATCACCTGTTCTTAGAGAACCTCGAACAGACCGGCCGCGCCCATGCCGCCGCCGATGCACATGGTCACCACCGCATGTTTGGCGCCGCGGCGACGGCCTTCCAACAGGACATGCCCGGTGCAGCGGGCGCCGGTCATGCCATAGGGGTGGCCGATGGAGATCGAGCCGCCATTGACGTTATATTTGGCCGGGTCGATGCCCAGCTTGTCGCGCGAATAGAGGCATTGCGAGGCGAAGGCCTCGTTCAGTTCCCACAGATCGATGTCATCGACCTTCATGCCGTGGCGCTCCAGAAGCCGCGGCACGGCGAAGATCGGGCCGATGCCCATCTCGTCGGGCGCGCAGCCGGCCACGGCGAAGCCCTTGAACAGGCCCAGAGGCTCGAGCCCGCGCTTTTCCGCCTCCTTGGCCTCCATCAACACCACGGCCGCGGCGCCATCGGACAGCTGCGAGGCGTTGCCGGCGGTGACGAAATTGCCGGGGCCGCGCACCGGATTGAGGCTCTGCAGGCCTTCGAGCGTGGTCTCCGGGCGATTGCATTCGTCGCGGTCGACCACGTAGTCCACCACGCTCTCCTGGCCGGTGGCCTTGTCGACCTTCTTCATCTGCGTGGCCAAGGGAACGATCTCGTCCTTGTAGATGCCGGCCTGCTGGCCGGCCGCCATGCGCCGCTGGGATTCCAGGGCGTATTCGTCCTGGGCTTCGCGGCTGACGCCATAACGCTCGGCGACATTGTCGGCGGTTTCGATCATCGCCATCCACAGGTCGGGGCGGATCTTCATCAGCTTCTCTTCGGTGAAGCGGTAGGTGTTCATGTGCCCGCCCATCTGCACCAGTGAGATCGACTCGACGCCGCCGCCGATGGCCACCGTGGCCCCCTCGTTCTTGATGTAGTGCGAGGCCGAGGCGATCGCCTGCAGGCCCGACGAGCAGAAGCGGTTGATGGTGGTTCCGGAGGTGGTCACCGGGCAGCCGGCCCAGATGGCCGCATTGCGCGCCACATTGTGACCGGTGGCGCCTTCCGGCTGCGCCGCGCCCAGCACCACATCCTCGACCTCAGCCGGATCGATGCCGGCCCGGGACATGGCGTGCTGGATGGCGTGGCCGGCCATGGTGGCGCCATGGGTGTTGTTGAACCCGCCCCGAATGGACTTGGCCAGACCGGTTCGGGCATAGGAGACGACGACGACATCGCGCATGGCGTTAGCTTCCCTTAACGTCAAACAACAGTTTGAATTTCGGCTTCACCCTAGGGGAGGGCGAGGACCGATGCTAGGGGAGCAGCACGTGCGAACTCGCCAAGCGGCGCACATCTTCACAAAGTGCGCTGCGGCCCGCATCGGCGATTCAAGTCCTGCCTCAATGGCCGCCTTTGCTCAGCCGACACCCTGGGCTATCGACTGACCTCATCATGACCGACCTTCAGATCAAGATCGGCGAACAGGCCTTCACCGCCAGGTTCGAGGATCAGGCCGCGCCCCTCACCTGCGCCCGCTTCCGCACTCTGCTGCCCTATAGCGAGCGGATCATCCATGCACGCTGGAGCGGCGAGGCCTGCTGGATTCCCATGGGCGACCGCGACCTGGGGCTGATCCCTGAAAACGCCACCAGCTATCCGGCGCCGGGCCAGGTGATCCTCTATCCCGGCGGGGTCAGCGAGACCGAGATCCTGATCGCCTATGGCCCCACCTGTTTCGCCAGCAAGGCCGGCCAACTGGCGGGCAACCACTTCGCGACCATCACCGAAGGGCTGGACCGGTTGGCCGAACTCGGGCGCGCGGTGCTGTGGGACGGCGCCAAGACCATCCTCTTCGAGACGTGATCGCGCCGGCGGCCCATCTGCTGATCTGGGCCATAGCCCTTCTGGCCACGGCCGGCGTGATCGTCCGGCCGTTCGGCTGGCCGGAGGCGGTCTGGGCGATGGCCGGCGCCGTCCTGGTGGTCACGCTCGGCCTTTTGCCGGTTCCGGGCGCCACCCAAGCGATGGCCAAGGGAACGGATGTCTATCTGTTCCTGGTCGGTATGATGCTGCTGTCGGAGACGGCGCGGCGGTTGGGGCTGTTCGACGCCGTGGCGGCTCGGGCGGTGAACCTGGCCGGGGGATCGAGCCGGCGGCTGTTCATCTTGATCTATGCCGTCGGCGTGGTGGTGACGGTGTTCCTGTCCAATGACGCCACCGCGGTGGTGCTGACGCCCGCGGTCTATGCCGCCGCGCGTCACGCCAAGGCCGACCCCTTGCCCCACCTTTTCGCCTGCGCCCTGATCGCCAATGCGGCCAGCTTCGTGCTGCCCATCTCGAATCCGGCCAATCTGGTGCTCTATGCGGACCAAACGCCCGTCCTGTTCGATTGGCTGGCGCGGTTCGGCCCGCCATCGATCCTGTCCATCGGGGCGACCTTCGCCGTGCTGCGCTGGAGCCAGCGGCGGGCCCTCGGCGCGGCTTGCGAGGCCCAGGTCGAGGTTCCACGCCTGACCGCCGGCGGCTGGACGGCCTTGGCCGGGATCACCGTAACCGCCGTCGCCCTGTCCGTTGTTTCCGCGCGAGGCTGGCCCCTGGGGCTGGCGACCTTCATCCTGGGTGTATTGACCACGGCCCTGGCCCTGATCGCGGCGCGGGCCTCGCCATGGCCTGTGCTGAAGGGCGTATCCTGGAGCGTGCCGCCACTGGTGGCGGGCCTGTTCATCCTGGTCGAGGCGGTGGGGCGTACGGGCGCCATCGCCCAGCTGGCGATGGTGCTGCAGGCGGCCATCCATGGCTCGCAGACCGGTGCGGCGGCCGGCGCCGGCCTGCTGATCGCCTTCGCCTGCAACCTGATGAACAACTTGCCGGCGGGTCTGGTGGCCAGCGCCGTCCTGGCCCAGGCCCATGCGCCGCGCCCAGTGGTCGACGCCCTGCTGATCGGCGTCGATCTGGGTCCCAATCTTTCGATCACCGGCTCCCTGGCCACCATCCTGTGGCTCACCGCCCTGCGCCGTGAGGGACAGAGCGTCAGTTTCTGGCGCTTCTTCAAGCTGGGCTTGCTGGTCATGCCACCGGCCCTGGTCGCGGCCCTGGGCGCGCGGCTTGTGATGGGATAGACGCGCCCCGCCGCTTGACGACCCAGCCTCTCGCGCGCCTGATATAGGTAATCAACGATCAGGGAAGCGCGCCATGGACCACGCCTATGACCTCGTCATCCGGGGCGGCCAGGTTTTCGACGGCTCCGGCGAGCCAGGGGTTGAGACCGACATCGCCGTGGCGGACGGGGTGATCGCCGCCGTGGGCAAGATCACCGGCCATGGCCGCGAGGAGATCGACGCCCGCGGCCGGATCGTCACCCCCGGCTTCGTCGACGTGCACACCCACTATGATGGCCAGGCCACCTGGGACACGCACATGCAGCCCTCATCCTGGCACGGCGTCACCACGGTGGTCATGGGCAATTGCGGGGTCGGCTTCGCCCCCTGCGACCCCGGCGACCATGACACCCTGATCAAGCTGATGGAGGGGGTTGAGGACATTCCGTTTCCGGTTCTGAGCCAGGGCCTGAAATGGAACTGGACCAGCTATCCCGATTACCTGGACGCCCTGGCCGAGCGGCGTTTCGACATCGATATCGGCTCGCAACTGCCCCACGCCGCCCTGCGCGTGAACGTGATGGGCCAGCGCGGCGCCGACCGCGAGCCCGCGACCGCCGCCGACATCGCCGCCATGGCCGCCATCGCCAAGCGCTCGATGGAGGCCGGCGCCCTGGGCTTCTCCACCTCGCGGACCCTGAACCATCGGACCAGCGACGGCCAGCCGACCCCAACCCTGACCGCCGGTGAGGATGAACTGACCGGGATCGCCCTGGGGCTCAAGGCGGCGGGTCGCGGCGTGCTGCAGGTGGTGTCCGACTTCACTGATCCCGAGACCGAGTTCGCCATGCTGCGCCGGATCGTCGAGGCGTCGGGCCGGCCCCTGTCCTTCAGCCTGGTGCAGAGCCCGATCCACCCGCAGTCCTACAAGACCCTGCTGGCCGCCCTGGACGATGCGGTGGCGGCGGGCCTGAAAATGACGGCCCAGGTGGCGCCCCGTCCCGTGGGCCTGCTGCTGGGCTTTGAACTGACTCTCAACCCGTTCAGCTTCCACCCCACCTATCGCGACCTGGCCAAGGCGCCCCTGGCCGAGCGGGTCGCCAGGCTGTCGAGCCCCGAGCTGCGCGCCCAGCTCCTGGCCGAGCATCCCGACAATCCGGTGCGCAAGCTGGTCTCCAACTGGGACCGCATGCACCTGATGGACGCGGACCAGCCCGACTACGAACCCACCGAAGACAGCACGGTCGGCGCCCGCGCCCGGGCGCTGGGGGTCAGTCCGGAGAGCGTGGCCCTGGACCACATGCTGTCGAACGGCGGCCAGGCCATGATCTATGTGCCCTTCCTCAACTATGCCGAAGGCTCGCTCGATCCCGCCTACGCCATGCTGACCCACGCCCACACGGTGCCGGGCCTGTCCGACGGCGGGGCCCATGTGGGCATGATCTGCGACGGCAGCTTCCCGACCTCGATGCTGACCCATTGGACCCGCGACCGCACGCGGGGGCCGAAACTGGCCCTGGAGACGGCGATCAGGATGCAGACCGCCGACACCGCCGCCATTGTCGGCCTGTTCGATCGCGGTCGCATCGCGCCTGGCCTGCGCGCCGACCTGAACGTGATCGACTATGGGCGCCTGGCCCTGCGCTCGCCGCAGGTGGCCTATGACCTGCCCGCCGGCGGTCGGCGGCTGATCCAGCGGGCGGAGGGTTATGTGGCCACCATCGTCGCCGGCGCCGTCACCTATCGCGACGGCGACCCCACCGGCGCCCTGCCCGGCCGGCTGTTGCGCGGCCCGCGCGCGGCGCCGGTCGCCGTGGCGGCGGAATAGGCGCCGTCATGACCGAAGCCTCTGCGCCCCAGATTGCGCCCCCTGATTGCGCCGAGATCCTCGATCCCCAATGCGAATGGGCCGCCGAAGACGCCTTCCGACCCTCGGGCCGCGCCTGACGCGGATCGACACCCACTGGAGCAAGAAGCGGGTGATCAGCCGGCTGGACGCGGTGCGGTAGCTACTCCCCGAAGCCCTCGCCCGGCGTCATCGGGGCCATGCGGATCAGCCGCGAGTCCTCCACCCCGGCCTGGCGATGTTTGACGAATTCTCGGTATTCGGGGTCCGTGACCATGGCCAGAAAGGCCCCGGCGCCGGGATATTCGGCGATGAAGGCCAGGTCCCAGCGCTCGTCGGCCAGCCCCGTGACCACCGCATCCGGCCGCCCGACCCAGATTTGCCGCCCGCCCACGCGCTTGAAGATAGGGGCGGTGGTGCGACCATAGGCGCGATAGGCCTCCAGGCCCGTCAGCCCCTTGCCATGATCGGGATGGCCTTGCGGATAGTCGGCCTTGGCCTTCAGCCGCACCAGATTGAGCATCTGGATCGGCTGGTCGCGTGGCAGGGCCTTGAAGGCGTCGAACTGTTCGCGCAAGGGATCGATCGAGCCGGCCATATGGGGTTCCTCACCTTGTTTGCGATGACCTTAAGGCATCTGGCCGTTATCGAATACCAGCGGCCTGTAGACTGACCGCTGAAGGTTCTGCCCATCCATCACCGTCATCGCCGCGCTCGTCGCGGCGACCCATGCCGTGAAGGTTGGGCCGCACCAAGCCTTCAGGATGAGTCCAATGCCCGTAGTCTCGCCCATTCGTTCACGGAATGGATGGCCGGCATGCGCCGGCCATGACGGGGAAAACCTAATCCAACGGTCAAGTTCAACGGCCGTAATTTAACGCGCGGTGGCGTCCTCGGGCCAGAGGTCTTGTGGCGGGCCCTTGCGGTTGAGGATATGGGTGGCCCGCTTGATGACGGCCAGAAGATGCTCGATCCGCTCGTCGGCTTCGAAGGTCAGCTGGGCGCGGGCCAGGCCTTCGAGCATGAAGCGGGCCAGGTCGCGGCTGGTCTGAAAGCGCGGGCCGGCGCCGGTGGACAACATGCGCGAAAAGGGCTCGCCGACCTGGGCGTGGTCGAATTCGGACTGCGCCTCGGCGATCCGCGCGCGCACGTCCAGGTCGGTGCGGGCGGCGGCCTCCAGTTCGGCGAAGGCGATGAACGGCGCGGAATGCAGCGCCGCCCAATAGGCGTCGATGGCGTGCTCGGCCACATCCGCCCCCGGCGGCGCCTGATCGGCCGCCGCGGACAGCAGGGCCAGGCGCGCCGCCTGGATGTGACCCACCGCCGCATCCACCAGGGCCTCGCGGGTGGGGAAATGATAGAGCATGGCCCCGCGCGTCAGCTTGGCCTCCTCGGCGATACGGCCATTGGTGGCCGCGGCATAGCCGATCTCCGCGAACAGGCGCATGGCGCAGTCGAGGATGCGCGCGCGCGTACGCAAGGACTTGGGCGTATCCTTGGCCGTGGCTGGCGGGTTGGCGTCGGTCATGCGGTCGAAGGTTCGGCGGTCCAAAATCGGCAGGTCTGAACTTGAGAGGTCATTAAAAAGGTCCGGCCTAGGTAGAGCCTGCCCCCCGTATGCGCCAGGGGTTTTGCGCCACTGAGCGAACCAGGTTCACGAAACCGACATGCAATCAGCATAACCGGCGAAGGATCGCGCAGCCCTTCGGCCCGCCCTGACCCACGAGGTTCGACGCCATGAGCGCCGACATCCCCGTTCACCACTTTCGCACCGTGTTCATCTCCGACGTCCATCTGGGCACCCGGGGTTGCCAGGCGGAGCTGTTGCTCGACTTTATCCGGCATATGGATTGCCAGACCCTCTACCTGGTCGGCGATATCATCGACGGCTGGAAACTGAAGAGCGGCTGGCACTGGCCCCAGTCGCACAATGACGTGGTGCAGAAGGTGCTGCGCCTGGCTCGCAAGGGCTGCCAGGTGATCTATGTCCCCGGCAATCACGACGACGCCGCGCGCGACTATTGCGGCGTGCATCTGGGGGGGGTGCTGGTCACCCGCGACGCCGTGCACGAGGCGGCGGACGGCAAGCGCTACCTGGTTCTGCACGGCGACGAATTCGATGGCGTCACGCGGCACGCGCGCTGGCTCGCCTTCCTCGGCGATTGGTCCTATAGAACCGTCTTGGCGCTGAACACCGTGTTCAATAAGATTCGGCGCCGGATGGGGTTCGGCTATTGGAGCCTCTCCGCCTATCTGAAGGTCAAGGTGAAGAACGCGCTGCAGTTCATCGAAAACTTCGAGGCCGCCGTCGCCGAGGAAGCCCGCCGCCGGGGGGTGGACGGGGTGATCTGCGGGCACATCCATAAGGCTGAAATGCGCGACATCGACGGGATCGCCTATATCAACGACGGCGACTGGGTCGAGAGCTGCACGGCCCTGGTCGAGCATTTCGACGGGCGGATGGAAATCCTCGAATGGTCCAAGCTGCGCTCCTGGTCGGTGATCGACCGGTTGCGCACGATCGGCGGCGCGGAGATCGAGGAGCCCGCCGCCGCCTGATGCGCATCCTTTTGGCTACCGACGCCTGGGAGCCTCAGGTCAATGGCGTCGTCCGAACCCTGACGCGGGTCATCGCCGAATGCCGAGCGATGGGCCATCAGGTCGAGGTGGTCTCGCCCGACCAGTTCAAAACCTTTCCCCTGCCGACCTATCCCGAGATCAAGCTCGCGGTCGGCGCCTACGAACCCGTGCAGGAGCGCTTCAAGTCCTTCGAGCCCGAGGCGATCCATATCGCCACCGAAGGGCCGATCGGCCTGGCGGCCCGGCGCATCTGCGTCGATTGGAAACTGCCCTTCACCACCAGCTACCACACCAAATTCCCCGAATATGTCTCCGCCCGTCTGCCGCTGCCCCTGTCGGCGGGCTATGCCTATATGCGCTGGTTCCACGGGCCTTCCGGACGGGTGATGGTGGCCACCCCGTCCATGCAGGACGAACTGGCCAAGCACGGATTTCGCAACCTGTCGCCGTGGTCGCGCGGGGTTGACACCGAGGTCTTCCACCCGCGCCGGCCGGGCGAGCCGGACATCTTTGAGGGCATGGCGCGCCCCATCTGGCTCAATGTCGGCCGGGTGGCGGTGGAGAAGAATATCGAGACCTTTCTCGCCCTGGACCTGCCCGGCACCAAGGTCATCGTCGGCGATGGGCCCCAGCGCGAAGAACTGAGCGTCAAATATCCGGAAGCCGTGTTTCGCGGCGCGCGGTTCGGCGACGAGTTGTCCGCCCATTTCGCCTGCGCCGACGTCTTCGTGTTTCCCTCGCTCACCGACACCTTCGGCCTGGTGATCCTGGAGGCCATGGCCGCCGGCGTGCCGGTCGCGGCCTTTCCTGCGCCAGGGCCGGTGGATCTGATCCCGAACTCGGGCGCGGGGGTCCTGGCCCCCAATGTCACGGACGGCCTGGCCGAGGCGTGTATGGAGTGCCTCAAACTCGATCCGACCGTGGTTCGCAGCTTCGCCGAGCGCTTTTCCTGGCGCGCCTGCGCCGAGGAGTTCGTGCGTAATCTGCAACCCTATCCTGAACCGGAAAAGACCCGCTTCTGGCGCAGGCTGCGCCGCCTGGCGCGCCTGCGTCGGCGTTCCGCACAAGTTTAGGCGCGACCCTCGCTGCGGACGTCATCGCCCTTCGGTTTGCAAAGCACCGCCACCAGCATCTCCTCCAGGTCCTCGGCCTCGTAAGGCTTGGCCAGGGTCGGCACCGCGGCGAAGCTGGTGGCTAAACCCGGGCGGCCATAACCGGTGCTGAAGATGAAGGGCACGTTTCGCTTCCTCAGGAGTTCGGCCACGGGATAAACATGTTCGCCGCCCAGATTGATATCCAGGATCGCGCCATCCAGCTGCAGCGTCGGGTTACAGGCGATGGCGAGGCCTTGAGACAGGGTGCTGGCCACATCGACGACGACACAGCCGAGCGTATCGAGCATATTCTCGATCATCAGGGCTATCATCGCCTCATCCTCGACAACCAGCAGGCGCAACCCACTCAGGGGTGTCGGGTGTTCCATCAAGCAGCCCTCCGTCACGAAGCAAAGGCCGCCCTCCCAAGCTCAACATATCCCGTCGCCGCGGACAATGCGCGGCCTACGGAGCGATAATTCAAGTTTAGGTCGAAATTCGCCGACGAAGTGACTGGGAAACACCACTGGAAGTTTGTAGGAAGAGTCCTTGGCGCGACGCTACGCCGCAGGAACTCGATGCAGCATTCAGTCGAACATCAGGATGAACTCTTGTTTAGGTGAATATAAAACGACGGATTTACTATCCTCTGCGCATCCTGCCCCTCGATCTCAGGGGGCTGCTTTCAATCTTGACCACACAGTTGCGACATTCGCGCGCCGAGCCGCCGCCGCTATCGGCGGCGACCTCGTTTGACGGCGGCAGGCGTGCGCCGGGCCCAGAGTCCGGGTCGGAATCCGGGCCCATGGCCGAACAGGATTTCGCCCTGCAAGAGGCCTCGAAGATCATCCGCCTGTCCGCCGACCTGGGACATACGACGCTGGAACGCAGCGCCCAGCCCCTCCGGCGGCGCCTGTCCCTGCGCGCCCTGCCCGAGGATATGGCGCCGGAAGACCTCGCCCTGGAGGAACTCGCGCCTCTGGATCTCGCCCATGTCGACGACACGGATCCGGATCTGGCCGCACCCCCCATACCCTCGCTCCGTGGCTCCACGCTCAACGACGCTCCGGTCGACAAGCCGCCGCTGTCGGGGGCGCTGAACCGCGAGCGCAGCACCCGCCGCCTGATCGCCCGCCAGTTGGGATGGATGATCGCCCTGACCACGGCGACAACCGCCGCGGCCCTCGCGGCGATGGTCTTCTGCGGCCTGCAATGGTGGGAAATCCATGCCGGCGACGCCAGGGCGGACCGACAGGCGGCCGAAAGACTCGCGGCCTCGGCGCAAATCCAGGCCAACGCCGCCCGCGACGCCGTCGTGGTGGCCCAGCAGCAGGCGATGATCTCGCGTGACATGCTCGCCCTCAGCCAGAAGACCGCCGACGCCCAGGCCAAGACGGCCGCCGCCGCCGAGGCCGCCACCGCCCCGCTACTGGAGACCCAACAGCTGGACCTGTCGGGGCTGCGGGGCGCCCCCGACCGCCACGGCAAGGTGCGCCTGAACCTGCATTACCGGTTCGGCGATACAGGCCGGGCGACCGCCTATCTGAAGGCCGTCTCCACCGCCCTCTATATCGGCGAGTCCTTGCCGCCGGTCCCGGCCTACGACCCGGCCATCCCTTCCAACATGGAACTGCCGACCGGTTCGGCGGTGATGAACGCCACCAGCGTGACCTTCGACCGCGGCGCCGGCGAGATCAAGGATGTGATCGCCGGACGCAAGACCGCGTTCGTGGTCGGCTATCTCGACTATCTGGACGCCGCCAACGCGGCTCACCGGCTCTGTTTCGCCTATGCCCTGGACTTCAAGGGCCAGGATATGAACCAGTCCTTCGCCCCGGCCGGGTCCGGCGCCTATCGTTGCGGCGGGGGCTGAACGCCCGACGCCCTAGATCAGCCGGCTGCGCATGGCCTGGGACAGAAGGTCGATCAGCGACACCGCCACGATGATGACGATGACGATGGTCGCCGTGGCGCTGTATTTGAAGGCGTTGAGGGAATCGAATAGCAGCTGGCCGATGCCGCCGGCGCCGATCAGGCCAAGCACCGTGGCCGAGCGGGCGTTGGATTCGAAGCGGTACAGCGCATAACTGGTCCACAGGGGACCGACCTGGGGAATGACGCCCCA
>FTIF01349060.1_pt1 | contig 12576 bp, 10 predicted proteins | sample 1658001 | NCBI WGS metagenome assembly FTIF01 (sample SAMEA3914789, study PRJEB12502) | metagenome | biome: forest; material: soil | place: Canada | collected 2011-07-03 | depth 0.3 m | reverse complement strand
GCGTCCGAGATGCGGTAGTTGAATTCGGTGACCTGGCGCGGCTGGCTGCCCGGCGGCCCGATCAGTTCGCAGAAGCGCCTGAAGCTGCCGCGTTCCTCGGGCACCGTCACGGCGAAGAGCGCCTCGCGCTGCTCGCCGAACTCGGCACGCTCGGCGACGAAGCGCAGGCGGTCGAAGTTCATGTTCGCGCCGCAGGTGATGGCGACGAAGGTCTTGCCCTTGAGCTTGTGCGTTTCGACGTACTGCTTGATCGCGGCGACGCCCAGCGCGCCCGACGGCTCGAGGATGCTGCGGGTGTCCTGGAACACGTCCTTGATCGCGGCGCAGGCGGCGTCGGTATCGACCGTGATGTAGTCGTCGACGAGCGCGCGCGTGATGCGGAAGGTTTCCGCGCCGACCAGCTTCACCGCGGTGCCGTCGGCGAACAGTCCGACGTCGGTCAGCGTCACGCGCTTGCCCTTGCGCACCGACTGGATCATCGCGTCCGAGTCGACGGCCTGCACGCCGATGACCTTGATCTCCGGGCGCAGGGCCTTGATGTAGGCCGCGACGCCCGAGATCAGTCCGCCGCCGCCGATGGCGACGAACACGGCGTCGATCGGACCCTGGTGCTGGCGCAGGATCTCCATCGCGACGGTGCCCTGGCCGGCGATGACGTCGGGGTCGTCGAACGGATGCACGAAGGTGAGCCCCTGTGCCTTCTCGATGCCCAGCGCGTGGCCGTAGGCGTCCGAATAGCTGTCGCCGTGCAGCACCACCTCGCCGCCGAGCGCATGAACGGCGTCGACCTTGAGCTTGGGCGTCGTCACCGGCATCACGATCACGGCGCGCACGCCCAGGCGCTTCGCGCCGAGTGCGACGCCCTGGGCGTGGTTGCCGGCGGACGCGCAGATCACGCCGCGTTGCAGCGCCGCGGGCGCCAGGTTGATCATCTTGTTGTACGCGCCGCGCAGCTTGAAGCTGAAGACGGATTGCGTGTCCTCGCGCTTGAGCAGCACGTGGTTGCCGAGGCGGCGCGACAGGTTGCGCGCCGGCTCCAATTGCGTCTCCACCGCGACGTCGTAGACGCGGGCCGTCAGGATCTTGCGCAGGTAGGCGCCGGCGATCGCCTGGGCGCTCTTCGACAGGGTGGCCACGGGTGCTTGTCCGCCGATGCCGGGCGCAGGTCCCGCGTCGGCATCGGAAGAGGGTTCACGCAAGGGGCGTGCGGCGGCCATCGGGGCTCCAGTCGCGGGTTGGGCAGAGCCGCCGGATGATACGGCCCCGCGCGGCTGCAGTCTTCTCGATGCGACAACGAACGTCACGCTGGGTGCGAAAGCGGCCGCACAAAGAAAAAGGCCCGGAGCTTTGCAGCTTCGGGCCTGAATCCACCAGTTTTAAGGAGGTGGAGGAGACAACTTGCAGTCGGTGCGGGAGGCGTTCCGGTGGAGGTGAAACCTGGCCCCGGAAGGGCTTGCAGCAGCAACAATGAACCCAGTCTATCGCACCGGTTGTTGCACTGCAATATATCTTCGTATCCCTCTGTAGGGAGGCTCCCCAAATGTCCGCGCAAGGTGCAAAAAAGCACGGTCGTGCACCAGTTTGGTCATGATTTGCAGTGTCCCGAGGCGTGCGGGGCCAAATGGGGCGTTGCACAATTGACACGGACCCTCGATTTCCGGACTCGGACACACCATGGAATGCACGATCAACTGGCTGCCGGCAAACGGCATGGCCTTCTCGGCCGAAACCGGCAGCGGCCACCTGCTCACGATGGACGGCGCACCCGACGGCGGCGGGCGCAACCTGGCGCCGCGGCCGATGGAAACGCTGCTGGCCGGCGCCGGCGGCTGCACGGCCTATGACGTCGTGCTGATCCTCAAGCGGGGGCGCCACGAGGTGACGGGTTGCCAGGTCAAGGCCACCGCGCAGCGCGCGCACGAGGACCCGAAGGTCTTCACGAAGCTGCACCTGCACTTCGTCGTCAGCGGACGCGCGGTGCCGGCCGTCGCGGTCGAACGTGCGATCGCGTTGTCGCACGAGAAGTACTGCTCGGCCACCGTCATGCTGGGCAAGACGGCCGAGGTCACCACCAGCTTCGACGTCGTCGAGGGTTGATCCACCGAAGCCCGAGCTTCGGACAGGTTTCAGACGGGCTTCAAATGAAATGCGCGGTGCCCGTCATGACCCGGGCAGCCAGGCGCATCGCACCCCGCACGGGTGCCGGCAGCTCGATGCCGCCCGCCAGTTGTGCGGCGACGGCGTGCCGAGCCTCGTCGGTGCGCATCTGGTCGACGATGGCGCGTGACGCCAGGTCCGCGGCCGGCAGGCGTTCCAGATGGCTTTCCAGGTGATGTTCCACCTGGCGCTCGGTTTCGACGACGAAGCCCAGGCTCACGCGGTCGCCCATCCGACCGGCGGCCAGGCCAATCAGGAAGGCACCGCCGAACCACAACGGGTTCAGCAGGCTGGGCCGATCGCCCAGTTGCGCGAGGCGCTCCTCGGTCCAGGCGAGGTGATCGATCTCCTCGCGCGCCGCCTGGGCCATCTGCGCCTTCAGTTCGACGTTGGCGGTGGCCAGCGCCTGGGCCTGATAAAGCGCCTGGGCGCAGACCTCGCCGACGTGGTTCACGCGCATCAGCGCCCCGGACAGGCGCTTGTCTTCGGCATTGAGTTCAGGCGCGTCCAGCGCCGCCGATGCGCCTGCCGCGCCCGCGGGCAGATCGCCGGTCCGCAACGCGGGCAACGGCGTCGCGCGTTCGGCGCGACTCCCGCCCGACAGCGTGCGCAGCGCCACTTCGGCACCGCACAGCCAATGATCGACAAGACTCAATTCCATGACGAAACGATAACCGATCGCCGACACCCGACTCGTGATAAGACGCGAAGGGCCCCCGAGCGGGACGTTGTTTGAGGACAACAGGCCGTGGCGATTTAGGACGCGATGCTTTGCAACCGGATGGCCCCTCTGGTGCAATACGTGCAGCTTCCGATGAGGTTGCGGTTCTTGCGGTGAAACGCGCCCAGCCGCGCCGCGACCGGAATCTCTTTTAACCCCAGGAGATATTCGCAATGAAAAAGTCGCTGCTCGCTCTCGCAGTGCTCACCGCCGTCACTGGCGCCGCATCCGCCCAATCGTCCGTCACCATCTATGGCAAGGTCGATCTTGGCCTGACCCTCGACAGCGGTAACGCAGCTGGCAAGTCGATTCGCCTTGACTCTGGCGTCACCGGCGGCTCGCGCATCGGCTTCAAGGGCGTCGAAGACCTCGGCGGCGGCATGAAGGCCGCTTTCCAGCTGGAAACCGGCTACTGCGCCGACAGCGCCGCTGGCGCCCCGAACTTCTGCACCGGCAGCAACCAGTTCATGGGCCGTCAGGCTCACGGTGACCTGACCGGCTCGTTCGGTGCCCTCAGCGCCGGCCGCCAGTACAGCCTGGGCTTCAACAACCTGAGCACGATCGATCCGTTCGGCACGGGCTTCGCTGGCCAAGTGAACAACATCGTCGACCCGTCGGGCATCCGCCTGAACAACTCGGTGACGTACTCCACGCCGAGCATGGCTGGTGTCACGGCCTCGGCTGAAATCGCCTTCGGCGAGCAGACCGGCAACTGGCAAGCCAACCGCGAAACCGGCGCTGGCCTGACCTACGCTTCGGGCCCGGCCTATGTCGGCTTCACGTTCTATGACGTTGGCAATGCGGCTGGCAACGGCGCTGCGCGCAAGAACTACCTGCTCGGCGGCACCTACGACTTCGGCGTGGTCAAGCTCCACGCCCTGGTCCAGAAGTCCAGCGGCACGTCGACCCTCGACGTCCTCGACCTCATGGGCGGCGTGACGGTTCCCGTTGCCGGCGGCAACGTGATGGCTTCGTACATCCATCACAACGATCGCACGCTGGCCAACAAGGACGCGAACCAGATCGGCGTCGGCTACATCTACCCGCTGTCGAAGCGCACGTCGGTCTACACCGCCTTCGCTCGCATCAAGAACGACAACGGCGCCACCTTCACGGTCGGCAACGCCACGGCTGCCGGTACCGGCGACAAGGCGTTCAACCTGGGCGTCGTCCACAACTTCTGATCGCTTCCCGGCCTCGTGCCGGGTCGACCTTCAGCGCTCCGCCTCGTGCGGGGCCTCTTTCAAGGCTCGTCTTCGGACGGGCCTTTTTCATTGGCGCGCCTGCGGCGTGACTTCATTGGCGTCCCGCCGCCGACAAACGGCGTCGCGAGTGCGGTGGGACCCGAGGTGCCGTCATTTCCCGGGTATTCTTCGCCTCGATGCTGACGTTCATCCTCCGCAGACTCGCTCAGGCCGTGCTCGTGATGCTGGTCGTCGGGATGGGAGCGTTCTCGCTGTTCCAGTACGTGGGCGATCCGGTCAGCAACATGGTGGGCCAGGATGCGACGCCAGCCCAGCGCGAGCGATTGCACGTGGAGCTCGGGCTGGACAAACCCGCGCCGATGCAATTCGTGCGCTTCGTCGGCCATGCGCTGACCGGTGATTTCGGCCTGAGCCTGCGCCAGGGACGCGAGGTTTCCACGCTGATCGCGGAACGCCTGCCGGCGACGCTGGAGCTGTCGCTGGTGGCGGCGCTGATCGCGATGGTGATCGGCATACCCCTTGGTGTATATGCCGCGCTACGCCGCCAGCATTGGGACGCCAAGTTGACGATGGCCGTCTCGCTGCTCGGCGTCTCGCTGCCCACCTTCCTGATCGGCATCGTGCTGATCGAGATCTTCTCCGTGCTGCTGGGCTGGTTTCCCAGCTTCGGCCGCGGCACCACGGTGCAACTCGGCGCCTGGAGCACCGGACTGCTCACGGCCGACGGCTGGCGCCATGTCGTGCTGCCCGCCGTCACGCTGGCCGTGTACCAGCTCACGCTGGTGATGCGGCTCGTGCGCGCCGAGATGCTCGAGGCGTTGCGTTCGGACTACGTGAAGTTCGCGCGCGCCCGTGGGTTGCCGGATCGCGTGGTGAATTTCGGCCATGCGCTGCGCAATACGCTGGTGCCGGTGCTGACGATCTCCGGACTGCAGCTCGGCGGGCTGATCGCGTTCTCCATCATCACCGAAACCGTTTTCGCGTGGCCCGGCATGGGCAGCCTGTTCATCCAGGCGGTGCAGTTTCCCGACGTCCCCGTGATGGCCGCCTACCTGTGCCTGATCGCGCTGGTGTTCGTGGTGATCAACCTCGTCGTGGACCTGCTCTACGTGGTGGTCGATCCACGCCTTCGCGCGCATGGCGCGCCGGTCGGAGTGCGCCGATGAAGCATCGAGCGGCGTCGGCCGATGTCCAGCCGGCACTTGCCGCGCCCGCGCTTCCTTCGCGTTGGCGGCGGCTGTTGGCGAGCGACCTCTGGTACGACTTCACGCACTCGCCCGTGGCCATGCTCGCCGCGGCGGTCGCGCTGTTGTGCCTGGGCGGCGCGCTGTTCGCCCCGTGGCTCGCGCCGCACAACCCGTTCGACCTGGCCACGCTCGACCTGGCCGATTCGCATCTCCCGCCGGCCTGGCTGGCGGATGGCCGGGCCACCTATCCGCTCGGCACGGACGACCAGGGGCGCGACATCCTGTCCGGCCTGCTGTACGGCGCACGCATCTCGTTGATGGTGGGGCTCTGTTCGGTCGGCCTGTCGGTGCTGATCGGCGTGACGACGGGTCTGCTGGCGGGCTTTGTCGGCGGCGTCGTCGATGCGGCGCTGATGCGCCTGTGCGATGTGATGCTGTCGTTCCCGCCCATCCTGATCGCCTTGCTGATCGACGGCGTGGGCCGCGTGATCTTCCCGCAGGCGCGCGACGTCCTCGCATTCGCGGTGCTGATCCTCGCGCTGACGCTCACCGACTGGGTGCGCTACGCACGCACCGTGCGCGGCTCCACGCTGATCGAGCGCCACAAGGAGTACGTGCAGGCGGCGCGCCTCATCGGCGTCTCGCGCTGGCGCCTGCTGCGCCGCCACGTGCTGCCCAACGTGCTCGGCCCCGTGCTCGTGCTGGCCACGATCCAGGTGGGCCAGGCCATCATCACCGAGGCCACGCTGTCGTTCCTGGGCGTGGGCGTGCCGCCGACCAATCCGTCGCTGGGCACGCTGATCCGCATCGGCAACGACTTCCTGTACGCCGGCGAATGGTGGATCACGATCTTTCCGGGCCTCGCGCTGGTGCTGATCGCGATGAGCGTGAACCTGCTCGGCGACTGGCTGCGTGACGCGCTGAACCCGAGGCTCAGATGACCGGCCCGTTGCTGGAGGTGCGCGAGCTGTGCGTCGAATTTCCGACACGCCATGGCACGCTGCGCGCGCTCGAAGGCGTGTCCTTCGACATCGCTCGCGGCGAGATCCTGGGCGTGGTCGGCGAGTCGGGCGCCGGCAAGTCGCTCACCGGGGCCGCGATCATCGGCCTGCTGGAGCCGCCGGGCCGGGTGAGCGGCGGGCAGATCCTGCTGGAAGGCCAGCGCATCGACGATCTGCCGGCCGAGGCGATGCGGCGCCTGCGCGGCAAGCGCATCGGTGCGATCTTCCAGGATCCGCTGACGTCGCTCAACCCGCTGTACACCGTCGGCCGGCAACTGATCGAGACGCTGCGCACCCACCTGCCGCTGAGCGCCGCGGCCGCGCGCGAACGCGCGATCGAGCTGCTGCGCCAGACCGGCATCCCCGCCCCCGAGGCGCGGCTGGCGCAGTATCCGCACGAGTTCTCGGGCGGCATGCGCCAGCGCGTGGTGATTGCGCTCGCGCTCGCGGGCGAGCCCAAGCTGATCATTGCCGACGAACCCACCACGGCGCTCGACGTCGCGGTGCAGGCCCAGATCATCGCGCTGCTGCGCGGCGTCACGCAGGCGCACGGGGCGTCGGTGATGCTCATCACGCACGACATGGGCGTGATCGCCGAAACCTGCGACCGCGTCGCCGTGATGTATGCCGGACGCATCGTCGAGATCGGGCCGGTGAGCGAGGTGATCCACCACCCGGCGCATCCGTACACCGCGGGGCTGATGGCCTCGGTGCCTTCGCTCGCGGACGACGGCGGCCGGCTCGCCCAGATCGAGGGGTCGTTGCCGCGTCTCGATGCGATCCCTTCCGGCTGCGCCTTTCATCCGCGTTGCCCGAAGGCCAGCCCGCGCTGCAGCGACGAGCGTCCCGAACTGGCCCTCGTCCGGCGCACCCGCGCGGCCTGCTGGTGGCCCATCGTCGAGAGCCCGGCTGCATGACGGACGACAACGCAACGACGCCGGCACCGCCCGCGACCGCCGCCGCGGTCGCGGTGCAGGCACGCGGCCTGGGCAAGACCTTCGTGCTGCACACGCCCTGGATGGATCGCCTGCTGCGTCGCACCGGTGCGCAACGCGTGCATGCGGTCGACGACGTGAGCTTCACGATCGAGCGCGGACGCACGCTGGCGCTGGTCGGCGAATCGGGCTGCGGCAAGAGCACGCTGGCGCGCCTGATGGTCGGCCTCGAGACCCCGACGCACGGCAGCGCCTGGCTGGGCGGGCTGGATGTGCAGGCCACGCTGGACGGCCCGCTCGAGCCCGCGCGCGCGTTGCGGCGGCGCATGCAGATGATCTTCCAGGATCCGTACGCCAGCCTCAACCCGCGCTGGCGCATCGCGGACATCGTCGCCGAACCGCTGCTCGAGCAGGGGCTGATGGCGCCCGCCCAGGCGCCCGAGCACGTGGCCGGACTGCTCGCGTCGGTGGGCCTCAAGAGCGTGGACGTGCGCAAGTTTCCGCACCAGTTCTCGGGCGGCCAGCGCCAGCGCATCTCGATCGCGCGCGCGATCGCGACCGGCCCCGAATTCCTCGTCTGCGACGAGCCGACGTCGGCGCTCGACGTCTCCGTGCAGGCGCAGGTGCTCAACCTGATGGTGGATCTGCAGCGCGAGCGCGGACTCACCTGCCTGTTCATCTCGCACAACCTGGTCGTGGTGCGCTACGTGGCCGACGACGTAGGCGTGATGTACCTGGGCCGGCTGGTCGAGCTCGCGCCCAAGGCCGAGCTGTTCGGCACGCCGCGCCATCCCTACACGCGGATGCTGCTGGCCGCGGTGCCCGATCTGCATTCGCGCGACCGCGAGCGCGCGCCGGTGCTCGGCGAGGTGCCCAACCCGCTGGCGCCGCCGTCGGGCTGCGCGTTCCATCCGCGCTGCCCGCATGCGAACGAGCGCTGCCGCGTCGAGCGGCCGGTGCTGCTGCGCTCAGGCGCGGCGCAGGTGGCGTGTCACGCCGTCGAGGAAGGGCGGCTTTGAGGCGTCGTCAGTTGGCAGGCGCTGCGGCCGGTGGCAGGCCGGGCGAGCTCGCGCCCTGAACCGGCGCCAGCGGCGGTGGCGCGCTGGCCGCCGGCCTGGCCGCCACGCCGGCCTGGGCCGGCAGGAACAGCGGGCCCTTCTGGCCGCACGCGGCGAGCAGCAGGGCCAGCGACAGCGCGCACGCGCCCAAGACTGCGCCGTGCGCAGGGGGGCGGCGCACCGCTAAACTCGATCCCTGGCGTTCATTCATCTCACGGATTCTATCGACCATGTCGACCCAGACCTTGCAAGACACCGAGTACCAGGCCGCGGCCGAGCGGCTGTTGGCCGCGATCGAGCGCCAGTGCGACGACTGGCTGCAGCAAGGCGTCATCGACATCGACTCCAGCCGCGCCGGCGGACTGGTGGAGCTCGAGTTCCCGAACGGCAGCAAGATCGTCGTCAACAAGCAGCCGCCGCTGCACGAGATCTGGCTGGCGGCGCGCAATGGCGGCTTCCATTTCAAGTTCGTGGAGCAGGCCTGGCGCGACACCCGCGACGGCGTCGAGTTCTTCGCCCGCCTGTCCGACGAAGCGAGCCGCCAGGGCGGCAGGCTGCTGCAGTTCGTGCCGGCCTGACGGTGGCCACCGTCCTCATCCCGCTGCCGCGTCTCGATTTCGATCCAACCGAGGCCGGCGTGCCTTGGCGCGTGCTGTCCGCGGCCGGCCACGCGTGCGTCTTCGCCACGCCCGACGCCACGCCCGCGCAGGCCGACCAGCGCATGCTCAAGGGCAGCGACCTGGGCCTGCTCGGGCCGATGCTGCGGGCCCAGGCCAACGCGGTGGCCGACCACGACCGCATGGCGCAGTCGGCGGCGTACCGCGCCCCGATCGCGTGGTCGGCGATCGCCGACGGCCTGGCGGCCCGCCGTTTCGACGCCTTGCTGCTGCCGGGCGGACATGCGCCCGGCATGCGCGAGTACCTCGAGTCGCCGCTGCTGCAATCGGCCGTGGCGACGTTCTTCGAGCGCGACCTGCCGGTGGCCGCGATCTGCCACGGCACCGTGCTCGCGGCGCGCTCGCGCGTGACGCAAGGCGACAACGCGGGGCGCAGCGTGTTGTACGGCCGCCGCACCACCGGCCTCACGCGCCAGCTCGAGATGCTGGCCTGGCGGCTCACTCGCCACCGGCTCGGCGACTACTACCGTACGTATCCCCAGACCGTGCAGGACGAGGTTGCGGCAGCGTTACGTTCGCCGCTTGACTTCCTGACCGGAACACCGGCCTTGTTGCGCGACACCGACCGGATGCAGCGCGTCGGCTTCACGGTGCGCGACGGCCGCTACCTGTCGGCGCGCTGGCCGGGCGATGCGCACCGGTTTGCCCACGAACTGGTCGGCATGCTGGCCGAGAAGCCCGCGGGCGGCTGAGCACCTTCTTCTTCAATTCCCGGTCTTGAACAGATCCAGGATGCTCTTCTTCTCGTCGTCGGTCGTCTGCTGCGGCGTCTTGTCGTCCAGGCCCAGGCCGCTGACGCCGTTCGCTGGACCGAACTCGTCGTAGTACCACTCGCCGTTGACGGTCATCACGCCCTCCGGCGGCACCAGCGGCTCCTGCGGCACGTCCTTGAGCGCCGTCTGCATGAACTCGATCCACACCGGCAGCGCCAGGCCGCCACCGGTTTCGCGATCGCCCAGCTTGCGTGGAGCGTCGTAGCCGATCCACACCACGGCGGCCAGCGACGGCTGGAAGCCGCAGAACCAGGCATCGAGCGAATCGTTGGTGGTGCCGGTCTTGCCGTAGACATCGGGGCGCTTGAGCACGGCTTGCGCGCGTGCGGCAGTGCCGCTGCGCGTGACGGTGTTGAGCAGCGACTCGATCATGAAGGCGTTGCGCGGCTCGATCGCGCGCATCGAATCGTTGAACGGCTTCGGCGCCTCTTCGTGCAGCACCTTGCCGCGCGCATCGGTGACACGCGTGATCAGCAGCGGATTGACGCGGTAGCCGCCGGTGGCGAACACGCCGTACGCGGTGGACATCTGTATCGGTGTGACGGAGCCCGAGCCGAGCGCCATCGTCAGGTAGGGCGGATGTTTCTCGGGGTCGAAGCCGAAGCGCGAGATCCATTGCTGCGCATAGGCGGGGCCGACCGACTGCAGGATGCGGATCGACACCATGTTCTTCGACTTCGCGAGCGCGTTGCGCAGCGTCATCGGCCCTTCGAACTTGCCGTCGTAGTTCTTCGGCTCCCAGGGCTGGCTGCCGGTGGTGCCGGCATCGAAGAACAGCGGGCCGTCGTTGATGATCGTCGACGGCGTGAAGCCCTTCTCGATCGCGCTGGAGTAGATGAAGGGCTTGAAGCTCGAGCCGGGCTGGCGCCAGGCCTGCGTGACGTGGTTGAACTTGTTCTTGCCGTAGTCGAAGCCGCCCACCAGGGCGCGGATCTCGCCGGTGGCCGGCTCGGTGGCGACGAAGGCGCCTTCCACCTCGGGTTGTTGAGTCAACGTCCAGTCGCCCTTGTCCGTCTTCATCGCGCGCACGATCGCGCCCGGCCGGATCTGCACCTTCGGGTCGGCCTTGGGCGACAGTCCCGATGTCACCGGCTTCAGGCCGTCGCCGGTCACCGTCACCGTGTCGCCCGACTGCAGCACGATCAGGACCTTCTTGGGCGAGGCCGCCAGCACGACGGCAGCCTTCAGGTCGTCGTTGTCGGGGTGGTCGGCGAGCGCCTCGGCGATGCGGGCATCGACGGCCTTCGGATCCGCCGGCAGGTCGACATAACCCTCCGGGCCCCGGAATTGCTGCCGCCGCTCGAAGTCCATGATTCCGCGCCTGAGAGCGTGGTAAGCCGCCAACTGGTCCGTGGAGTTGACCGTCAGCGTGACATTCAGTCCGCGCGTATAGGCCTCGTCGCCGTATTGCGCAAAGACGAGCTGACGCGCCATCTCGGCAACGTATTCGGCGTGAATCGGGGACTCGCTCGGCGCCCGGTATGTCAAGACCTGGGCATGCGCAGCCTTGCGCTCGTCTTCGGTGATGAAGCCGTTTTCGAACATCCGGTCGATGATGTACTGCTGGCGCTGCGTCGCGCGCCGCGGGTTGGCGATCGGGTTGTAGCTGGAAGGCGCCTTCGGCAGGCCGGCCAACATCGCCGCCTCGCCGATCGTGATGTCCTTCAGGGGTTTGCCGAAATAGATTTCGCTGGCCGATGCGAAGCCGTACGCGCGCTGACCCAGATAAATCTGGTTCATGTACAGCTCCAGAATCTGATCCTTGTTCAATTGCGCCTCGATCTTGAGCGCCAGCAGAATCTCATAGAGCTTGCGGGTAAACGTCTTTTCGGTCGACAGATAGAAGTTGCGGGCAACCTGCATCGTGATCGTCGAGGCACCCTGGCTGCGCGCTTCGCCGACATTGGCCAGGCCGGCGCGGATCACGCCGAGGTAGTCGACACCGCCATGGTGGTAGAAACGCGCATCCTCGATCGCCAGTACGGCGTCGCGCATCACTTTGGGGATCTGAGCGATCGGGACGAACTGTCTTCTTTCTTCGCCATATTCCCCGAGCAGCACGCCATCAGAAGAAAAAACCCGTAACGGTAATTTCGGACGGTAATCAGTCAATGCGCTCAGCTCGGGCATGTTGGGATACGCGACGGCGAGCCCAATGGCCGCGCAGATTGCAACACCGAGTAACAACGCCAACATCCCGCCGGCAATTGTCAAAAAGACCCGCAGCAGGCTTCGGGAGGCGCGCGCCGCCCAATGGGCAGGGGCTGCTCCCCGGGGAGTCGGCGGCGGAAGTTTCGCAGGTGTGCGGTCAGGATCGCTCATGAATGTAGGGCCGGGATGTAAGCGTCGATTATAGAAACCGACAAGTCTCGCTTAAGCTGGACGCAAGTGGGTCGAAGTCCATCAAACCGAGGATATGCGATCGTTCGCGCAGTTTCGACCATCTCTTATGACGGCCAAATGCCTTGAAAATGCGGGCATTCCCGCACACTAACTTTGTTTTCCTGTCGTTCTTGCTGATAGGATTGCCGCAAAATATCAACCCGGCGCTCTCATTCGAGCGCTGTCGGAGCATGCCCTCGTGTCATTTCTCGATCGCCTCTTTTTAAGAACGCATCCGCCCATGATCGGGCTGGATGTCAGTTCCTCCAGCGCCAAGCTGGTCGAGCTGGGTCAGACCCCGTCCGGGGACCTGGTACTCGAGCGATTCGCGAGCGAGCCGTTCGAAAAGGGCTGGATCGCGGACGGCCAGATCGAGAAATTCGACGAAGTAGCCGATGCGGTGCGCCGCCTGGTTGCCAAGAGCGGCGCCAAGACGCGCGACGTGGTCATGGCGATGCCTCAATCGGCCGTGATCACCAA
>FTIF01347842.1_pt1 | contig 12586 bp, 10 predicted proteins | sample 1658001 | NCBI WGS metagenome assembly FTIF01 (sample SAMEA3914789, study PRJEB12502) | metagenome | biome: forest; material: soil | place: Canada | collected 2011-07-03 | depth 0.3 m | reverse complement strand
TCCGCCGACTACGACGAGCTCGCCGACCATCCGTTCGAGCTGGGCCCGTTCTGGCGCGGCGAGTTCACGTCCGGCGGCGTCGTGCACGAGTTCGTCGTCAGCGGCGCGTGGCCGCAGTTCGACGGCGCGCGCCTGCTGGCCGACACCAAGCGCATCTGCGACGAGGAGATCCGCTTCTGGCACGGCAGCGACAAGCCGCCGTTCGCGCGCTACGTGTTCATGCTCTACGCCACCGAGGACGGCTACGGCGGCCTCGAGCACCGCGCCAGCACCGCGCTGATCGCGGCGCGCAAGGACCTGCCGCGCCTGGGCGTGGCGGGCACCAGCGACGGCTACGTCACGCTGCTGGGGCTGATCAGCCACGAGTATTTCCATACGTGGAACGTCAAGCGCCTGAAGCCGGCCGAGTTCCTGCCGTACGACTACACGCAGGAGAACTACACCGAGCTGCTGTGGTTCTTCGAGGGCTTCACGTCCTACTACGACGACCTGTTCCTGCTGCGCTGCGGCCTCATCGACCCGGCGCGCTACGTCAAGCTGGTCGGCCGCGCGATGAGCGGCGTGCGGCAATCGCCTGGCCAGCACGTGCAGAGCGTGGCCGAGGCCAGCTTCGACGCCTGGGTCAAGTACTACCGCAGCGACGAGAACACGCCCAACGCCACGGTCAGCTACTACACCAAGGGCTCGCTGGTGGCGCTGCGCCTGGACCTGGCGCTGCGCGCCGGCGGCAAGGCCACGCTGGACGACGTGATGCGCGCGCTGTGGCGCGATGCGCCCGGCGGCGCCGTCACCGAGGAACTGATCCTGAAGACCGTCGCCCGCCTGGGCGGCAAGGCCCTCGCGGCGGAGCTGCGCGAGTGGGTGCACCAGCGCGGCGAGCTCGACGTGTTGCCGGCGCTCGCGCGCGTGGGCGTCGAGCCCGAGCCCGAGGCGCTCAACCTGGCCGCGGAGCTGGGCGTGCGGCTGTCGGAAGGCCCGGTCAGCGGCATCCAGGTGAAGGTCGTGCTGGCCGGCGGCGCCGGCGCCGCGGCCGGGCTGTCGGCCGGCGACGAGATCCTGGCCGTCGACGGCTGGCGCGTGCGCCGGCTCGACGATGCGCTGTCGTGGATCCGCACCGGTGCGGCGTTCGAGCTGCTCGTCGTGCGCCAGCAGCGCGTGCGCACGCTGCGCGTGGCCGAGCGGACCGGCGAGCGTCGCAGCGACGCCGCGGCGCGCGGCCTGAAGCTCGGCGCCAACCCGAATGCCGCGACGCTGGCCCGTCGCAGCGGCTGGCTGGGAAAGTAGATTGCTTTCGCCCTGGCGCGAAGCTGGGCGGCGCCGCGCCGCCTGGTTCGGCTTGATCGCCGCCGTCGTGCTGGCCCACGTGCTGTTCGGCGCACGAGTGCTCTCCAGCGTCATCGGCTGGAATGGCGCGCCGCAACCCAGGCGCATCGAGATCACCTTTTCCCGGCTGGTCCAACCGACGGCGCCCCTGCCCGCCGCCGCCGTGGCGGAGCCGTCGCCGCCCGCCGCGCCACGCCCGGCGCGCGCCGTTCGCAGCGCGCGCGCGAGCTCGGCGCCCGTGCCTGCGAGCGCGCCCGAGACGTCCGAAGACACCGCCCTGTCCGACTCGCACGCCGCACTGCTGCGCCAGGCGCTGGCGCTCGCGGCCGCGGCGGCACCGTCGCAGCCCGCGGCTTCGGCACCGGACGCCGAGGCGTCGGCCGTGTCCGACGGCGCGGGAGGTGGCGCGGGTATCGAGCTGCCGCCCGTGGCGGCGACTACGGGATCGATCTCGGTGATATCGGGTTCGGGCAGCGTTTCCGCGCCGGTCGCGCGCGCGTCGCGGCCGTCCTTCGAGTGGCCGCCGTCGACGCGCCTCACATACACGCTGACCGGGCTCTATCGCAACGGCCCGCTGTACGGCAAGGCGTCCGTCGAGTGGCGGCGCTCCGGCCTGCACTACCAGGTGCAGTTCGACATCCACGTGTCGCCGTTCTTCGACCAGCACATGTTCAGCGACGGCCAGATCACCGACCAGGGCTTGAGCCCGCGGCACTACGACGAGTCCTTCGAGGTGCCGCTGATGGCGCCGCGCGTTCGCCGCATCGACTTCTCCGAGGACGAGGTGACGCTGGCCAATGGCAACCGCGTCGTCAAGCTGCCGCAGACGCAGGACGGCGCGAGCCAGTTCGTGCAGTTCGTCTGGATGTTCGCGCAGCGCCCGGAGCTGCTGCGGCCGGGCAACATCGTCGACATCCCGCTGGCGCTCAACAGCAACCTGCGCCGCTGGCACTACCAGGTGACCGGCGTCGAGGCCCAGTCGTTCAACTTCGGCCGGATCGACGCCGTGCACCTGCGCCCGGTGCTGGACGGCCCGCGCCGGCCGAACGAATATCCGTTCGAGATCTGGACGGCGCCGACGCTGCAGTACCTGCCGGTGCGCATCCTCGTGCCCATCGACGACAAGAACTTCGCCGACCTCTCGCTCGACGCGCTGCCGATGCAGGCCGCGGCCGTGCCCGAAGACGGCGCGAGCGGGGCGATGCCGCGATGACCTCCCCAACGCGTCATCCTGCGCGGAGCGAAGCGCAGTCGCAGAATCCCCCTGCAGGGACGACGCCAACGCCTGTGGACCCTGCGACTGCGCGCGGGATGACCATTCTCAACTTCAGGAGAGATTTCCAGTGACCTATGAATGCATCCTCACCGAAACCGTGGGCGCCGGCCCGCTGAAGACGGGCGTGATCCGCCTGAACCGTCCGAAGCAGATGAACGCGCTCAGCGACCAGCTGATGGACGAGCTCGGCGACGCGCTGCTGGCGTTCGACGCCGACGACGCCATCGGCGCCATCGTGCTCACCGGCAACGAGCGCGCGTTCGCGGCCGGCGCCGACATCTCGGTGATGGCCAAGTACAGCTACATGGACGCGTTCAAGAAGGGCCACATCTCGCGCAACTGGGAGACGATGCGCCAGGTGCGCAAGCCGGTGATCGCCGCGGTGGCGGGCTTCGCTCTCGGCGGCGGCTGCGAGGTGGCGATGATGTGCGACATGCTGATCGCCGCCGACACGGCCAAGTTCGGCCAGCCCGAGATCAAGCTGGGCATCGTGCCCGGCGCCGGCGGCACGCAGCGCCTGCCGCGTGCCATCGGCAAGGCCAAGGCGATGGACATGGTGCTCACCGGACGCATGATGGACGCCGCCGAAGCCGAGCGCTCGGGCCTCGTCTCGCGCGTCGTGCCCGCCGACGCGCTGATGACCGAGGCGCTGGCCGTGGCCGAGCAGCTGTGCGCGCTGGGCATGCCCAGCGTGATGATGGCCAAGGACGCCGTCAACCGCTCGTTCGAGACGGGCCTGACCGACGGCATCGCCTACGAGCGCCGCCTGTTCCACTCGCTGTTCGGCACCGAGGATCAGCGCGAAGGCATGGGCGCCTTCCTGGAAAAGCGCAAGCCGGAATTCAAGAACCGCTGAGCTTGGCCGCCGCGCTGGGCGCCGGCTTGGCGCCGGTGTCGTGCGCGAGCTCCGCGCGCGGCTCCCCGGCGAACGGCGCCGGATCGAACGCGAAGGCCTGCAGCACGACCGGCTCGCGCACCGCCAGCCGGCTCTTCTGCTCGCTGCGGGTCTTGCGGCCGTGCACGATGTCGTCGACCACGTCCACGCGATCGCCGTTGAGCAGGTTGGTGCTGGCCACCGTGTGGCGGCCGTCGCCATCCTCGGAGCGGACAGCCGTCTCGGTGCGCACGCCCACCAGCCGCAGCGGCGCGTCCTTGGGCCGGAACGCGAACTGGTAGGCCACCGACTGGCTGCCCGTGGCATCCACCGCGGTGGTCTGCACCGTGAGCGTGCGGCGTGCGATCTGCACCTGCACGTCGCAGGTGGGGCAGTCGTGCGCCATCGCGCCCGACACCTCGGCCAGCCTGACGCTGCCGTCGGCCTGGCCCAGCAGCACCGCGACGAGCGCGTCCGCGGCCGCGCCGGAGCGCGCGTTGCGGTCGGCCGGCGCGAGCACGGCGACGATGTCGCGGCTGCCGTCGCCGCGCAGCGAGCCGCTGGCCTGCGACTGCACGGTCATCTGCGGAAAGCGCTCGCGCAGCGCGTCCACCGCCGCCGCGGGCAGCGTGCCGGCGGGGTCGAACGCCACCGGCGGCAGCTGGCGCGTCTCCACATCCAGCGCGTCGGCGGTGAACGCGAAGGCGTCGAACGTGATGGGCGGACGCACCGGCACGCTGGTCTGGCGCTCGCGGTGCACCGGCTCGTCGTTCTGCGATTCGTCGATGATGTCGGTGCGCTTGCCGGTGAGCATGTCGACGCTGGCCGAGAAGCTGTGCGGGATCGGGTCGTCCGCGCGCGACGGGATGTAGGCGGTGACGCCGATCATGGTCAGGGCGTCTTCGCCGTCGCGCCAGGCGAACTGGTACGTGAAGTTCTCGAAGTCCTCGTCCCCCGCGGCGCGGATCACGTGCACGTACAGGCCGTGGCGTGCCAGGTCCACCCCCACGCTGCACTGCGGGCAGCCGGGATGGATGGGCTTCGACGCGGTGACCACGCGGTAGTCGTCGTGCCCGCCCGGTTCCAGCAGCGCGATGACGAAGTCGCCGGACGCGTCGCCGTGTGCCAGCACGACGGCGATGTCGTTGATATCGGGCTTCTGCAACGGGCCGCTGCTGTTGGCGACGACGTGCAGATCGGGAAACCATTCCGTCAACGCCTTGGCGGCGCCGGCGGGAATCTGTCGCTCTGGCGGCAAAGGTTTCTCGACAATAGGGGGTGAGGTACTGCAGGCGGCGACGAAAGTGACGGCGGCCAGCAGGCCGACGCGGGCGACAAGGCGCATGGAAGAGATGTCCGGCATGTGGGCAGCCCGGCAGTATTCATGCCCGGGGCGGCGTGCGGCAAGTGAGAATTGGGGATGGCCATCGCGGCCGGGTTCAGGGCGTGAAATCGCGCCGCGTCTCGGCGTCCAGCCGGCCCGGATCGAACGTGAAACCGGCCAGCGCGATGGCCGGGCGCAACGGCACGCGGCTCGCGTGCTCGACGCGGTTGCGGTGGCCGTGCACGACGTCCTCGATGACGTCGAGCTTGTCGCCGGTGACCAGGTTGGCCGTGTTGACGTAGCGGTGGCTGTCGCCGCTGCCCGAACGGCTCGCCAGCACGGTGCGCACGCCGACCAGGCGCAGCGTGCCGGCCTTGTCCTTGGGCGCGGCCATGAACTGGTAGCCGACGATGTGCGTGCCCTCGGGGTCCGTCGCCGTCGTCTGCACGACCAGCGCGCGGTGCGCGATCTGCACCTGCACGTCGCAGCCGTGGCAGTTGCGCGTCAACGGCCCGCTGGTGGCGGCGAGCTTCAGGCTGCCGTCCGGCTGCGCCAGCAGCAGCGCCAGGGTGGACTCGGCGTCCGCGGCGGCGTTGCCCGCGGGCGCGAGCACCACCGCGAGATCGCGCGCACCGTCCGCGCGCAACGGGCCCGCGCTGCGCGAGCGCACGGCCATGCCCGGAAACCGGCTGCGCAGCAGCGCCGCGGAGGCCGCGGGCAGCGGCTCCGCCGGCTCGAAGGCGGACACCGGCTGGCGCCGCAGCTCGGGCGCCAGCGCGCCCGGCGCGAACGTGAAGGCGTCGAACGCGATCGCCGGGCGCAGCGGCACGCTGGAGCGCAGCTCGCGCCGGCGCGCGGGGTCGCTCTGGCCCGCGTCCAGCGTGTCCACCTTGGCGCCGTTGAGCAGGTTGGTGCTGATCGCATAGCTGTGCGCGATCGGGTCGTCGCCGGCGGGCTGGGCCGCGGCCACGCCGATCAGGCGCAGCGCGTCGTCGCTGTCGCGGTAGCCGAACTGGTACGTGACGCGCTCGAAGTCGGGGTCCGACGGCCGCATCACGTGCACCGACAGCACGTGGCGCGCGATGTCCACCGTGGTCGTGCACGGCTCGCAGCCCGGCGCGACCACCTGGCTGGCCGTGGCGACGCGGTACTCGCCCGCCGCGCCCGTGACCAGCACCGCCACCACGGCGTCGTGCGACTGCCCGATGGGCGCCAGCACGACGGCCAGGTCGTCGGCGTCGTCCACCTGCAGGCGGCCGCTGCTGTGCGCGATCGGATGCATCCATGCAAAGCGCTGGCCCAGCGCACGGGCGGCCCCGGCGGGCAGGCCGGTATCGGTGGGCTGCTCCGCGTGATGAACGACGGGCTCGGGCGGCGGCGCGCCACGGAAATGGCCGCAACCGGAGAGCAGCGCGGCGACGACGGTGGCCGAGGCCAGGAGGCGGACGGCGCGTGCTCGGCCGTCGAGGAAGGGGCTTGCGAATGCCGGAAATTGCATGCCCGCGATCATGCCTCTTCGCGAAGCCGGCTTCGCGTAACGGCGCGTATCGTTCGAGGGAGGAAACCCTCAGCTTTTCAGGCCGGCGGCGCGAATCGGGTGTCCGTCAAACCTGCAGCAAGAAAAGAGACGCGGCATGAACGCGAGCTTACAGCGACGTGCCCGGAAACCGCGTCGTCAGGCCTGGACCCAGCGCGGGCCGCCGCTGCCCAGCACAGCCCGCCGATGGCCGTCGGGATGCAGTTCCAGCCAGTCCACCGTCTCGGCCATCGCCTCGATCATCGCGAAGTGGCCGCGCACGCCGAGCTCGGACAGCGGGGCGTCGAGCGGGCGCCCCGGGGCGGCGACGGACTGGTAGTCGCGTGCGCCGGCCGAAGTCTGCAGCCTGGCCCAGCGCGACGACACGGCCAAGCCGTCGGTCTCGACGGCCAGCCGCACCTGCATGCGCAGCTGCCATCCCAGCTCGCGGCTGTAGAAGATCAACGTGCCTTGCGGCGACGCCTCGATCTGGCGCACCTTGGGCGAGCGCGCGTCGGTGTAGAAGACGAGGCGCCGCTCCGCGGCGTCCACCTCGCGCAGCACGAGGCTGCGCGCGTCGGCCTGCCCGTCGGCGATCGTGGCCAGCACGGCCACGCGCCACTCGTGGGGCGGCTCGACCGCATCCGGCTCGCCGGGCTCGGGGCGAGGGCGCGTCGCGACGCAATCCTCGAGCTCGCTCCAGATGCTTTGCTCGATCTCGTCGAGTTGCTGCAGACGCGCTGTCATGGCAGTCCTCCGGGCGGGATGGGGAGAGTCAACACTAACCCTCGCCCCGCCCTCGGTCAATTGCCCGCCGGTAAATTTTCTTGATCGATTCGCGTCGAACGCCAGACGATCTAACCAGCGTTTCAGCCTTCGTGGCGCAGCGCCGGGAACAGAATGACGTCGCGGATGCTGGAGCTGTCGGTCAGCAGCATCATCAGGCGGTCGATGCCGATGCCGCAGCCGCCCGTCGGGGGCATGCCGTACTCGAGCGCGCGGATGAAGTCGGCGTCGTAGAACATCGCCTCCTCGTCGCCGGCGTCCTTGTTGGCCACCTGGGCCTGGAAGCGGGCGGCCTGGTCTTCCGCATCGTTCAGCTCGGAGAAGCCGTTGGCGTACTCGCGGCCGGTGATGAACAGCTCGAAGCGCTCGGTGATGGCCGGGTTGGCATCCGACGCGCGGGCCAGCGGGCTCACCTCGACCGGGTAGTCGATGATGAAGGTGGGCTGCCACAGCCGGGCCTCCACCTCGGCCTCGAACAGGCCGAACTGCAGCTCGGCGAGCGTCCAGTGGGCGGGCGCCTTCTCGCCGGCGGCGACGATGCGCGCGCGCAGCAGGTCCTTGTCCTCGGTCTGCGCCGGCGTGAGGCCGCAGTGTTCGACCAGCGAATCGCGCACCGTCAGGCGGGCGAACGGCTTGTCGAGGTGCACGTCCTTGCCGGCGTAGGTGAGCGCGGCCGAGCCGGTGGCGGCGACCGCCGCGTGGCGCAGCACCTGTTCGGTGAAGTCCATCAGGTCGTGGTGGTTCCAGTACGCCGCGTAGAACTCCATCATCGTGAATTCGGGGTTGTGCCGAACCGAGATGCCTTCGTTGCGGAAGCTGCGGTTGATCTCGAACACGCGCTCGAAGCCGCCGACGATCAGGCGCTTCAGGTAGAGCTCCGGCGCGATGCGCAGGTACATCGCCTGGTCGAGCGCGTTGTGGTGCGTGACGAACGGCTTCGCGTTGGCGCCGCCGGGGATCGGGTGCAGCATCGGCGTCTCGACTTCCATGAAGCCGTTGGCGATCATGAAGCCGCGGATCGAGCCGAGCGCGTCGCTGCGCGCGCGGAAGCGCTTGCGGGCGTCCGCATCGGTGATCAGGTCCACATACCGCTGGCGGTACTTCACTTCCTGGTCAGCGACGCCGTACCAGTCGCTCGGCAGTGGCCGCAGCGACTTGGTCAGCAGGCGCAGTTTCATGACCTTGATCGTGAGCTCGCCGGTCTTCGTGATGAACAGCGTGCCTTCGGCGCCGAGGATGTCGCCGAGGTCCCAGCGCTTGAACTGCGCGTAGACGTCTTCGCCGACGTTGTCGATCGCCACGCGCAACTGGATGCGGCCCGTGGCGTCCTGCAGCGAGCAGAACGCGGCCTTGCCCATGGTGCGCTTGAGCATCATGCGGCCGCCGACGCTGACCTGGATGTCCTGCGGCTCGAGTTCCTCGTTGGTCAGCTTGCCGTACTTCTCGGCCAGTTCGGCCGCGCGGTCGGCCGGCTTGAAGTCGTTCGGAAACGTGACCCCGCCTTGCGCACGGATCGCGGCCAGTTTCTCGCGCCGCTCCGCAATCAGCTTGTTCTCGTCTAGCGGGGGGGTGGGCGAGGTGGTGTCCATTGCGCGGAGTTCTTCGGTGCTTTGAGTGGGGCGACGAGCGGGCGTCGCTGGTCGCGATGTGCAGCGGCTGCTGCAGGGGGAAACCCGTGATTTTACGTTGAATGGGTTTGTTGGCGGTTGATGCTGTGTTGCCTGCGGCGCTGGTTGGTTTTGGCTTTGCTTCGCAAAGCCTTTCTTGGCGGGCCACGACCGCGCGGGCCGCGCCGGCGGGCAGGCCTCTCCCGTCTCGGCGACCGGGTCGGCTCCGGGCTGCGCCCTGCGCGCGACACTATCGACGCGACGGGAGAGGCCCGCCCACCGTCCCGGCTGCAATGTCGTGGTGGGGGTGATATAGGGACTGACGTGCGATCGCGAAGGCGATCGAATCACACAGTCACGGCACGCCAGCTGATCGCGCCTTCCGTCTCTGTAGCCAGTCGGCTTGCCCTGCGGGGCGTAGACATTCGCGATGGCTGCTCAAGAGTCCGTCGTGGCACCGAAAACACGCGAGCCTCGCGTGTTTTCGGTGCCACGACACTGCAGCCGGGGCGGCCCGCGCGGTCGTGGCCAGTCACAAAGGCTTTGCGAAGCAAAGCCAACCCAGCGCCGCAGGCACTCTTATCGAGCCGAGACCGCATCGGACAGCAATCCGCCCCCAGCCCCACCTCGCCTGCCTTAAAATCGCCGATTGCCCACATTCGCCCGCTCCCCGCGCGGGCGCGAGCGCGCCGCGGCCTTGAACCGCACACAGAGCGCGCATGATCCTCTCGCCAAGCGCCCGCCAGAACATGTCCTCGCACAGTCTCCGCCCCCAGACCCACGCCCCCGTCACCGATCGCAAGGTGCGCTTCGCGCTGGTCGGCTGCGGGCGCATCGCCGCCAACCACATGGAGTCGATGAAGGCGCACGCCGAGCGGGCCGAGCTGATCGCCGTGTGCGACACCGACCCGGTGAAGCTGGCCGCGGCCGTCGAGCGCACCGGCGCGCGCGGCTATCCCAGCCTGCAGGCGATGCTGGCGGCCGAAACCCCCGACTGCGTGATCATCACCACCCCCAGCGGACTGCATTCGCAGCAGGTCATCGAGGTGGCGCGGGCCGGCTTCAACGTGATGACCGAGAAGCCGATGGCCACGCGCTGGCAGGACGGCCTGGCGATGGTGCGCGCGTGCGACGAGGCCGGCGTGCGGCTGTTCGTCGTCAAGCAGAACCGCCGCAACAAGACGCTGCAGCTGTTGAAGCAGGCGATGGACGCGGGCCGGTTCGGGCGCATCTACATGGTCAACGTCAACGTGTTCTGGACCCGCCCCCAGGAGTACTACGACAGCGCCGAGTGGCGCGGCACCTGGGAGTTCGACGGCGGCGCCTTCATGAACCAGGCCAGCCACTACGTCGACCTGCTGGACTGGATCGGCGGCCCGGTGGAAAGCGTGATGGCCTATACCGGCACGCTGGCGCGCAACATCGAAGTGGAAGACACCGGCGTGGCGGCGCTGAAGTGGCGCAACGGCGCGATGGGCACGATCAACGTCACGATGCTCACGTACCCGAAGAACCTCGAAGGCTCGATCACGATCCTCGGCGAGAAGGGCTCCGTGCGCGTCGGCGGCCTGGCCGTCAACGAGATCAAGCACTGGGACTTCGCCGACAAGCACGCCATGGACGCCGAGGTGGAGGCGGCCAGCTACCAGACGACCTCGGTCTACGGCTTCGGCCATCCGCTGTACTACGACAACGTCATCAACACGCTGCGCGGCGAAGCGGTGCCCGAGACCGACGGCCGCGAAGGCCTGAAGTCGCTGGAGCTGCTGATCGCGATGTACCTGTCGTCGCGCGACGGCAAGCGCGTCAATCTCCCGCTGGAATACTGATCTTGCCGACCACGATCCATCCGACAGCCATCGTCGACGCCGGCGCCGTCCTCGGCGACAACTGCCGCGTGTGGCACTGGGTGCACATCAGCGCCGGCGCGCGCATCGGCGCCGGCTGCTCGTTCGGCCAGAACGTGTATGTGGGCAACGATGTGGCGATCGGCGACAACGTCAAGATCCAGAACAACGTGTCGGTGTACGACGCGGTGACGCTGGAGGACGACGTATTCTGCGGCCCCAGCATGGTGTTCACCAACGTCTACAACCCGCGCGCCGCGGTCGTGCGCAAGGACGAATACCGCCGCACGCTGGTGCGCCGGGGCGCCACGCTCGGTGCCAATTCCACGCTCGTCTGCGGCATCACCGTCGGCCGCCATGCGTTCATCGGCGCCGGCGCGGTGGTGCAGAAGGACGTGCCCGACTTCGCCTTGATGGTGGGCGTGCCCGCGCGCCAGATCGGCTGGATGAGCCGCTTCGGCGAGCGCCTGGAATTGCCGCTCTCCGGCCAGGCCGAGATCGCCTGTCCGAACAGCAGCGACCGCTACCGGCTCGACGGCGCCGTGCTGTCGCTGGTCTAACTTTCGAAAGAAGCGCATGAACGCTCCGTTGCCTCCGCAAGCCAAGATCGAATTCATCGACCTCAAGGCCCAGTACGCCGCGCTGCGCGACGACATCGCCGTGCGCATGCAGAAGGTGCTGGATCACGGCCAGTACATCATGGGCCCCGAGGTGAAGGAGCTCGAGGCCGCGCTCGTCGCCCACACCGGCGCGAAGCACTGCATCACCGTGTCCAGCGGCACCGAGGCGCTGCTGATCGCGATGATGGCGCTGGACCTGAAGCCGGGCGACGAGGTCATCACCACGCCGTTCACGTTCGCGGCCACCGCCGAGACCATCGTCCTGCTGGGCGGCGTGCCGGTGTGGGTGGACATCGAGCCCGACACCTGCAACATCGACGCCTCGAGGATCGAAGCCGCGATCACGCCGCGCACCCGCGCCATCATGCCGGTGAGCCTGTACGGCCAGTGCGCCGACATGGACGAGATCAACGCGATTGCCGCGCGCCATGGCCTGCCGGTGATCGAGGACGCGGCCCAGAGCTACGGCGCCACGTACAAGGGCAGGCGCAGCAACAACCTGTCCACGTTCGGCTGCACCAGCTTCTTCCCCAGCAAGCCGCTGGGCTGCTACGGCGACGGCGGCGCCATCTTCACCAGCGACGACGCGCTGGCGCAGGCCGCGCGCGAGATCCGCGTGCACGGCCAGAGCGCGCGCTATACCCATACCCGTGTCGGCGTCGGCGGCCGCATGGACACGCTGCAGTGCGCCGTGGTGCTGGCCAAGCTGGGCCGCCTCGACTGGGAGCTGCAGCGCCGCCGCGAGATCGGTGCGACGTATCACCAGCGCCTCGCCGGGCTGAACCTGACGACGCTGAGCGTGCGTCCCGATCGCGACAGCGTGTGGGGCCAGTACACGGTGCGCGTGCCCAACCGCGCGCACGTGCAGGCCGTGCTGGCCGAGGCCGGCGTGCCCACCGCGGTGCACTATCCGAAGCCGCTGCATCGCCAGCCCGCGTACGCGAAGTACGGCGACCCCGACAGCTGCCCGCTGAGCCTGGCCGCCGCCGCCGAGGTGATGAGCCTGCCGATGAGCGCCGACCTGTCGGACACGGATCTCGACCGCGTGGTCGATGCGCTCGCGGCGGCCGTCGGCCCGCGCGCGTGACCCTCTCGCCGGCACCCCGGCGCGGCCTGCTGCGCGCCGTGCTGACGCTGGTCGCCGGCGGCGCCGTCGCCCAGGCGTTGCCCTTGCTGCTGGGCCCCTGGCTCACGCGGCTGTACACGCCGCAGCAGTTCGGCATCTATCACCTGTTCGCCGCGGTTTCGGCCAACCTGGCCGTGGTGGCCTGCGCGCGCTACGAGTTCGCGCTGCCGCTGGTGGGCGACGCCGCCGATGCCGCCGCGTTGCGCGCGCTGTGCCTGCGCGTGCTCGCGGGCGTGACGCTCGCGAGCGCGCTGGCGGCGGCGGTGTGGTTCGCGTTGGCGTCGGCG
>FTIF01051042.1_pt1 | contig 12601 bp, 10 predicted proteins | sample 1658001 | NCBI WGS metagenome assembly FTIF01 (sample SAMEA3914789, study PRJEB12502) | metagenome | biome: forest; material: soil | place: Canada | collected 2011-07-03 | depth 0.3 m | reverse complement strand
TCGACGTGGCTCGGCCAGGTCTTGCGCACGTCGAGGAGGATCTCCTCGTTGACCCCGTTGAGGTAGGTCAGGCAGCGGTCGCGCACCGCCTTGCTCGTCATCGGGCTGTTGACCTCATAGACCGTCATCAGGCGGGCGGTGACGTTGTCGATCTCGGCGGAATCCTTCATGGGCGTGCGGATCATCGCCAGGCCGAACACCTGCCGCATCAGCGCCAGCAGCTCCTTCTGCATCGACTTGTTCTCATCGACCTTGGAGGCGACGATGCGGACGAAGTTGAGGTCGGGCGCGAGGTCGCGCGACGCCAGTTGGGTCAGAGTCTCGTCGAGCATCGCCAGGAACGCGGCGGTCGACGAGAAGTCCATCACGGTCGGCGGGACCGGGATAACCAGAGCGTTGGCGGCCCGCAGCACCGACAGGGAAATGGCCCCGAGCGCCGGCGGCGGGTCGAGGATGATCATGTCGAACTGGTCGGCGATCGAGGCGATGCCCTGGGCGAGCCGGTCGAGCAGCCGGCCGCCGCCGCGCGCCATCCGCGCCGCCAGCTCATACTCGGACTGGAACAGCCGCAAGTTGGCCGGGATCAGCTTCAGCCCGTCGAAATGGGTGTCGAGCAGCGCGTAGTCGAGCGACTTCATGTCGTCTTCGCGCAGGTACGGGTAGAGCGTCTGGTCCTCGGTCAGATCGAGGTCGGGCACATAGCCGAACAGGGTCGTGCTGGAGGCCTGGCTGTCGCAGTCGATCAGCGCGACCCGGTAGCCGCGGATGGCCATGTACTGCGCGAGGTGGACCGACAGCGTCGACTTGCCGACCCCGCCCTTGAAGTTTTGCACGGCGATCACCGCACATTGGTCGTCCGGCTTGCGCCAGGGCCGGGTGCCAAACACCCCACGCATGTCGTTCACCTGCGCCAGCGTGTAGCCCACCCGGCGATTGGTGTCGGTCCGTGGCGGCTCGGGGAGCCGGCCGTCCTTCTCCGCGTCGCGGATCGCCGCCGGCGTGCGGCCGACCAGGTCGGCGGCCTCGCCAATCGAGAAGATCGGTTCGCGCCGCTCGCCCGATCGCGCGGCTCGGGCGCTATCCCGCAGGTTCTCCACAACGGCGGACGCCCGCCGCGCCAGCTGCGAAACGGGGCCCGCCAGGCTGAGGGTGGCTTCGGCGACGTTTGACATGGGACCTCAAAGCCTCCCGGCAGGTTTCGAAAAACCGGCCCCGCCCGCTTGAAAAGCGAAAGTGGGACCGCCTGGACGCTATAAGCGCATTGTTAAGGGTGTGTTAACGCTGTGTGACCCAGGTAAATCCCGATTCCAGAATTTCGACCAGACCTAACCTGTCCGATTGGGGGCTGCTCCCCTCCATTCCGGAGCGGATGAACCCGGCAATTGCACCGGTGCAATTGACCTCCGTTTCCCTCGCAGCGCGGCTATCACGCGCATACCGCAGGCCACATCGCGCGATCGGCGGGCGGATGGGCGCACCGGGCCCCAGAAAGCGGCATTGGGGGGGAGCCCCCGCCAGTTGACCCGTCGTCATCCTGACCGGATGGGGGCCGTAGCGAACGGCCTCGCAGTTCTGTATCGAGGCTCCCTCCCCGCTCCGGCCGCTGCGGCGCCACGGCATCTACACCCGCAATGTCTCAAGGGTCGAAATTGCACCGGTGCAATTCGGACCGTCGGCGTCCGGTCGACGCTGGTCGTCTGCGCCGCGATCGCGCCGGTCAGGGAGTGGCGGAGCGGGCGGTGCGCGGCTTTGGGCTGGAGCTTTCTACTCGTCAGCCTCGCCCCTGATCCGCAGCCCAGGCGTTCAGCGCGCGCTCGAACAAGCAGGGCGAGGTAGCGAAATTGCACCCGTGCAATTTCGGCCTTCAGGGCCTGCCGCGCCGCGCGGCGAAGGCCTGGCAAAACCCGGTCCAGGACTTCACCAGCTTGGCGCCCGTGAGGTTCGTCAGGCGGGTGTCCATCTGCTCGCGATAGGCGTCGGCAATCAGGTCGCGGGCCCAGCCGCCACCGTGAACGCGGGCAATCTCGCCGAAGGGCTCGGCACCGTATTGCAAGGTCCCGGAGGGAAACCGCAGGCTGGTGTCGTTCGCCTTGGCCCGCGCGGGCGATCCCAGGGCCGGAGCGGGCAGGGCAGGGGGCGCCGCCACGGGTCTGATCGGGGTCTCATAGCGCGGCGCGGGCTGGGCGCCCTGTCCGCTGTCGTCGTCGCCCGCCAGGAGCTGGGTCGGCGCAGTCTTGGGATGGAAGGTGAACTCGATCTCGACGATCGTGCGACCGCGACGAATCTCGCGCCAGTCGACCGTGAAGTGGGCCAGATGGTCGATCTCGGCCTTCGCCTTCTCAAGCACCTTGCGGCGAAGCTGGGCGAAGTCCTTGTAAAGCTCGGGCGCGATCCCGAACGCCGCGCGGATGGCGGTCATGTCGCCGCGCCAGACGGACTGCCGCCGATACAGGCGAAGCGCCCCCATCTCGTAGAGCCGCAGCGCGTAGCTGGAGCGGAAGCCGAGCACGGCCTGGCGGTTCAGTACCGCGTAGGTCTCGGACTCGCGGATCAGCCGGCGGGCGTCGGGGGTGAACTCCCATTCGATCCAGCCGGCTTCCGAGCCCTCCTCGTCGACTTCCTCGCGCGACGACTGGATCAGGGAAAAGCGCTTGGTGGCCTTGCGGCCGCGCCAGGAGAGGTCGTCGGCGGCGAACAGCGTGCGATGCAGTTCCTCCAGCATGTCGGAGATCCGCTCGTTGCTTTTGTGGCCGCGCCGGATGTCGGCCTTGCGCATCCGGTGCGCCACGGGCTCCCAGGCGTCGCCGCCCGCGGTGAGGATCATCAGCGCCAGCAGGCGCGCCGCGGTCAGGCTGAGGGACTGGCCCTTGACGAAGCGGACCTCGACCAGGTTGCCAGGCTTGGCGAACTCGTCGCCATCGCGCGCCTGCAGAGCGTGGGCCACGCGCATGGCGCGGCCCGGCGTCTCCTCGACACCGTCCTCAAGATCCGCAATGTGCGCCGCATCGACCAGCCGGCGACTCCGTGCTCCAAATCCAGGCCAGCATTCCTGACCTCGAATCAATTCGCAAGTCAGGATACAACAGGCCAACGGGGCGCCTCCCCCAAGCGGTCAGGATGACCCCGCCCGGTCAGGTCAAAGCCCCCACCCGGTCAGGACCGATCCCCCATCGGGTCAGGAAGACGCCCCCGAGCGGTCAGGAACATCGGCGTAACCGATTGTTTCTTCATCGCTTCTGGCGGCCTGAATTAGAATCCTTGGAATCTAGAAATCCCGCTGCTGGGCGCAGCGGGCGTTTTTCAAAATCAAAATGAGGAAAGACAGAACAGCGCCAGCGGCCGCAACGGCCGCTGGCGCTCCTGTCGGCAAAGCCGAAGCCCCGCCCGGCGAACCGGGCGGGGCAGGGCGGTCAGCCCTCCTCGGCGGGGTTGGATTCGGGCCGGTCGAGGGACTTCAGCTCGTGGCCCGGCGCGGCGATCACCACCTTCGAGAAGTAGCGCTCGACGCCGTCCTTGTCGGTGTACTGGTCGTGGCGGATTTCGCCCTGGACGAACACCTTGGCGCCCTTGGGGAGCGGCTTGGAGGCGAGCCAGTTGACCGTGGCCTGGTTCCAGATCTCGACCGAATGCCAGGTCGTGTAATCCTTCTTCTCGTTGCCCTTCTTGGTGTAGCGGCTGGTGGCGATCCGCAGGATGGCGACCTTCTTGCCGCCCTGGGTGGTGCGGACTTCGGCTTCGGCGCCGGTGAAACCGATCAGTTGGACTTGGTTCAGCATCGTCTTTCTCCATCTTCCGCCCGGAGGAGCCCGGGCGGCTCGCGGTCCCTGCCGCGATCACGCGACCTCGAAGGACGGGGACAAGGGAGGGGATGAAGCCCGACGGGCCTGGAAACCGGCCTGCACGCAGCGCAGCGAAGGAAGGCCGGAGGGTCCGGGCCCGCCGCCTCGCTGGCGAGGTCGGCTTCAACCCCGAGCGACCCGGCCTAGGTTTGCGTGATTGATCGCGCGGGACCGTCTGCCGCCGCGCCGCCCCCGCTGGATGATGGAAGAGGATGCTGCTCCAGACCGACGGTCACCGGCGCCACCCGCACGCGCCTCCTCTCCGGACAGGTCAGAATTCGCCATCGCGTTCGCCGCTCTTCGCCACCTGGGCACGAGGGTCGCCACGACTCTGAATACGGACGCCTGGGCCTTGCCACATCCGGCTCGCCCCGCCGCCGTCCAGCGCCTGGTTGTCCCCCCGGGGCGACCAGCCACAATCGCCATTTCCGACGCCGGCGACCCGCTTTGCTAGAAGGGCTCGAACGCCGCCGGGACCCCCTGACCCCTTTGTCGGCCGAAACCGCACCAGGAGGATCAAAGCCGCCCCTCCGCTCGGTTCGACGGGCGGGGCTTGGCGTCACCTGGGCGGCCGTCACCAGCGCGGCGTCCGCCGCTGATTCGCTTCCGTGGCGGCCCTGAAGGGGCCTGCGAGGGGACGAATCACCAACCCCAAGCCATAGGGGCGCCCGCGTGGCCGCCCCCAAGCCCTGCGATTCCGTTCGGCGCCTGTTCACGCCGAAAACCGGGGCGCGGGGTAGGGGCCCCGCGCCCTCGCGCCTCAGTGGAGAGTGGGATCAATCGCGATGATATCCGCGAAATGCGAGATTGCCCCGTCGTCGAGCTCGAACCGTGTGTTGGTCCGCTCTTCCTGCTGGTCCAGCTCTTCGAGCACCGAGAACACGTCCCAGCACTCCGCCACCACGTACCAGCTGCCGACATCGTAGAATTGGTGGGCGTGTTCCAGAACCGCCTGCGCCATCGCCATGTTCGCCATCGTCTTCGTCCTCGCTTCGACCGGCGGGCTCATCCCGCGATCGTGCGACCGGCGGGGCCGGGAGACGGACGGGCCCAGGGCCGGGGGCGGTGGACACCGGTCTGCACACAGCGAAGCGTCGGAAGACCGGAGGCTCCGCCGACCCCGCCTCGCGTGCGAGGTCGCCTTGGACCCGGCCGGATCCGGACCAGGTTCGCCTCGAGATCGCGGCCAGCCCGCGCGGTCTGAAAGGGAAGGGGAGGGGGCTTCGCCTTGTCGGCCAGCCGGCTTCCCCTCGCGGCCCCTCCAAGATCGGCAGAAACGGGAGTAGCGGCGGCCTCGCGGCCGCCGCATCGGGCCCTCAGGCCCGGGCCTTCACCGGATGGTGCCGGATCCCCTTCTCCGCTGCCTTCTGAGCCAGGTTCAAGGCCGGTCCAAAGGGCTGCAGGCTGCCGCCTCGGCTTGGATTGATCGAGTTGGCCAGGGTCAGGACGCAGACCGGATCCAGTTCCAGCAGCTCGTCATTGGCCCGGAACGGCGCCGCCCGACCGTTGCGGTCGAAATCGGCCTTAGCGAGCACCAGGGTCACGCCCTTCTGCTTGGCCCACTTGATGGCGAGTTTCTCGCCGCCCTTGGCGCCGGAGGTGGCCAGCGCCATGTCCGGCCACTGGCCGAGCGCCCAGTTGAGGGCGTCGAAGATCCGCCCGGCGTCGTCGGCGGTGTCGGCCTGCGGCGCCGCGCGGAACGCCACGATCGTCGCCCCGGGATAGGCCGCCGTGTGCTTGCGGGCCTTGCTCGCCCGGATCGCATCGCGGGCCTCGATCTGCGCCGCCGTGGTGCGGGACGCCTTCACCGACCCCTTCCAGGGGCTCCATACGTCACCGGTCGAGGTGGTGTAGGAGGCGGCGGCGGCGTCGCGGATGATCTCCAGGGCGAGGGTCGCCACGTCCGCGGTGCGGGCTTTCAGGGTCGCTTCCTGGATCTCGACATCGAGGATCTCCGAGCCGTCAAAGTCCCGGATCAGGCCATTCAGGGTGTCGCGGGCCTTGTCGGCGTCGCGCTCGATGCGCTGGGCGGCGGAGTGGAAGGCCCCGATCAGGGACTCGCCGATCAGGGTCTGGAAGTCCTCCAGGGCGGAGTCGCCGACGAGGTCGAGGACTTCGTTCATCAGGCCGTGGCCGAGCTGAAGCAGGGCGTCTTCGGGCGGATGGGGGCGAGCGTCTTCGAGAAGGAGAGTCTGGGCTTCGTAGTGCGTCAGCCGCTCTGAGGTGGGGGGAAGAGGCGAGAATGGCATGGGGCGATCCCTTGAGTGGGGGTTGGAGGGTCGAGCCCGTCGGCTCGTGACCGCCCCGCGCCGACAGGCGGCGGCCCCCACAAGGGCTTTGAGCGCAGCGTCCCTTGTGGGGGACGACGGATGGTGGCGAGGTCACTGGAGCCAAAGGGCCGTCCCGAGACCCCGCTTGGGCGTCACCCCATCTCGCTCGATCGCCCGCCGCCATCCGGCGCGCACGGCCAGGAAGTCGACCGCTTCGGGGCAGCCGCCGACTCCAAGGGCGAAGCGCCCAGCCTCGTCCCAGGCATTCTGATCGCGACCTTCGAACCGTGCCGCATAGGACCAGGCCATGCTGTCGGCCGTGGCCAGCCTGGACCGCACCGCCCGATCCAACAGCGAGGTCCGCTTGCAGCCGAACCCGTGCAGCCGCAGGTCGGGCCGATCGATGAGGATGGCGTCGAGGATGGCGGCGATCGCCTCCGGATCGCCCTGGCGCTTGCAGAGCGACCCCACCCCCACCCAGGCGCAGCGTCCGATCCGCGCCCCATACCCCTCGAGGTGACGTCGATAGTCGTCAAGCGTTCGTCCCTGGAGCACGGGGAGGAGATGCACGCCGGCCGTGCCGGCCGCCCGGATGGCGTCGAACCGCTCGATGGTGAGCGCCTGGTGGCGTCGCAGCGTCAAACCCGTCGCGCGCAGGGCGACCGGCTCGCACATGTAGTCCTGGGTCGAGGCCGCGATCAGGCCTGTCCCGGCGAAGCGCCGGATCATCGCCGCGTAGTCGTCCGTGGACTGCTCGAACCCGCCCCGCAGCGCGACCTGGGTGAAAGCGCCCGAGTCCAGGAACCAGGGTTCGTCACATCCCAGAAACGGCACTTTGCCATCGCGGTCCCGCAGCACATTGGCCGAAACGCACACGCGGAAACCCCGCAGGGTCAGCGGCCACGCCAGTCGCGGATGGTGGACACCGACATAGAAGCGGAAATCCACATCGGCCGTGAGGCGCCGGGAAGCGTCGTCAGGCCGCATGGCCGCCTCCCGCCAGGTCACGCCGTCGCCGCTCGGCGCGCAGCGCCTCGACGAGCCCCAAGTCAGGGTGATGTTGGATCAGGTGCTCCAGCCGGGCGTCTGGAAGCCGGCGAGGGTCCAGCCGCGGCCCTTTGGGCCTGGCCTCAAGCCGCCCCATCGCCAGCTGCCGCTGCCGGTTGACCGCCTCGGTGATCAGCACCCCGAGCTCAGGTCGCGACCAGACACGGTCCAGGCCGTGGAGGTCGTGGCCGCCCGGATGGCGCGCCGCCCGCAGCCGAGCGACGAGGTCGGCGACCGACACGCCGTCGTCGTACAAGCGGATGCGCCCGGGCGTGAGCGCGCGGGCGGTCCGGTCAAACCGCTCGTAGAGACGTCGGCTGGGCCGCATGAGGCCCGCCTGGCGGTCGATTTCGGCCAGCCAGGCGGCGAGGTTGCTGAACGGCGCGATCCTCATCGCGCCGTCGTTGAAGCGCTGCGCCGGGGCCGGGACCTCTGCGCCCGACCGCGCGTAGCGCAGGAGAGGGGAGGGTGTCATGGCCTTGCTCCGTGCCCGGAGGATCAGAGCAAGCCGGCCAGGGCGCGCCTGATGACCGGGTCGCGGTCGGCCCGCCAGGCCGTCCCCGGTCGCACGCCCGTCTGTTCATGGGCGGCGCAGTAGCGACCGTCGGCCTGCCGGCCGCAGAAGGTGAATTCAGGGCTCTTGGGGTCGCCGATCGGCCACTTGCAGAGGTGGGCGCCCAGCAGGGCCATGTCCCCGATCAGCCCCGGGCCTTCGGGCGCCGGCGCGCAGGTCTGGATGGGCGGCCGGCGAAGAGCCGGGGCCGCCACGGCGATCCGGCGCGGCCGCTTGGGCCGAGGGGTCGAGGCTCGCGGCGCGCGGGACGGGGCAGACGCCGCCGCGCGGCCGCTCAGCCCCAGGCGATGGACCTTGCCGATGACGGCGTTGCGGGTGACGCCGCCCAGCTGCTTGGCGATCTGCGACGCCGAGAGGCCGTCAAGCCAGAGCTGGGACAAGGTGGTGACGCGGGTCTCGGACCAGCCGGATTCAGACATCGGAATTCCTCCAGATGCGCTCCCATCGAGCGCATCCGGACCCGCCCTTCCTCCCCCTCCCGCAGATGGGGCCGCCTACATCAGCCCCAGGGCCCGCAGGCTCGCCACCTGGTCGCCCGCCACCACCACATGGTCGTGGACCGCGATCTGCAGCGCGCGCGCGGCCGCCACCACCTGCTGGGTCATCTCGATGTCGGCGCGCGACGGCGCCGGGTCGCCCGACGGATGGTTATGGGCGAGCACGACCGCGCTGGCCGAAAGCTCCAGCGCCCGGCGTACGACCTCGCGCGGGTAGACCGGCGCGTGGTCGACGGTGCCCTCCGCCATCCGCTCGTCGGCGATCAGCTGGTTCTTCTTGTCGAGGAACAGGACGTGGAAGACCTCGCGGGGCAAGGCGGCGAGCCGCGCGCGCAGGTAGGTCCGCACCGCCTCGCTAGAGGTCAGGACCGGGCGCCGGCGCAGGGGGTGTTCCAGCGCACGGAGCAGAAGCGCGTGGAGCAGCCCCAGCTGGCGAGCCGCATTCGCACCGATCACGCGAGCCAGATCGCCCTCCGCAGCCCCGAGCACCCGGCCGATCCCGCCGAACCGCGCCATCAGTGCGTCGGCCGCGGCCACGGTGTCGGCGCCCGGCGCCAGGCAACGCTCGAGCACCAGCGCCAGGGTGTCGCCCTCGTCCAGGCTGGCGAGGCCGAAGGCCGCGTAACGCCCCTGCAGGTCGTCGCGCCCTTCGCCGCCCCCAAAGACGCCGATCGGCGCGACCTCCGCCACGCCGGGCGCGAACAGATCTCGCTGCTCAGCCATGGGGACGCCCTTCCGGGTCGCCGTCCACGCCCAGCGCCGCCGCGTGCTGCGGGTGATAGCGCCTCACCGTGTGGACGGCGGCGGCCCATACCTCGGCGGCGCGTGCGGCGTCGGGCTCGAAGGCGTCGAGGCCCAGGGCGAGGTAGGGGATCGCCCAGTCGCAATCCTCCTCGAACCAGCCGGCCCCGCTGTAGGCGGTCGCCTGGAGCGGTGCCGGAATCCGGGACAGCGCGGTCAGCGAGACGCGGATGCCCCCGTGCGACGCGGTCGAGACGGCGACAGCGTCCGGTCCCAAGGGGGTCAGGTGTTGGATCGGTCCCCAAGGCGAAGAGGCTCCGACGGTTGGCGGGAAGGGGTACAGCATGGCCAGGTCCAGCGCGGGCCCAGGACCCATTCCCCGGCCGGCTCGCCCGGCGCCCCCCTTCCTCTCCCTTTCGATGCGGCCGGCGGCTCGCGGCGTGGCGGCGCGGCCAGGATTTCATGGGCGCCTCACGGCGGACGCCCACGCCGAGGGCGCGGCCTTGGCGCAGCGTCGTCAGGTCTTCCGTGAAGGGGGCGGGGCGGCGGACGGTCCCCCGCGATCAATCCCGCAACCCTAGGCCGGGCCGCTCAGGGCGGAAGCCGACCTCGCCAGCGAGGCGGCCGGTCCGGACCCTCCGGTCTTCGCGGCGAGCGCTGCAGACCGGTTTCCAGCCCGGCCGGGCTTCCCCCGTCGCTGAACCCCAGCCTGGACGGTAGCGTGATCGCGGCAGGGACCGCGGGCCGCCCGAGCCCCTCTGGGCGGAAGATGGAGAACGACGATGCTGAACCAAGCCCAACTCATCGGCTACACGGGCGCCGAGCCGGAGATCCGCACCACGACCTCGGGCAAGCAGGTCGCTACGCTGCGGGTCTGCACCAGCCGCTACAGCAAGGCCAAGGGCGAGCGGAAGGACTACCCCACCTGGCATCAGGTGGAGATCTGGACGCCCGCGACGGTGAACTGGCTGGCCACCAAGGGCCTGCCGACCGGGGCCAAGGTCTTCGTCCAGGGCGAGATCCGCCACGACCGCTACACCGACAAGGACGGCGTCGAGCGGTTCTTCTCCAAGGTCGTCGTGGCCGCCCCCGGCCAAACCGTGACCGCGCTGGACCGCCCCGAGCCCACCCTCGCGGACCCCGCCTGACGAGAACGCCCCGCCCGGCGGACCGGGCGGGGCGCTTCGTTTCAGGGCAGGTCGAAACCATCTAGGCAGCCGCTGGCAGCACCGTCTGCACCGGCCACTTGGCGAGGACCGCCGTCAGCACCTCGGGCTGGTCGATGGGGACGAACACCCGCGGGGTGTAGGCGATGATCTCGACGAAGCAGCCCAGCGCCGTGAACGCCGAGCGCTGCGAGGCCGCCCCGACCACCTCAATCCGGTAGCGATCCATCACCTTGGCCCGCCGCAGCCACAGGCCGCCCGTCAGCGAAAGGGCGGCGCCCTCCTCAAGGACGAGCGGGGCGGTCGCGGCGCCGTCGGCGAAGGCGCTGGCGGTGTCGGTCAGCCCCAGCGCCACCTTCAGCTGCGGGACCTGGCCGGGATCGAGCACGCGGCCCAGCCAGCGCCGGCCGTCCGGCGCCTTCAGGCGGCGGACCGAGGTCGCCTTGTCGGGCAGGCTCGACCAGATCGGCAGCAAGAGGCCCGACACCAGCACCATGTCGCGCGCCACCCACGGGTCGGCCTGGGCGATCTCGGCGTCCCACGCCGTGCGCCAGGCCGCTTCGCCGGCGGCCTCCCACGCCGACTCCTCGAACCCCTTCAGGGAGGCGATCGAGCGCTTCTCCGGACGGATCAGGCGCACGGCGGGGATCAGCCGGTCGTCGTCATTGGTCGTGGTCAGGCCCTGGACCACGAGGGCGGCCCGGCCGGACTTGCTGTTGACCGCGAAGATCACCCCGTCCCGGTCGAGGCCCGCGAGAGCGTCATCGGCCGAGGTCAGCTGGCGCACCGTGCGGACCTGGAAGCGGGTCAGCCGAGTCTCCGCGCCGGTGACGGCGTCGGTGCGGATCACCTCCTCGTCCGAGATCACCACGTCATCGGCGACGATGTCTTCCATGCCCCGGTCCAGGGCGCCGGACGCCTGGGCCCGCTCCAGGATCGAACTCAAGATCGCGTCGAAGGCGGCGAACAGGCTGTTCTGGTCGGCGATCCGCAGGGCCAGGAGCCGGTTGAGGAAGGTGTTCATCGGCGGCATGTCGTCGGACTTCTTGAGGTTGCCCTCATGGTCGAGCAGCCGCAGGCCGGTCTTGGCCTCGAAGGTCTCCCGGTCCATCGCCTCCACGTTGCCGAAGTGCAAGCCGATGTAAAAGGCCTGCAGCGCCCGGTGCGCCCAGGGGCTTTCCAGGTTGTCCTCGGCGCGGAAGAGGCCGTTGCCGGCCGTTCGCCGCTCGCCGCGGGTCAGGGCGCCCAAGCTGTCCAGGCGCCGGGCGATCGTCGAGGTGAAGCGCTTCTCGCCGTGGATGTCCGTGGTGACCGGCCGGAACAGCGGCGCGACGGCCTGGTTGGTCCGGTGCGAGCGGCCCAGACCCTGGATCGCCGCGTCGGCCCGCCAGCCGGGCTCGACCAGATAGTGGACCCGGCGCTGCTGGTTCGCGGCCCCGAGGTCGGCATGGTAGCTGCGGCCCGTGCCGCCGGCGTCGGAGAACACCAGCACCCGCTTCTTGCCGGCCATGAAGGCGTCGGTCTCGGCCTTGGCGGCCGAGGCGCTGCGCCGCTCCACCACGCGGCGGCCGTCTCGCCGCACGACCCGGCGACTGCGGCCGGTGATCTCGGCGACCAGCTCCGTGCCGAGCGCATCGAGCACGGCGTCCAGCACACCCGGGACGGCGGGCAGGCAGGCCAGGTGGGTGACCAGCTCGTCGCGCAGGCGCAGGGCTTCCTGGCTGACCACGGGCACGCCGTCGACCATGACGGGGACCATGGTCACCGCGCCCTCCTCGTCCTCGATGGCGTCCATCGCCATCACCGGGAAGGCGCCCATCAGGTAGTCGAGCACCTGGTCCTTCGGCGTCAGATCGACGGCGAGGTTGTTCCATTCCTCGGCGGGAATCTCGGCCAGCCGGCGCTCCATCACCGCTTCATTGGTCGAGACCACCTGCACGACCGAGCAGCGGCCGTCCGCGAGGTCCTGCCGGATCGAGGCCACGAGGGAGGGGGACTTCAGGCCCGACAGCAGATGGCCGAAGAAGCGCTGCTTGCAGCCTTCGAAGGCCGACATGACCGCCGAGGCGGCCAAGGCGGACTTGGCCTTGCCATCCTCGGTCACCCCGACCGCTTCCAGCGCGGCCCGCAGGTTCTGGTGGATCAGCTGGTAAGCGTCGGCCCAGGCGTCCCAGATGGCGATGTCGTCGTCCGTGAGCGGATGACGCAGCGCGTCGTATTCGACGCCGTCGAACGACAGCGAGCGCGCGATGTAGAGGCCCATGGCCTTCAGCTCGCGCGCGATCAGCTCCATCACCGCCACGCCGCCGGTCTCCACGGCGTCCATGAAGGCGTCGCGGGTAGGGAAGGGGGCCTCCGGCCCGCCCCACAGGCCCAGCCGCGCGGCGTAGGCCAGGTTCTCCGGCGTCGTCGCGCCCGTGGCCGAGACGTAGAGGATCCGCGCATTGGGCAGGCGGTTCTGCAGGGC
>FTIF01005030.1_pt4 | contig 12607 bp, 10 predicted proteins | sample 1658001 | NCBI WGS metagenome assembly FTIF01 (sample SAMEA3914789, study PRJEB12502) | metagenome | biome: forest; material: soil | place: Canada | collected 2011-07-03 | depth 0.3 m | reverse complement strand
GTGGTCTTCTGCAGGTAGTCCCAGGCGTCGAGCGCCTTCATGATGCTGCGGTAGATCGTGGCCGGCATCGCCGAGACCACCAGCACCGGCGTGCCGTGCTGCTTGTTGATCGCGTTGATCAGCGCGACGCCGGCGTGGCGCTCGCGGCCCAGCTCGATGTCCATCACGACGAGGTCGTAGCGCTCGCGCGCGATCGCGCTCTCGGCCTCGTCGCGCGTGAACCATTGATCGACCTGCAGGCCGGGGCGCGCGGACAGGATCCAGCCCTTGAGCTGGTCGCTCGTCGGCGGGTCGTCTTCGATGATCGCGACGCGGGTGGCGTTGTTCGACACGGAGGCCTTTCGGTGGGCAGGTGCCGTCTCGAGCACCCGGGTTCGATTATCCGGTGGCCCCGGCGTGCGGGGCGTGAGTGTTTCCTCCGCGCCCGGAACGCACCCGCGGGCGCCGTGAGCACAGCGCCCCCGCCGTGGCGTTGAACGCTCTGCGCCCGCTCGAAAGAATGCGTTCACACACCAAGGAGAAGACCCCGTGAACGAGAACGACACCATTGCCGACACCACGCCTGTCCCGCTGAGCCCGATCGAGCGCCTGGCCGACCGGCTTGTCAATGACTTCCCGCGCGTGCGCCTGCTGCCGCTCGCGGCCTGCGCCGCCGCGGTGGCGGCCGCGTGGGGCCTGGCGACGCACCTGCCGCTGCGCAGCGTGCCCAACGGCGAGATCGGCGTGCGCACGAGCCGGATGAGCGGCGACGCCACCGTGCTGCGGGCCGGCACCGTGTTCGTGTTCCCGGGGCTGCAGGACCTGCGCGTCTACGACCTGCGCGAGCAGGTGTATCGCGCCGAACAAAGCGCATCGGCCAGCGGCCCGGCGCCGTTCCAGTCGGTGGAAGGCCTGTCGATCGGCGTGGACGTCGCCGCGCACTACGCGCTCGATCCGGCGCGCATCGGCACGATGGCCCGCGACCTGCCGGCCAACGTGGGCGCCGACGTGGTGGCGCCGGCGGTGCAGGGCGTGATCTACCGCGTGTTCACGCGCTACACCGTGCGCGAGATCTTCTCGTCCAAGCGCGCCGAGATCCAGCAGGTGATCGAGTCCGAGCTGCGCCCGAAGCTGGCGGCCGACGGCATCGTGCTGCGCGACGTGCAGATCGGCAAGGTCGACCTGCCGCCCGACTACAAGCACGGCATGGAAGCCCTGCTCGCGGAGGAACTCGAGAGCGAGAAGATGCGCTTCACGCTGGAGCTCAAGGACAAGCAGGTCAAGCAGGCCGGCCTGGAGGCGGAGGCCGACAAGGTCAAGCGCGAGAAGGCTGCCGAGGCCGCCGGCGAGGAACAGGTCATCGCGGCCAAGGCGCAGGAAGAGGCGATGGCGCACGTGCTGCCGTTCAAGCAGAAGCAGATCCAGCAGCGCCAGCTCGAGGCCGAGGCCGAGAAGGTGTCGCGCATCAAGACGGCCGAAGGCGCCGCCGAGGCGCGCCGCATCGAGGCGTCGGGCGAGGCCGACTCGCGCAACAAGCTGGCCGATGCCGAGGTCTACCGCATGGACAAGGTGGGCAAGTCCACCAGCGAGCAGATGGCGCGCGAGGGCGCGTTGATCACGCGCAACCCGCTGCTGATCCAGAAGACGATGGCCGACAAGCTGTCCGACAAGATCCAGGTGATCATCGCGCCGCCGCCGGCGGATGGCGGCTTCATCGGCTCGACGCTCCTGGGCGGTGGGCACAACATGCCGGTCGCCGCGACCACGACCGCGGAGGCCACGCAATGAGAGTCCGACCCACTCGCGGCAGCGGCCAGATCGGCTACCGCATGACCCGCCGTCGCCACGACTTCGGCTATCCACATGAGCGCGGCAACCCTGTGCGCACCTTCGCCGTGTGCGTGCTGGCGACGATCGCCGCGGTGGCCTGCGTCGTGTTCCCGCCGGCGGCGAAGGCGGCCGGATCCGCACCAGTCGCGACACTGGCCGCGCCTGCCCCGCACTACGCCCTCGTGACGCAGGACGCCGTGCCGCTGCGCAGCGGCGCGAAGAGCGGCGGTGCCCCGCTGGCGCTGCTGAACCAGGGCGAGCTGCTCGAATTGCGCGGCGAACGCCTGGACTACCTGCAGGTGTACGACCCGCAGCGCGAGCGCGGCGGCTACGTGCGCGTGAACGCGGTGCGCGCGCTCACGCTGGCGCCCGCGGAGGCGCCCGAGCTGCTCGCGCTGGTGCGCTTCCTGCGCGATCGCAGCGGTTCGGAGGCGCTGGGCCTGGGCCTGTCCGCCGCGTACCTGAAGGCGGCGCCCGCCGGCGCCATCACGGCCGAGGTGTTCGACGCGATGGGCACGATGGCCGAGCGTCTCGCGTGGCGTGCCAACACAGTCAACGCGGCTGCGGTCAACGCGCCCGTGCGCCCGGGCGAGCCCAGCGTCGCCGCGCAACTGGAGGTCGCGGCCGGGCTGGGCATCCATTTCGCGAGCCTGGAGCGCGACGGCCACGTCTGGCTCTGCTACGACGGCGACGCGTTCCGCCACGTGTTCGCGTTGTCGCCCACGCCGCAACAGGCGGCGCGCGCGGCTCTGGCGTTGACGCGCCACGACTGCATCGCCGCCATGACGCCGCCGCTGCAACGCTGGCAGATCGACCAGGCGCGCGCGGACCTGCTGGCACGCGTGCCCGTCGCCGACCTGCCGCCCTACATGCGCAACCGCATCCGCATGCGCCAGGCGGGCGTGTGGTCGGCGCTCGCGTTCGAGGACAGCCGCCGCCTGGTCGTGGAGGCCGGCACGCCGACGGCCGGCCTGCCCGTGGTGACGTCCAACGACGTGCTCGCGGCCGGCAACGAGGCGTTGGATGCGCTGGCGGGCATCGCCAGGAGCGAACTCGCCGACGACGACCAGTCCACGTACACCGATGCCGCGATGCGCGTCGGCGCCTCGCGCTGGGCGGCCGAGCCGGTGTTCGCGCCGGCCGCCACCGGCCTGCACATCGCGACACAGGCCGGCGCGCCGGGCGAGACCTGCGTGCTGCTGCTCGATGCGAAACACGATGCGACCCATGCGCTGGCGCGGCGCTGCACGTTCGCTACCGTGTGGACCGCATCGGCGCGCGTCAACGCGAACTCCACCGCGCTGACGCTGGCCGTGCAGCCGCTGGATACCTGGCGCGAGCTGTGGATGTTCCGCGCCACGGCGAGCGGCTGGACGGTGCAGGTGCTGCCGCCGGCTACCGAGGCCGGCGGCGTCGGCTACGTGGAATTCGCCGGCTGGGTGCCGGCCACCGGCGAGGTGCTGGCGGCGCGCGAGGTACGCGACCCGCTGCACGGCAACCGCCTGGCACGCACCTACGAACTGCTCGACGGCCGCACGCTGGCCACCGAACGCGTGGCCGATGCGCCGGCCTCGCTGAAGGCGTTCTACCGGTTCCAGGATCCGGCGTGGAGGCGCGTGACGGTCAGCCTGCGCTGATCGGCTCGTATTTCACTTCGTCGCCGATCGCGAAGAAATGTCCGCCGGCGATGTGGTGCAGCGAACGCAGCGACGCGTCGACGCCGTCGAAGTGCCAGCGGCCGTCGCGGAACACGCGGTCGTCGGCCCAGGCCGCCACGACTTCGCCCAGGAACAGGTCGTAGGCCTGCTCGATGTGCGGCTCGGGGAGGCGGCGGCATTCCAGCCACGCGATGCAGCCGTCGACCAGCGGCGCACCGGTGACGGGGCCGGCCTCGGCGGACGCGAGGGCCGCGCTGAACTTCTCGACGTCGCGCCCGCTGGCGTTGCCCACGTGCTCGGTCAGCGCCGCGAGCGCCACCGGCGGCACGGCGAGCACAAATGAGCCGCTGGCCTCGATCAGCGTGCGGGTGAAGGTCTGCTTGTCGAGCACGACGGCCACCTTGGGCGGCATGAAATCGAGCGGCATGGACCACGCCGCGGCCATCACGTTGCGGCGGCCGCCGGACTCGGCGCTCACCAGCACCGTGGGGCCGTGATTGAGGAGACGGGTGCAGCGGTCTAGCGGGACGGATTGGCGCATGGCGGCGATTTTCGCCGCTGGGGCGAAAGATTGCGCGAGGCCGGGGCGTTGACCGAATTTGAATGGGGCCTTCGACTTCGCTGCATGGATTTGCCGCCGGCACAGGCGAAGATGACCTGTCCGCGCCGCAGGTTTCCCTGGTGGCGCGCCTGTCCCTCCAACGAATCCAGGATTGCCACCATGTCCGAAGCCCTCAACGACGCCGCACTGAAGCAACTGTTCTTCGACGCCCGCACCTTCAACAAATTCCAGCCGCGCGCCATCGACGACGCCACGCTGCACTCGCTGGTCGACCTGATGAAGTGGGGCCCGACCTCGATGAACGCCCAGCCGGGCCGCATCGTGTTCGTGCGCAGCGCCGAGGCCAAGGAGAAGCTGAAGGGCGCGCTGATGGGCGGCAACGTCGACAAGACGATGGCCGCGCCGGTCACCGCGATCGTCGCCTACGACACCGAGTTCCACGAGCACCTGCCCACGCAGTTCCCGGCGATACCGGGCGCGCGCGACATGTTCCACGGCAACGCGCCGTTCATCGAGAACACGGCCTTTCGCAACAGCAGCCTGCAGGGCGCCTACCTGATCATCGCCGCGCGTGCGCTGGGCCTCGATGCGGGCCCGATGAGCGGCTTCAACAACGCCGCCGTCGACGCCGCGTTCTTCCCCGAGGGCAAGTGGAAGTCGAACTTCCTGGTCAACCTGGGCTACGGCGACACCAGCGGCAACTGGCCGCGCGGGCCGCGTCTGCCGTTCCATACGATGGCGCGGATCGCCTGAGACGGCGTGAACGTCTGAAAAGGCCGCCCTTCGAGGCGGCCTTTTCCTTCACGCTTTCGTGCGAAACCCGGGTCTCGCACGGCGCCAGCTTCAGAGCGCGTACCGCAGTCCGACGCTCAGGCCCTGCAGCTTGCCGCCGGCCCAGCAATGCGGCGCGCCGCCATTCGGGTCGAAGCCGCTGGTGTCCGGGTTCGATGCGTCGTGGCAATCGGTGGTCACGCCGCGCCCGCCGGCGCCGAGGTCGTAGTGCGCGGACGAATGGTTCGCCGTCTCCGCCATGTCGAAGTAGAAGCTCAGGTTGGTGTCGACCTGGTGCTTCCATGCCAGCGTGAACATGTTCGCGGCGTTGTCCGAACCGGCGCCGCCCGGCGTGTTGTGCTGGCCCGGGTCGCCCTGGGCCCGGTTGGCGTGGGCCCAGCCGAAGTGCACGCTGTCGGCCGCGTCGATGCGCTGGCTGGCGGCCAGCCAGTAGCCCGTGCGGGTGCGTTCGTTCTGGTACGCGAGCGCGGACGGCACCTGCCGGTCCATCTTCTCGTAGATCGCGCTGAGCGTCGTTCCGGTGGGCATGCGGTATTGCGCTCCGATCTTGGCGGCCCATTCGTTGGCGACGTCGCGCGGATCGAAGGTCGGCAGGTCGCTGGTGCGATTGACCGCCCGGTGCAATTCGTAGGCACTCGTCACGTACAGGCCGCCCGTGGTGAAGCCGGCGCTGATGCTGTATGCGGAGCCGAACGAGCCGTCGTTGCAGGCGACCGGCAAGCCACCGCTGCCCGGGATGTTCCCGCCCGTGCAATCGGTTTCGCCGGCGGCCAGGTTGCTGTCGTCGTAGGCGCGGTTCTGCCCCGGCGAGATCAACGCGCTGATGGCGAGCCCCCCCATGTTCGGAGATTCGTACCAGATCGCGTGATCGAGCCGGGTGCCGAATTCGACCCGGTTGTCGCCGCCGGTGTTGCCCATGATGACCGAATAGTCGCCGATCATTCCCGCAAACGGGTTCATCACGTTCGTGGAGATCTTGTACGGCGCATCGGTCTTGCCGATCTTGACCGCGCCCCAGGCCGGCGACGAGAAGCCGATGAAACTGTTGCGCGAAGTCAATCCGCCCTTCACGACGTCGCTCGTGTTGCTGTTCGAGCCGTTGGTGCCCGAGGTGGCCGACACGTCGATCTGCGTTTCGAGCTGGTAGACGAAGTTCGCCGGGAACGAGCCGAGCGTCTGGAAGCCGCGCACGCCGATGTACGAGACGTTGCTCGAGATGTCCGGCATCCAGCCCGTGCGGCCGACCGGCGGCGCGCCGTCTACCGTCTTGCCGTGCAGTCCCTTGGTCATGTCGTCGATCGACAGGTCGAGGTTGGCGTAGATCGAGACCTCGCCGCCGCGCGTCAGGAACGTCATGCCGTTGCCGGCCTTGCGCTCGACGGGCGTCGTGCCGGCCGTCGCCGCAGGCGCCGCCGACGCGACGGTGGGCGCCGCGGGCTGCGCGGCCGCCTGCTGGCGCAGTGCTTCGAGTTGCTCGCGCAATTGCTCGACCTGCTTGCGCAGTATCTCGACCTGATTCTTGATATCTCCGTCCTGGCCGAAAGCGGATCCGGACAAGCTCATCCCGCCGATTCCCATGGTCATCGCGCACGCCCACGCCACAGAGTTGATTCTGTATTTCAATGGTGTCTCCTTGTATTTGAACCGAGGTATCAACAGATTCGAATCGCGCAGCATTCCCGCCAAATTGAATTGGATGGACGAATTTCATCGCCGCGCAGGCGGTAATCTCGGCGCGTAGGAATCGATGCGAAACCCCTCGCGGGGCCTGACGCGCTCGCGTCGGGAGTCTGGCTCCCTCAGCGAATGGCGTCGTTTGAACTGTCCGCCCCGGTGCTGAAAAAGCTCTTGACCTGAATCAACTTCCAGTCAAACGAAGACCGCTGAAAACCCGAACCATCGGAGCAGGGCAGCAATCCGAATTTCCGCCGGCGCATGCCGCCCGGGCGCCTGGGCGACTCCCGTCGCCCAAAGACATGGAATCATTAGCTGAAAGTTAGCAATAGCTCAGCGGTATTCGATTGAAAGCTCGGTGCAAGCTTGGCGCCATTCATGCCGAGGTTCTGCATGACCCTGCGTGCCGCACCACGAACAGCCCCGGCATGGGTTCGCGCGTCAGGCGCTCCACCAGCGTCTCGGCCAACTGGGCATCGACCAACGTCGCGAAGCGCAGCCAGCGCCGCATCACGACCGCATCGCCCCAGGCTGTGGCCAGTGCGTCGCGCAGTTCGGCCTTCTGCGAGCCCTGGCCCAGACGCAGCGCCTGCGCCAGCAGCGAGTTGAAGAACAGGTTGAACTCGTTGCGCAGCGCGAGCGGCATCGAGTCGGCGATGCCGCGTGCGCGCTGGCCCCAGCCGGGCACGGCGAGTTGCAGCGTCAGCACGGCCTGCAGTTCCTGGATCGGGTTGACGAGGCGCATGCGGTTGGTGGGCAGCACGTGCAGCGGAATGCGCGCGGCTTCGTCGTGCGCCAGCGGCGTGGCCAGCGACTTCAGTGCGACGATGCGGCGCCAGTGGCGCAGCGGCAGGCCGTCCACCAGCGTCTCGGGCTGGTCTTCGGCGCGGGCGAGCGCGGCCTGGGCCAGTTCCCAGTCGATGTCCGCCCAGCGCTCGGCGATCGTCGGGCTCAGCAGCGCCAGGTTGCCGGCGACCCAGCCGCGGCGCATGTCCACGGGCACCACGCAGGCGTCGTCCTGCAGCGCGCGGCCGGTGATCGGGCAATGCGTGGCCACCTCCAGCGAGCGCAGTACCTGCGGCGTGATCTGGTGGTCGTCGAAGGCCGCGCCGCGTTGCCACGCCGCGAGGCGCAGCGCCAGCCAGCGCGTGACGGCCAGCGTGGCCGGGCGCGTGCGCCGCGTCATCAGGCGGCGGCCGCGTTCCCAGCCTGCGCGGATCGGGTGGCCCGGCCACAGGCAGGGCGCCGGCGGCACCAGCCCATAGCGGGCGTATTCGAAGCCGATCGCGTCGCCGGGATCGGCGTCGTTGGCGGGCGCCGTGTCACGAACCGGCGCCTTGGCGGCGATGCCGCGCGCTGCGGCGAGATCGGCGCGCTTGCCCCTGGGGGCGAAGTTGAAGGTGGCCTGGTTCATGGTGCGTCCTCGGTTCATCGGAGTGAAGCCAGTTTGCTGTTCCACAAGCTCATGCGATGAGCTACGGCAAAATAGGGACCCATGGACAGAACCGAACGTTTCTACCGGATCGAATTGCTCATCAAGCGCCAGGCCGGCGTGAGCTTCGAGCAGTTGCTCGCCGATCTCGAGGTGTCGCCCGCCACGCTCAAGCGCGACCTGCAATACCTGCGCGACCGCATGGACGCGCCGATCGTCTACGCCCGCGACGAGAACGTCTACCGCTTCGCCGACGGCGCCGCCGCGGCGGCCAACGGCGGTGCGTCGGCACGCGCTGGCGTGGGCAAGACGCACGAGCTGCCCGGCGTGTGGTTCAGCGAAAAGGAACTTCACGCGCTCTTGACGATGCACCAGCTGATCGCCGGCCTGGACGACGGCGGCGTGCTGGGCCGCCACCTGCAGCCGCTGCTGGACAAGCTGCACGGCATGCTGGGCGCCAGCGGCGCGGAGGCGCAGTCGCTGATGCGGCGCGTGCGCATCGTCAATCCGGCCAAGCGGGCCGTGGCGAGCCGCTGGTTCGAGGAGGCCGTCAGCGCCGTGCTGAGCCGGCGCCGGCTGCTGATCAGCTACTACACGCGCAGCAAGCGCAGCGAATCCGAGCGCGTGCTGTCGCCGCAGCGCCTGCTGCACTACCGCAACACCTGGTACCTGGACGCCTGGTGCCACGCGAGCGAGGGCCTGCGCCGCTTCGCGCTCGACGCCGTGCGCTCGGCCAAGGTGCTGGACGAGCCGGCACGCGAACTGCCGATGGCCACGGTGGAAGAAGCACTGGACCAGGGCTACGGCATCTTCGGCGGCGCGCGCCTGCGCTGGGCCACGCTGCACTTCAGCGCCGAGGCCGCGCAATGGGTGGCGCAGGAAGAGTGGCATCCGCAGCAGCAGTTGAAGGCCCAGGCCGACGGCTCGCTGCGCATGCGCATTCCGTATTCCGAGCACACGGAGCTGGTGATGGACGTGCTGCGCCACGGGCCCAACGTGCGCGTGATCTCGCCGCCGGAACTCATGGCGCAGGTTCGCGATCAACTGGAGCAGACGCTGCAAGGCTATGCAGACAAGGCAGGCGCGCCATGAACAAGGCCTTCACCAAGGAATCCGACAACGACGACGATGACGACGACGGCCCGTCGCTGCCCGCGCTGCCGGCCGGCGGGAAGAACTACATCACGCCGGCGGGCCACGACCGGTTGCGCGCCGAGCTGCTGCAACTGATCGACGAGGAGCGGCCCAAGATCGTCGAGATCGTGCATTGGGCGGCGTCGAACGGCGACCGCAGCGAGAACGGCGACTACATCTATGGCAAGAAGCGCCTGCGCGAGATCGATCGCCGCATCCGCTTCCTGATCAAGCGCCTCGACATCGCCGAGGTGGCCGATCCGTCGGCCCACCATGGCCGCGACCAGATCTTCTTCGGCGCGACCGTCACCTATGCGAACGACGCCGGCGAGGAGCGCACCGTCACGATCAAGGGCATCGACGAGGTGGACTCGCTACAGGGAGAAGTCAGCTGGGTCTCGCCGATCGCGCGTACGCTGCTGAAGGCGCGCGAGGGCGACACGCTGCAACTGGTGACGCCGGTGGGCGTGGAGACCATCGAGGTGATCTCGGTGAGCTACCCGGCGCCCGCCGCGTCATGAACGAACACGATCCGTTGGAAAAGCATTCGATGAAGTCGACCCCCTTGATCGCCGGCTGGCTGCTGGCCGCCTGCGCGCTGCTCGCGCCCGTCGCGCACGCGTCCCCCGCGAGCGCGCCCGCCGGCGCGAGCACGAAACCGATCCCGGTCTACGGCTACCAGGTCGTGCACGTCTACCCGCACGACATCAACGCCTTCACGGAAGGCCTGTTCTTCCTCAACGGCTACCTCTACGAAAGCACCGGCCTCGACGGCCATTCGTCGGTGCGCAAGGTCAAGCTCGAGACGGGCCAGGTGGTGCAGCGCGCCACGCTGCCGCCCGAGATGTTCGGCGAAGGCATCGCGCCGTGGAATGGCCGCCTGATCGGCCTAACCTGGAAGGCGCAGGTGGGCTACGTGCTGGATCTGGACAGCTTCGACACCAAAGGCCAGTTCGGCTACCCGGGCGAAGGCTGGGGCCTGACGCACGACGACACCGAGATGGTGATGAGCGACGGCACGTCCGACATCCGATTCCTGAATCCGCAGACGCTGATCGAGACGCACCGCATCCATGTCACGGCGCTCGGCAAGCCGGTGGACCAGCTCAACGAGCTCGAATGGGTGGAAGGCGAGATCTACGCCAACATCTGGCAGACCGACCGCATCGCCCGCATCGATCCGCACACCGGCAACGTCGTCGGCTGGATCGACTGCAAGGGGCTGCTGCCGATGAAGGACTACATCCCGCAGCACACCGACGTGCTCAACGGCATCGCCTACGACGCGGCCACGAAGCGGCTGTTCGTCACCGGCAAGTTCTGGCCCAAGCTGTTCGAGATCCGCCTGGTGAAGCCGCACTGACGTTGTAGCGCCGCGTCGGGCGATCCCCTTTGGCGGCCTCCGATCCGCCGTTCGTCGCCGGCTGCGGGCTTTCCGCCTTGCGGCCGCCGCGCCGCTGAACCACAGTCCCCCATCCCTTTTTTCCGAAAAGCCGCTCCATCGTGTCTTCGATCGCTCTCCCCGCCGGCAAACCCTTCTCGCGCGACGACACCGCGTTCTTCGGCCATCCCGCCGGCCTCGGCTGGCTCGCGTTCTGCGAGCTGTGGGAACGCTTCTCCTACTACGGCATGCAGGTACTGCTGGGGCTGTACCTCACCAAGTATCTGTTCCTGCCCGAGAACATCCACCAGGTGGTCGGGATCGACGTCGTGCGCACGGCCATCGAACACGTCACCGGGCCGCGCACGCCGCTGCAACTCGGCGCCGTGATCGCGGGCCTCTACGCCGGCCTGGTCTACCTGACGCCGCTGTTCGGCGGCCTGCTGGCCGACCGCGTGCTCGGCCGCACCAGGACGATCGTGCTCGGCGCGAGCCTGATGGCGCTGGGCCATTTCATGATGGCCTTCGAATCCAGCTTCCTGCTGGCGATCGCCTGCCTGCTGGTGGGCGTGGGCTGCTTCAAGGGCAACATCTCGGCGCAGGTCGGCGCGCTGTACGCACCCGGCGACAAGCGCAACGCCAGCGCGTTCCAGATCTTCCTGCTGTCGGTGCAGATCGCCGTGATCGCCTCGCCGCTGGTCTGCGGCACGCTGGGCGAGAAGGTGGGCTACCACTGGGGCTTCGGCGCGGCCGGCGTCGGCATGCTGATCGGCCTCGTGGTGTACCTGGCCGGCCGCGGCTGGCTGCCGCCCGAGCCGTCCCGCGACCCGTCGAAGGTCAAGGTCGAACAACCGCCGATGACGCGCGTCGAATGGAGTCGCCTGCTGTTGCTGATCGGGATGATTCCCGTGCTGATGCTGTCCATCGTCGGCAACCAGCAGTTCAACATCGGCTTCACGCTGTGGTCCGACAAGCACATGGATCTGCTGCTGTTCGGCTGGCAGGTGCCGGTCACGTGGCTGCAGGCCGTCGATGCCTTCGTCAGCACCGGCACGATGATCCTGTCACTGGCGTTCTGGCGCTGGTGGGCCAAGCGCCACACCGAGCCGGACGAACTGATGAAGATGGCTCTCGGCTCGCTGATCGCCGCGGGCGGTCCGGCGCTGATGGCGATCGCGGGCCACATCGTCGACACCACGCACGGCCGCGTCAGCGCCGTCTGGACGCTGGCCTACACGATCGTCAACGACATCGGCTTCGCCAACGTGCTGGCGGTCGGCCTGGCGCTCTATTCGCGCGTCGCGCCGCGGCAGATCGTCGGCCTGGTCATCGGCATCTACTTCCTGCACCTGTTCCTCGCCAACAGCTTCGTGGGCTGGCTGGCGGGCTTCATGGACTCGATGCCCAACCGCGATTTCTGGGCGCTGCACGCGGCGCTGGTGGTCGTGGCCGGCGTGCTGCTGCTGGTCGTGCGCGCGGTGTTCGGGCGCCTGCTGGCGCCGGTGCCCGTCGATCCGGAGACGGGGCAGGTCGCCATTCACTGAAGAGGCGTCCCGGCGGCGGCGGCCCGGTCAGTGGCCTGGCTTGTCGCCCTTGCCACCGCCCAGCAGCCCCTTCAGCACGCTGCCGACGCCTTCGACGACACCCTTCACGCTGACCCCCACCGCCTCGCCGAGGCCCGCCGCGATGCGCACGGACAGGTTCTCGTCGAGCGAGAACTTCGGGTCGTCGGTGCGGCCGTCCAGCGTGAACTTCAGCGCGATGCGGCCATCGCGGGCCAGCGCCGCCAGCACGGCGCGGCGCTCGACGCCGGCGAACGTGCCGCCTTCGCTGTCGCCGAACTCGAGGCCGGTGATCGTTAGCCGGCCCGGCGCGTGCACCTGGCGATCCGTGACGGCGGCGTCCAGCGCGAGGTCGAGGCGGCCGTGGCGCACCGGGCGCTCGCCGAAGCGCAGCAGGTAAGGCTGCAACGCGATCATGTCGACGCCGACGAGCCGCACACCCAGGTTCGCGTCGTGCGCGGCCGGCGTGAGGCGGCCCTTCAACGAGACCCTGCCGTCGCGCTCGACGCCCTTGAGCGTGCCTTGCAGGTCGATCGTGATCGGCTGCTCGAGCCTGGGCAGCGCCAGGTTGCCCACCGTGCCGTGGACCTGCTCGAAGCGCAG
>FTIF01004633.1_pt3 | contig 12614 bp, 15 predicted proteins | sample 1658001 | NCBI WGS metagenome assembly FTIF01 (sample SAMEA3914789, study PRJEB12502) | metagenome | biome: forest; material: soil | place: Canada | collected 2011-07-03 | depth 0.3 m | reverse complement strand
CCAGACGCTGGCACAAGAGAGGCCCCATGCTCATGGACCTGAGCCGGCGGCCCGAGGTGCGCGAAATGATGGGCTTGCTCGGCTACTCCATGGACTCCGACACATGGTTGTGAATGCAAGGCTTCTGCTGCCCTACCTGATGGGCCAGCGCCGCGATGGCCTGCGCCGCGTGCTCGACATCGACCTCCATCCTTGGGAGGTACTGGGGCTCGACCTGCCGCATGAAGCGCGGATCGACGACTCCATTGCGAAGCTACGTAGTCTGGGCAGCCTCTACGCCTTGCTGGCTGCGCGCGTCGCAACACTGGCCAGCAGCGGCTGCAGACCGGTCAGCCTCGCCGGCGACTGCGTCTCCAGCCTGGGCATGCTGGGCGGGCTGCAACAAGCCGGCCAGCCGCCCGATCGCGTGCTCTGGCTCGACGCCCATGGCGACTTCCACACGTGGTCCACCACCCAGACCCAGTACATCGGGGGCATGCCCCTGGCCATGTTCGTCGGCCGGGTCGACCACGGGCTCGATCCACGCAGCCAGGCGGCGTTCGCTTGCCTGTCCACCATCGGCGTGCAGCCCTACCCGCAGCGGCAAATCGTCCTCGCCGATGCGCGCGACCTCGACCCGGGCGAAAGCGAAGCCCTGCTGAGCTCCCGGATCCTGCGCTGCCCGCTTGGCGAAGTGCTGGGGCATCTGCGGCCGCAGGAACGCATCTATCTGCACTGGGACACCGACGTCATCGACGACCCGGCTCGCATGCCCGCGCTCAAATACCATGTCCAGCGCGGCCCCAGCGCCGCGGACATGGCGGCATTTTTCCAGGCCCTGCGCTCTTACAACGTCGTCGCCGTGTCCGTCTCCGCCTGGCACGCGGAACAGGACGGCGACAACCAGACTGCCCGGGCCTGCCTGGAGATTCTGAACACCCTGCTTGACGCCTGACGCCGCGCCGCGAGCCACTTGCCGAGGCTGCCGGCGGCGATCCTTCGTGCCTGCGCTGTCGTCTGCTGCAACTGATCGAGTCGGGTTCAGGCGCTACGTCTTGTTTCTCTCCAACAGGCGCCGGACCAACGGGACAATTTCGCGGAATGCATTCTCTTTCTGGATGACTGCAAACACGCCCAACGCACGTGCTCTTTCGCGTAGATCATCGGTGATCAGCCCCGTACTGATCGCGATGGGCAAGTCAGGATTCAATGCGGCGGCCTCGCCGGCCACATCAAGTCCTGAACGACCGGGCATGTTGTAGTCGGTGATGAAGACATCTACTCCCGCGGTCGCGTCCTTGATGAATGCCAACGCTGCGGAGGATTCAAGGAAGCCGCTGCAACGATATCCGGCTCTCTCGAGGATTCGAACCATGACCAGCATGACTGTCGCGTCATCGTCGAGATAGACAACATGTTCGCCGTGTGCCCCTGCCAGCGCTGCCCGCTCGAGAACTGCCGGCAAGGCCTGGGGCTCGGAAGTCGCTGGCAGGTGGACGTGGAAGGTGCTGCCCCCGCCAAGCAGGGTGTCCACGGTGATGCTGCCGTGGTGAGCCGCGACGATCCCGTGAACCACGGACAATCCCAGACCCGTTCCCTGGCCGGTTGCCTTGGTTGTGAAGAACGGCTCGAAAACTCTTTCGAGCGTCCGGACGTCCATCCCGGAGCCAGTGTCCCTCACCCAGAGATGCGCGTAGGCGCCCGCATCCAGGCCGCGCGTCCGCGCGTCCGCGGCATCGATATCGGCGGCTTCGAGGCCGATGACGATCAGGCCGGCTTTGTCATGCAGCGCATGCCAGGCGTTCGTGCACAGGTTCATCAACACCTGCTGGAGTTGAGTCGCGTCGGCGTGGACGTACAAGGGCGCTTCGGCAAGGTCTTGCCGAAGCTCGACACCTGCGGGCAGCGTCGCGCGAAGGAGGCGGAAGGACTCCTCCACGATGGGCTTCAGGGCCATGTTTTCCAACTGCTGCGGTCGACGACGACTGAAGGTCAGTATTTGTCGCACCAGGTCGCGCGCACGCAGACTTGCCAGTTGAATCTCTCCGAGAGCGGCTTGCACCGGATGGTGGGGTTCGAGATCGAGCATGGCGAGTTCGATATTGCCCAGGATCGCGCCGAGAATGTTGTTGAAGTCGTGCGCGATTCCGCCGGCCAACGTGCCGAGCGATTCCATCTTCTGGGCCTGATGGAGCTGCGCCTCGAAGCGGCTGAGTTCAGCCTCCGCCTGGCGGTGCGCCGCTCGCCGCGCGGCCTGTGCCAACTCGCGTTCGAGTGCCGGGCCGAGGCGTCGCAAGTTCTCCTTCATCACATAGTCATTGGCGCCGGCCTGCATCGCGGCAACCGCCGTCTCTTCGCCGATCGTCCCCGAGACGAAGATGAATGGAATGTCCATGCCGGCACTGCGGAACTCGGCCAGCGCTTGCAGGCCGCTGAAACCCGGCATGCTGAAGTCGGAAATCAGGGCGTCCCAAGGGCCTTCAAGCAGCGCTTGCCGCAGCGACGGCAGATCCTGCACGCGCTGTGCTTCCGGTGCGAAGCCTGCCTTGCGGAGCACCCGCATGGCAAGGCGGAAGTCGTTCTCGGAGTCTTCGACCGCGAGAATCTTGATCGGGCGCCCGTTCACGATGGTCATTGCGGAGGCGGAACCTGATTGAGCGCCAGCCAGTAGATGCCGAGGATCTTGACAGCCTCAAGGAACTCGGCGAAGTCGACCGGCTTGCGAACGTAGCTGTTGGCGCCGAGTGAATACCCGGCGATGACATCTTGCTCCTCCTTGGACGATGTCAATATGACCGTGGGCAGGAGTGCCGTTCTCGGATCGGCGCGCATGGCCTTGAGCACCCCCAATCCGTCCAGCTTGGGCAGCTTCAGGTCGAGAATGACAAGCGTCGGCGGCGCCGTGCCCCTGTCCTCATAGGCGCCGCGCGCGAAGAGAAAATCGAGTGCCTCGACGCCGTCGCGGACCACGACGACCGGGTTCATCAGATGGCTGCGTTTGAAGGCGCGCAGCGTCAACGTGACGTCGTCGTCGTTGTCCTCAACCAGCAGGATGGTCTTGTTCTCTTCGTTCATCGTCTTGCTCCCTAGTACTGAAATAGAAAGTCGCCCCGAGGCCAGGGGATGCTTGAGCTCCCAGCGACCAGCCGTGGCGATGCATCACGCGCTGTACGGTGGCCAAACCGACCCCGGTGCCAGGGAAATCGCTCTCGTGATGAAGGCGCTGGAACGCACCGAAGAGGCGGGAGGCATAGGCCATGTCGAATCCGGCGCCGTTGTCGGAGACAAAATAGACTTGCTCGCCGCCCTCTTGCCGCGTACCGACGCGGATGACAGCCTCTTCGACCTTGCCGGTGAACTTCCACGCGTTGGCGAGCAAGTTCTGGAGGGCGATCGCGATCAACTCGCGGTCGCCTCGAACGAGGATGCTTTTCTCGATTTCCCATCTGACCTGACGCTCGGGCTCGGCTCTGACCAATGTCGAGGCGATCTCTTCGGCCATTGCGCTGAGGTCGATGTCCTGGATGCGCAGTTCGGCCCTCGTGACCCGCGCCAAGCCGAGCAACTCGTCGATCAGGCGGCCCATCCTCTGGCTTGCCGCGCGAATGCGTTGAAGGCTGTCGCGGGCCTCGTCGTCAAGCCGGTCCCCATAGTCCTCCAGGAGGGCGAGGGAGAAGCCATCCATGCTTCTCAACGGGCTGCGCAGGTCGTGGGAAACCGAATAACTGAATGACTCGAGTTCCTTGTTCAGCACGACGAGGTCTCGATTGCTGACTTGCAGTCTGCTGAAGGAATCTCGCAGGGCGCGAGTCATCGCATCGAAGTGGCGGGCCATGTCCCCCAGTTCGTCGGAACGCCCCGCATCGAGTTCGAACAACCAGTTGCCGGCGGCGACCTCGCGAGTCGCCAGCTCCAGACGCGCAATCGGACCCAGCACGTCGCGCCGGAACAACCAGGCAGTCGCGACGGTCAATACCGCCATCACCAAGAGCCCCAGCCCCGTAATCAGGACGACGCGATGTTGCGTCTCGTCTATCCGTGCCCCCGCATCATGGATGAGTTGCTCGGCCTCCACGAGGCTGTTCTGCTGCAGGATGAGTATCCGGCTCGACAATTGCGCTTCGAATCGGCGCTGCACGTCGTCGACGGTGCCCGTCCCGGTTGCCGCTTCGACTTCGCTGAACAGGCGGTGGCTGACTTCTCCCTGGCTCCGGAGGCTCGCCAATATGTCAGCGGCTGCACCGTCGAGTGGAACAGGGTTTGCGAACAGGCTCTCAAGCCTTCTCCACACGATCTGCTCTTGCAATCGTGCACGATCGCGTCGATTGAGCAGGTACTCGAAGCTCACCATGCGCATGTTGTTGAGCGCATCAACGATCTCGACGCTCTGACGCCGTTGGGCGACTGCTGCGTTAACCTGGGTGTTGGCCCAGGCTATGCTGACGGCAATCAGCATCATCGTGCTGAGCATCAGGGTGGCTGCAAACGTGGCTTTGGTGCTGATCTTCATCGGACCACCGTCACGCGCTCCGGACTCACCGCGAGCAACGTGTCCAGCGCGAGATGGGAAACGAAATTGGGCATGGGCTGACTGGGGGCGTAGTTTCGCGCCATCGCCCAAGTCGCTACATCCTCAAGCGTGACCAGTTGGGCCTGTTGCTGTTCGACCTTGAGGGTCACGTCCTGCCAGGACGGATCGAAGGTTCCGGGACTCAGCTTCAACAATCCGGCAAGCGTCTCCTTGGCCAATTCCGAATTGGCATTGACGAAGGCTTCGGCGTCCAGCAGCGCTCGCACCACGTGACGCAACTCCCGCTGGTGGGCCAGCACATAGTCTCGCTGGCCGACGAGCACGTAGTTCTGCGCATAGGCGTCGGGGGCATGGAGCGAGACGACGAGGTCGCCAAAGGCAAGCTCGGCCTCATGCCGAACAGGCTGCCAGGCGGCGATGCCGTCCACGAGGCCATTGCGCAATGATTCGATGAGCCGTGAAGGCGGCAGGTCGATCAGCTGGATCGATTGCGGCGCTATGCGATTGCGCACCAGAAAGGCCCAGAGAAAATACTCGCCGCTCGTCCCCAGCGTGACGCCTACTCTGCGCCCGCGCAGATCGCCGGGCGTGCGTATACCGCGATCGATACGCCCCAAGACGGCAAGCTCGTTCGAAGCGTTGGCCACTGATGCAACGATGCTCAGTGGTGCGCCCTTGAGTACCTCGACGACGACCGGTACGTCGGCGGCGACAGCCAAGTCGGCTTGCCCCCGCAGAAGCTCGGCCAACGCGGCTTTGCCATAGGTCTGCGGGAGCAAGGTCACTCCCAGCCCTCGATCGCGGAAGAATCCGCGCGCCGAGGCGATATGGATCAGGCCGGCATGCGGTACGAGGGGAACGGCGATGCGGACGTTCGATTTCGATGCTTCGGGAGCGACGCTGCGACGATTCAATGCGTACAGGGACCCCAGCAGCGCGGCCGCGCCCCCGACAACCAGGGCGCGGCGACGCATCAAAACAGACAGGATCCGAGCGTGCACCTGCATCTCCCTTACCAACTCGCCTCAGCGCAGTGCGTCCGGGAAATGAGTTGGCGTTGTCGGCCACACCCGAGCAGACCAAGCGTACGCGACCGCACCTTCGTCGACCAGCCTTGTCGATGAACCGTGGGCGTGCGCCGCCTTGAGACCCGTCTGGGACATGGCGGCTGACTTTGCGCGATTCCGGCACAGGGCGCCGTGGGGACCGCAAGACAATTGAACGAGAGGCCGCGCAAGACGACTGGCTTCCACAAGCCCCCTGAGAGCTTCAGCAGAGCTGTTGCGTTGCGCATTGAACCCGAAGCGCTGTTGCTGGCTGCAGAGGGCCGCGAACATCAGGCAGCCCTCTCGGCCCGCATGGCCGTTCTGCGCGCCAAGGGCAGCGCCGACGTAGTGGCTCGCGCTTGTTGCCGCCGCCGGCGTCGAAACCAGCGGCGAGCGCGCTGTCGGAGCCGCTCGTCTCGATCTCGGCGCTCAAACGATGGATCGACGCAAGGACGGCCACGCACGCCGCGAGGCCGGCGTCATCGACGTGGAACGCAGTGACTTGACCGAAGACGGTGCGGGCCACCAGTCCGCGCTGCGCGCCGCGAAGGGGCGCGGTGATGGGGTCGAAAGCTTCGTTGGCATGCATGCGGGGCCTCCCTGCACCTATGGGGCGAGCACGGACGGCGCGGCTTGCCCTATCCGAGCGCGCTACACCGTTGCAGAACCGTTGACGGTTTGCAGACCCTCACAACTGCATGCATCGACGGCCCGGTGGAACCAGACGTCGTTGTTTTTGACGAACAATTCATTGCCTGAAACTCGTTGCCCAGTCGGACCCCAAGTCGTGACTGGATAGTAGACGATTTTGTTCGATGCGTCGTCGCTCCAACGTGTCGGAAGGCGCCGCAGTCTGGCAATTCGTTGACGCTCTGACGCCCAATATTCGATGGCCCCTGGACATCCCGGATAGTGAGAACCTCGCGCGCCAGAACGGAATAAATGGCTGGCTTCCGACATTGAGACGTAGGAATGGCAATGACGAGCATCAAAATCAGGGTCAACGGCAGTTGGGTGACCGAACATGGCCAACTGCAGGTACTCATCGGTTGCCTTCGTCATCAGAAGTTTGATGATTGGCAGACCGCCGCCTGAGCGGTGGACGACCCTATAGCCGACGCTCACGAACTTCCGCCTCTGGCCGGCTACGGAAGTTGCAGCGCCACATCCTCCGCAGGGTGAGCAGGGATCTAGACACCGCCCGACCAGAACACAAACACAAAAAGCAGCAGCAGTGTTTCCGCGAATAGGCCCAACTTCCTGAGCCACCCGGGCATTTTCTTCGCGTAGGCCAACGAGGCCAAACTGGCGAGTAAACCCACTGTTGGCAGAACTCCGTACAAAACCAGGTGCGGGCGCAATGGTAGGCCGGGTTCTCGGTCATGAAACGCGATCAGCCCGTCGATTCCGGATAAAACAAAGCAGGCCCAAAGGAGCGTCAATACCGCTGCGAATGGCCGGCCCGCAGACCAGAAGCCCTTATCGCTCTGTTCGATCGATTCATGACTTCCCACGCAGTTGTGTCCTTGGATTTAGGCTGCGTCAATGACGACCAGCCTACCCTAAAGCTGCCCGTCGCGAGTGACCGGAAATGGCCGGACAGCGCTTTTCGATCAACGCGTTCTGAACCATAAAGCGGTCCTTCCGACGATCGGCATATTTCTCAGGGCAACGTACAGCCATGGAACAACGGGCGTCCCCATCCCCCATCGTGGTCCGGACAAACCCGCAAGGCATGGCAAACTGGCGCCGAGCCTTGGCGGCCATGTGCATCGATGCGCCGCCGAGGAGCATCGCCATCCGAAGGGCAAGGGGCCGCCACAGGCCTCGCCCCTCGAGGCCCGAGGGCACCGCCGGGGGACGGCGGGCGCGGGCCGGTGGCTCCAAAGGGAGCAGGACTTGTCAGCAGCAAAACAGCCGCGGCCCCGCGGCATCTTCGAGGCGCCGTCGACGTCGGCGCAGGACTTGGCCATTGGCGCCAACCAAATCGCGGCGAACCATCCTGGCCTGAACCCCTACGAGCTCAGAAACGACCTCCTGGTCGAGCAGGAGAAGGAGCGGATCTGCGCCGAGAACGGGCAGCCAGCCCCGGCCCGCCGGCCCCAGCGGTTTTTCGCGCGCTACGACGCCAGAGGCAAGACGCGCGAGACGCCCACCACCTACACCCCTGTCCAGCTCGAAACCGACGCCGACCGCGAGGGGGCGAACCATCGCCGCACCCTCGACCGCAATTTGAAGAAGGACGGGCAGGCGCGCGTGGCCAACGTCTGCGCCCACCACATCGTGGCCTCGGGCCACCCCGACGCCTACCGATCGCGCAGGATGCTCTTCGGCTGGGGCATCGGCATCAACGACGCCGACAACGGCGTGTTCCTTCCGGCCTACCTGTCGTCGAATGTGCCCACGCTCCCCAACGCCGTGGCGCACGATCGGCTGCACGCGAGCGCGCGATACTACCTGCGGGTCGAGGCGCGCCTCCGCGTCGTCGACAAGACGTCGCAGCCCGCCGGGCGCGGGGCGCTCCGAAAAATGCGCGGCGAAATGGTCGCTGGCTCCTTCCCGCTGGCTTGAACGGCAACCGCCCGCGATCCGCGGCTACGTGAGGACGACGATGGCAGTGTGGGAAATCCGCCCCGGCGACATGGACAACCGCCCCGTGCTCGTCGCCGGCGACAAGAGCGACGTCGCCAAGGGAGTCTTCGACTTCGAGGGCCGGCCCAAGGACTGGATGCACCGCCCGCCGGTGGAGCTGTTCTCGCGCGTCAAGGCCAAGTCCAAACTGCGTGAGCCAGCCAACGTCATGGCCTTCATGGCCGGGACCTTCGTCCTCGACGTCAAGGCCCGGGCCGCCATCGGCGGCTTCCTCTCGCGCTTCGGCCAGCTCCTCGAGCTGCACCGCGGCGGCGAGACGCTCTACGCCTTCAACTGCACCAACGTCGTCGAGTGCGTTGACCAAGAGAAGACGCGCCGCGACGAGTTCGGCACCGTGATCCTCGAGGCGTTCGACGAGGCCAAGGTTCCCAAGGCGGCCTCCGTCTTCAAGGATCCGTCGACGGCTGCGATCCGCGTCTATGCCAACGACGCGGCCAAGGAGGCGATCGAGCGGTGGTCGTCCGATGCGGGCGTCTCCGGCATCGAGGTCGTACCCGTCGAGCCGCTTTGAAGGGAGGCCCGGATCTGGCTGGCCGTGGGGCAGGTGGCCGCGCGACGAAGAGTGGGACGTTCGCGGCGCTCGAAGGCCGCGCGCTGCAGGTTCATAGTGAGAGGGTAGCCTCCTGGCGCCCAAGCAGCCTCCCCGATACCGGACATCGCCGAACGCCCGCAAATGGCCGAACAGCGACGTCAGGTGACGTCGCTACCAGAGAATCAGTCCGACTGGCAGCCTTGAAGGAACGCATCTGCCTGCGGGGACTGTGTGGCCATGGCCTGGATCTTGTCCACACATCCAGGCGGGAACGACCTCTGTATCAGGAACGCAGCCGCGGGACACTGCGTCGCATCGCCTTCGACAAGCTGTCCCGCTGAGTAGTGACAAACGAGCGGCGGAGCGCCCGGATCAGAAACCATCCGAATACCGACCGGCACGCCCTTTTCGACCATCACCTGAGATACCAACCGCCAGCCGCTGCCTTTGGGAAGCCACATGGTCTGGCAGCCCGAATACGTGGAGTCGATCTCCGCGGCGCGCGGATAGATTCGTAAGGTGACCCCATGGTCGAACTCCTCACCAGCCGAAGCTGGCGGCTGACTGAGCTTGCAGTTCAATGCGGGTAGTGAGTCCGCAGCCGCGCACGGAACCGCTAGAGCAAGCAGCAACAGCGAGAACAGCAGTCTTCCTTGATGCATTTCCGTTCCCCTCGTTACCTGAAAGCGGCCCTTCGCGAACGGCAGCAACTGGCCGGTCAGCGACCTTCGGCGCCGTGCTTGGACGCGATGAGCTCCTCGATAGCTCCCGGCGTGCGAGGACCGTCGAGGAGCCACTCCACCTGCCATTCTGTGATGCGCTCACCGCGCTCGTGTATGTAAACGCCCGGTGTCGGCTCGTTGACCCACTCGAATTGCCGGATCAACACGAGCGGAACTTCGACGCCATCGGTCGCATCGGAGAACGCCACCGCTTCGTCGCGAGTTTCAAACGCGTAATAGTAGTCATCGCCATCGGCCTCGTCTGGCGCACCCCGTTCAGGATGGCACCAAACGCGGTACTCCAAGACCTGGTCGAAGAAATACCCGCCTCCGGACTTTGTCATGGCTGGGTAGTCGCCGACCTTCAAGCGGTCAATCGCGTCGGGGTACTGCAAATCGATACCTAAAGAATGAGATAGCGGAAGGCGTGTCGCGAGCATGCCGCGATGCTGGCCGTAGACATCGAGACAACGGGCAATATCCTAGCCGAAGCAGCACACCCGTGAGCCGCCGGTCACGAACGACGGCTGTTGGCCGATCTGCGTCCTCGATGCGCGCGATCAGTGCGCGGAGAAACCATCGACCGGCGTGCGGCGGCTATCTTACAACTGCCTCTCGCCGCCGGCACCTCGTGGTGCCGACTTCATCGCGCGCAATGTAAGGCCAGCCCACCTTTGACGAGTACGGGCGCCACGTCGACGAACCCCGCCCGCACCAGCGCCTCGCGCTGGTCACCAACTGTCATATAGAGCTGGTCGTTCGACAGTCCGTCTCCGCCTAGATAGTGGTCGCAGACGAGGTACTTACCGCCCGGCGTCAGCAGTTTCCTGACCTGCGCGTGGAGCGCCGTCGCGTACTCGTTGTGACGCAGCTCGTGCACGGCTTGATGCGTAACAACCACGTCGAAAGCCGCGAGTCCAGTCATCCAGTCCGGGTCACGGAAGCTCCGCTCGAGAAATTGGACGTGTGCCGCGCGGCTGCCCAGCCGTTCGGCTGCAAGCTCGTGCATCGCCGGCGAGAAGTCGAGCGCAACGTAGTGCAGCTTCGGCCAGGTCCCCAACAGATGCTCAGCGAGAAAGCCAGGGCCTGAACCTAGTTCGAGCACTCGCAATCCATCGCGACCGATTTCGCGCGAGAACGCGTCGAAGAACTCTGGGCGTACGGGGCGTTTGGCGAGAGCCGTCTCGGCCCAGGGTCGAGCGTCCGACATCACGCGCAGGTCGATAGGACTCGGAACGTCAAGCGTCATGGGTTCTCCATGGAATCAAGGAAGGCAGACTACCCCATAGCGGTCACACGCGAGTGGCTGCACTTGGCCGGCAGTTGCCTACGCCACCACCCTCGTACGCATGGTATTGAAGTCCTCAAGGATCAGGAACCCCGGAACCTCTCCGACGACTGAGCCGCCAGCTATGGCCACGTCCGATTCGAACTTGATCGGAAACACATGAGCCGGGGATGACTTTCTTAGCAGCGCATAACTGTTGGAAAGGTCCTCGGGTCGAAGGGCGAGCATCCCGCGCCAGAACGATACTTGGCCGTCCGGGACCACAACCGCCGGTTGACAACTACTCAGGTCAGCCCCTCCTTGGGTCGACGGCGTGACGTAGCCCATGAGCCTCGTGCCGTCGGCAAGCGTCATCGAGGCCCGAACGATGAACATTCCCTTTGCGGGGTCAATCGGGCCACTTGCCTCGTATGGTCGGACCGTTGCTTCGTCCTGGCCCTCGCTGTCCTCTTCATCGAGCGCGTATTCCCAGACAGCGTATCGCTTCAGGTCTGCGGGGGTGAGGTCGTACACCTGTCGCCGAATGTGCATGGTTGTCATGCTTGAAGCCTACCCGAAAGCCGCCCTTCGCGACCGGCAGGTACTGGCCGACATGAGACGGCCGTTCGCCCGCTTCATTTGGATGGTTGGGCTGCCATGAAATAACCAGGACGAGCCACGCCAATCGCTTCGAAGTGGCGTCCATCGGGGTCATCAGCTGACTGGTCTAGATCTGGCACAGTACCCCGCCATAGACTGAGCTGCAGTCGCAAAAATGTGTACGAATATCCAGGCTCGGGGTCATTCGGATCGTAAGAGTCAAGGCTCGAAACGAGGGCTATCGCACGCTCTGCCGGAACCTCGTGAAGAGCGATGCCAAGAAACGTCGCACGGTAAACGTCGCTGCGCGCCAACTCAATGAACTGGACATCGCCCGCTTCGTCGTAGTCGACGAAGAATCCATCAAAGTACATCTCTCGCTTGTCGCGTGGAGGTTTGACCGGCGCGCCGAGTATCGCGTGCACCTGAGCGCGACTCGATCCGAGTCGGATGGGGCCGACACCTACAAGCGGTTCGATGGCGAATTCGATCATGCTGGGAAATGCATCCTGTCGGCCACAGCGGCACGCTGTTGAGGGGAGTCTATCGCTCCCGAGACCGGACGCTCGCGACAGACAGCTTGTGGCCGAGTCTTGCCTGCGACGGACGTTGGGCCTGTCATGTCAATCCCGGTGTCCAGCCGGAGCTCCGCTGCCCTCCGGAGCCCTCCCTATCAAGGCTGAACCCAGAGCTGGTCGGTGATGTCGCCCATGCCGGGCGAGAGCCCGCGCTCGATGAGCACGCAGGCCGTCGCGTCACGGAGGGCATCGTGAGGAATCTCCCCGAGCTTCCCCAGTGCTGCTTCCCGAGTCTTCGCGTCGAGCAAATTCTTCTCCGTCAACGGCTTCAGCGCGTCTCGCACCTGGACGAGCTGATCGTCGGAGTAGTAGCGTGGGATGTTCTGTAGTGCGGTTTGCTTCGTGAACGTGAAGACGTGATCCGGGGTCGTCAACGCGATGTGAAGCGCAGTCATCTGGTCCTTCGCGTCATATCCGAGCTCGTTCTCGCGATGAATCGCCCCCATGAACAAGTTGGCTGTCACGCAGGTCTGCTGCGACTTCCCCGTGTTGCCGTCCACCTCGGTGATTAGCACGTACGAAGGCGCTGTCGACTGGTTCCTGATCGCCGCGGCAAAGCTGGCGTCGGATTGGCGTGCCGCGTGCGTTGCGGCACCGGCAGCACCGACCGCGCAGGCGAAGAGGATGAAGAACGGGCGAAGCAGGTTCATGCTGCGCAGGATAGCCTACCGCAAAGCGGCCGTCCGCGACCGTCGCCTATTGGCCGA
>FTIF01000319.1_pt6 | contig 12642 bp, 15 predicted proteins | sample 1658001 | NCBI WGS metagenome assembly FTIF01 (sample SAMEA3914789, study PRJEB12502) | metagenome | biome: forest; material: soil | place: Canada | collected 2011-07-03 | depth 0.3 m | reverse complement strand
GGTCATGATGACCTCGAGCGCCGATTTGCCGGGATATTTCGGATGCTGGTCCACCGGCATGCCGCGGCCGTCGTCCCTGACGGTGAGGGCGCCCTCGGCGTCGAGCGTGACCTCGATCAGCTTGGCGTGGCCGGCGACGGCCTCGTCCATGGCGTTGTCCAGCACCTCGGCGAAAAGATGGTGCAGCGCGCGCTCGTCGGTGCCGCCGATATACATGCCGGGCCGCATGCGCACCGGCTCCAGCCCCTCCAGCACCTCGATGTCCTTGGCCGAATAGCCTGAGGAGGCCGCCAGGGTCGAGGATGGCGTGGGCCGCGGCTCGTGTGGCGGCGAGGCGAGGGGGGATGCGGGCGCGGGGTTGAGCGCGTCGTCGAACAGGGAGGCTTGGGGAGTGGCCTTGGACATACTGCTAGGATCGTTTGATTCTCGACCGCCGGGTATGCGGCGGACAGCCGACTTAGCGCTTCGGCCTAGGTCAAAGCCAGGGCCTAGGCGGCAAACGCGACGATAGGGCCGATTTTAGCGGCGAGGCCGCCCATGGAGACGCTCGGGACGGCTGGTTTTCGGCGAGGCGAACTCGCCGCAATTCGGATCGCGCTCTAAAAGCGCCTCGAAATCAGCCAGAAAACCGCGAACACCACCGCCGCCGGCGCGGCATAGGACAGCATGAACAGCCAGGGCGAATGGTCGGGAATCCGGTCGGCGATCAGCGAGCCGGTTCCCACGGCGATCAGAACGCCGAAGGCGGTTCCGACCATGGCGATGACTTCGCGCGGAATGCTGCGGTGGGCGGCGGGCGACGAATTGCCGGAAGCGCCCTGATAGGCGGGGGGAGTGCGATTTGAACCTAGGCCAGCCACGTCAGAGTCCTCCTAAAGCGACCCGCCGGCCTGCGCCGACCGCGCCTCGATATTTCGAGTGCGCAATGATCCCCAACAGGGAAGACGCCGAAAACCGATTTGGCAAGGGGCAAGCGACGTTTTTCCGCCGCAATTGCAAAAGGCCGCGGATTTCTCCGCGGCCTTCGCCGAAACCAGCTCTAAGCTGCTCGGATTAGCACTTGTAGTACATGTCGAACTCGACCGGGTGCGGGTGCAGTTGCAGCCGGTGCACTTCTTCCATCTTCAGCTCGATATAGGCGTCGATGAATTCGTCGTCGAACACGCCGCCGGCCTTGAGGAAACCGCGGTCCTTGTCGAGGTTTTCCAGGGCTTCGCGCAGCGAGCCGCACACTTCCGGGATCTTCTTCATTTCGCGCGGGGGCAGATCGTACAGGTTCTTGTCGGCGGGGCCGCCCGGATCGATCTTGTTGGCGATCCCGTCCAGACCGGCCATCAGCAGGGCGGTGAAGGTCAGGTAGGGGTTGCCCATGGGATCGGGGAAGCGGCATTCGATCCGCTTGCCCTTGGGGCTGTCGGTGTGCGGGATGCGGATCGAGGCCGAACGGTTGCGGGCCGAATAGGCCAGCTTCACCGGGGCTTCGTAGCCGGGCACCAGGCGCTTGTAGCTGTTGGTGGTCGAGTTGGCGAAGGCGTTGATGGCCTTGGCGTGCTTGATGATGCCGCCGATGTACCACAGGCACTGTTGTGACAGGCCGGCATATTTGTCGCCGGCGAACAGGGGCTTGCCCTCGTTCCAGATCGACTGGTGCACGTGCATGCCCGAGCCGTTGTCGGCGAACATCGGCTTGGCCATGAAGGTCGCGGTCTTGCCATAGGCGGCGGCGACGTTGTGGACCACGTACTTATAGAGCTGCAGGCGATCGGCCATGGTGATCAGGTCGGAGAACTTCAGGCCCAGCTCATGCTGCGCGGGCGCCACCTCGTGGTGGTGCTTTTCCGGCTCCATGCCCAGCTCGCCCATCACCGACAGCATTTCGCCGCGCAGGTCTTGGGCGGAGTCGACGGGATTGACCGGGAAATAGCCGCCCTTGGGACCTGGGCGGTGGCCCATATTGCCCTCGGGATAGGCCTTGTTGGTGTTTACCGGCAGTTCGGTCGAGTCATAGGAATAGCTGGTGTCGTGCGGCGCGGTGGACCACTTGACGTCGTCGAAGATGAAGAACTCGGCTTCGGGGCCGAAGAACACCGTGTCGCCCACGCCGGCGGACTTGGTGTAGGCCAGGGCCGCCTTGGCGATCGAACGCGGATCGCGGCTGTAGGGGGTGTTGGTGTCCGGGTTCAGCACGTCGCAGAACAGGAACATCGTCTTCTGCTGATAGAAGGGGTCGATATTGGCGGTCGACAGGTCCGGACGCAGCTTCATGTCCGACTCATTGATGGCCTTCCAGCCGGCGATCGATGAGCCGTCGAACATTGTGCCGTCGTTCAGGAAGTCTTCGTCGACCAAGGCGATGTCGAAGGTGACGTGCTGCATCTTCCCGCGGATGTCGGTGAAGCGCACATCGACGTATTCGATCTCCTCGTCTTTGATCTGGGCCAGGATTTCTTTTGCAGTCGCCATGTCTTGTTCCCCTAGTGGATCGATTAGTGTGGTGTCAGATCGCGGCTGCGCCGCTTTCGCCGGTGCGGATACGCACGACATCGGTGATTTCAGAGACGAAGATCTTCCCGTCGCCGATACGGCCCGTGCGGGCGGCCGATTGGATGGCTTCGATGGCGGCGGCCAACTGGCCGTCGGCGATCACCACCTCGATCTTGATCTTGGGCAGGAAGTCCACGACGTACTCCGCGCCTCGGTACAACTCCGTGTGGCCCTTCTGCCGCCCATAGCCCTTGGCTTCCAGCACGGTCATGCCTTGGACGCCGAGGTCTTGCAGTGCTTCCTTCACTTCGTCCAACTTGAACGGTTTGATGATCGCTTCGATCTTCTTCATTGGGGCGATGGGGCCACTTGTTCAAAGCGCGAACGGGCGCGCCGGGTTAGGTGTCGGCAAGCAGCACGGGCGGCCCATCGGTCACAAGAGGCCAGTGCGGCCGGCTCGCCCACAGAAGCCCCGGTCTTGCCGCGCGCACATATTTTAGTCAATCGCCGCTCAAATTATCACCGCTTCGGGATTGGGGGCCTGGGAGCGACGGTTTCGCCCCGGGATCGAGGTAAGGGGATCTTTTGCGGGCGATGGCGAACCTTCGTCCGTCTTGGCCCTCGCCAAGCCGGCGAAAATTCGGCATGGCTCAGGCGATCGAGGATCGCGCCCGATCGCATGATCTGATCAAGATTGCGGCGGAACGCGCTGAATTCGTGCAGGCTCGGAACCTAATCATGACTCGTATCTATATGATCCGCCACGGCAGGCCGTCGTCCACCTGGGGCGAGGACGCCGATCCAGACCCTGGGCTCGATTCTCAGGGCCGGGCCCAGGCCGAGGCGGCGGCCGACGCCTTGATGGCGCTGGCGCCTGGGGACAGGCCGGCGCGCGTGTTTTCCTCGCCCCTGCGGCGCTGCCGCGAGACCGCCCAGCCCTTCGCCGACCGGCTCGGTGTCGAGGTCGAGATCGAGTCCCGTTTTGGTGAAATCCCCACCCCCAAGGCGCTTTCCGAGGCCGAACGCGGCCCTTGGCTGCGGGCCGTGTTCACCGGCCTTTGGCGCGAAGTGCAGGGCGATCTCGACTATGACGCCTGGCGGCGCTCGGTCGCCGACGCCGTGGCCGCCCAGCCGGGCGCCGCGGTGTTCAGCCATTTCGTCGCCATCAATGCGGTGGTCACCACGGTCACCCAGGACGAACGCGTGCTGGCCTTCCGCCCGGACCACGCCTCGATCTCGGTGTTCGAGGTCGGGCCCGAGGGGCTCACCTTGGTCGAACGAGGGCCGGAAGCCCAGACCCAGGTGCTGTAGGGCTCAGGCGGTGTTGCCCGCGTCGACGGTCATGACCGCGCCGGTGATGTTGCGTCCGCCGTCGCCCATCAGATAGTCGACCATGGCGGCCACGTCCTCGACCTGTGGCAGGCGGCGCAGGGCGCTGCGGCGGACGACCTGATCACGGCCGTCTTCGCCCAGCCCCTCGGTCAACTCCGTGACCATGAACCCTGGCGCGATGGCGTTGACGGTCACGCCGACCCGCCCGACCTCGCGGGCCAGGGATTTGGTGAAGCCGACGAGCGAAGCCTTGGTGGCCCCGTAGACCGACAGGCCGCTATAGCCGGTCGAGCCGATGATCGAGCCGATATTGACGATGCGCCCCTGTCCGGCGGCCATCATCGCTCGCACCACATATTTGCTCAGCACGATCGGCGAGAGGGTGTTGAGGCGGATCAGAGCCTCGATCTGGCTCAGATGCATGTTGGCCAGCAGCCCATCCGTGCCCAGGGCGGCGTTATTGACCAGGCCATAGGGGGCGCCGAACTCGGCGCGCAGGTCGCGCACGAATTCGCCGACGCCCTCGACATCGGACAGGTCGAAGCGGCGAAACACGATCTCGCCCATCCCAGCGTCGGCCACGGCCTGGATGGCCTGGGGCAGGATCTCGCCCTCGCTGCGGGCCACGGCGATACAGCGATGGCCGCTTGCGGCCAGCCGCCTGGCCACCGCGAGCCCGACACCGCGGCTGCCCCCGGATATGATCACATTACGCATGTCTCTGCTTTCACCCCGCCTGCAGGCCGTTCGGCGCCGAATGGCCCGAGGCGTTTCGAAACGGGACCATTCGTCAGGCCGCCGCGGTCTCGTAGAACCTGACGAAATCGCCAAAGGTCACCGGAAAATAGACTTCTTCGGCGCTGGAGAAGGGATCCACGCCCAGGCTGTCCTCAAGCTCGGCGACAATGATCGCGAAGCAGAGCGAATCGAGCCCGGAATCGAGCAGGACCAGATCGTCGGTTAGCGGCCTGATGACCTTCTCCTGGGCCGCGGCCACCATCTGGAACTGGCTCAAGACCACTTCGCGTACGAGCGAGACCTTGACCTCGGTCGCGCCGCCGGGGTGGGCGCCGGGTTGATCCTGCACGAATCTTGCTGAGGACATGGATAGGTCACCGCCGGTGATGCTGGTTTGTTTCATGGTAGAACTCCGATGTTGTCGCCCAAGCCACCGATCGTTCGCTGCCGACAGATCCGGGACACGGACCTGGATCCTATCGTCGATCTGCTAACCGAAGGGTTTCCGGACCGGTCACGCAAATATTGGACCAGCGGCTTCGCACGCCTGACGGCTCGGAGGGTGCCGGAAGGCTGCCCGCAGTTTGGCTATATGCTGGAGAGCGATGGCGCGCCGGTCGGCGTGCTGCTGGTCATCTTCACCGGCGCGGCGACCGCCGCCGACAGCGCCCCTCGCTTCAATGTCTCAAGCTGGTACGTCAAGCCGGCTTTCCGCAGCCAGGCGAGCCTGCTCGTATCGCTGGCCCTCAAGCGCAAGGGTGCGACCTATCTGAACACCTCGCCCATGCCCAATACCCTGCCGGTGCTCAACGCCATGGGTTTCCAGCCGCTTAGCCGCGGCCAGTTCCTGTCCGCCCCGGCGCTGTCGCCAAAACGGGCCAAGGCCCAGGTGATCGAGGTCGGGCCCTTCAGCCGTCTTGACGACCATCCCGACCAGGCCGAGTTCGAGCTCCTGCGGGCGCACGCCGCCCAGGATTGCGTCAGCCTGATCATCCGCGAGGGCGAGGCCTGGATCCCCTTCGTGTTCCTGCGCCGCAAGGTTCGCTATTCGCCATTCCGCACCCTGCAACTGGCCTATTGCCGCGACACCGCCGACTATGTGCGCCTGGCGGGCGTGATCGGCCGGTTCCTGTTGAGCTCAGGCCACCTTCTGGTGATCTGCGACGCCAACGGCCCGGTGCCGGGCCTGGTGGGCCGCTATTTCGACGGCAAGTCGCCGAAATATTTCAAGGGTCCGGTGGGGCCGCGGATCAACGACCTGGCCTTCACCGAAGCCATCGTGTTCGGGCCGTAGGGCTCTCAAGCCAAAAACTCAGGCGTGGGCGAAGGCCCAATAGAGGGCGCGCGCCTTCTGATAGATCGGTCCAGGCTGCAGTTCGCGCTGGTCGATGCGGATCATGGCGGTGACCTTGCCGTAGTTGCCGGACGAGAAGATTTCGTCGGCATCTTGAAAGTCACGGTAGCTCAGGGTCTTTTCCACCACCTCGACCCCGTCCCCCCGCAACAGGCCGATGACCCGCTTGCGGGTGACGCCGTTGAGGAAGACGCCGTTGGGGGCGGGGGTGAACACCACCCCGTCCTTGACCATGAAGATATTGGCGTTGGCCAGTTCGGTGACATTGCCCAACAGGTCCAGAAGGATGCAGTTGTCGAACCCGCGCGCCCCCGCTTCCATCAAGGCGCGGGCGTTGTTCGGATAGAGGCAGCTGGCCTTGGAATCGACCGGCGCGCATTCCAGGCTCGGCCGGCGGAAGGGCGACAGCGTGACGGCGCTGCCCCGGGTCTGGGGCATGGGCGCCTCATAGATCGACAGGCACCAGCGCGTGCTTTCCGGATCGAACTTGACCCCGCCGCCCAGGCCCTGATCGGCCCAGTACATGGGCCGGATATAGAGCTGGGCGTCGGCGTCGAAACGCTTGAGGCCATCCTGGGTCAGGCCGATCCAGGTGTCTGTGGTCACCAGCGGCTTGAGCAGGAAGTTTGTCGCCGAGACGTTGACCCGCTCGCAATGCTGATCGAGGTCCGGCGTTACGCCTTCGAAGGCCCGCGCGCCGTCGAACACCGACGAACCCAGCCAGGCGGCGTTGGTGCGCACGCCCATGATGGCCACATTGCCCTCATGCCAATCGCCTTCGAAGAAGGTCCAGGTCTTGGACACGGCGCTCGCGGTTGAAACCACACCCGGCATCGAGGATCTCCAGCACAAATCCGTCCGTGCGCCATGTTGCGCCAGCGGCGAAGCCTGTCCTAGAGCGGGTTGAGGAAAAATGCGAAGCGGTTTTCCGCCCGCAACCCGCTCCAAACTTTAGAATCGATCACGTCTTATGATTTTGGATCGATCCGATCCAAAATCATCGTGATCTAGCGCCGCCAGCGCAAAAAATCACCGATCTTCACCTCAGACCGATCTTCACCTCAGAAGGGGAAGGATCACCATGACCAGGCCGGCGGTCGCCACCAGCCAGACCAGGGAGCGGATCTGGCGCACGCCGAAGGCGTAGAGCGGCACATAGGCTACGCGCCCCCAGAAATAGGTCTGCGCGCCCAGGGCGGTCAGGCTGTTATCGCGGCCGGCGACCTGGGCGATCAGAACGGCGGCGATGAACAGGGGCAGGGTCTCGAACAGATTGTCCTGGGCGCGGCGCAGGCGTTCGGCTTGGGGGCTGAGCGAGGGCATGGTCTCGTCGCGAGGGCCGGTGTTCCACTTCAGTCCATACTGGCTGGTTCGCGCGACATCGAACAACAGGATTTGAACAAAGGCCAGGACCAGCGTCCAGGCCAGCATCTTCAATTCAATAGACATTCGTCCCTCCCAGGCGCCCGACATGTGCGAGCATTGTCAATGGAGATTAGGGGGAAATGTTAATCAGTTGCAGTCTATTTCTGTGCCGGATTTCTGGGTGTGGGGCGTTTGTAAAGGTGGCGGAGGCGGCGGGCGTTCTGCGCGCCCGGCGTGTCCGGGTCCGTCCTGCCGCCCTCTTCTACAAAATGGCCCGCTAAGCGGAACAACATACGGCGATCGAGACATTGACCAACTCAAACCGCATGCATCTTGGCGGGCTGAAAAGCTTCCTCTCCGCTTTTCATCGCAGTCGTCGCGGCAATGTGACGATGATCCTGGTGTTGTCCCTGCCGCTGGTGCTGGGCGCCGTCGGCGCCGCGATCGATTTCTCCGGCCGCCTTTCAGCCAACCAACAACTGCAGGACGCCGTTGACGCGGCCAGCGTCGGCTCAATCTCCACCGGCTCGGCGGCCTTCGCCGTGGCCTCGACCATGCAAAGCGACGGCCCCATACCGATCGGGGTGACCAACGCGACCAATATCTTCACCAAAAACGCCAGTGGAATTCCGGGCGTCACCAATCTTGCGTCGAGCGCCACGGTGGTCAAATCATCGGGCCTGGTGAAATCCGTGGTTACGGCGAGCGCGACCTACCCGACGACCTTCATGGGCCTGTTCGGCCTCAGCACCATGCATCTGTCTGCAACCTCGGCCTCGACCAACGGCATGCCGCCCTATCTCGACTTCTATCTGCTGCTGGACGTGTCCGGCTCGATGGGCGTGCCGTCTACGGTCGACGGGGAGAATGTTCTGGCGACGATCAATCCCGATGACAGAAACCCGCAATATCCGACGGGTTGCACCCTGGCTTGCCACGAGTCCGGCTCTCAGGGTTACACCCTGACCCGCACCTACGGCGAATCGTCTCCGGGCGTGGCGGTCAGGGGGCCGGCCGCGGTGTCCTACTGCCCAAATCCCGGCACGACAGCTTGTATTCAACTGCGGCTGGATGCGGTCGGCTTCGCCGTCCAGTCGCTGATCCAGACGGCGAGCAACACGCAGAAATACGTGAACCAGTTCCGCATCGGGCTGTATCCGTTCATCCGCTACGCCTACGAATTCTACCCGCTGACCTACGTCTCCAACACCACCGGGCTTAACGCCGCTGCGGCCAATCTGCCGACACTGCTCGACACCGGCGTCAACGCCAACCTGGGGTCCGGCGGCACCCATTTCGAAAACGCCCTGCCTTGGGTCGGCTCGAAAATCACCTCGACCACCGGCTATGGCATCGGTACGGGCGCCTCCGTCACCAACCGTCAGCCCTGGATATTTTTCGTCACCGACGGCTCGCAGGATAATCAGACCTATTGGGCCGGCAGCTGGTCGGGCAGCAACCACGCCACCACCCTGGACCCGTCTCTCTGCGCCAGCCTGAAGGGCCAGGGAATCCGCATCGCGGTGCTCTACATCCCTTATCAGCCCATCCCCAACCCGAATGCCAGCTTCGCCAACAACGAGGACGGTTATGCCAACGCCAATATCGCCGCGATCCCGGCGCCGCTGAAGACCTGCGCATCGTCCGGCTTCTTCTTCACCGCCAACGCGCCGTCCGACATCACCAGCGCCATGAACACCATGTTCAATCAGGCCGTGGCCACCGACCACCTGACTCAGTAGGACTTGCGGATCGTTCCCGCCTGAGGGATTCTGCGACGGTCCAAACAGGAGCGTCGCCATGGCCCCCGACCGCCCGCACCTGATCTATTTCGCCGACCCCATGTGCTCCTGGTGCTGGGGCTTTGCGCCGGTGATCGCGGCGATCGCCGCCATCTTCGGCGACGAATTGCCGATCCGGCTGGTGATGGGCGGCCTGCGCCCCGAGACCGATACGCCCATGACCGAGGCCACGAGGCGCGAGGTGCGCGGCCACTGGCGCCATGTGGCCGAGGCGACGGGCCAGCCCTTCGACTACGGCCTGTTTGAGCGCCCTGACTTTATCTATGATACCGACCCCGCCGCCCAGGCGGTGGTGCTGGTGCGCGAACAGGCGCCCGAACTGGCGCTGAAGTTTCTGGGGCAGGTGCAACGGGCCTTCTATGCCGAGGGCCGGGACGTGACCTCGACCGAGGTCCTGGCGGACCTGACAGTGGATCTGGGCTTTGATCGTGAGGCGATCCTCGGGCGGCTTGGCGACGAGGCGCTGAAACAGGCCACCTGGACCGACTATGCCATTTCCCAACGCGCCGGGGTGACCGGTTTTCCCACCCTGATCGCCGGTCCCAATCCGGACGGGACCTATGGCTTGGTGGCCCGAGGCTATCGGGGAGCGGACGACGTTCTGGCGGCTCTGGCGGGCTGGCTGGAAAATAAAGCCGCATAGATCTTCCGCAGTTTGCCGATTTCCGTTTGCGGACCCGCTTCAGCGCCCGCGAGCGCATGACCAATTGTCAGCTGACGGTGGCGCTTGAAGTATTTCGGTAACGGCGATGACGAACGCGCAATACAACAGAAATTTGTCGAAATATATTCTCCCTAATTGGGGCGATGGTATTGACTCTAGTTAAATTGATTCGCGAAGTCGCGGTTTTTAGGGTAAGTCATTGATGATGACGATTGAGAAAAATAGCCTCAAAGGCGCGACCGTCATGATCGCCACGCCCTGTTTTGGCGGTTTGCTGACTCAGGGCTATGTGGAATCTATCATCAAGCTTATCCACTACGCCGGTCAGCACGACTTCGAGGTCCGCCTGGCTCTGCTCGGGCATGACGCCCTGATTACGCGCAGCCGAAACACTTTGGTCGCGGCGTTTCTCGACCTGCCCGAGATGACCCATCTGATGTTCATCGACGCCGACATCGCCTTCGAGCCCGAGGCGGTGGGGCGGTTGCTGGCGTTTGACGAAGATCTGGTCGGGGGGCTCTATCCGCTGAAGGTCACCGATTGGAGCCAGAGCGCCGCGCGGCAGGACAGCCACGGCGAAACCGCCGTCCTGGCGTCGCTCAACTATGTGGGAACCTTGTGCGAAGGCGCGGCGCTGGAGCGGCGCGACGGCTTCGCCACCGGCGTCTATGCCGGCACGGGGTTCATGCTGATCCGCCGCCGGGTTTTGGAGCGTTTGGCCGAGGCCCATCCCGAACTGCGCTACAAGGCCATGCACGTCTATCCGCGCCCGACTCGGCCCAGCGAGCGTCAGTTCGCCCTGTTCGACTGCATGATCGAGCCGGAAACCGGCATCTATCTCAGCGAGGACTATGCCTTCTGCCGCCGCTGGCTGGAACTCGGCGGCAAGATCTGGCTCGACACCCAATCCAGGCTGACCCATATCGGCGCCCACAACTTCGTCGGCGACACGGCCTTGCGCTTCGTCGCCGCCTGATAGACCGGCCGCGGCTTTCGGCTATCCGCCCCCGTTCACATTGACCTTCTGGCCGTTGACATAAGGGTTGGCGGCGGAAACCAGAAACGTCACCACCGCGGCTACATCCTCCGGCGTGCTGACCCGACCAAAGGGCGAGCGGGCGTCCAACTCGTGGATATCGGACACCCCGGCGGAGGCCTTGCTCAGGCGCTTGCCCATCTCGGTGACGGTCAGGCTCGGGGCCACGATATTGGTCCTTATGCCATAGGGCCGCTCCTCCTTGGCCAGGGTCAGGGCCAGGGCTTCCATGGCCGCCTTGCCCATGTTGTAGGGGCCGCCGTTGGCGCTCATCGACTGGGTGGCGACGCTGGAGATCATGATGATGTCGCCACGGCCTTCCTTGCGCATATGCGGCAGGATTAGTTTGCTCAGATAGTGGGGTCCAAAGGCATGGATGCGCACCACACGCTCCATCTCCTCCGGGTCGGTGTCGGCGACGCTGTGGCCCCGGCTGGCGATGCCGGCATTGTTGACCAATATGCCGACGCCGCCAAAGTCGCTCACGATCTGGTCGACCATCGCCGCGTCCTGGTCCCAATTTTCCACCGAAGCCGAATAGGCGATCGCCTTGCGGCCGAGGGCCTTGATCGCCGCCACGGTCTCGTTGGCCGCCTCGACATCGCGGCGATAATTGACGGCGATATCGGCGCCGGCCTCGGCCAGGGAAAGCGCGACGGCCCGGCCGATACCCCGGCTCGCGCCCGTTACCAGAGCCGTGCGGCCCGACAGCGAAATCTCCATCCGATTGGTCCTCCTGCTATCCGGCCCGGTTTTCCGGAGCCTTTTTGCGATTTATGGCCAACCTAACCGGCTTGCCCCCAGGTCAGTCCACAGTCGTTACGTCGCCCCCTTTCCAATCGTGCCGTCCGCGATAAGGTGCCGTCCAAACACCAAAAGGGGCGGAAGGCCATTCAAATGAGCGGTTTGCAGGACGGGTTGTTGAAGGGGAAGGTGGCGTTCGTCGCCGGCGGCTCCAGCGGCATCAATCTCGGTATCGCCCAGCACTTCGCCCGGGCGGGCGCCAAGGTGGCCCTGATCAGCCGCAGCGCCGACAAGATCGCCGCCGCGGCCAAGACGATCACCGATGAGGGCCATGAGGCCTTTGGCCAGGCCGCCGACGTGCGCGACTATGCGGCGGTGGAGGCGGCGTTGCGGGAAGCGGCCGAGCGCTATGGCAAGATCGATGTGGTGCTGTCCGGCGCGGCGGGAAATTTTGTCGCCCCAGCCCTGGGCATGAGCGCCAACGGCTTCAAGACGGTGGTCGATATCGACCTCATCGGCACTTTCAACGTGCTGCGGGCGTCGTTTGAGTTCCTCAATCGCCCTGGCGCTTCGCTGATCTCGATAACGGCCGGCCAAGCTGTGAGGCCGTCGATGTACCAGGTCCATGTCTGCGCCGCCAAGGCCGGCATCAACATGCTGACCAAGTGTCTGGCCATGGAGTGGGGGCCAGAGGGCGTACGGGTCAACGCCATCTCCCCGGGGCCGATCGCCGACACCGAGGGCATGCGGCGCCTGGCGCCCAATCCCGAGGACGAGCAGCGGATCAAATCCCGCATCGCCCTGCGTGACTACGGAACCAAGACCGATATCGCCGAGGCCGCGCTCTACCTGTCCAGCGACAGCGCCCGCTACATCACCGGGACCATCCTCAATGTGGATGGCGGCTCGGAACTGGGCGACGCCAGCGGGCGGGCGGGGTTTGGTTGAAGGGGGGCGGCGGCGCGCTCGTCGCAAGCCCTGACCAGGGGTTAGGATCCAGGGGTCAGGATAAGGTCAGCACAGTCTTGCCTACGCCCTGACCGCTCAGCGCAAAGGCGAGCGCCTCGCCAGCCCGGTCGAAACCGAAGATCCGGCCCACCGGCGGGGTGGGTTTGCCCCCCCC
>FTIF01001609.1_pt1 | contig 12698 bp, 13 predicted proteins | sample 1658001 | NCBI WGS metagenome assembly FTIF01 (sample SAMEA3914789, study PRJEB12502) | metagenome | biome: forest; material: soil | place: Canada | collected 2011-07-03 | depth 0.3 m | reverse complement strand
CCCCCTCTCCCCATGAACATGGGGAGAGGGCCGGGGTGAGGGGCAAGCCCCAAGCGCAGACTTCCCCCAAAAAAGCAGAAAAGTAGGGTGGGTGGAGCGCAGCGCAACCCACCGCTGTGCGCTATATCGCTGCCGCGAACCCGCCTGGCCATCCCTGGCGAGACCTCGGCAGATTTCCCACCCCGGCCCGGCCATCCCTGGCCGGGCGTTCGGTGCCACGCGAGTGACATTGAGTCACTCGCGCAGCCCCTCACCATGCGTGCCAACAAAAACCCATGGCACACATGGCACGCATGGTGAAATTCACTCGATTTCAGCCCGAAGGCTGCGCCGCGCGTTCCCGCCCAATCCCCACCACCGCCCGCGTCCTTTCCGCCGCCAGCACATCCGCCAGCCGCTGCTCGTTATTGCTCAGCCCCTGCCGCGGCGCCGCCGCATGCCACAGGTGCAGCACCGAGGCCGCAAAGCGCCCTTCCTTGCGCTGGACCCCGCTGCGGATCAGCCGCACCGCCAGGTCCGCATCCTCGTGCCCCCAGCCGACATAGCTCTCGTCGAAGCCGTCGACGGCGAGGAAATCCTCGCGCCACACCGCCAGGTTGCAGGTCTTGGCGCCGCGCCATTCGCGCGGCTTGTTCTTGCGCTGCCAGCTCGCCGGCAGGCGCAGCATCGGCGCCAGCCGGTTGACGTCGCCGCGCAGCCGCGCGCCGAGCCAGCCGCTCAGCGGCCGCGCCGACCAGTCGGCCACCGCCTCGGCTGAAGGCAGCAGCTCTTTGGTAAACCGCTCCGACAGCAGCGCCCGGTTGCCGGCGACGAACCAGCCCGGCTCCGCCAGTTCACGATGCGCGGCGAGAAAGTCGGCCCGCGCCAGGCAATCGCCGTCGAGGAAGATCAGGTAATCGCCGCGGCTGGCCAGCACCGCGCGGTTGCGCGACTCGGCGGCGCGGAAACCCTGGTGCGGCTGCCAGGAAAGACGGATCGCCATGCGCGAGCCCTGCTGGAACTGCCGGATCGCCTCGGCCGTGGCCGGGCCGGAGCCGTCGTCGGCGACGATCACCTCGAAGTTGTCGTCGCGCTGCCGCTCCAGGCATTCCAGCACGCGCAGCAGCGCCTGCGGCCACTCGTAGGTGGTGACGATCAGCGAGATCAGGCCGGGCTGCTTCATGAGCCCAGCTTGCCGCTGCGCACCGCCAGCTTCAGGTACTTGTAATAAGCGCCCTCGGCATTCGACACCGCAAGCACCAAGCCGAGCCGGCCATCGAGAAAGCCGGCGCGCAGCACATAGGTGCGGAAGAAGGCGAAGAATCCATGCAGCACCGCGCTGCCTAGCCCGGCGCTGCGCCCGCGCTCGGCCATCGCAACGGCGGCGGCCGTGGAGTAGCTGTCCATCTTGGCGACGACCTGCTCGACGCTGCGGAAGGAGTAGTGCACCAGGTGCTGGTGCAGACGCCCGGTGCGACCCTGCACCAGCACTGTCTCATGCACCCGGGCCTCGCTGAAGCGCGCCGCGCCGCGGCGGAACAAGCGCGTGACGTAATCCGGCCACCAGCCGCCATGGCGCATCGGCTGGCCCAGGTAGCTGGACAGCCGCGGCATCTCATAGGCATCGCTGTCGGGCGCCGCCAATGCCTGCTCGATTTCCGCGCGCAGCTCCGGCGTGACGCGCTCGTCGGCATCGATCGACAGCAGCCAGTCGCCCGTCGCCAGGCCCACTGCGCGATTCTTCTGTGGCCCGAACCCGGGCCAGTCGCTGGTGACCTGCACCTTGGCCGAATAGCGTCCGCAGATCGCCACGGTCTCGTCGCTGCTGCCCGAGTCCACCACCACGATCTCGTCGGCCCAGGCCACGGACTCGAGGCAGGCGGCGATATTCGCCGCCTCGTTGTGGGTGATCAGGATGACGGACAGCTTGGTCATGGGCGATGGAATAAGCGGGTCAGGTCAGCCGGTGGGCGCCGTCCAGCTTGGCCAGCTGGCGGTCGAAGGTGCCCAAGGGCAGGTGTCCGGCCTTGCGCGCGCTTTCCAGCACCAGGCAGTCGGAGAAGCCGAGTGAAGGGCGGGCGCGGAACTGCTGCAGCGCCGCTTCCACCACCTCGGCGTCCTGCAGGCTCAGTTGCGCATGGGTGAGCAGCCGTTCCACCGCCAGCGCAATCTGCTGCGGCGAGCGGGCGTAACCCGCGTCCAGCACCCACAGGGTTTCGGCCAGCACCAACTGCGACACCCAGGCGCCTTTGTCGATGAACTTCTCCGCGGCTTCGAGCTGCTGCGCATCATCGCGCACCAGCAGACGAACCAGCAGATTGGTATCAACCGCGCGCATGCCGCTTGCGCAGGTGCTTCCTGATGCCTTCCTTCACGTCGAGCGCGGGCTTGGCGGCCGTCTCGCTTCCAAACAGGGCGTCGTGCACGTCAGTCGACGTGTAACGTCCCGCCTTGCGCACCACCACCTGCCCGCTCTGCTCATCCCATTCGAGCATGGAGCCGGGGCCCACGCCCAGCCGCCTGCGCACTTCTGCCGGAACGGAAATCTGTCCCTGTGCAGTCAGCCTGGATTGGGCGAGTTTCATACATTTAGATTACCAGGGTAATTGATGGCCTGTCCACCTGTGCTATAGCTGCGGCTAAGCACTGGCTGCGGGTTGGAACAAGCGCTTGATGTGGGCGAACAGCTCGTAGCGCAAGACGGTTTCAAAGCCGCGCCCGCCGAGGCGGCCGCTGCGCAGCAGCGCTGCGGCAAGCCCGCGCGCTTCCTGCGATTTGCCATCGCGATACAGGCCGGACATGGCGAACAGGCGGTAGTGTGCCAGCAGCGCCGGCTGCGTCGCCAGGAACGCCGCGTTCTTCTGCAGCAGCAGCAGGCGCAGAGCGGAGCGATTGTCGCGGCTGCGGCTGATGCTCAGGCCTTCGCCGATGTGCACGCGCAGCAGCGCTTCGGGCAGTGCTGCATACGGTGTGCCGGCAGCGACCAGGCGCATGCCCAAGTCGATGTCCTCGCTGCCGCTGAAACGCTCGTCGAACAGGCCAGCGTCGAGCAGCGCACTGCGCCGTGCCGCGACGCCGAAGGACAAGGCGAAGAACAGCAGGAACGCGTGCTCGCGCCGCTCCACGCCGTCCCAGCGCTCGTGCCACAGCAGGGTCTCGCTGCGCGGCGGCGTGCTGTCGTGATAGAGGCGCTCCACTCCGGTCCACACCAGCCCTGCCGCCGGCGCTGCGCGCAGATGCTTGCGCAGATGAGCCAGGTAATCCGGCAGCAGCTCGTCGTCGTCGTCGAGGAACGCCACCCATTCGCCGCTGGCGCTGCGGATGGCGCGATTGCGCGCCGCCGAGGCGCCGCCGGGTGTTTCATTGCGCAGCAGGCGGAGGCGCGCGTCGCTCGCGAACGAGGCCAGCACTTCCTGCGTAGCGTCGCTGGAGCCATCGTCGATCACCACCAGCTCGAATGCGGAGTCGGTCTGCGCCAGCACGCTGCGCACCGCGCGCGGCAACAGCTGTGCGCGGTTGTGCGTGGGCAGCACGATGCTGATCGAGGGTCCGCTCATGCTGCGAGCATAACAAAGCAGTTGTTCGCCCCGGTCGGCATGGCCTCAAGCCGGGCCGAGCAGTTCCTGCGCCGCACCGAGCAGGGCTTCGGTGGAGACGCCGCGGCAGGCGTCCTCGTTGATGTCGTCGGTCAGCACCAGGCGGTGGATCGGGTCGTCCGGCGCTGGCGCCCAGTTGCGGTAATCCCAGCGGCGGCGATACCAGCAGACGCCGGGCGTGCCGGTCATCAGCGACACATGCAGGCCGCCGGAGTCGCCGCTGAGGTGCAGGCGCGCGCCGTCGATGAGGGCGATGTACTGCTCCAGGCTGAGCGTGCCGGCGCAGACTTTCCAGGGCTGGAACGGCAGGCGCTGCACCAGCTTGTGCAGCAGTTCGCGTTCGCGCGGCGCCGGGCCGCAGGACAGCACCACGCGGCCGTAGCGCTGGTGCAGGGCGGTCAGCAGCTCGACGTACTGCTCCGGCGGCAACTCCTTGCCGGCGAAGGAGTAGTAGGGCGAGACGTGGATGTAGCTCTTGCGATCCTGCTCCGCCACCCCGGCCTGGTGCAGCCACTCCGGCAGCACGCGCGCGCCGAACTGCGGCGCCTCCGGCTTCAGCCCGCACTGCTGCAGGATCTGCAGATGCTGCCGGTACATCGGTTCCTGGTGCCAGGGATAGGTGGCGGTATGGGTATACAGCAGCGGCTGCCACCACCAGGGCTTGTTCTCGTCGGTGCGGCGGCCGAGGCGCCAGCGCGCGCCGGCGAGGTTGCCGATCAGGCCGGCGCGGTTGTGCCCGGTGAGGACGAATACCGCGTCGAGGTGTTCGCGCCGCAGCGCCCGCACCAGTTCGATATTGTCCGCCGGCTTGCGCCGCATGCCCGGCCAGGGCTTATCGACCCAGGGCGCTACCGCCTTGAAGAATTCCGGCGGCCCGGCGACGGTGTGAATTTCCGCAGTCGGATAATTGCTGCGGATCATGTGCAGCGCCGGCAGCAGATGCACCGTGTCGCCGAGGGCGCCGGTGTCCACCACCAGGATTTTTTTGGCGTCGCGGGTCTGTGCGTAGAAGTCTGCGGTGTTGGCCATGAAGTTCAGGTCGTGGCGGCGCTGCCGGTCTGGATGCTCTGGTACAGCGCCGCGAAGCGCCGCGCCTGTCCGGCGCGGGTGTAATCGTTATCGACCAGGTACTGCCGTGCTGCGGCGCCGGCGCGTTCGCGCAGCTCGCGGTCGTTGGCGAACAGGCGCATCGCCTGGTACAGCTGATCGACGTTGCGCGGCTCGACCAAGCGGCCGTGATCGGGATCGACGAAGGTCTCGGGAATGCCGCCAAGGCGCGAGGCGATCACCGGCTTGGCCGCGGCCATGGCTTCCCAGATGACTAGCCCAAGGGCCTCGGTGCCCACCGCCGGATGCACCAGCACGTCGATCATGGCGGCGACGCGCTCGACGTCCTCGGTGAAGCCGACGCAGAGGATAGACTGCTGCAAGCCCAGCTCGGCGATGCGCAGCTCCAGCACCGGGATCAGGTCGCCCTCACCGACGATCATCAGGCGCACGTCCGGCCGCTCGCGGATCAGCCGCGCGCCGGCCTCGACGAAATCGCGCTGGCCCTTGCCGTCGGGCAGGCCGGCGCCGCCGACCACGGCGAACACCACCTGGGAGTCGTCCCAGTGGTGAAGCCCACGGCCCTTGTTGCGCAGCTCCGCATCCGGCCGGAAGTGGCGCAGGTCGATGCCGGAGTAGACCAGGTGCAGGCGGCGCGGATCGCCCTTCAGCTCGCGTAACAGATTTTGCTGCACCGCCTTCGACACCGCCGTGACATGGCCCAGCCACAGCAGGAAGCGCGCGCTGGTAGAACTGAGCGGCGTCATCAGGTGGCGGGTCAGCACCACCTGCGGCTTGTTGGCGGCGAGCTTGCCGGCCAGCCCGGTGGTCCAGTAGTCGCGGCCATGATGCGCGTGCAGCACCTGCGCCTGGAACTGTTCGGCCAGGCGGCGCAGGCGCAGGCCCCAGTGCAGCTTGCCGCCTTCGATGAATTCGAGGCGCAGGCCCGGCAATGCCTTGGCGCGCGGCACCCAGCGACCGCCCGGATTCAGCGCCAGCATCACCTCATGTCCCTGCTCGATCAGGCCGGCGCACAGCTCCAGCGTCTGCGTATCGACGCCGCCGCCGTGGAAATGCGAATTGACCTGGATGATGCGCATCGTGGTGTCGATTATGGCGGCGGAGCGCTTGGATTCTACAGGGACAGGCTGCGCTGAGCCTTACCGCGCATACGGGTCGCGCCGCCCCGGCGGGCCGTCCTTGAAGCGCCGGTGCACCCAGAAATACTGCTCCGGCACTTCGCGGATCGCGTCTTCGAGCTGCCGGTTAACGCGCGCCGCGTCGGCGCTGTCGTCGCCGCCGGGGAAATGGTCGAAGGCCGGGTGGAACACCAGCTTGTAGCGGCCGCCGTGGCGCTGCGGGAAATACGGCACCACCTTGGCCCGCCCCATCTCGGCCAGGCGCGAGGTGGCGGTGAGGGTCAGCACCGGCTCGCCGAAGAACGGCACATAGACCGCGCCGGGCGCCTCGATGGTCTGGTCCGGCCCGTACCAGATGCGGCCGCCGCCACGCAGCAGGCGCACGATCTTCTTCAGGTCTTCCTTGGGCACCATCGGCAGGCCCAGGCGCGCCTCGCGCAGGCGGCAGATCCAATAGTCGAAGAATTGGTTGTCGGCGCGGCGGTACATGCCATGGAAGGGAAAGCCGGCCAGGTGCACCAGGCGGCAGCCCAGTTCCATGGTGGTGAAGTGGCCGGTGAGCAGCAGCACGCCGCTGCCGTCGGCCTGGGCCTGGCGCAGGTGCTCGGCGCCCTCGACTTCCAGCAGACGCAGCAGGCGGCGGTCGGAGGCGAACCAGGCCAGCGGCACCTCGAACAGGCCGATGCCGAGCGCGCGGAAATGCTCGCGCGCCAGGCGCCGCCGGGCGGCTTCGTCCAGCTCCGGGAAGCACAGGCGCAGGTTGATGCGCACGATGCGGCGCCGGCTCGGCACCGCCAGGTGGAACAGCTCGCCCAGGGTGGCGCCGAACAGCCGCAGCAAGGGCATCGGCAGGAACGCCAGCAGCCACAGCAGGCCCAGCACCAGCCAGGCCGGCCAGTAGCGCGGTGCCAGCAGCTGTCGCGGCACCGGCGTTGGTGTTGTGGCTGAGCTCATCGCCCATTTTACCCATTGCGCTGCGTGCACTAGGCTTCCGCGATGCGCGTGCTCTATACCGTCCTTCTTTATCTGATCACCCCCCTGGTGCTGCTGCGTCTGCTGTGGAAGAGCCGGCTGCAGCCGGAATACCGCCGCCGCGTCGGTGAGCGCTTCGGCCTGGTCGCGCCGGCGGGCGAAGGCGTGGCGGTGTGGGTGCACGCGGTCTCGGTGGGCGAGAGCCTGGCAGCGCTGCCGCTGATCGAGGCGCTGATCCGCCGGCATGGCGAGGGCCGCGTCTGGGTCACCACCACCACGCCCACCGGCTCGGAGCGGGTGCAGGCTGCATTGGGCCAGCGGGTGCGGCACAGCTATGCGCCCTACGACCTGCCTGGAGCGGTGGCGCGCTTTCTGGAACGGGCGCGGCCGCGCCAGGTGGTGATCATGGAAACCGAGCTATGGCCCAACCTGTTCCGCGCCATCCGCAAACGCGGGCTGCCACTATTTGTGGCCAACGCGCGCCTGTCGCCGCGCTCGTTCCGTGGCTACAGCCGCTTGCGCCGCTCCATCGCCGGCGTGCTGGCCGATTGCAGCGAAGTGGCGGCGCAGAGCGAGGCCGATGCCGAGCGCTTCCGCAGCCTCGGCGCGCCGCGGGTCAGCGTAATGGGCAACATCAAGTTCGACATGACCGTGCCGGAGGAACAGCTGCGACGCGGGCAGGAGCTGCGCGCGGCGCTGGGCCTTTCACGGCGGGTGTGGATCGCCGCCAGCACCCACGAGGGCGAGGAGCAGGCCGCCATCGATGCCCAGCGGGAGTTGCTGAAGCAGCTGCCGGACGCTGCCCTGATCCTGGTGCCGCGCCACCCGCAGCGCTTCGACGAGGTGGCGAAGCTGATCGAGCGCAGCGGCCTGGCCAGCGCCCGACGCAGCCAGGCGGCTCCGGACCTGCGCACCCAGGTGCTGCTCGGCGACAGCATGGGCGAGATGTTCGCCTACTTCGCCGCCGCCGATGTGGCCTTCGTCGGCGGCAGCCTGGCGCCGGTGGGCGGGCACAATGTGCTGGAGCCGGCGGCCCTGGGCGTGCCGGTGCTGTTCGGGCCGCAGATGCACAATTTCATCGCGGCGCGTGACCTGCTGCTGGTCAGCGATGCGGCCCTGGAGGTCGGCGATGCGGGCCAGCTGGCGGCCAGGCTGATGAGCTTGTTCGGCGATGCCGCGCAACGCGCGCGGATGGGCCAGGCGGGCAAGGCCGCCGTCGAAGCCAACCGCGGCGCCTTGCGCAAGCTGCTGGCTTTGCTCGATGCCGCCTGACAAGGCGGGACGGAGCCAGATTTAGTCCGGCTTGGCCGGCGCCGCCATCGAGGTCACCACCGGCAGCGGCTCGCGCTTGCGCGAGCGCCACAGGCCGTCGGCGGCATAGATCGCCAGCGCTGCCCAGATCAGGCCGAAGCCTTGGGCCTGCGCCCCGGTGAACGGCTCGCCGAACAGGAACACGCCGGTCAGCAGCTGCAGCGTCGGACCGACGTACTGGACGATGCCGACCAGCGAATAGGGAATGCGCCGCGCGCCGTAGGCGAACCAGATCAGCGGCACCGCCGTCATGCCGCCGCCGGCTACCAGCATCAGATCCAGGTGCAGCGGCAGATGGCCGAACACGCCCGCGCCCTGCTGGTGGGTCCACAGCAGGTAGGCCAGCGCCGGCAGGAACAGGAACACGCTTTCCACGCCCAAGCCCGGAATCGCTTCGACTGCGGCGATCTTGCGGATCAGGCCGTAGCCGCCGAAGGACAGCGCCAGGGTCAGGGCGATCCACGGCGGCGCGCCGAGCTGCCAGGTCAGCCAGGCCACGCCGATGGCAGCGCAGGCCACCGCCGCGCGCTGCGCGGCATTGAGCTTTTCATGCAGCACCAGCACGCCGAGCAGGACGTTGACCAGGGGGTTGATGAAGTAGCCCAGGCTGGACTCCACCACGTGGCCGTTGTTCACCGCCCAGATGTAGAGGCCCCAGTTGATGCTGATCAGGATGCTGCTGGCGGCGAGCATCAGCGGCACCCGCGGCCGGCGCAGGGCCTCGCGCAACCAGCCTGCGCCGTGGCGCAGCAGCAGGTAGCCGACCACGAACACGCCGCACCACACCACCCGGTGCGCCACGATCTGCATCGACGGCACCTGTTTCAGCTGGTGCCAGTAGATGGGGAACAGGCCCCAGATGACGAAGGCGCCGAAAACCGCCCAGAAACCCTTGAAGAAATTCCGATCCATTGCCGCATTCCGGGCCGGCATGACCGGCGCGTTAGGGGGCGCGCATGATACCGCAGCCTTCCCCCGCCGCCGCGGTACAGCTGCCCGGGCACGGAGCCATGACAGTTGCCGGCAAAGCGGCCCGGAGCGGGCCGAAGTGGGGGATTGCAGGGCTTTGCCGGGCCGGTTTCATTGTCCGCGCAGCGGTTCGCGGGTATCCTTGCGCGGCAAAAACGTGCGCCCGTAGCTCAGCTGGATAGAGTACTGCCCTCCGAAGGCAGGGGTCACTGGTTCGAATCCAGTCGGGCGCACCATATTCAAAACTCGGCAATACCGATTACCCGCAATTTCCGGAGACGACTGTGAGCGGCAATAACGACAAGGCTTTCGCAATCACCTTTCTGGGCGTGATCGGCGCTCTCGTCGCGTTTACTTTCGCCATCATCATCATTGCCAAGATCCTCACCAGCGGCGACAAGAGCGTCGACCAGGTGGCCGAGACCAAGGCGATCCAGGCGCGCATCGCGCCGATCGGCACCGTGGTCACCGACCCGGCCGCCCTGCTCAAGGTCAGCGCTGCCGCGCCGCATGCGCCGCTGAGCGGCGAGCAGGTGGTAGCCCAGGTGTGCAGCGCCTGCCACGGCTCCGGCGTGCTCGGCGCCCCGAAGATCGGCGACAAGGCCGCCTGGGGCGCCCGCTTCAAGGCCGACGGCGGCCTCGACGGCCTGGTCGCTTCCGCCGGCAAGGGCAAGGGCTCGATGCCGCCGCGCGGCGGCAACCCGGACCTGAGCAACGACGAGCTCAAGGGCGCCATCCAGCAGATGCTGAAGCAGACCGGCATCTGAGGTCTGCAGCCGGACCCTCCCGGCCCGAACGCCGCGGCTGCGCCGATGGCGTAGCGGCAGCCCGAACCGCGTATCAAAGGAAGCGCCTGGCCTAATCGCCCGGCGCTTTTTCTTTGGCTGCGCGCGGTCGGCGGCAAGTCCATGAATACGCTCATGTGGCACGGTCCCTGCATTCATCAGGCTCGCTGCATCGTTCAGCGAATAACACTGCAAGGAGTGTCATGAATAAGAAGTACGTGGGGCTGTTGGTTACGGCGGGGGCTGTATTCGTACCAGCGCTGGCGCATGCCGCTGGACCGTCACTCAGCGACATATTGGTGAATTCCGGAATTGCGGCATCGGGATACGTCGATACGTCTTATACGGAAGGATTCAACAAGGGCTCGACTCTGGGCGGCGGTAATGCCGGTAATCGTGCTTTCGACGTCAAGTCGGATTCCTTCACTTTCAACCAGGCGGCACTGAACATCGGCTACCTGCCGACCGAAGGCTTCGGCGGCTTCGTCAATCTCATCGCCGGCGATGATGCCAAGGCCATCAGCGCCTCTTACGGCGATGGCAGCAGCAACTTCAACGTGACCCAGGCTTACGTCCAGTACGCCACCGGCAACCTCACCGTCATCGGCGGCCGTTACGTCACCCTGTCCGGCTTCGAAGTCATCAACGACACGCTGAATAACAACATTTCGCGTTCGCTGCTGTTCCAGAATGCCGAACCTCTTGTGCACACCGGCGTGCGTGCGTCCTACAAGTTCAGCGACCTGATCACCGGTTACCTGGGCCTGAACAACTCGGCTCTCTCCGGCGATGCCGCCGACGAGAACAAGCAGAAGACCCTGGAAGCGGGTGGCCTGCTGACCCCGACCAAGACCATCAGCGTGGGTCTGTATGAGTACTACGGCTTTGACGGCAGCGCGCCGACGCAGAAGACCAGCCTGACCGATCTGACCGCGTCCTGGCAGGTGCTGGATGCCCTGCAGCTGGCCCTCAACGTCGACTACGCCAAGAAGTTCGGCCTGGACGGCGGCCCGGCCGGCACCGAGATCTACGGTGCGGCGGGTTACGTCAACTACACCTTCCTGCCCAACCTGAAGGGCTCGCTGCGCGGCGAGTACGTCAAGTTCAAGACGGATGGCGCTTCGGAGAACAACAACGAGTTCACCGTGACGCTGGACTACAGCCCGGCCACCAACTTCGATCTGCTCGGCGAAGTGCGTGCGGATGGTTCCAGCAGCCACATCTATCCGAATGGTGCCGGCGCCGACCTCAAGGGTTCCGAAAGCGATGTCGCCATCAAGGCGATCTGGAAGTTCGGCACCCCCACCGGGTCCTGAGTTTCAAACAGCACGCAGCACGATGCAGCGAAGGGCCGCCTCTGGCGGCCCTTTTTTATTGGGTTACCCTGAGTGGACAACCCCCGCGCTGAAAATCAGGCACTCACCTGCATGACCGCACTGAAGCGACTATTGGCCGGCATCCTGCTGCTGGCCTGCGGCGCGGCCCGCGCCGACTGGTTCAGCGGCAATGCCGGCATCGCCAGCGACTATCTGTTCCGCGGCCTCGACCAGACCAATGGGCCGGCCCTTCAGGGCGGCCTCGATTACGTGCATCACAGCGGTCTCTACGGCGGCGGCTGGGTCACCAATAACCGCAGTGCCGGCGGCGGCGAGGTCGATCTGTACAGCGGCTATACCCGGCAGCTGCCGCTGTTCGGCGTGCTCAGCGGCACGCTGGATGCGGGCTTGGCCGGCTATGTCTATAGCGGCGAGCGGCAGGCCTCGCTCGGCGGCGGCAAGCAGGATTTCGCCGAGGTGTATGGCGGCCTGAGCGTCGGCCCGGCCTCGTTCAAGGCCAGTTTCGCGCCGGACTACGCCGGGCGCGGCGCGCCGGGCTGGTATCTGCAGGGCACGCTGAAATATCCCTTGCCGGCCCGGTTCAAGCTCAAGGCTGCGCTAGGTTACGGCGGCGGTGCCGGGGTAGAGCGGCAGACGGCGTCGCTGACGGTGGACGGTGTCGGCCACTCTTACCTGGACTACAGCCTGCGCCTGAGCCGGCCCTTGCCCTACGACCTCACCGCCTGGATCGAAGTGGCCGGCACCGATCTGCATCTGGCCGACAGTGCGCAAGGTGGCGGCGACCAGCCGAAATTCCTGCTGGGGCTGAGCAAGGACTTCGATTTCTAGTGTCCAGTGGTTAGTGATTAGTGGTCAGTAAAAGCCGCTGCCTGAAGCATTTTGCTTTTACTAACCACTAATCACTGGCCACTAACCACTGCCGTCAATCTGCCGATAGCGCAACGCTTCCGCCACATGGGCCACGCTCACTGCCTGCACCCCCGCCAGGTCGGCGATGGTGCGCGCCACCTTCAGCACCCGGTGGTAGGCACGCGCCGACAGCGACAGGCGCGTCAGGGCCGCCACCAGCAGCTGCCGCGTGGCCTCGTCGAGCACGCAGTCCCGCTCCAGTTCCTTCGGCGTCAGTGCCGCGTTGGCCTTGCCGGCGCGTTGCTCCTGCAGCGCCCTTGCCCGTGTCACCCGCTCGCGCACGGTGGCGCTGCTTTCCGCAGCGGGTGCGTGTTCCGCCGTCAGCTCGGCGGACTCCAGGCGCGGCACGAATACCTGCAGGTCGATGCGATCGAGCAGCGGCCCGGACAGGCGGCTGCGGTAGCGCGCGACCTGGTCCGGGGTGCAGCGGCAGCGCCCGGCGCTATCGCCCAGGTAACCACAGGGACAGGGATTCATGGCTGCCAGCAGCTGGAAGCGCGCCGGGAAATCCACCTGACGCGCGGCGCGCGAGACGGTGATCTGGCCGCTCTCCAGCGGCTCGCGCAGCACTTCCAGCACGTGGCGGTCGAATTCGGGCAATTCGTCCAGAAACAGCACACCGTGATGCGCCAGGGTGATCTCGCCCGGGCGCGG
>FTIF01005349.1_pt1 | contig 12734 bp, 11 predicted proteins | sample 1658001 | NCBI WGS metagenome assembly FTIF01 (sample SAMEA3914789, study PRJEB12502) | metagenome | biome: forest; material: soil | place: Canada | collected 2011-07-03 | depth 0.3 m | reverse complement strand
GCCTTGTGGAGCTCGGAACAAAACGTCCCGACTGCGCAGCCGCTCTGTGCCAAGTAGTCCTTGTTCGCGAAGACGCCTTGGACGCAGGCGCAAAGCCGATCCCTGGGCGACCCGGCCTCGGTCCATCGCTGCCGCTGAGCGGACAACTGTTCCAGCCTCCGCTCGACGATCGCCTCGCCGATCTCGTCCTTGGTCTTGAAGTAATAAAAGACGTTGCCCAGAGGAACCTCGGCTTCGCGCGCGATCTCGGCAAGCGACGTGGCGCCAAACCCGTTCTGGTACGCCAAGTCCACTGCCGCGCTAACCAGTCTCGATCGTTTGTCGCTATGCGCCTTGGCCATGTTCATGTAAGTCAGTCAGATAACTTAGAATAGAGGGGATGGACGGGCCTGTCAATCCTTCCGCCTGCATCTGGCCAGCCGCGGTACTTCCCTGACAGCCTTGGAGGCCCTGCCAAAGTCCCACCGCGCAGAGTCGACGAACACCTACTCTTGGGATGCGTGGATTCACAGACGCTGCCCGATCACACGTGGAGAGACCTTGGTGTGCCTCCTGCAAGTCTGAGAGACCTGGCTGGCGTGCTTGAACTGGCGGATGGACGGTGCGTCAAAGGCGCCATTGGACGGTGCTGCCGGAATCCGCCATAGACGTTTCGAGCGACCATGTCGGCACCCGCTGCAAACGCGACCTCGGCGAAGCAACGATTCAGTCTATCGCCCAGCCGAAGTCCCGCAATGTGAGCGCCATAGCTTGGATCGTGAGGTCGGCGTCCCCGTCGACCGGCGCGCGCAGTGACTTCGCGTCCCTCTCGTTGGGCTTCCGCAGGGAATGAAGCCTCGCCAAGACCTGGGTAACGCGGCTCGCGCTCCCCATCGCCTCGTCGACTCTTTTTGCCAGTTCGCCAAGGTCGAGCTTGATCGTCGAGTCCGGAAGGCCCTGCTGAATGAGCCACCGCGACAGCAGCACCGTCAGCGCGGCGTGGCAGTGGCCGACGACGGAGGCAACGACGACGTCTCGCGAGTCCGTCATGCCAACGCTGCGATGTGCAGCGCGTGCGCCTTCCATCGATTGGAACGATTCGAGACACCTTCGTCGCCGTCTTTTGCTTGCCAAGTTGCACGCGCGAGGTGCGTAGTGCGCCCCCGATCCGCTAGTAGCTAACGAGCGGCTTTAGCCGATCCTGGCACCCGGCATCCCAAACCGCATCCGTTCGGCACCTTGGTGGACGATTGAGACAGCAAGCCTGATTCGCAAGCGTCCCGCATTTCGCGTAAGGAAACGGGCTTGCGCCCGACTAAGACTTACATCGTCCTCACTCCGAAACGCCCATGCAGCATTCTCAACCCCGACACGCCAGAGCCCGAACCGTCGTTCTAGTCCTCTTGGCAAGCACTGTTTCGACAACGATCCTGTCGGTCCGCGCGCAGACGCCCGTTGCGGATTCCTCATCGGCGGCTCAGATCATTACGGATGCCACGATCGACTACTCGCACGGCGAGCGCCACATCTACGAGTACTACGGAAGTGACGGCGTCTCGCGTGCGGGGGACGGTTTGGGTGAGCACCGCATTGTTGGTCACTGGAAGGTCCGTCCCGACGGAACAGTGTGCTTCCTGCACGACGATCCCAACCAGAGCGGCTGCGTTTTCATCCGCGCCAACGGCGAGCGGATCGAATTCCGGCGTGTTGACGGCGTCGTCGAAGGCCCCTTCAAGCTCGCGCGCGGAAACCCGCACAACCTTTGAAATGGCAATGCCGGAAAGCGCCGATTTTCGCGACGGCCCGGTTGAACTGCGGCTACTGCATCTTGGATGACAGCATGATCTCTCGAACCCTTCTCCGCGGCGTATTGGCAGCCTATCTGCTAGCCCTTTTGCCACTTTCAGGGCACGCCGCACCGGCCGCCGCGTCGACGCCCGCAGCAACGCCGGCCCTCGCAGGCCACACCCCGCGAGGTCAAGCCGTAGACATCGCCGCGTACCGTGGCAAGGTCGTGATGCTGTTGTTCTGGTCCACCGACTGCGCAGTCTGCTTGAATACCCTGCCGGAACTGCGCCGCAATTTGGCTGGTTGGCGAGGAAAGGACTTCGTCGTCGTTGCCGTGAATCAGGATCCCACTGAGCGCAGTTTGACGGACTATGAGGCGTTGCTGGATCGCCTGGTGGCCCCGGACCCTCAAATGAAGATCGTCTGGCGCAGAGACTCGCTGCATCGAGACACCTTCGGAGAGGTGCCGCCACGAGAACTGCATACGGTCGTGCTCGATCGCAATGGACACGTCTTCAAATCAGTACACGGGAGATTTCCGCCCGAACTCTGGGACGATGTCGCCGAGCTATTGCTTAACTGAACCTCGGTGCCAGGACGGAGCGGCTATTCAGTTGCAAACACCTGGGCCGCAACCGCGACCGATCACGGGAGGTGCCGTCGCCAGTGGTGTTGCCACAGTAGCCCGTTTGCGGCTTAGGTGACTCGACGACGTCTCCGGTGTCTCGCGTCCTCCGCACGGCGGACGTAGGAGGCAGCGCCGCCACGGTGGGCGTGCTGCCTTGAGTCTTGCTCTACTTCTTGCTGGCCGACAGCGAGCCGCCCATCTTGGCGCAAGTGCCCTTGGTGACGTACTTCCAGTCATCCGGGTCATTGTCCTTGGTGGCTTGACCCGCGCACGAGTGGGTTCCGGCGGCGCTGGAGCAGTCATTGGCGCCTGCCTTGGCCACGCCAAAGCACTTGTCCTTGCTCGGGTTCGGCGCGACCGGTCCAGCGTGCGCCGCGGTGAGGATCCCGACGCTCAGTACAGAAGCAATGGCGGATTGGAGGATAAGACGTTTGTCCATGAGAGATTGCTCCATCGATAGGGTAGTGGCGGCTGTGACATTCGTGCCCCATTTGATGTGGCACTGCAGGTTGGTCGCAGCGCGGTCACGGTTCTTACATGTCCCCCTCGCGCGCGTGACCCAATTCACGAGATGGACAATCTGGACAGTGAGGTAACACCTTCTCCGTGCAACGGCGCACTCTTCGCAGCATCCATAGCGCGGCTCGCACGCCGCACATGTCGAGGCATGGGAGTCGGTGGGCAAGAGCGGCATCGCGACCTCATGTCACGAGGCGGCGTCAATGTTCGTCGGTGTACTTCTTCGCCCAGCCGGCAAACGTGAGCAGGTTCGGATACTCCTGGCGCACCTCGGCGATGTCTTGCCCGCTGGCTACCTTTGGCGGTCGCATCTGCCGGTTCGCGTGAAGGCTCTCGTTGAAGCGCTGCGCGCAAGACTCAACCCCGACCGAACCGTATAGGGACGTCAGGCGCGAACAGCCACTGCCGCAGGTGATTGCATGACGCGGAGCGTCTTAGCGTGTTTTCACCTGCAGTGGTGCTGACGGCCTATGCTTCGATTGGACTTAGGCTGCCATCAGAGGTGTTTTCGACTTCTCCGGAAGGGGCGGTCACGAGCGCGCGCCGGGAAGCCTGACGCCGAGTTTTCGACTCAATTGGTCAGTTTTCGACTTCAATGATCAGGAACAATCAGTGTTCTTTGCCATTAATGTCTGAGACGCGCTCACCTATGACAAAGGGAGGCGCGAACGCTACTCGGATTCGCCTAAAGTCTGAGACAAACGTGGGCGCTAGGGCCGAGATCGCAGGCGCTTGGCACTAAAGTCTGAGACACACGTCGTTGAACTCAGCGTCATTGAGGAGTGTGATGCCGAAGAAGCTCCGACGGAATGACGATGCCCCTGTGAGAGAGGGCGAACTCGAGCGGCTTCTTGGTGCGCCGGCCGGTACCCCCTGGCTAGAAATCTCGTGGCGTAGCCCTAGATGAACGAAGCCGCAGCACGATTTTCGGATGCCCGATCGTCCAGGCATTTTATGCGTCTCACCAATGTAGGTCCTTTGGGATGGTGGTGGTAAACGTGCGCACCGGTCCATCGGTTCGTTTCTGGAAATTGGTCGACACCAACTTTCGATTTGTACTTAGCTTGAGCTCAAGGGATGCCAAGCTGAAGTCCAACGTTTCAGGGTCCGTATCTTCCAGCGGACGGCCTTGGTTGGCGTGGGTAAAGGACACGACAACGAATGCGCCCGGAAAATCCAACGTACTTCGCAGGGTGCCATTGTCGTGCATGTATTTCGGCTTCAAATTCGCCACGTGGTATTCCAGAATTCCTGTTGCCTTGTCGTAGGTGAAGCCTGAGTTGGCATAGAACGGCTTGCCCACGGTCGCTGGTGCAAATAGAAGTCCACGCCAATCGCCTTTCAGGGTGGCATCACCGTAAAACTGCAAGTCTGGTTCGGGCCACTTAGCCGAACCGGAAGCCGGCGGAATGGGTGGGTGCGCGTAAATTCTCAGACCTACGACTTTTGAAGCAAAAAACTTCCAAATTTCGAATTCAGAGCCGTCACTTTTTAGAGGCGCTTGTTCGTCTGAGGTGAAGAAGTCCAGCCTAGTCTTTGACTTGCTGGGGTAGCTGGGCGGGTAGCCGTTCAAACGATTGGCGTAGCTCTGCATCAGGGGCTGGCTCGCTGCGACAGAAATCTTGAAACTGACGACAAGGTCATCTGGCGGCAGTGGGTTGAGTGTGCGATTGATTTCATTCAAAACAACTGTCTGCTTCTTGATTTGCGCTGCGGCATCGTTGTTTTGTTTGAGAACTTCGAAAGCTTGTGTCAGGGCTGAAAGCAGCACTGAAATTATTAGGCCAGTCAAGGCACGTCGGCCCCAAACGGTAATGTGCCCCTCTTTGTCTCGGCTTTCGGTGAGCAGCCCCATTGCTCCGAAAATTCCAGTGAACGCGATGGCCAAAAATTTCAGCGCAGTCAACAGGAACGTGACGGCGTCTTCGGACACGAAGGCGGCCCACGCGATCGCAATGATGATGACCAGTCCTGCTGCGGAGCCACCGGCAATTTGCCATCTCGTCATACCCATCGCGAGCCTCCTTGGTCAGTATCAAGCTGGCGAGCATCGACTAGCCAAAATACTCAGGGTTGGCCCGCTACTGGCACTTCGTTGGATCCGTCTGGCAACGTGCTAGCCGAGCCGTCTGCGCGATGACATCGGCCTGCGCCTTCAGGTCGTTCGCCTTAGACGAGTCGCTCGGCGACAGCGTAGATTGGATGTTTCCGGCAGCGTTCAGAGCACTTGCTGCGCCCGAGGTCTTGCCATATCCGCCCTGGGTGATGACACCGGCCTCGTTCAGAGTCAAGGAGAAGGTCTGCTTGCCGAACTTCGCCGGCTTGAGTATCGGCAATGTGTAAGGCCGGTCCGTTGGAACCGTCAAATCGCTTGTCGCGATTGCGGCACCGTCTAACAGGATCGAAACCTTGGCATGAGCGGTCGCCCTCAACTCCAGGCTGGCGAAGCTTGACGAAAAGTCCGCGCTGGGCTTCATCGGCGGCGGATCGGCCACGTCGACACTAACCTGCGCCTGAAGTCGTGGCCATTTGACCCTGTTCGCATTCAGCAGCTTCACGGTGTCTGTGTACGCCGGTCCGGCGACCAGTGCCGTGGGAGCCGTGCCTTGCTTGCTTGTGTCATCGATGGAGAGCGTATAGACAATCACAAGACCTTTATCGGAGCCCCGTTCATCGATCGTCTGGCACGCCGCTATTGCTGGCGGCTTGGCGACCCCTTTCGGGCCGCTGCCGCCCGCACCGGCGGCAGCTGCCAATGTCATGACCGACTTGACAATGGCCTCTCCTTGACCTGTCGAAGACTGGTTGATGCTCTTCAAACGCCCGTCGTCGTACCAGGCGAACGTTAGGTCACTGTCGGCGAACCAGCCTTGCAGCGCATTCGCGTCGAACACGATGGCCTTGGCGCGGTTGCTCGAATAGCTGTTGGAAATGGACGGCGTGCTCGTAATGATGACCGCTGTCTTTTCGGCGTTGCAAGTGAGAGTTTGAGTAACAGTGACATTCGTGCTCGCCTTCGAGGGGAAATAGCTGTACGCAATTGGCGGCGTCGAAGCGCAGCCCGTGAGGATCGCGAGCAACAGCGCGCTTGCGTAGCGGACGACAAAGCATTTCATTCGAGACTCCCTCATGGAACAGGTGGTGAATTGATTGAGGCCGAGGTTCGCTGCCTCGCCGGACTTCGGCCACACTTTCAGTTTGTTGGGCTCCCGGGCGGGACGCGGCCCGATAGCATTGCCTGAGCGCGATCGCGAACTCTCTTCGATGCGATAGCGCGGAGTTGCGGAACGATGTCCTCCACCATCTGCAGCGGCGCGGTCCCGGGCGGGTCGCCCTCCAGAAGTGAGATAAAGCGCTGCGACTGTGGACCCAAGAGCCATAGTGCAGCGTATCCGAGCGCGGGAATATCGAGGATCCGCGGTTCGAACTCCTCAGCGCCATCGCCCAATTGCGTGTCCGCTAGGGTCGAAGCTTCCAGGAATCGCTCCGCAAGAATTCCGTGCGAGAGTCCGGCGAACTTAGATCCCGTCGAGCCTTCGTCTCCGCGAATGTCCGCCAAGCCCGGTCGGTCGCCGCCCACGATTGGGTACCGCCATCCGGTACTAGCTGCGAAGGCCAGCGGGTCACTGCTGTCGATCTTGTCAAGCGGCAGGTGATAGAACGGCACAGGCTGCGCTAGGTGGGAAGCGCCACCGAGGGGCGAGACACCTACCTTGACGTGGCGTTTTCTCGTCGAGATAGCTTCGGAGGTGACCTGCCAGCCGTCCGCAGGTCCCTTGTGAGTCTTGATGGTCACGACAACGTTCCTTCCGCAGCGCTAGGCCTGCGTGTGGTATGTGTAGTCCCAGGTGCCGGAGCCGCGATAGGAGCTCAGAAAAGTGTCATATGGAACAGGTACTGGCCCAGGCCCATACGCCGAATCCGGGTCGTTGACGATTACGTCATCGGTCGTCCAGTCGTATCCCGACAGCGCGACGAAATGACCTCCCCCGCCCGCCCAAGAGATGTGGCAACACACCGGATTGCCGCTGTCGATCTGAGCCTGGATGTTTGCTCTGGCGTCCACTCCGGCGAACGCCGGTGCGTTCAGATTGCCGGTCTGGCTCAGCGGGACATCCAGCGTGTAGATGTCATTGCACGACGAAGGCGCAGCGCAGCATCCGCCGCCGAGGCACTGGTCTGCGACGGAACACTGTGTCCACGTCGAGGATGGCATGAAGAACGTGGAAACGCTGGACGTGTTGGCTGCCCAGCACCAGTTGGGCTGTTGCTGCACCTGCATCGAAAACGTGAGCTGCGCCGATCCAGCCGCGCCGCCGCCGGTGGGAGACACCTGCAATTGCACACTAGCCTGGAGAGGCATGAGCGGAGCAAGAAAGCGAGGAAACGTCATCTCACTCTCCTAGCAGGATGTCGTTCAGTTGGCGGGCGATTTGCGCTTGGACTTGCGCCGAATCGGATCCCGAGCCGCCACCGCCCATGGGAGAGCTACCCGGGTCAAGCTGGTTCCGGAGAGCGCGCACTTGGCCCAGAACTCTATTCTTCGTGTTGTTGGCATCGTCGGCCCGGGCCGCATTCGCCGATGAAGCCTGCATCGCCGTCGCTGCCGCACGTTCGGCGGGAATGCGTCCGAAATAGTAGCCTGTGACGGTCCCAGCGAGTGCCATGCTGGTCTGCAGAACCGTCATCCACCGCTGCCATGTCTTCTCATCTGATCCAGTGGGCGAGAAGAACATATAGCAGAGGAAGCAAATGGTCATTCCTACGATCGTCAGGGCGATGACCGCCGCCACCACTTCCTTGGGCCAATCCGTATAGGTCGGCGGCCTCGCCACCTCTGGAGACTGAGCTTGATTCGGGGTCGGTGCGGTCATGGTGTGTCAATCTCGAAAATCACGACGAGAGTCGCTTCTACAACAAGACGCAAAGATTCGGCGCCAGTGCGAGACGCACCTAGCGTCCCTTGTTGACGCGAGGGACATCAGCCGTCGTGACTCGTAACGGCTCGTCCCTACCTGTGGGTTGATGTTCCGTCGAACGCCACCCGTTTCGGGCGTCGGCCGAGAGCGGCCCGCACGCACTGGAAAATCGCGCCGCAGCAGGGCGATTCGGCTGGCGGGCTTCAACCATGACTGCGTAGGTCACCTTGTCCTCCCCGTGCATTCGATCTCGCGCTGAATCGAACTGGACTAGAGTCTGCGATTCGTTGACAGCATTCCCATCCCTAGGTACCAATGTCGGGAACGACGCGCCAATTTCGTTTCTCGCGCGCATAGAACTGAGGCTTCAGGAAACGCGCGTGTTAGACCGAAGATGTCAAACCTGCAAAGGGACCTCTGATTGGCAATGACCTTTTGCCCGTTGCGATGCATGCGAGGCTCGTAGTGCCTCCAGCTACGCGCGGCTTTCGCCAGTTGCATTGGTCGGTGGTTTGAGGCACGGGAGTTTTGGGCCCCTTCGGTGACTACTCCCCGTAGTTGCCCCTTCTTCATTGCCGCGGTCGCCCTTGCGCTCATCCTCAACGCCAACTTGTTGCGCAAGTGAGTTTTCGATGCCGAGCACAAGGGGCAGGCGGTGAAGCCCGCGCCTATCGTGGCCGAAGAAGCTCTTCTCCCGATACCGAGAGTCGTGCCACGCTCCGCGAAGGCCGCTCCATGGGTGGAGACTCCTTACTGACGCGGGTATGCCCCACGAACGCAGGGCCGATGCTGGCCCATTCAACAATTGTTTGCTTGACAGAGGCGCTGCCTTTGCATTGAACTGCACACGCGGCTCTTCGCCGGCACAGAAGAAGATCCGTTGGCGAGGAGGATCCCCCCATGGAAGCACGGTCGGACGTGAGGCCTGCAGAAACTGGCGCTCCAGTTGGTGTTGCCCCTAGTCGATGGCGCCAGCAAGGGTTCCTGCGCTGGTTCGCGGCGATCGTGCTTGCAACGGGGGCCACTGTTCTGGGGTACCTATGGCAGTCGAACTGGCCCACATGTGACCAGTCCTTGGCGCCGAAAGACCGAGCCTGGTTGGTAAGTGCTCAATGCCCTGTCGAAGCCAACGCACAGTCTAGGCCGACTTCAAATCTGGGTACCGCCCCCCTGAGATCGGTTGCCTTCAATGCGAGTGGCCAGTTCGGTTGGGCGGTCGGAGATAGCGGCACGATCTTAAGTACTTTGGACGGCGGCAGGAACTGGGTCCGCCGGGCGAGTGAGACGGCTCGCGACCTCTGGGGAATCGCCATGAGCGCGGACGGCCAGCGAGGGTGGGCGGTCGGAGGCGTAGGCACGATTCTGGCTACCTCAGACGCGGGCAAAACATGGGCCACGCAGGCGAGCGGCACCGACGAGTGGTTCGCGGGGGTTGCCATGAGCGCGGACGGCAAACGCGGCTGGGCGGTTGGGAGCAACGGGGCGGTTCTGGCTACCTCCGACGCCGGCAAGGTATGGACCCTGCACGCGAGCGGCACGAGGATAGCCCTCTACGCAATCGCGATGAGCGAGGATGGCCAGCGCGCGTGGGCGGTTGGAGGCGCAGGCACGATCCTGGCCACCTCGGATGCGGGCGAGACCTGGACCGCACAATCGAGCGGCACGGTCGAGCCGCTCTTCGGAATCGCCATGAGCGCGGACGGCCAGCGCGGCTGGGCGGTAGGTGGCAGAGGCACGATCCTGGCTACGTCGAATTCAGGCCAGACCTGGTCTGTACAGCCGGGCGATACGGGGCAAACGCTCGTCGGGGTCGCCATAAGTACGGACGGCCAGCGTGGTTTGGTGGTCGGATACAACGGCAAGATTCTGGGTACCTTGGACGCAGGGAAAACCTGGACGCGGCAGGCGAGTGGCACGGGAGCAAGGCTCGCAGGTACCGCTATGAGCTCGGACGGCCAGCGCGCATGGGCGGTCGGATACAACGGCACGATCGTGGCGACCTCGAACGCCGGAAGGGCCTGGGCCCAGCAGATAAGCGGCACCGGCCAAGAGCTAAACGGGATCGCTATGAGCGCCGACGGCCAGCGTGGTTTGGCGGTCGGAGCATATGGCACGATTCTGGCCACCTCCGACGCCGGCAGAACATGGCTCGCGCAGGCGAGCGGCACGAGGCAGTACCTTATCGAGATCGCCATGAGCGCCGACGGGCAGCGCGCCTGGGCGGTTGGAGCATTTGGCACGATCCTGGTCACCTCCGACGCCGGGAGTACCTGGACTCCGCAGATTAGCGGCACGGTCGAACAGCTCAATGTGATCGCGATGAGCGCGGACGGCCAGCGTGGTTGGGTGGGCGGAGACGCAGGTCGGATCCTGGCCACCTTGGACGCCGGCAAGACCTGGGCCCCGCAGGCGAGCGGCAGGGGCCGAGAGTTCAACGGGATTGCCATGAGCGCCGAGGGCCAGCGCGGCTGGGTGGTTGGGGGCAACGGCACGATCCAGGCCACCTCCGACGCTGGCAAGACCTGGACGACGCAGGCGAGCGGAACGGTGCAAGAACTCAATGGGATCGCCATGAGCGCGGACGGCCAGCGCAGTTGGGCGGCCGGATCGAGCGGCACGATTCTGGCGACGTCAGATGCCGGCAAGACTTGGGTACCACGGGCGAGTGGCACTGGCGTACATCTCATCGAGACCGCTATGAGCGCCGATGGCCAACGCGGTTGGGTGGTCGGAGGAAACGGCACGATCCGGGCGACGTCTGACGCCGGCAAGACCTGGGTTCCGCAGGCTAGTGGCACAGCACTCGACCTCTGGGGAGTCGCCATGAGCGCTGACGGCCGGCAGGGGTGGGCGGTCGGAGACGACGACACGATCCTGGCTACCTCGGACGGTGGAGCGCATTGGGTGCAAGTCGGGATGCCGTATGCACGCTGGCCCGCTCCAGCGTTCTGGATGATGTTTGGCGTCGAGGTGCTCGCATTCTTGTTAGCAGGACTCAGGGGATGGCGCGGCGAGAGCAGTGCTACCCGATTGACTGACCTAATTCTGGGACGGGGGGAGGCCGACGCTCCAGTTGCGCGGGCGGAGCAAGACAAGCTGAACTTCTGGCCCGTGGTGAGGGCGTTGGGCCTATTCATGCTTCATGCAAAAACGAAACCGCCCATGACCTTTGCCATCACCGCGCCTTGGGGGCGCGGCAAAAGTTCACTGATGCGGATGCTGGAAAAGCAGCTGCGATGGGACCAGCAACTCACAGTCTGGTTCAACGCCTGGCATCACCAGCAAGAGCCTGTGGTGATGGCGGCCTTGCTCGACGCGGTTATTCAGCAGGGCACGCCCCCCTTGTGGAGCGTCCAGGGGTTACGTTTTCGAACCCGGCTCGCCTGGCGGCGTCTCCAGAGACGCCCCTTCCTTATGGCCGCGCCTTTCGTGCTCTGGTGCCTGTGCGCGTTCGTGATCCCCGTGCTGACAGCATGGGGCGGCATTGAGATGGCGTTGGGCGTCGAAGGGATAGGGCGGTGGGGATTCGCCAAGCTCGCGGATACAGCGCAAGCGGGGTTGCAGCTCCTGTCGAACAGCGACGCCACGGAGGCCTTGTTCGCGGGCGAATGGGCCAAATTCGCGGGGCAAGCCTTTGGCGCATTTGATGCCGATCCACTCAAACTAGTGGGGCTACTTGCCCTTGTGGGCCTGGGACTGTCGGCCTACCTCACGGTCGCGCACTTGTGCCGCCCCTTTCCGGCTCGCCCGGGCGCGTTGCTTCTGAGCCTGGGAAGCAAGCTCAGCGCGGCGCAAGCCGAGGAGCAAGCTGGTTTCAGGCAACGCTTTCGCGAGCATTTTGGTGACGTGGTGACCGCGCTAAGGCCGGCAACGTTGACGATCTTCGTCGATGATCTAGATCGGTGCGAATCGAAGAAGTCGGCCGAAACTCTGGAGGCGGTGAACTACCTGAACGATGCCGGTACATGTTTCGTGGTGCTGGGCATTGCCCGCGAGATCGTGGAGGCCCAACTTGGCGAGGCCTACGCGTCGCTGGCTGACCAGGTCGCAGCACTCGAGCAGTCCAGAGTTACAGCGAAGTCCTTCGGCGAGGCTACTGCTGAGGCTCAAAAGTGGCTTCTACACATGCGCCGGGAGGGCGATGGACCCTTCGAGGCAGAGCTCTCCGCGCCGCCGAAGGCGGAGACCAGCAACGGCACTGCGAAGCGATTCGAGTATGCTCGCCGCTATCTCGGGAAGCTCATTCAGATTGAAGTACCCGTGCCGCGCATGGACGAAGGCGGTTTGCGCGACCTTTTGGTCAGTGAGAAGGACGCGGCCAGGTACGAATCGAACGACGGCAATCGTCACAATATGGGGCCTGCAGCCTTATTGCAGGGAGCACAGCGACGGTCTAGGCACGAGCAGTTGCTGGCCCGCCAGAAAGAGGAGCGATGGCGCGCTTGGGTGATGCGACTGCGTGCGCTCAGTGGCGTCGTTGCCGGCGCGGCGCTGATGTTCAGTGTCGTCGTACTAACTCAGTCCTGGTACGCTGCGCGGCCCGACCTGCACGCTAACGAGCGCCTCAAGCAGCGTCAGGACACGATGGCGCTCACGCAGAAGGCGCTTGACCGCGAGTTCGCCCCCTATAAACACTGGCTAGCGGAACAAGTTAAGTTGGAAGCCGCCTCGCTAATGCGAGAAGCGGACGCAGCAACGCACGACGCCCTAGTGTCGTGATGTAGAAGTTCGTTGAACTATTTCGTCACATCGTGGTCCATCGGGTACCGTGTGTACTCGACGAGGCTGCGATGCGTGGAAGACCCAAGGCAACCCTGGTGCTGACTGAGGCGGAGCGCGAGGAACTTCTCGCGCTGGCGCGACGGCGCAAGACCGCTCAAGCGGCGGCGCTGCGAGCGCGC
>FTIF01311128.1_pt1 | contig 12789 bp, 13 predicted proteins | sample 1658001 | NCBI WGS metagenome assembly FTIF01 (sample SAMEA3914789, study PRJEB12502) | metagenome | biome: forest; material: soil | place: Canada | collected 2011-07-03 | depth 0.3 m | reverse complement strand
GAGAGCACCTTCCGCGAGCACTACGAGGAGGCCACCGAGGAAAACGTGGTGCGCTTCCTCATCGCCGACCCGCGCTATCCCGGCTCGATCCAGTCGTCCCTCTACAACGCCCGCGAAATCCTGCGCACGGTGCGCGACACCATGCCGCGCGAAACCTGGGAGCGGCTCAACGACCTGTATTTCTATGTGCAGGAGCGCGGCGAGGCAGGCATTCCGCGCAACCACCGCCAGGCCTTCCTGAGCGAGGTGGTTAACCGCACCCTGCTGATCTACAGCGTGCTGACCAGCAATATGAGCCGCGACGTCGGCTTCCAGTTCCTGCGCATCGGCACCAACCTCGAGCAGTGCGACATGACCTCGCGCATCCTCGACGTGCGCTCCACCCGCCTCGGCCGCGAGCAGTCCGGCCCGGACCTGTCGCCGTTCGAGAACATCATCTGGATGAGCGTGTTGCGCTCGCTCACCGCCTACCAGATGTACCGCAAGCACATGAAGACGCGGGTCAACGGCGCCGGCGTGCTGCGCTTCCTGCTGCAGAACCGCGAGTTCCCGCGCAGCATCATGTTCTGCCTGTCGCAGGTTGCCTCGACCCTGCCGACCCTGCCGGAGAGCCGCAAGATCGAGCGCTCCATCGAGCGCGTCCGCGCCCTCTCGCGGGACGCCAACATCGACGCCCTGCTCAAGGCGGATTTCGGCGTGCCGGGCCTGATGGACGAAATCCAGATCGGCCTGGGCGAGCTGCACGAGGCGCTGGCTGCGGCGTATTTCAAGGCGGCGTAGATCTCAGTGTAGGTCGGCTCAAGCGAAGCGGAGCCGACATTGCACATTGCGCTGTCGGTTCCGGGCGCTGCGCGCCCTTGAACCGAGCTACGTGCCTTACAAACAGGGGGCGGACGTTACACGCCGCTAGTAACTCTGCCCACCCGAGTTGTTGTTATTGCCGCTGCCGAACTGCATCTGCGCAGCGGCATTCAGCCCGTTCTGCTGCGCCTGCGTGCCCATCTGCGCCTGGGCCTGCGGCTGCTGCGACTGGGTCTGCACCTGCAAGGGCAGCTGCGGCTGCAATTCCCAGTCGAACTTGGGCAGGCTGCGCACCGCGTTTTCCAGCTGCCGCGCCCAGATTTCCTTGAGCTGCGAGTAATACGGCGTATCCAGATCCAGGCGCAGCGAGTGCTGCACCTTGAGGGCGTCGCGTGGCAGGAAGGCCAGGTCCACCGGCGGCCCAACCGAGATGTTGGAGCGCATGGTCGAGTCCAGCGACACCAGGGCGCAGCGCGCCGCGTCCTCCAGCGTCACGTGCGGGCGGATGAAGCGATCCAGGATCGGCTTGCCGTACTTGATCTCGCCGATCTGCAGGAACGGCGTCTCCGGGCTGGCGGCGATGCAGTTGCCGACCGGGTAGATCAGGTAGATCGCCGGCTCCTCGCCCTGGATCTGGCCGCCAAGGATCAGGGTGGTTTCGATGTTGAGGCTGCTGTACTGGCCCTGCAGCTGCTGCGTCACCTGCTTTTGCGCCCGCACCGACAGTTGGCCGAGATAGTCGGCGGCGTCGAACATGTGCCGCACGGTGCGCAGGTTGACGGTGGCGGTGGGGTCGTTGATGTCGCGCTGGGCCTGCGCCAGCACATGCTGGGTGGTGGCCAGGTTGCCCGCCGACAGCACTACGAAGACGCGCTCGCCGGGAAACTCGAAGGTGTGCATCTTGTTGTAGGTGCGCACGTCGTCGACGCCCGCGGCGGTGCGCGTGTCGGCGGCCATGACCAGGCCTTCGTTGACTTTGATGGCGACGCAATAAGTCATCTGACAATCAAATGGATGGGGCAGCGAGCGCGTGCGGCTGCGGATGGTCGATTGTAGCCGCTCCGCTCCTTGGCAAGCATGGCTTGTGCCAGATGGCAGTCACATGCAGACTGCCGGCAGGCGCGGCCACAGCGCGGAGGAGTGACGATGGAACCACGCGACATCGAATTTTTCTGGGACGCGGCAAGCCCTTACACCTATCTGGCAGCCACCCAGATCGAACCCCTGGTCGCTCGCGCCGGGGGCAAACTGGTGTGGCGGCCGTTCCTGCTGGGCAAGGTATTCGAGGCCACCGGCAACCGCATGCCGGCCTCGGTGCCGGCCAAGGCCAAGCACCTGTTTTGCGATGTGCAGCGCTGGGCGCAGCATTACGGCGTGCCGGTGGCTTTCCCCAAGGTGTTCCCGGTCAACAGCGTGCTGGCCCTGCGCGCCGGCATCGCCGCGTCGGCGCAGGGCAGGGGCGCCGAGTTCGCCAGGGCCGCAATGAAGGCCTACTGGGCCGATGGCACCGACATCAGCCAGCCCGGGGCGGTCAGCGCGATTGCCGCCTCGGTCGGGCTGGATGGCCCGGCCCTGCTGCTGCAGGCGCAGGAGCAGCCGGTCAAGGACCAGCTGCGCGCCAACACCGAGGAAGCGGTCAAGCGCGGCGCTTTTGGCGCGCCGACCTTCTTCGTCGGCGAACGGATGTTCTGGGGCAACGACCGGCTGGTGCTGCTCGAAGAGTTCCTGTGCGGCAAGATCGCCGCCTGAGCGACTATTTTCGCTGCGCCCTGCCGGCGATCCTGCTGGCGGCGTTACCTCTCGGCTGCGTCGCTGCGGATGCGGCGGAATCGCCGTTGTCGATATGGCGCGTCAGCCTCGACGCGGTCGGGCCGATCCGGCTCGGCATGACCCTGGCGCAGGCGCGCAAGGCCCCGGGCGTGGCGCTGAGCGAGCAGCCGCTGCGTGGCAACGCCGATTCCTGGCGTGCCTGCCACTACGCCTGGCCCGCCGAAGGCGCACAGTTGCGGCTGGATCTGGGCCTGATGCTGGAGCAGGGCGTGGTGACGCGCATCGACATCGCCACACCTGAAGTCGCCACCCGCTCCGGCGCGCGGGTCGGCGATGCCGAAAGCAGCGTGATCGAGCGTTACGTCGGCCATCTGCAGCAGGCGCCGGCGGCGGATGGTGCCCCGCATTTCCTGATCGTCTATCCCGATCAGCCGCAGCAGATGGTTTTCCAGGCGCAGGACGGCAAGGTCACCGCCTACCGCATCGGCCAGTTGCCGGCGGTCCACTACAGCGAGGGTTGCGCTTGAACAGCAGTTTGAACAGCCGTTCCGAATTCCTGCGCGTGCGCGGGCTGCGTTACCACGTCCGGCGCTGGGGCGACGCCAGCCTGCCGCGGCTGTTCATCACCCATGGCTGGCTCGATGTGTCCGCCACCTTCCAGCCGCTGGTCGAGCCGCTGCTGCAACACTGGCAGGTGCTGATGCCGGACTGGCGCGGCTTCGGCTATAGCGAGTGGCCGCAGGACGGCTACTGGTTCTACGACTATGTCGCCGACCTGGAAGCGCTGCTCGACCACTATTCTCCCGATGAGCCGGTGCTGCTCACCGGCCACAGCATGGGCGCCCAGGTCTCGGCCCTGTATGCCGGCCTGCGCCCGCAACGGGTGCGCAAGCTGATCTGCCTGGACGGCATCGGCCTGCCGGAGACGCCGCTGCAGCGCGCCCCGGCGCGGGGCCGCAAATGGCTCGACCAGCTGCGCGAGCCGCCGGCGGTCAAGACCTATGCGTCGTTCGAGCAACTGGCCGGACGCGTGCGCCGCCAGCATCCGCAGCTGAGCGAAGTGCAGGCCCGGTTCGTGGCGCGTTGCTGGAGCCAGCAGGACGGCTACGGCCGCATCCGCCTCTGCGCCGATCCCAAGCACACTCTGATCGGGCCGCAGCTGTACCGCGCCGCCGAGGCGGAAGAGGTCTGGCGCCAGATCACGGCGCCGACCCTGTTCATCGACGCCGCCAAGTCCGAAACGGCCCTGCCGGCGGAAGAGCGCGCCCGCCGCCGCACGGCTTTCGCCGACCAGCGCGTGGTGGTGATCCCGGACGCCGGGCACATGCTGCACTTCGATGCGCCGCGCGAAACGGCGCAGGCGATCGCGGCGTTCATGGCGGGTTGAAGGTAAAAGCAATCTCGCGCAAAGACGCAAAAGACGCCAAAGAAATGATTAAAAAGCGCTTTTTTCTTTTTTTGCGTGTTTGCGCCTTTGCGCGGGCCGCTTTTAATAAAATGGGCGCATGCGCCTAAACCCCGGTCAACTCGCCTCCCATCTGCAGCGCGGCCTCGCGCCGGTCTACCTGGTGGCCGGCGAGGAGCCCCTGCTGATGCAGGAAGCGCTGGACGCGATCCGCGCCGCGGCGCGGGCCAAGGGTTTCGCCGAGCGCGAGGTGCTGGACGCCGAGCGCGGCTTCGACTGGCAGCGCTTGGTCGATACCTGCAACACACCCTCGCTGTTCGCGTCGCAGCGCATCGTCGAGCTGCGTGCCGCCAACGCCCCGGACGCGGCCGGCGCCGCCGCCCTGATCAAGCTGGCGCAGGACCCTGCGCCGGACGTGCTGTTGATCGTGGCCCTGGGCAAGCTCGAATCGCGCGCCCGCAACGCCGCCTGGCACGGCGCGCTCGACACCGCCGGCGCCAGCCTCTACGTCTGGCCGCTGAAGCCGGAGGAGCTGCCGGCCTGGGTCGGCGCGCGCCTGCGCGCCGCCGGGGTGCAGGCCGATGCCGACGGCCTGCGCCTGCTGGTCGAGCGCACCGAGGGCAATCTGCTGGCGGCGCAGCAGGAAGTGGAGAAGCTGGCCCTGCTCCATCCCGGACAGGCGGTGAGCCTGGCGCAGATCGAGGCGGCGGTGGCCGATTCGGCGCATTACGAGGTATTCGGCTGGTTCAACAAGATCATGGCTGGCGACGCGCGCGGCGCGGTGCGCGGCCTGCAGGGCCTGCGCGACGAGGGCGTGGACGTGCTGCCGATCCTGGCGGTGGTGGCTAACGGCCTGCGCCAGCTGGCCCGCGCCGCCGCGGCCTATGCCCGCAGCCACAATGCCGGAGCGGCGGTGGAAGCGGCCGGGGTGTTCAAAATGAACCAGGCGGCATTTTCCCGGGCGGTCGAGCGCAGCCGTTCCGGCCAGGTGCTGAGTTGGCTGCGCGACTGCGCCAATATCGACGCCCTGGCCAAGTCCAGCGGCACCCAGTCCGCCGCCTGGGAAGAGTTGTTAACATTGGTGCTGGCGGCGAGTGGCGCCGCGAAACCCAGGGCTGCCGCGGCAAGGCCAGTGAGTTCTGTATGACAGCGGCAACGTTGAAAGACGGCAAGCGCGGGGCGCGCAAGGACGAGGTCGCTTCCTATATGCGCAACGTGGGCGAGCGCGCCCGCGTCGCCTCCCGCGCCGTGGCCAAGGCCAGCGCCGGCGAGAAGAATGCCGCCCTGTTCGAGCTGGCGCGGATCATCGAGCACGAGGCATCCTCCATTCTCGAGGCCAATGTCCGCGACATGCGCTCGGCCCGCGAAAGCCGGCTCGAAGAAGCCCTGCTCGACCGCCTCGAATTGAACCAGAGCCGCATCGCCGCCATGGCCGACGGCGTGCGCCAGGTCGCGGCGCTGCCCGATCCGGTGGGCGAGATGTTCGACCTCAAGATGCGCCCCTCCGGCATCCAGGTCGGCCGCATGCGCGTGCCGCTGGGCGTGGTCGCCATCATTTACGAGTCGCGGCCCAACGTCACCGCCGACGCCGCCTCGCTGTGCCTCAAGTCCGGCAACGCCTGCATCCTGCGCGGCGGCTCCGAGGCACTGCATTCCAACCAGGCCATCGCCCGCTGCATCCAGCGCGCGCTGCGCGATACCGGCCTGCCGCCGGATGCGGTGCAGGTGGTGGAAACTGTCGATCGCGAGGCGGTCGGCCTGATGCTGACCATGCCGCAGTTCGTCGACGTGGTGATTCCGCGCGGCGGCAAGGGCCTGGTCGCCTTCGTCGCGGAGAACGCGCGCGTGCCGGTGATCAAGCACCTGGACGGCAACTGCCACGTCTACATCGACGGCGAAGCCGATCTGGAAAAGGCCATCGCCATCGCCGTCAACGCCAAGACCCAGCGCTACGGCACCTGCAACACCATGGAAACCCTGCTGGTCGACGCGCCCATCGCGCAGCGCCTGCTGCCCGACCTCGGCCGCATCTACGCCGGCCACGGCGTCGAGCTGCGCGGCTGCGAGCGCACCCGCAAGATCCTGCCGCAGGCGCGCCCGGCCAAGCCGGAAGACTGGGATACCGAATACCTGGCACCGATCCTGGCGATCAAGGTGGTGGATGGTCTGGACCAGGCCATCGACCACATCACCCGCCACGGCTCGCAGCACACCGACGCCATCGTCAGCGAAAACTACAGCAAGGTGCGGCGCTTCCTGCGCGAAGTGGATTCCGCCTCGGTGATGGTCAACGCCTCGACCCGCTTCGCCGACGGCTACGAATACGGCCTCGGTGCGGAGATCGGCATCAGCACCGACAAGTTCCACGCCCGCGGACCGGTCGGCCTGGAAGGCCTGACTTCGGTGAAGTGGGTGGTGCTAGGCGATGGGCATGTGCGGTGAAGCAGTGGTCAGTGATTGGTGGTCAGTGGTTAGTGAAAAGCCAGAAGCACAGCGGCTGTTTGCTGTTGCTAACCACTAATCACTGGCCACTAATCACTCCCGATCGCGGCCACGCCATGGATCGTCTTGGCTACTGAACCCGCCGCCGCGATCGGCATCTTCGGCGGCACGTTCGCGCCGATCCATCACGGTCACATCCGTCTGGCGCTGGAGCTGCGCGAGCGGCTCGGGCTGTCGCGCGTGCTGATCGTGCCGAGCGCGCATCCGCCGCACCGCGCCGCGCCGGAAGTGCCGCCGCAGCGACGGCTGGAGTGGGCGCGGCTGGCCCTGGCCGGCGAGCCGGGGCTGACGGTGGACGATCGCGAGATCCGTCGCAACGGCCCCTCCTATACCTACGACACGGTGGCCGGCCTGCGCGACGAGCTGGGCGCGGAGACGCCGCTGGTGCTGCTGCTCGGCGACGACGCCGCCAACCAGCTCCACACCTGGCATCGCTGGCGCGAGTTGTTCGAGCTGGCGCACCTGGTGTTCGTCGAGCGGCCCTACGAGCCGCCGGCACCGTCGCCCGAGCTGGCCGCCTTCCTGCGCGGCCGCCGCGCCGCTTCGACGCAAGCCCTGCTGGCGCAGCCGGCCGGCGCCTGGGTTGCCGCCAGCATTCCGCCGCTGGCCATTTCTTCCACCCGCATCCGGCAGCTGCTCAAGGCCGGCCGCAGCATCCGTGGCCTGGTGCCCGATGCCGTGATCCAGACATTCACCACCGAGGACGTCCGCGCTCTAACCCACGATGAAGACCCCGCCCAAGACTAAAGTTCCCAGCAAGACTGTGACCAAGGCCAAGGCCCCTGCCAAAAGCAAGGCCAAACCTGCTGCCAAACCCGTAGCCAAGTCCTCCACCAAGGCCAAGGCTGCCGTGAAGTCCAAGCCCAAGCTTGGACCGAAGAGCAAGGCCGTAGCCAAGACCGCGCCCAAGGCCGCTTCCAAGGCCAAGCCCAAAGCCGCTCCTGCGCCGAAGGCCAAGGCAGCGAAAGCCGCCGGGTCGGTCGATCCGTCCATCGCCCTGACAGCGCTGGCGGTGGCGGCACTGGAGGATCTGAAGGCGGTCGACATCAAGGTGCTCAACGTGCGCGACCTGACCACCATCGCCGACGCCATGGTGATCTGCACCGGCACCTCCAACCGCCACGTCAAATCGCTGGCGGAGAACGTCGTCGACATGGCCAGGCAGCGCGGCTTCCGCGCGCTCGGCATCGAGGGCCTGGGCGAAGGCGAATGGGTGCTGGTCGACCTCAACGGCGTGCTGGTGCACGTGATGCAGGCGCAGACGCGCCTGTTCTACCAGCTGGAAAAGCTGTGGGACATGAGCCAGCTCGACAGCAAGTCGGCCTGAGCCGGATCCAGCCGAGCCTGCCATGCGCGTGCGCCTGATCGCCGTCGGCACGCGCATGCCGGCCTGGGTCGAGGCCGGCTTTATCGAATACGCACAGCGCCTGCCGCGCGAGCTGCGGCTGGAGCTGGTGGAAGTGCCGGTGGAGGCGCGCGGCAAGAATGCCGACATCGCGCGCCTGCGCGAAGCCGAGGGGGAGAAGATGCTGCGCGCCGCCGGCAGCGGCAGCCGCATCGTCGCTTTCGACGAGCGCGGCGAAACTCTCGATACCATCGGCTGGTCCAAAGCCTTGCCGCAGTGGTTGCAGGATGGCCGCGATGTGGCCTTGCTGGTCGGCGGCCCGGATGGATTGGCCCCGGCCTGCTTGGCCGCGGCTTCGGCGCGCTGGTCGCTGTCGCGGCTGACGTTTCCGCACCCCCTGGTGCGGGTGCTGATCGCCGAGCAGCTGTACCGGGCGTGGAGCCTGACGCAGAACCATCCCTACCACCGGGCGTAGGTCGGCTCAGGGGCGCCTACGCCCGGAGTCGACGTCTGTGTCGCTCTGTTTACGGCCCGGGTAACACCCTGGCTCACTCCTGTCCTGTCTTGCCCCGACAGGGCAGGGACATGGACAATACGCGTCCTTCGCCGTCTTCTTCAGCCGAGCCGCCTCCGATGCCGACCCGTTTCGAACTCGCCAATGCCATCCGCGCCCTCGCCATGGATGCCGTGCAGCGCGCCAACAGCGGCCATCCGGGCATGCCGATGGGCATGGCCGACATCGCCGAAGTGCTGTGGAACGACTATCTCCACTTCAACCCGGCCGATCCCGCCTGGTTCAACCGCGACCGTTTCGTGGTCAGCAACGGCCACGGTTCGATGCTGCTGTATGCGGCGTTGCACCTGTCCGGCTACGACCTGCCGATGGAACAGCTGAAGAACTTCCGCCAGCTGCACTCGAAGACTGCCGGCCATCCCGAGCACGGTCACACCCCCGGGGTGGAAACCACCACCGGCCCGCTTGGCCAGGGCCTGGCCAACGCGGTCGGCATGGCGCTGGCGGAGCGCCTGCTGGCGGCGAGCTTCAACCAGGACGGCTTCCCGCTGGTCGATCACTACACCTACGTCTTTGCCGGCGACGGCTGCCTGATGGAAGGCGTGTCGCACGAAGCCTGCTCGCTGGCCGGCACCTTCGGCCTGGGCAAGCTGATCGTGTTTTACGACGACAACAACATCTCCATCGACGGTGAGGTGCGCGGCTGGTTTCGCGACGACACCCCCGGCCGCTTCGAGGCCTACGGCTGGCAGGTGGTGCGCAACGTCAACGGCCACGATCCCAATGAAGTGCGCATCGCCATCGAGACGGCGCGGGCACAGACCGCGCATCCGACCCTGATCTGCTGCAAGACCGTGATCGGCTTCGGCGCGCCCAATCGCCAGGGCACCGCCAAGGCGCACGGCGCGGCGCTGGGCGATGCCGAGATCGCGCTGGCGCGCGAGAAGCTGGGCTGGACTCATGCGCCGTTCGAGATCCCGCAGGAGGTCTACGCCGGCTGGGATGGCCGCGCCCGCGGCCAGCTACGCCAGGCAGCGTGGAACGAACTGTTCGATGCCTACGCCAAACAGCATCCGCAGCAGGCGGCCGAGCTGCGCCGCCGCATCGCCGGCGAGCTGCCGGCGGAGTGGGCCGCGGCGATTGCCGGCGCCATCGAAAAAGCCGCTGCCGGCGACAAGCCGGTGGCGACGCGCAAGTCCTCCGAAACGGTGCTCAACGCCATCGCCCCGGTAGTCCCCGAATTCGTCGGCGGCTCGGCCGACCTGACCGAATCCAACAACACCATCTGGCACGGCGCCAAGACCATCGTGCCGGGCGACGTCAGCGGCAATTACCTGTCCTGGGGCGTGCGCGAATTCGGCATGTGCGCCGCCATGAACGGCATGGTGCTGCATGGCGGCATCATCCCCTTCGGCGGCACCTTCCTGGTGTTTTCCGACTACGCCCGCAACGCCGTGCGCATGGCGGCGCTGATGCGCCAGCGTGTGATCTTCGTCTTCACCCACGACTCCATCGGCCTGGGCGAGGACGGCCCCACCCACCAGCCGGTGGAACATCTGTCCTCGTTGCGCCTGATTCCGCACCTGCACGTCTGGCGTCCGGGCGATGCCTTCGAAACGGCCATTGCCTGGAAGGCCGCAGTGGAGCGCAAGGATGGCCCGGCGGTGCTGGCGTTGTCGCGGCAGAATCTGGCGCCGCAGAAGCATGGCGCGGCGCATGCGGCGCTGGCCGCGCGCGGCGGCTACATCCTGGTGGAGCCGGCGAGCGCGCCGGAGGCGGTGGTGATCGCCACCGGCTCCGAACTCGAGCTGGCGGTGCAGGCGGCGCAGGCGCTGGCGGCCGAAGGCCGCGCGGTGCGCGTGGTCTCGATGCCCTGCCTGGAAGTATTCCAGGCGCAGGATGCGGCTTACCGTGAGCAGGTATTGCCTGCTGCGCTGCAGCGCAGACTGGCGGTCGAAGCCGGCGTCACCGCGCTGTGGCGCGGCCTGGTCGGGCCGCAGGGCGCGGTGCTCGGCGTTGACGATTTCGGCGCCTCGGCCCCGGCCCCCAAGGTTTTTGCCCTGTTCGGACTGACCGTGGACGGCGTTGCGCAGGGCCTGCGCGGGCTGTTCACCTGATCGACAGCCCTGGCCGTCGATTGGGCCATGGCATTTGATTAAAAAGTAAGCGCTTGCCTACTGCATACGGGCTAGATACTATTCGACCCTTTCCCAGCGGGACGAATGGGGCTATACGGCATAGCGATAAAATGCCTCCCAAGCGTTCCTAAAAAGCTTGAGCCCTACTTTTTGGAGTCCTTCCTGTGTCAGTGTCCTTGATCAATATTGCGGCAGACGCCGCGGATTCCGTCGCCGCCATCAACCCGGCCGACCTTTCCATCTATCATCTGGTCTCTCAGGCCGACCCCGTCGTCAAGGCGGTCCTGGTGATCCTGGTGCTGTTCTCGTTCTGGTGCTGGACCGTGATGTTCGAGAAGCTGTTCGCCTTCATGGCTGCGCTCAGCGCCGTCAGCCGCCTCGAGACCACGCTGGAAGACGGCACTCTCGAAGACATGATCAATTACAGCGACAAGCATCAGGTCTCGAACATCATCGCCGCCGGCAACCAGGAATGGCGTGAAGGCTCCGGTGAGCACGAGCACGAAGCGCTGCACGAAGTGCGCGACCGCATCGAGCGCGCCATGCGCCTGGAACTGTCCAACGAAACCCGCCGCATCAACAAGCGCCTGCCGTTCCTGGCCACGGTAGGCTCCTCGGCCCCGTTCATCGGCCTGTTCGGCACCGTGTGGGGCATCATGAACACCTTCACCGGCATCGCCGCGGCGCATGACACCAGCCTGGCCACGGTGGCCCCGGGCATCGCCGAAGCGCTGATCGCCACCGGCATCGGCCTGGCGGCGGCCATCCCCTCGATCATGGCGTACAACAGCTTCGCCACCAACCTGGGCCGTTACGTCGGCCGTCTCAACACCGTCATCGGCATCTACGCCGGACGCCTGTCCAAGCGCTTCGCCCCGGCCATCGCCGCCTGAGCCACGGCAAGGAGACCTGCCGTGAAGATTAAGGAAGTGGTTAGTGGTCAGTGGCTAGTGATTAGTGAAAAGCAAAGGCCGCGTCTGGCTTTTGATGTGACTGGCCACTGGTCACTAGTCACTAACCACTTGCGGTTGGAGCTTGCGCCATGGGCATGAGCGTAAAAGCCTCCAGCGGCGGCGACGAGGGCGAAATGGGCCCGGTGGCGGAAATCAACGTCACGCCTCTGGTCGACGTCATGCTGGTGTTGCTGATCATTTTCATGGTCACGATGCCGCTGATGATGAACCAGTTGCCCATCACCCTGCCCAAACCCAGCCTGTTCCAGTCGGACAAGCCGCCGGAGAAGCTGACGGTCGACTTCGACCTGCAGAACAATTACTTCATTCAACACAATGAGTTACCGAAGGAAGCCATTTCCTACACCGACCTGCCGGCGCGCCTGCACGACATCGCGGAGCAGTTTCCCGAAGAGCTAGTCACCGTCTGTGCCGACAAGGACTCCATCTACGACCGGGTGGTCGACCTGATGGCCATCGTCGGCAGCTCCGGCTTCAGCAAGGTGACCTTATGTCCATGAGCAAAAAACAGTGGTCAGTGATGGGTGATCAGTGGGCAGTGAAAAAGCGGAGCGAGCACTTTGGATTCGCTGTTACTAGTCACTGGCCACTAGCCACTAACCACTTGCGAGGACGGGCCGTGTCATGTCCATGAGCGCAAAGACCTCCTCCTCGCACGACGAGGAGGACCTGGGCAGCGCCATCGCCGAAATCAACGTCACCCCGCTGGTCGACGTGATGCTGGTGCTGCTGATCATCTTCATGGTGACGGCGCCCCTGATGATGTCGCAGGTGCCGGTGACCCTGCCCAAAGCCGCATTGCAGGAAATGGGCAAGCCGCGCGACCCGCTGATCGTCTCGTTCGACCTCAACGGCAACTACTACATCGACACCGGCGGCGGCCATGTCGACGAGATGACCATCGACCAGCTGCCGGCACGTCTGCACGACATCGCCGTGGCACAGCCGGACAATCTGGTCTACATCCGTGCCGACAAGGGCGCGGTTTTCGACAAGGTGCGGGATCTCTTGAAGATAGCGGCGCAGGCCGGCTTCTACAAGGTTTCGCTCATGTCCCAGGCTCAGCCGTGATGCCCAACTGTAATGCCAGGCAGTGCAGTGACCCTGCAAGGAGGCTGAAATGAGTGCCGCAGTCGAAATCAACGTGACCAAGATGGGCGTGTCGAAAGCGCCCAAGGCGGCCGCGCCGCGCGAAAAGGTCAATGTCGGCGTGGTCATGTCGGTGGTGTTCCATGCCGCCCTGATCATCTACCTGCTGTACCTGGTGCATCCGCACGTCTCCTTCATGGAGCCGAAGAAGATCATGACCACGGTGGAGCTGGCGCCGCCGCCACCCCCAC
>FTIF01005497.1_pt1 | contig 12795 bp, 7 predicted proteins | sample 1658001 | NCBI WGS metagenome assembly FTIF01 (sample SAMEA3914789, study PRJEB12502) | metagenome | biome: forest; material: soil | place: Canada | collected 2011-07-03 | depth 0.3 m | reverse complement strand
GCCGCGCGGCCTCGGCGAGGGCGCGCTCCTGGCAGCGGCGCGCCCGTGCGGGCTTACCGTCCAGGCCTGCGAATTCTGCACGCGCCTGCCACCAGGACGGCGCTGCGATCGGGCAGGCCATGGCGAGCAGGCCGAGATTTCGGACGGCATGCCGGGCTGCGTCGCGCGAAGCCGGCCCAGGCGCGGCTCGCCACTCGGCAAGTCGAACCTCGGCTACGGCGGCGTTGCCGAGAAAAGTGTGAAACGAGGCCGGCGGCAGCTTGCGGATCAGCGTGGTGGCGCACGCGGCATGGGTCAACGCGGCGTCGCGCCTGCCAGCCTGATGATGCGCCTTGGCCAGAAGACCGCCGCACAGGATGGCGTCGCTGTGATCCACGCCTTGGGCCAATAGGCGCTCAACCTCTGAGATGCGTTCCGAGGCGGGAGGACGGCCGCAGGCCATGTCCACCGCCATCAAACCTGCGGTGCACCAAACCATGACCTGCGTCGGCCCTTCGGCGCGAACCTGGCGTTCCGCTTCTTCGAACAGGGCGCGTGCCCCTTCGACATCGCCCTGGTGGAGAGTCCCCCAGGCCCTCAGCACGACGCAGGTTTGCCACCGGAATCGATCGCCGATGCGTTCGAACAGCTCACCGCCGCGCCGTGCCGAATCTTCCATCTCGGACCAGCGCGCCTGGCCGTTGAAGTAGATCGCGTCCAGTTGCGCGCAGAACGCTGCCGTCTCGAGATGCTCCACTTGACGTCCGACCTGCTCGGCGCGGCGTCGATAGCGCTCGAACAGCGCTCGCGAGCCGGCGAGACCGGCGACGAATCCCATGACCTGGTAGGCCAGGTACAGCTGGCGGGAAACGCCAATGCCTTCCGCGATGTTCAACGACGTCACGGTGCTGTGCACCAGCGAAAGGATGTCGTGTTCCCAATAGCCGACCTCAGCCAGGCGTTGATGCATTTGCACAGCCTGCAGCGCGGACTCGATGTCGTTTGTCGGATTCGATCCGGCCCAGCCCCAACGTCGCCGCAGTTGGTGGAGCAACTCTGCCAGGACGCGCCAGCCCTGGCCCGAGCGCGTCGCCGGAACGGGTCGCCCGAGCAGGCGCAGCGACGCGAGGAAGCGCTGTCGGCTATCCGAATATCGCGCCAGCTTGAGAAGCGCCTCTCCTTCGTGCCACTCCCAACGCGAACGGCGCGTCGCGTCGATCGGAGTCGGGCTGCGTTGCGCCATCGCCTTGGCCTCGCCGATGAAGCGCAGCACCTCCTCGTTAGCAAACCTTGCGAGCGCCTGGGCGGCGGCCTGCTCCAGGTAGTCGAGCGCACGCGAAGGCTCGTCGGCTTGCGACCAATGGTGGGCCAGGAGTTGCAGGAAAGGCGCCAGGTCATCGCCGAAACGGGTCTCGAACCATTCGGCGATCGCGCGGTGCATCGTGCGGCGTTGCGCAAAGCTCATCATGTCGTACGCCACCTGCTGCGTGATGACATGAGTGAACAAGTGCGACAGGTCCGGCTCGGGCTTGTCCAGCCGAATCATGTCGATGCGCGTCAGGCGCCCGAGGTAGCCGTGCAAGCTGGGCTGCTGCTGCACCACCGGATACACGTCGTGGAGAACCTGGTAGCCGAACGCACGTCCGATGGCGCTAGCCACCTTTAGCGTAAGTTGCTCTCCTTCGAGCAGCCGGTCTATCCGACCGCTGACCACGCCCTGCACGGTGTTGGGTACGCCCACCACGTTCAGATCGAGCGCCTCGTCGGCCAAGCGACACCGGTCGCCCTCGACAACCAGGTGCCCGGCGTCCCGCAGCGCGAATGCCAGTTGCTCGCTGAAGAACGGGTTGCCCTGGGCCCGCTCCCGGACGAATGTCTCGACCTGCGTCGGCAAGGCCGTCACACCCAGCCGACTGCAGACCAGAGACAGGACGTCGACCGGCGCCAGCGGCGGCAAGGCAAGACACTCGGCGTCGCCGGACAACATCTGGTCCAGTGCCACCGGCCGGGGCTCGACCAGCGGTCGCGTGCACAGGACGAACAGCATCTGCGGCGCACGTCGCGCGACCGTCGCCGCAAGGGCCCAGGACGCGGAGTCGAACCAGTGCGCGTCATCGAGCATGAGCACCGTGGGTGACGAGTCGGCGTGCCGGGCGAGGAGGCTCGCCACCAGGTCGCGCAACGCATCGGCACGTGCCTGCGGCTCCATTGGAGCGGTGACCACGCTTTGCGGCAAGTCCAGCGCCAGCAGGTCGTTGAGAAGCGGCGCTCGAAGGCGCAGGGCTTCCTCGCCCTTAAGCGCAGCGAGTACTCGCTGGCGCAAGGCGGCCGCAGGTTCTCCGCGAGGACTGCCGAACAACTGGCGCATCACCGGGCGCCAGACGAAGTACGGCGTGCCGCTTTCGATTGCATCGGCATCGCCACGCAGCACTACGCTGCCGCGAATCCTGGCTCGTCGCTCAATCTCCCGCAGCAATGTCGATTTTCCGATGCCGGCCTCACCTTCGAGCATCAGGAGGCCTCCTTGACGTTGCCCCGCGTGCGCCGCCATTCGAGCCTCGATGCGCATCAGTTCGGCGGTTCGCCCGACGAGTCCGTCGTTTGCGCGCGCCATAACTCGCGCACCGGCCCGCACCGATCCGCTGCCCGGCACGGCGCGTCGCCGGGTCGGCTGATACACGACCACCGGCTGGGCCTTGCCCTTTATTCGAATCGCCGGCAGGCGCTCGAACTCGAGCCGCTGTGTGGCCGCAGTCGCCGTGTCCTCGTCGCACAGCACGCCCCCGCGCGCCGCACGCATGAGCCGCGCCGCCAGGTTCATGCGGTCACCCAGGATGGCCCAGTCGCGTCGGAGCGGGCTTCCGCGCACACCGCAGAAGACGCGACCGGTGGCAACGCCGATCGCGCAGGTCAGGCCCAAGGCAACCAGCCTGCGCTCGATCGCCAACGCCGCCTCGATGCCGCGTCGCGCGTCGTCTTCGTGCGTCACTGAAGGCAGGCCCCAAGCCGAGATCATTGTTGCACCGGGTCCATCCGCGACGACCTGGTAGACGACGCCGCCATAGTGCGACGTGACGCCCTGCACTGCGCGCACTGCCGACTGCGCCGCCGCAAGCTGCAAAGGGGCGGCGAAGTCGTTGTCGCCGAAGGACACGAACATTACCGTGACGCGTCGAAACTCGGCCAGCCAGTCGCCATTGGACGTCGGCCGATGTCGCAGGATGCGTGGGAGCATCTGCCGCGGCGCGGCCGCTGGTTCTGACAGCGCCGTGACCGCCGGCGGTGAACGCAGGCCTTCCAGGCAATGCAGCAGGTCGTCGTTCGCTCCAGCGAGCGTGGATCCTGTGGCCACTGACGACACGAGATTCCAGGCGTCTGCCGTGAGCACAACCTCGCCCGGTTGTCCCATTGCGGCTGCCGCCCCCGAGCGTGCCACCGGCGAACCGCCCACGACGAAAGCCTGATCCTCGTGATCGCCCAGCGTGGCCCACCAGATGGAGCCGACGTCGATCCCTGCGCGCACCTGAAGCGCGTCGCGGTTGTCGCCCTGGGCAGGCACCAGCGCTTGCATGCTCAGCGCACATCCAGCGGCCTGCAGCACCGCTTCTGCCTGCATTGCGGGGGCAACGACGGGCCAGATGGCAACGATGGCGTCCCCGGCGAAGTGCGTGATGTCGCCTCCATGGCGGCAGATCGATTCGATCAGCGCGCCGAAGCGCAGATTGAGCAGTTCCGACACGCGCTCGGCCCCAGCCGCCCCGCTCTGGGAAAACCGCTCAGTCAACGCTGTGAAGCCGGCGATGTCCACGAGCAGCACCGCGGCAGGAAGCGCCGACCCGGAGGGCAGAGGGCCCAGCTCTCCGTTGGCAAGGAGCTTCGGAATGAGGTTCGGCAGCCACCCGCCGTCGTCGGCATCGAGAGTCATGGCCGAGCGCCACCCGGCCGGTGGGTGCCAACGGTCTTTTTCCGTTGACATGGTCCGTTGCTGCGCATATGGTGGCCCGTCGCCCACTGGCGGCCTTTGCGACCATCAGACACGGAGAGCGCCTGATGCCAAGCCACCCCCCCTTGACGCGCGTTGCCATCCTTGGCGGCGGCATGGCCGCCTTGAGCACGGCCGCCCAATTGGCGCAGCAGCAGCACGCCGACGGCACACCGGTCTACGACATCACCATCTACCAACTCGGGTGGCGAGTGGGCGGCAAGGGCGCCAGCGGTCGCAACCGTGATCCCGGGATGGGCATGCGCATCGAGGAGCATGGTTTGCATGTCTGGTTTGGGTGCTACCACGAAGCGTGGCAACTGCTGAAGAAGTGCTACGACGCGTTGGACCGGACAGACGACATGCAAAAGCTGTTCCAAGGCCAGACCCAGACGCCCTACATGGAGGACGTGAACGGCTGGAAGATCTGGCCCGTCTCCTTTCCCAGAAAGTATGGCACTCTTGGCTCATCGCCGTCGAACAGCGGCGTGCTGTCGTACCTGCACGAGATCGGCCAGTACATGCTGGCCACGAGCTCCAACTACGCGTCTCAGCTCAAGCCCGGACCGTCCCCGGTAAATGGCGATCCAGCCGACCCCAACGACGAGCTTCATCGACGCATCGACCAGTTGAGGGGCGACCTTCAGTCTGCGGCGGGCGCACCCAGTCCACTGACCTACGACAAGGTAGTCGAGACTGGGACAGGCATTCGAGATCTGATCTACGGCGACGGAACGTCGCTCGACGGACTGAGCGACGTCCTGCGGCGCTTGGCCATCTTGTTCGACCTGGCCCTGGCCACCATGCGGGGTCTGCTGGAGGACGACGTCCTTAAAAACGGATTCGACCCGCTCGACAAGGATGACGTCAGAACATGGCTGTCCAAGCAAGGCGCGAAGCAGGAGTCGCTGGAGTCGGCCCCGATCCGGGCACTGTATGACCTCTGCTTCGCGTATCGCGGAGGCCGGGTCGGCTGGGATCAGGCGGACTTCGCGGCCGGTGCTGCGCTGGTGACCGTGCTGAGCATCTCCTGCGAGTACCCCGACTACGTCGCCTACGAGATGCGCGCCGGCATGGGCGAGGTCGTGATTGCGCCGATCTACCAATTCCTGAAGCAGAAAGGCGTGCGCTTCAAGTTCTTCCACCAGGTCGATCGCCTCGAGCTCGACGTCGATGCGAAGGAGGTGGTGGCAGTCCACATGACCGAGCAGGCTAAGGTCATCGGCGACGTGGAGTACGACCCGCTGTTCAAGCTCGACCTCCCCGACGTGGATGGCATCTCCAGCCTCGAGTGCTGGCCCAATGAACCGAAGTACGAGTTGCTCCAGAATGGCGATGCACTGCGTGCTTTCAATCTGGAGTCTCAGTGGAGCGGCTGGCCGGGGGTCGGGCCGGCCACGATACGCGCTGGCGACGACTACGACCTGCTGGTACTTGGCGTCTCGCTCGAATCCGCCAAGGAAGTCTGCGCGGATCTCGGCGAACGCGTGCCGGGTTGGAAGCCGATGTTCGAGGCCATGACGTCAGTGCAGACGGTCTCGGCGCAGCTCTGGATGACACGCAGTCTCGAGGGGCTCGGCTGGGCCGGCGGTGCAGTGCCGGTGGACGCTGCGCCGGAACCGCTGGACGTCTGGGCAGATCGCACGGATGTACTGCAGCGGGAATGCTGGACCGAAGATCCGCCGAAGAGCCTGCACTACCTGTGCGGTCCCCTGGATGAAAGCTGGGCAGCGGGACTGCCGCGCGACCCGGGTTTCCCCGTCGCGGGCAAGGCGGCTGCCTTGAAAACGACCGGCTTCTGGCTCGAACAGTACGCAAGCGCGATTTGGAGCGAAAGTTCTCGCAACGGCAGCTTCGATTGGTCGCTGCTTCGCGACCCGGCGTCCGCCGCTGGCCCAGAACGATTGCTGTCCCAGTACATCCGAGCCAACATCGACCCGAGCGAGCGCTACGTGCTGTCGGTCGCCAACAGCACCGCCACGCGCCTTCCGGCCGACGGGTCGGGCCTCGACAACCTCATCCTCACCGGCGATTGGACGCACAGTGACTGGAACGCCGGATGCATCGAGTCGGCCGTCGACACAGGTGTCAACGCCGCCGTCGCGGTCATCGCAGCGGCCGGCCGGATAAGGCCGTCCGATCGCTGAGGCGCCACTCGCAGCACTCACTGCGACAGAAAAGCGCACACCTCCGGCTCGCGCAGGGCACGTCCTTCTGCCAGAAGAGCGGCGACCTCCGCGGCGCCTATCCGCGCCGCCACAAGCCCCAAAGCATCCGAGCGCAACATTGCCCTCTGTGGGTCACGACGGGAGTCCGGCGCTCCGACCGCGTCGGCATGGCCGATGAGACGCGCGGCCTCCTCGAAGCGTTCGCGGGCCGCGGCGAACGCCGCCAGTGCATAGGCATGCGCGCCGAACCATTCCCAATCGCGCACTCCGGACAGCGCGATGTATTCGGCCACGGCCTGGCTGGCTTCTTGCACCTGCCCCAGCGCCAGATGCGCTTCCACCGCGATGATCCAAGCATGCAGCGCGAAGTTGCCGCGGCGCGCGACGGGGTCAGCCAACAGCCGAAGCGCAAACGTGATGGCCTCCGCGGGCTGACCCATGCTCATGACGACCTGAGCCAAGCCTACCAACGCCGCCGCGGCAACCGAGGCCAGGCCGCCTGCTTCAGCGAGCGAGAGCGCACGCGCGCCTGCTTCATGCGCCTCTTGCAGCCGGCCATCCTGCTGCATCTGCTGCATTTGTGCGAGCAATCGCTGGGTGCGAATGCGTGGAGGCCAGGATGCGTCCTCGATCGGTCGCTGGGCTCGTAATCACCAGCAAATGCCGAGTAGAACTGGGTCGCTTGCGTGTATTCAACGCGAACTGCTATTTGCCCGATGCGGGGCACGACGTCGACAAACCCCTGGCCGGCTCCGGAAATCCTTCCCTCCACATTCGGCCGAGAAGGCGGCTTCTCGCCGCCATCAGGAACTGGCAGGGCGCAGGACGCGGCAGCTGGCAAGGCCCAGAGAACAGTAAGCGCCACCAGCGCTCCAACGGAGGCCCTCGTCACTCGAATTCCGTATTCGCCCATTTGTACCTCGTGCCCTCGACTCTACTTCGCCTCAAGTGCCATCGCGGCAAGTTGCTCCTAAGCCGACGTTCTCGAGAGACCGGTTCTGGCCGGCATGCGTCCCTGAGGGGGCGGCCTGGTCCAGTGACGCGCCGTCGACCATCAGCCGACCGCCATGCGCAGCATACCTGCCCCTCGACGCCGGCGGGCGAGCAGCAGGCTCGACCCCGTGCGGTACTAGGTGTCGAAGAACTGGACCCAAAAAGGCTGCCATTCAACGTTTGAGCTAACCGGGGCGTTGCGGCAGGAGACGCATGGCCAAGATTGAAACGAAGGCCATGCGCGGCACGCCGCAAGGCGTACGGTTGAGCGAATGGCTAGATTCACCTTTAGGCACGTGCGAGTTTGCGAATTCCTTCAAGCGCATTCTCCAGGTTCTCTGGGTCTGTCACATCCACGTACAGGCGACCAACCGTCGCTGGCAACTTACCCGCCAATGCTTTGCCTGCCTCGTCGAGTACGACAGGCACGATTCGGGAGCCTTTCGCTGCCCCGGCGAAGTAGGACAGCTCATGTTGCATCCAAACTGATTTCGAGGATGCCGCAGATAGGAATACAAGCAAGAGATCTGACTCTTCTAGCGCTTGCTCAATGGAGTGCGCGAATTGGTCGCCCGGTTGGAGTTCGACCTCATCAAGCCAAGGGCGGAAACTGAAAGTCTGCAACTTGGCGCAGAAATGTCGGACAAGCGCTTTGTCTTCAGATGAATGACTGAGGAACACGCGGGGCTGGTCAAGGGCGGATTCGATTTCTCGGGTCAGAGACGTGTGCACAGGCATACGAATCAGATTCGGCGCGAGAGTCACCTTGGAGAGTTCGGTCGCTAGCCTCGAACGGTTGGTCCGGTGCCGAATACACGCTTCCACTACGTCGCGAAGCGTCCTAGCAAGGGTTTTTCCCTGCGGTAGCTTGTTCGCCGAGAAGAAGTCTGGCATGTAATGCATGCGCGAGCGCTGCGTTCCAGCGCCAAGAATTCCATCTTGGAGTTCAAAGAACAGCGCCGTAGGTTCGGCGCTGAGGGCGATGCCATCCTGTGCAAATTCCTCACGAAGCATCCGCCACTCGTCGTCGGGGACAACATCCTCAAAAATGATGGGCGAAAAGATGTGAACGTTTTCGCCTGAGAATGAGGAAATCTGGTTTTTGCGGTCCCTGAAGAACTCGACATACTCGAAGTCAAGCGACGAGAAGAAGACAAGAACGAACACCGAGTCCGTGGGATTCAGACTGTTCTCATTGCACGCTTCTATGACTTCATTGAGCCACTGACGGACGTTGCCGACATAGAACATATGTTGTTCCTTGCGAGTGCAGAATTGGCGGAGGGGCTTGGTATCGTAGAGCAGTCTACAAGGGCTTCCCGTTTGGTCAATCACTCATCCATGCATTGACCTGCGCGTTGGAGGCAACGGGCCAGATCACAGACCGCAAGTCTTCAGGCGGCCTCGTTACATTCGGTGGTTCGGCCCAGATATCCGTTCATGTTGTTCCATCTAAGACCATACGCTGCCGAACGTCAACTCTTGGCCGATCAACCTCAAGCGGACGCAGGCGAGAGCCAGCTACTGGCCGGTGGCTGACTCATGATCGTGGCTCGGCCTCGACCCAGATTGTCTGGCCAGGATGATGCTCCGCGACGGTTGCAATCGCGCCGTCATCCAGTTCCAAGCCCGCAAGGCTGTAGTTGAAGCGCGTAATACCAGGCCGCTCGACCCGCGCATACTCGGATTCTGAAATGGTATCGCTGCCACACCAGATTTCGTCCTCGCTGGAGGCGCGGCGCAGAGCCTCAGCGAGACCGACTGCGGTAATTGCAACGAAGACCATGAAACGCCCTTGATGATCGTAGTGAACGGTTCGCCAGCTTGCCCGAAAGCCGCCCGTCGCGACCGACTGCGCGTGGCCGACAAGAGCCTTCAGTGCCGCCCGCCAAGCCGCACCATAGGTCGTCGACTGGGGACCGACTGCTGTACGCAGCATACCCGCCGTTCGAAGTCGATCGCCGCGCGGCAGGGGCGGACCGTAATAGTCCGGCGACTACCGTTGCTGACACCGTTGCGTACGGTGGATCACGAGGCCTTTGCCTGAGGCCGCAGACCGAGAGTCTCTCGAAGCTCCGAGAAATCTGGTCGCGGCCGCTCCTGCCAGGTTAGTCTCTCGTCACCGGACGGCAGACGGACGATCTTCAACCCGTCAACTTTTCGGCCGTGATAGAACTTGTCCCCGCTGCCGCAAATCACTTCTTCGCCCCAGGGTATCCCGCAAATTGTCGCGAATTGCCACGGGCAGCGAGCTTTTCCAGTGCGGGCGTATTCGAGGAGCGCCGTCAGCCCTCCTCGGCGCTCCACGTACAACCGCTCCATGATCGCGCCTACGCTGCTTCCGCCCAAGCGTGGGCTAAGCACGGTGACGACCACGTCATCGATGTTTGGGACTTCGGTTATCAGCCACGCAATCATGAGCGAGTCTAGCGCCTGGCCCTCAACGAGAGCGAGTCACCCACCACCACTGGCAGCGCATCAATTGCCTACCCTGAAGCTGCCATTCACGGAGGTCGGCTCCTGGCCGACAGCTGCGATCCAGGGATTCACCGACCCCAACGCCTTCGCGGCTTCTCGCCCTTCAGCAAGCAGATCCCGAACAAGGCGGCTGACAGGAATGCCACACTCGCCAAGAAAAGCGCCGGAGCGCGGCCGGGCGGGAAGAGCATTGCACTCGTCACCAGCAGACCCGCATAGATGGCATATGTGTTCCAACCCTGCCCGTCTGAAATGCCGCCGCAGATTTCTGGTCAGGAAGTAGGTTGTGACAGGCGTCGCAGACGAACGACGGCCTGCGTAGGACGTCACATCCTGGAAGGTTGCCATCAGGACTTGGCATCTGAACCACGCCGTGAGACATTTGCCGGCAATCTCGGCAACGATGGGTGGCGACAATGAATCCTAGCGTGATGGTTCTGGGTGGCGGCGTCGGAGGCCTCAGCGCCGCCCACGAGTTGGCCGCCCGCGGCTTCGACGTGACCGTCATCGAGCATCGGGAGGTGCCCGGCGGCAAGGCGCGCAGCATGCTGGTTGCTGATTCAGCCCGACCGCCCATGCTGCCCTTGCCTGGCGAGCACGGCTTCCGGTTTTTTCCCCACTTTTACCGCCACATCATCGACACGATGCAGAGCACGCCGGTCGGCAACGGCAACGCCAGCGACAACCTCTGTTTCGCAAGCCGCGAGATGTTGGCGGTGAGCGGCTACCCGCCGATGACTTTTCCGGCACACAAGCCGGAGACCGTCTGGGAGTTCATCGCAGACCTGTATCAGGCGCTCGCGGACTTGCCGACGCTGCAGGCCGTGGGCCTGGTTACGAGCGACTTTGAGTTTTTTGTCGATCGCGTCTGGCGCCTCATGACGACCTGTCCGGACCGGGCGCTGCACGAGTTCGAGAACCTGAGCTGGTGGGATTTCATGGAGGCGGACCAGCACTCCAAGGCCTTTCGGGAATTCTTCGTCGATGGGCTGACTCGCTGCCTCGTCGCGGCCAAGGCGGAAGTCGCCAACGTGCGCGCCGGTGGCGTCGTGCTGACCCAGTTGTTCTACGGCTCGTTCAGCGACGCTCCGAGCTTCGACCGCCTTCTCAACGGGCCGACCAGCCAGGTCTGGGTGACGCCGTGGAGCGAATTCCTGGCCAACGACAGGGGCGTCCGATTCCAGTACGCCACCACCGTCACTGCAATCGACTGCGACGGCCACCGGATCACCGGCGTCAAGACGACATCCGCCCACGGCGAGGTGCGTATGCAAGCCGCCGACTACTACGTCTGCGCGCTTCCGATCGAGTACACCGCCCCGCTCCTGAACGAAAACATCCTGGCCGCCGACCCTGCGCTCGCGGGGATCCTGAAGATCGCCTGCAATGTCTACGACATGACCGGCATCCAGTTCTATCTCGCCCAGGACGCGCCGCTGACCAACGGCCATTTGCTGGCAGTGGACTCGCCCTGGGCGCTGACCGCCATCTCCCAACGCCAGTTTTGGAAAGGGATCGATTTCTCGCAGCTCGGCGATGGCCGGGTCGGTGGCATCCTGTCCGTAGACATCTCCAATTGGGATGCGGAAGGCGTCATCGTCGTCAATGGAAACGTGCCCCCAGGCCCGGGACATTACAAGACGGCACGTGAATGCACCCCGGACGAAGTCGCACTCGAGGTGTGGACTCAACTGCGGCGCTGCCTCGTCCAGTCGGATGGCACCTGCCTCATTCCGCCTGAGCACCCTGCCTACTTCATCGACCCGGGCATGGTGTTTGATCCGACGCCTGTCAGCAATGACAGCCGCCTCTTCGTGAACGAGGTCGGCAGCTGGGACCACCGGCCCGACGCCGCCACCGCCATTCCGAACCTGATGCTGGCAAGCGACTATGTCCGCACGAATACCAATCTCGCGACGATGGAGGGGGCCAACGAGGCGGCGCGGCGTGCGGTGAACGCCCTGCTGAGCGCCACCGGCAGCGCAGCGACGCCCTGCCAGATATGGCCGTTGCCCGTGCCGGAAATGCTGCTCCCATTCATCTTCGAGGACCAATTGCGGTGGGATCTCGGTCTGCCCTGGACGGGCGCGTCGGCGGACGCCCCGAAGCCGACGGCGAACCTGATGCGCTAGGGCGGTGCCGCCGCGAGCATCCGGAGCCGCGCGGCCTCGGCGAGGGCGCGCTCCTGGCAGCGGCGCGCCCGTGCGGGCTTACCGTCCAGGCCTGCGAATTCTGCACGCGCCTGCCACCAGGACGGCGCTGCGATCGGGCAGGCCATGGCGAGCAGGCCGAGATTTCGGACGGCATGCCGGGCTGCGTCGCGCGAAGCCGGCCCAGGCGCGGCTCGCCACTCGGCAAGTCGAACCTCGGCTACGGCGGCGTTGCCGAGAAAAGTGTGAAACGAGGCCGGCGGCAGCTTGCGGATCAGCGTGGTGGCGCACGCGGCATGGGTCAACGCGGCGTCGCGCCTGCCAGCCTGATGATGCGCCTTGGCCAGAAGACCGCCGCACAGGATGGCGTCGCTGTGATCCACGCCTTGGGCCAATAGGCGCTCAACCTCTGAGATGCGTTCCGAGGCGGGAGGACGGCCGCAGGCCATGTCCACCGCCATCAAACCTGCGGTGCACCAAACCATGACCTGCGTCGGCCCTTCGGCGCGAACCTGGCGTTCCGCTTCTTCGAACAGGGCGCGTGCCCCTTCGACATCGCCCTGGTGGAGAGTCCCCCAGGCCCTCAGCACGACGCAGGTTTGCCACCGGAATCGATCGCCGATGCGTTCGAACAGCTCACCGCCGCGCCGTGCCGAATCTTCCATCTCGGACCAGCGCGCCTGGCCGTTGAAGTAGATCGCGTCCAGTTGCGCGCAGAACGCTGCCGTCTCGAGATGCTCCACTTGACGTCCGACCTGCTCGGCGCGGCGTCGATAGCGCTCGAACAGCGCTCGCGAGCCGGCGAGACCGGCGACGAATCCCATGACCTGGTAGGCCAGGTACAGCTGGCGGGAAACGCCAATGCCTTCCGCGATGTTCAACGACGTCACGGTGCTGTGCACCAGCGAAAGGATGTCGTGTTCCCAATAGCCGACCTCAGCCAGGCGTTGATGCATTTGCACAGCCTGCAGCGCGGACTCGATGTCGTTTGTCGGATTCGATCCGGCCCAGCCCCAACGTCGCCGCAGTTGGTGGAGCAACTCTG
>FTIF01006519.1_pt1 | contig 12811 bp, 13 predicted proteins | sample 1658001 | NCBI WGS metagenome assembly FTIF01 (sample SAMEA3914789, study PRJEB12502) | metagenome | biome: forest; material: soil | place: Canada | collected 2011-07-03 | depth 0.3 m | reverse complement strand
TACCGGGTCGGGCAAGCCTGTCGCCGAACTTCCCATCGGCGGCGAACCCGACGCCGCCGCCTTCGATTCCGCCACCAGCTTGATCTACTCTTCCAACGGTGAAGGCACGCTGACCGTGATCAAGGAAGAGGATGCCAAGCATTTCCGCGTTGTTGCCAATGTTCCGACACAGAAAGGCGCTCGCACCATGGCGCTTGACGCCGCTGGGCAACGGATCTTTCTCGCCACCGCCGAATTCGGCCCGCCGCCCGCGGCGACCGCCGAACATCCGCATCCGAGGCCCAGCATCGTTGCGGACAGCTTCACGATACTGCTGGTGCGTTAGGCCGGCCGGCAAATCCGCGGAAGGAAACATCGCTCCCCTGCTGAAGTCCGGGCTGGATATTCCCGGGCGTTAGGGGCCGCATTCATCTCGGCCCATTCAGACAGCCCGCTTCAGCGTAACCTCGGCGATCAGACCGCTGCGATCCGGTCTGTTGCGCAACTCGAAGGCTCCGCCGAGCCGCTGAACCACTGCCCGCACCACGGACAGGCCCAGGCCGCTGCCTTCGGTATCGTCTCCCGGGAGCCGATAGAAGCGATCGACCACCCTGGGAATTTCCGATTCCGGAAGTCCCGGCCCCTCATCTTCGACGCGTATGCGGGCCTGGGCCCCGGAAGCAACGGCGACGATGGCGACACTATTGCCCGATCCCGTATAGCGCAAAGCGTTGTCGATGAGGTTTCCGAAGATCAGCGCATGCTCCCGGTTGGTGCCGGAAGCCGACAGTCCCGCGCACATATCGAGTGTCAGCCGGATGTTCCGGTCAGCGGCAATCGGAAGATAGAGCCGATGGATATTGCCGAGTGACTCATCCAGGCTGGTGCTGATCCCGGCCCGGAGACTTTGTTCCGCGCCGTCCGCCAGGGCCAGCAGCTGATTGGACAAATGTGCGGTTCGGCGAATCCCGCCCTTGAGGTCCGCCAGGCGCCTGGCCCGTTCCGTCGCATCGGAAGACCCGTCAAGGATGTCGGATTGCAGTTGCAGGGCTGCCAGGGGCGTCCGGATCGCATGCGCCGCATCAACAATGAACTGATGCTCCCGCTCCATCGCCGCGCGCTGACGCAGGAGCAAACGATCGATCTCCACGACCAGCGGACGTATCTCGGTCGGGACTTCATAGTCCGGCAGCGGCTCGAGGCTCAAGGCCGTGCGCGCGGCGACGTCGACGGCAAGTTGTGCAACGGGTTTCAACTGCCGCCGCACCACGAATCCGATCACCAGCCCAAAAATGGGAATCAGGATGGCGACCGGGGCCGCCGCCGATTGCGCCGCTTCCAGGGCCGCGTCCCGCTGCGCGGCTTCCGCCTGGGCAACCACCACGTGAAACTGCGCGGAACTTGCCGAGAGCACCCGGTACTTGATGCTGCCGACCGACAGGTTGCGGAAGCCGGCCCAGTCCGGCGTCGGCAACGACAGCTCGATTCCGGACGAATAAACCAGCTTGCCCGCAGCATCCCGCGCGGTGACGAAAATCTGGTCCTCGGGCTCGTCGTCGGCGCTGGCCAGCGCATCGGCGGAAGCGTTGACGAAAGGCGTGCCCGCCGAGGCGAACCGGGCGATTTGTAGCATCTGGTTGTCGAAATCGGACCTTGAGTCGTCCAGTGCGCGCCAATAAACGAGAGCGATAACGGCAATGCCAACGCCGATCGTCGCCACCCAGAGCGATGCCGTCAGCCTATGTTGCAGGGAAGTCAAAATACACCACCGATGCGCCAGCCGGCCCCTCGAACGTTTTCGATGGCGAAGATATCGAGCTTCCTGCGCAAGCTATGGATGATGAATTCCACCGCGTTGCTGTTGATCGGCTGGTCCGGGGCGTAGATGCGTTGCTCCAGGCGTAGCCTCGATAGAACGGCGCCGGGGTGCTCCAGCAGCGCTTCCAGCAGCGCGAACTCGCGCAGGCTCAAGGGAATGGTCCTGTCCTTGTACGAAACCGAGCGCGTATCCCGATCCAGGCCGAATAGCCCGTGCATGAGCTTGTTCGCCGGGTGCCCGGAGCGTCGCCTGAGCACACTCCTGATCCGCGCCTTCAGTTCGAGGAACTCGAATGGCTTGATCAGATAGTCGTCCGCGCCGTGATCGAGACCCGTCACACAGGATTCGGCTTCGGCGCGGGCCGTAATCATGACGACCGGAGTTTCGTCGCCCCTGCCGCGCAATGTCTTCAGAACCGAGAGCCCATGAGTGCCCGGCAGGAACCAGTCGAGAAGGACGATGGCATAGCCGGCTTCTGCGGCACCGAGCGTGGCCAGCGCCACCATGCCGTCCCGCACCCAATCGACCGAATAGCCCTCGTCCTGGAGCCCGCTTACCAGGCTCGCTCCGATCATCCGATCATCTTCCACTACGAGGATGCGCATATTCGCGATTTATTTGCCGGCGGCTCGATGGCTGCTCAGGCACGGAAATGGTAGATGATACGGCTCCCGTGCATTTCTCCCGAGTTGCTCGCCGCGTACATGGCCGGATCCCGGCGCCGGATGTTTGGTGCCCCGGCCGGGGTTTGCTCCCTACACCTCAAACGCATCCAGCCGGTGCCAGCGCTGCAGTGCTCAGCGCTACGGCGCCAGTTGCCGCAGCTCGGCGATGGCGAGGTTGTATTCGACGAAGCTGGGCGGGCATTGCGTGCGGGCCTGCTCGAACATTTGCCGGGCGGAAGCCCGGTCGCCGGCGAGCAGGCTGGATTCCGCCAGATAGGCGCCCGCCTCGCACTGCTGTTGCTGCCTGCGGCCGGGGTCCGGGTCGTCGGCGAGGGCGAGTAGGCGGTCGGCGTCGATGCTGCCGAGCAGATAGGCGATGACCGGGGACGGCCACGCCGTGTCGCTTATGGACGCGGCGGCGCTGCGCAGCTCGGGCGCAGCGTCCACGCCGGCGCTGCGCCGGGCGAGGTAGCGCCAGATCAGGTGATAGCGCAGCCCGGCGTTGTCCGTGCCGGAGGAAGTGCCCGCAACCATTGCCAGCGTCGAGTCGCCGGGCATGGCCAGGGCCTGGTTGAAATCGCCGGCGGCTTCGGCGTAGCGGCCGGCGAAGAAGCGGGCGCTGCCCAGGCCGAAGCGGGTATCCGCGTTGTCGAGTTTCAGGCTCATCGATTTCTGGTAGTCGGCGATCGCGGCCTCGTAGTCGCCATGGCTCAGGTGCATGCCGGCGCGGTTGAACCAGGCCCAGGCGTTTTGCGGCGACAGGCTCAGGGCGCGGTCATAGTCGGCGATGGCGCGCTCGGTCTCGCCCCTGGCACCGTAAAGGTTGGCGCGGTTGTACCAGGCGACCGCATTGCCGGGGTCGAGCCGCAGCGCCTGGCCGTAATCGGCGATGGCCTGATTGAGGCTGCCGGCGGAGCGGTAGGCCTGGGCGCGGTTCAAATAGGCCTGCTCGTAGCGGGGATTGAGGCGCAACGCCTGGCCGTAGTCGGCAATGGCGTGGGCGCTGTCGCCCTGGTCGTTGTAAGCGACGGCGCGGTTGAACCAGATCCAGGCATCGGCTGCATCGAGCCGCAGGGCTGCGTCATAGTCGGCCAGGGCTTGCGGGTAGTCATAACGGGCGCGGTAGGCATTGCCGCGCGCGCCCCAAGCGCGGGCGTTGCGCGGGTCCAGGCGCACCACCTGGTCGAAGTCGGCGATGGCCTTGTCCTTGTCGCCCTTGGACCAATAGGACTCGCCGCGATTGTAGTAGGCCCAGGTGTGCTGCGGGTCAAGCCGCAGCAGCTCGCTGTAGTCGCCGATGGCCAGGTCGTACTCGCCTTCGGCCTGGTAGGCGTCGGCGCGGTCGTAGAAAGCGACCTCACGGTCGTGGGCGGAGAGTTGCGGGTCCTGGATTGCCGAGGTGTAGAGGACGATGCCGATCTGGTACTGGCCGTGGTTCTGCGCACCGATGGCCGCGCCGATGTCCTTGAGGCCATCGGCCTGCGCGGCACCGCACAGCAGGCAGGCAGCGATCAGCGTTCGGATCATGGCGGGCATTCCTCCTGCACCCTGGCGTCGTACGATCATATGCGCCGCGCCGGGAATATCGCCAGCGGCGCCTGCGCCGTTCGGCCTTCAGACGACCGGCAGATTCATTGCGCTTCGACGCAGCGCTTGCAAACGCAGGCTTTATCCTTGCGCTGCTCCGGTATGCGCGCCAGCAGCGCCGGGGAGAACTTCTCCTTTGTACACCAGCACGGCGCTCCCTTCCCTCCGCTGCGGACCATCGCGCAGTCGTTGGCGCCGCCGCACAGCGGGCATTGCAGGGGCGACTGGTCCATTGCAGGTGAATCCGTCATGGGCCGAGTGTAGCGCGAACGATGAAGACGGCAGGCGATTCGGAGCGCATCGCACTCCGCCCCGCCTGCCGCAGGCCCGCCAGCCGCTACTGCAGCAGGCCTTCCGCCTTCAGCGCCTCCACCACCTTCGGCCGCTGCGCGACGCGCGCGGCATACTGCTGCAGCAGCGGCCACTTGGCCATGTCGAACTTGACCATCCCGGCCCAGTTCAGCACGGTGAACAGGTAGCCGTCGGCAACGCTGAACTTCTCGCCCATCAGATAAGGCTTGCCTTCCAGCTGCGTGGACAACCAGTCCAGGCGCTTGCCCAGCGTGGCCTTCACCGCTTCCTTCCACTCCGGCGTCTGCGCCGCATTGAACATCGAGCCCATCGGCTTGTGGATCTCAGAGCTGATGAAGTTCAGCCATTCCTGCAGCTTGTAGCGCTCCGGCGTGCCGGCCGCGGGGGCCAGGCCGGAAGCGGGCTTGAGGTCGGCGATGTACTGCACGATGGCCGCACCCTCGGTCAGCACATCGCCGCTGTCCAGCTGCAGCGCCGGCACATAGCCCTTGCCGTTGATGCCGTTGAAGTCCTCGCCCGAATCGAACTGCTTCGCCTTCAGGTCCACCTTGTGTAGCGAGAAGGGCAGGCCGGCTTCGAGCAAGGCGATATGCGGCGACAGCGAACAGGCGCCTGCTGCGTAGAAAAGTCTCATGGGAAATATCCTCGGGCTTGTGGTTATGGATGGGGTTATGGATTGCTTTCGATGCGCCGGCGGCTGGCCCTGCGCGGGAGCCGCCGCGTCGGACCGAAGCATTGCACTTAACTTTCCATTGAACAAGTACCTACCTTCTGGTAAGTTTTATCGATGACAAAGGCCAAGAAAGACCCCTGCCTCGACGCCAATGTGTTCAACGCCCATTGCCCGGCGCGCGCCGTGCTGGAGCTGCTGGCCGAGAAATGGGCGCTGCTGCTGATCCATATGCTCAGCCGCGGCCCGGCGCGCACTTCGGAACTGCGGCGCCAGATCGGCGGCATCTCCGAGAAGATGCTGATCCAGACCCTGCGGCGGCTGGAGCGCAATGGCTTGGTCACACGCCGGGCTTATCCCGAAGTGCCGCCGCGGGTCGAATACGCGCTGACCCCGCTCGGCGCCTCGCTCAGCGGCCCGATCAAGCTGCTCGACCAGTGGGTGGAGCGCAACCTGCCGGACGTCGCTGCTGCGCGGCGCGAGTTCGACCTGCGCGCCGCGTAAGGCGACATCCGCGCCGGGCGACCGTCGCTACTGCCGCGCCGCATTCTTTTATGCTTGCCGGCATGGAACAGACGCCCCCCGCGAACCCCGCCGACCAGCCGGCGCCCACCCCGCCCTATGCCACGCTCGAAGTGGCTGCCCTGCTCACCGTCTCCGGCGGTTTTCTCGACGCTTTCACCTGGGTCGGCCACGGCCACGTCTTCGCCAATGCCATGACCGGCAACGTAGTGCTGCTCGGCGTCTTCGCCACCGCCGGCAACTGGCCCCAGGCCTGGCGACACCTGCCGCCGATCATCGCCTTCATCTGCGGCGTGCTCACTGCACGCCTGATCGGCCGCAGCTCGCCGCGGCCCCTGCTGCGCTATCCGGGGCTGGCCAGCCTGCTGGTGGAGATCCTCTTTCTCTGCGGCGCCGCCTGGCTGCCCGCATCGTTTCCGGACCTGCCGTTGGTGCTGGGCCTGTCCTTCGTCGCCGCACTGCAGAACTCCAGCTTCCCCAGGGTCGGCGATCGCGCCTACAACTCGGTGATGACCACCGGCAATCTGCGCAACTTCGCCGACGGCCTGTACCTGCTCTTTCAAGCGGAGCAGCGCCGCGAAGGCTTGCAACAGGCGAAGATCTTCGGCGTGATCTGCCTTCACTTTCTGCTCGGCGCCATCGCCGGCGCCGCCAGCACGCCGCGGCTCGGCAACCTCGCCTTGCTGATCCCAGCCTTGCTGCTGGCGCTGACCCTGCTGCGCATCTACCGCGGCTTGCGCCAGGCACATAACCCAGCGCGCTGACGGAAATCCCCGGCTGCCGGCGCTCGGCCGCGGCCCTGCCGGCCTGATTCCCCCGCACTTTCGTGCCCCGACGCCGTGCGCATTGGCGTCAGGGGCGGGCTTGACACGGCAATTACACGTGTCACAGTATGCGTATGACACCTCTCCGTTTCAGCCTGCAGCCGGGCCAGTCGATCTTCGACCAGGTGGTGTTCGCGGCGGTCAAGGCCTTCATCAGCGGGGAGTTCCAGCCGGGCCAGGCGTTTCCCTCGGTGCGGGTGCTGGCGGCCGATCTGAAGATCCACCCGAATACCGCGCACAAGGTGGTGCAGTACCTGATCCAGGAGCGCTGGCTGGAAGCGCGGCCGGGCATCGGCACGGTGGTGGCGGAGCGGCCCGAGGTGCGGGCCAGCGACCGCAAGCGGCTGCTGCAGCAGGAAGTGGAGCAACTGGTGGTGGAAGCCAAGCGGGTCGGCGTCGAGCTGCACGACCTGATCGAGACCATCGAAGCGCAGTGGAAGGCATTGGACCAGGCCCTGGAGGCCAAACGTAAATGACGACGACCACGGTGGCGCGAGCGGACAATGTGTGGAAACGGTTTGGCCCGCACGATGCGCTGCGCGGCCTCAACCTGGCCTTGCCCGAGGGCAGCGCCTACGCGCTGATCGGCCCCAACGGCGCCGGCAAGACCACGACCATCAAGCTGCTGATGAACATGCTCGCGCCGACGCGCGGCAGCGCCATGGTGATGGGCGTCGATACGCAGCGCATCTCGCCCGAGGTGCTGGCGCAGATCGGCTACGTCTCGGAGAACCAGGCCCTGCCGCGCCGCCTCAGCGTCGGCGACTATCTCGACTACCTGCGGCCGTTCTATCCGAGCTGGGACCGGGCGTTGGAAAACTCGACCCGCACCCGACTGCAGCTTCCGCCAAATCGCAGGATCGGCGAGTTGTCGCACGGCATGCGCATCAAGCTGGCCCTGGCCTGCGCCCTGCCGTACCGGCCGAAGCTGCTGATTCTCGACGAGCCCTTCAGCGGGCTCGACCCGCTGGTGCGCGAGGAATTCATGGAAGGCCTGCTGCTCGAAGCCGGCGAGATGACCATGCTGATCTCCTCGCATGAGCTGGGCGAGATCGAGAATTTTTCGACGCATGTGGGCTTTCTCGATAACGGCAGGATGCTGATCGAGGAGCCGATGGACGATCTGAACCAGCGCCTGCGTGAAGTCCGCGTCACCCTGGAACACCCCGCCGCCGTGCCAGAGCACCTGCCCAAGGAATGGCTGCAACCGCGCGCCATCGGCAACGTGCTGAGCTTTGTCGATACGCGTTATTCGGAAGCAGCGCTGGGCGAGCGGGTGCGCGCACTGCTCGGGCCGGTCAAGCGCATCGACGCGCAGCCGATGCCGATGCGCTCGGTCTTCACCACGCTGGCGCGCGCGGCACGGGATGGAGCCATCCAATGAACCAGAACCCGTCCCTGCCTTCGATGATGGCCTGGCAGATCTTCCGCAAGGACTGGAAGCTGCTGTGGCCGCTGGTGCTTGCCGCCGCAGCCGGTCAGGCGCTGCTCGCCATGTTGCTGTATCGCCACGAGCCCTATGCGGCGAGTCAGCCGGTCAACGCCACGGCGATGCTGCTGTCGCTCGGCCTCGGCGTCGCTTGGTGCCTGCTGATCGTGCTCGCAGTGCAGCAGGATGCGATTCCCGGCGTCGATCAGGACTGGCTGGTGCGGCCGATCCGGCGCCGCGACCTGCTGCTTGCCAAGATCCTGTTCATTGTGCTGCTGGTCCACGGGCCGGCGGCAGCGGCTCACCTGTTGCGCGGTCTGGCCGAGGGCTTCGGCTTCGGCGAGACCCTGCGCGCCGCACTGCTCGCCGCCGTCGAATTGGCTCTCATGGTCAGCTTGCCGGTGATGGCCATTGCGGCGCTGACCCGCAGCGTGACGGAAGCAGCGCTCAGCGCACTCGCCGTGCTGTTCGGCCTGCTGCTGGCGGCCCTGCTGATTCACGCCCTGCTGTTTCCCTTCACCCACGTCTTCGGTTTCGAGGATGCAGTGGATGGAAGCGGCATCGCCTGGGTATGGCGCACCCTGAGCCATCTATGGCTGCTGCTGGCGATGGCAGTGGTTCTGGCCTTGCAGTACTTCCGCCGCAGCACCCGCCCGTCGCGCCTGCTGTTCATCGGCGGTCTGTTTATATTCATGCAGATATCGGCTCTGCCCTGGCGCCCGGCCTTCGCCCTGCAGCAATGGCTTTCGGCCAGGCCGGATGCCGCTCGCTCCGTATCGCTGGCCTTCGATCCGGACCGGCATGTCGCGGATGCCGATGCCGGCCAGCTGGATACACTGCTGTTCGCCGGGGATCCCGAAGAGAAGAAAGCGAAGAAAGGCAAAAAGAAGAAGGCCGACGGCGAGGACATCCCGCAAATCGTCCTGCCGCTGCAATTCTCCGGTCTGCCCGCAGGCCTGATCCTGCACGCCGACCGCACGGCGCTGCGCCTGGTGGATGTCGATGGGCACACGCTCTATCGCGGCAACGGCCACGACTTCGACCTGCCGGCGCCGGACCATGGCGACGGGCAGGCCCTGCTCTACCAGTCCTTCCGCATTCCCGCGGCCGTGGTGCAGAAGGCCGGCGACCGGGCGCTGCGGCTGGAGCTGGACTACTCGCTGACCCTGCTGCGGCCACATGCGCTGCCGCCCTTGCCGGCACAGAGCAGCAACCGACCTCTGGGCACGATCGGCCAGTGCGCCGGCAGGATCGACGATACCGGCGATGCAATCGAAGTCGGCTGCCGCGCCGCCGGAGAATTGCCGCCCTGTCTCTCGATGACTCTCGAGCAGGCCGACGGCACCCAGCGCAATCCCGAACAGTTCGTTTGCGAGATGAATTACCAACCGGCCTTCCTGCGCTTTTCGATGGAGCCGTTCGACCGCTCCGAAGCGACACTGCCGTTCCGCGATCCAACGGGCGCGGTGCATTACCCGGTCGACAAGGCGCGGCTGCACGACGCGCAGGTGGCGATCAGCGTCTACGAGCCGGAAGCCCATTTCTCCAGGCACCTCGTCATAGCGCAATTGCGCCTGCGCGACTGGCAAGCCGCGGCGCCCTCCTCAAGCAAGCAACCGGCCCCGTCCGTTCAGCCCTAGCGGCATTTCCCGACAAGTAAGCGAAGGATCTTGCAATGAGCATCCCTGCCAACGAATTGCCACAGTTTGTCGATGAAGCACAGCCCGGCGCGGAAGCAGCGTCCCGCAGCAGGAGCAGGCCGATTCCGGCGAGCGAAACCGCTTTGAAGGCGGCTGCCGGATTCTGGTTTGTGGTAGCTGCCGTCGGCCAGTTGATTTTCGTGGTCTACATCGCGTCCTTCTATGGCCGCTCGGTGGTGGAAGGCGATTTAGCCAGATGGAACAGAATTATTTATCACGGCTACGTCCCTGGCGATCACAAGGGCAATTTTGCCCTCGGCATCCATCTGCTGATGGCTGCGATGATCACTTTGAGTGGCGTGCTGCAACTCATTCCGCAGATCCGCAGCCGCGCACCGGTCCTGCACCGCTGGAATGGGCGCTTCTACATCCTGACCGCATTCACGACCAGCACTGCCGCGCTATACCTAGTGTGGATTCGCGGCGGCAACATCGGCGACCTCTCCCAGAATTTGGGAGTCAGCCTCGACGCCGTACTGATCATGCTTTGCGCCGCCATGGCCTTGCGCTACGCGCTGACCCGGGATTTCAAGACCCATCGCCGCTGGGCCCTGCGCCTGTTCCTGGTGGTCAGCGGTGTCTGGTTCTTCCGGGTGGGATTGATGCTGTCGTTTCTGCTGTTCAAAGGCCCCGTCGGTTTCGATCCGCTGACCTTCCAGGGGCCGTTCATTACTTTCATGAGCTTCGCGGAATCCGTGCTGCCCCTTGCCGTCTTTGAACTCTATCTGCGCACACAAGAGCGAGCCGGCACAGCGGGACGTATCGCCATGGCGGCCTGCCTGTTTGCACTGACGCTGGCGATGGGCGCAGGAATTGCCGGGGCCGCCATGGGCATGTGGCTGCCCAATATCAAGGTTGCCTACGACAGCCGCAAATCCATCGCAGCAACGCTCACTCCAACCGTTGCATACCGCGGCGTCGACGAGGCAGTCAGGCAATACCGCGAGATCAAGGCGGCCAGCCCCGTTGCCTACGATTTCGACGAGGATGAACTCGACACCCTGGGCTACCACCTCCTGCACACCAATCAATACAAGGACGCCATCCGCATCTTCCAGCTGAATATCGAAACCTATCCGCAATCGGGCAATGCCTATGACAGCCTCGCAGAAGCCTATATGGACGATGGCAACAAGGAGCAGGCCATCGCCAATTACCGGAAGTCCCTGCAACTGAAGCCGACGAACCGCAACGCGGTCCGCGTGCTGCGGAAGCTCGACGCCACCGAATGAAAGCCGCCGACTGAGCAATGGCGGAGGAGCGGCAGAATGAAACATTCACCCCTTCTACTGATTCACATCTGCGCTGCGACCATCGGCCTGCTCTCCGGCGCGGCGGCATTGTGTTTCCGCAAAGGCTCTCGCCGGCATCGCACCTCCGGGGACATATTCTTCGTATCGATGCTGACCATGTCCGCAAGCGCCACGACTATCGCGCTGACCAAGCCGGATATGATTTCCATAGTCCCCGGCATCCTGACGTTTTATCTGGTTGCAACCGCCTGGGCAACCGTCATAAGAAAGGAGGGTGAAACCGGCCTCTTCGAATATGGCGCCTTGCTTGTCGCACTGGCGGCCGGAACCGTCGGGCTGATCCTTGGCTGGGAAGCCGCGCACAGCACGACAGGCATGGACAAGGACGGATTTCCCGCAGCGGCTTACTTTGTCTTCGGCTCAGTGGCCCTGTTTTCCGCCGCCTTGGACGTCCGCATGCTGGTTGCCGGAGGCGTCTACGGTGCACAACGCATCCTGCGGCATCTTTGGCGCATGTGCTTTGCACTGCTGATTGCCGCGGACTCCTTCTTCTTTGGACAGCAGCAGGTTTTCCCCGAGGCAATTCGCAAGACACATCTTCTAAATGTGCCGGTGATTGCCATCGCCGTGACGATGATTTTCTGGCTGCTGCGTGTCGGGCTGACCAAGGCGTACCGGAAAGCGCGGACATGAGCGGGACCGGGAATTGCCGATTAGTCGATGAAGGAGGGGCAACGCGATGAAATATTCACCCTTTCTGGTTCTTCATATTTGCGCAGCGGTCATCGGCCTGGCCTCCGGCTCGGTGGCATTGTTTTCCCGCAAAGGCTCCCGCCTGCATCGACAATCCGGCAGCGTATTTTTCATATCGATGCTGTGCATGTCGGCAAGCGCTATCTACATGGCCTTGATGAAATCGCAACCCAGCAATCTCGTCGTCGGCGCGCTGACGTTCTATATGGTGGCAACGGCCTGGCTCACCGTCAGGCGCAGGGAAGGAGAAACCGGCCTGCTCGAACTCGGCCTGATGCTGCTCGCATTGGCTGACGGAGCCGGCGCCGTGGGTTTCGGCCTGCACCTGGCAAATGGCACAGCGCATGCGGATGATGGGCCTGGAGGCTACTACGTCTTCGGCTCCATTGCGCTGCTTGCCGCCGCACTCGACATCCGCATGCTGGTCGGCGGCGGCATTGCCGGCGCACATCGCGTCGCGCGGCATCTGTGGCGGATGTGCTTCGCGCTGCTGATTACGGTGATCTCGTTTTTTCTCGGCAAGCAGAGATTGTTTCCCGGGGCCGTCCTCAAGATGCATCTCAACTATGTGCCGATCCTGATCGTCGCCGTGTTGATGGTTTTCTGGCTGTGCCGCGTCCTGTTTACCAATGCGTACAAGAGGCCGACCGGGCAACGGAATCCGGAACGGCGGCCCAGCCGACAACCGGTGATCCGGTCGTTGTAAAGTCAGGCCTCTACGATCGGCACCATCAGGCGCAGCACCGCTGCTCCGAGCCTGTTGGGCCGCGACAAGTTCGAACCGTGCCGTGACAAGCTGTCGCAGCACCCCGCCATCTTCGTGACAGCGTACCGGCCAGGGCCGGGACATTCCCGACAGTGCACAGGCATGCTTCTCGCGCTCAGGGGCCGCCCGCAGCGAGGCTGCCGGGCTGACGATCAGCGGAGAATTTAACGATGCGGATGATATTGTTGGGCGCGCCGGGCTCCGGCAAGGGCACGCAGGGTGAGAAACTCGCGGCGACACTCGGCATCCCGCGCATTTCCACCGGCGATGCGCTGCGCGCAACAGTCAAGTCGGACACCGAGCTGGGCCGCCGGGCCAGGGCCGCGATGGATGCCGGCGATCTGGTTGCCGACGAACTGGTGGTCGGCATCGTCGAGGAGCGGCTGGCGCAGGCGGACGCGCACGAGGGCTTCATCCTCGACGGTTTCCCCCGCAACACCGCGCAGGCGAAAATCCTCGACGGCTTGCTGTTGAAAAACGGCTCGCCACCGGTGGAAATCGCCTTGCATCTGCAGGTGGACGACGAGGAAAT
>FTIF01002747.1_pt2 | contig 12832 bp, 11 predicted proteins | sample 1658001 | NCBI WGS metagenome assembly FTIF01 (sample SAMEA3914789, study PRJEB12502) | metagenome | biome: forest; material: soil | place: Canada | collected 2011-07-03 | depth 0.3 m | reverse complement strand
TTTGCCATTCCCATCCCGGTGCCGCTCGGCACCAACTACAGCAACGGTGCGGCCCTGTTCAGCCTCAGCTTCAAGCGCGGCTATGTGGCGATGGACCTGCGCATCATCGACGTCGCCACCGGCCGCATCGTCAACACCACCGCGGTGGAAGGCAAGAACACCAAGTACGGCCTCAGCCTGAAGGGCCTGGTCGGCGGGCGTTTCGGTTATGTGCCGCTGCCCAAGGGCCTGGTCGGCTACTTCCAGAACACGCCGGTGGAAGAGGCACTGCAGAAGATGGTAACCGCTGCCATCGACACCATCGCGGCGCAGAAGCCTAGTAAGATTTTGCCGGCTGAGGTGCCTGCTGCGCCGATTCCCGCCAGCGCAACGCCCGCTGCGGCCCGCTGAAGTTATCTCTTACTCGTATTTGACCGAACAGCCGTAAGGCGAAGTCAGCGGCTTGCTCACCGGCTTGCCGGCGAGCGCCTCATCCAGCGCGGTTTTCACGTAGGGGCTGGCCCTGGCGATATCGGCGGGATCGGTGCTGGGCAGGCTGTCGATGCCGCCGGCGTAGATCAGCTTGCCGGCCGCGTCGATGATGAACATGTGCGGCGTGGTCTTGGCGTCGTACAAATGCCCAACGGTGCCGGCGGGATCGAGCAGCACCTCGCTCGGCGCCGCGTCGCGCTGTTTGGTCAGCTGATCGGCGTGCGCGCCGTCGGCGTAGCCCTGGGTGCCGGGCGCCGAGGAGATCACCGTCAGCCACACCACGCCCTTGCCGGTATATTCCTTCTGCAGCGCCTGCATGTTGCCGTGCTTGTAATAGTGCTGCACGAAGGGGCAGCCGTCGTTGGTCCACTCCAGCACCACCAGCTTGCCGCGGTAGTCGGCCAGCGACACGCTCTTGCCGTGGCTGTCGGTGGCGCTGAAATCAGGCGCCGGCCGGCCGATGCGGGGTGCGTCCGCCGCCAGCGCGGCGCCGCTGAGGACCGCGCCGAGCAGGATGGCGAGAACGCCGCGAAGAACCCCTGATATATGCCGTGTGCGCATTGCAGCCTCCCTGAAGGCCTGGGCGTTTTACCCGACGCTCAACCTGGTTTGAGCGAATCCACCACGATCGATGGCGTCAGCAGTTGCGGCAGCACTTTCGGCTCGCCGCCTTTCACATATACCAGATAGAGCGGCACGCCGGAACGCCCATAACGCGACAGCAGCTGGGTGATGGCCGGGTCGTCGCGGGTCCAGTCGCCTTGCAGCCAGGCCACCTGCTGCTCGGTGAAGGCCTTGCGCACGGTGTCGGTGTTCAGCGCCACATGCTCGTTGACCTTGCAGGTGATGCACCAGTCGGCGGTGAGGTCGACGAACACGGTGCGTCCCTGCGCGCGCAGGTCGGCGACGCGCTGTTCGCTCCAGGGCTCGATCGCGGCATTGCCCGGTCTGGCGGCACTGCTGCCGGCGGAAACGGTGCGGATCTGCGGCGCCGTGAGCAAGCCCAGCGCCGCCAGCAGCGCCGCCAGCTTGAGCAGGGCGGCGACTCTTCCCGGCCGGTTCCACAGCCACAGGGCGAAAGCCAGCAGGGTCAGGCCGAGCAGGGCCACCGCCATGCCGTTGCGGTCGGTGATGCCACCCAGTACCCACAGCAGCCAGACCACGCTGAGGTAGAGCGGGAAAGCCATCACCTGCTTGAAGGTCTCCATCCAGGCGCCGGGGCGCGGCAGCAGCTTGCCCAGTTGCGGGAAGAAGCCGATCAGCAGGAACGGCAGCGCCAGGCCCAGGCCCAGCGCCAGGAACACCAGCATCGCCACGGCGGGCGGCTGGCCCAGGGCATAGCCGAGGGCAGTGCCCATGAACGGTGCGGTGCAGGGGCTGGCCACCGCCACCGCCAGCACGCCGGTGAAGAAGGAGCCGCGGTAGCCGCCGTCGGCGGCGAGGCTCTGGCCCACGCCCATCAGGCGCGTGCCGAAGTGCACCACGCCGGACATCGACAGGCCCATGCCGAAGAACAGGTAAGCCAGCACTGCCACGAACACCGGCTGCTGCAGCTGGAAGCCCCAGCCGACCGCCGCGCCGCCGCCGCGCAGGGCCAGCAGCAGGCCGGCCAGGCCGCCGAAGGTGGCGAGCACGCCGAAGGTATAGGCCAGGGCATGGCCGCGCTGGCGCCGCGCCACCTTGGCGCGCGCTTCGATCAGGCTGATCGCCTTGATCGACAGCACCGGGAAGACGCAGGGCATCAGGTTGAGGATCAGGCCGCCGAGCAGGGCGGACAGCAGCACCAGGGCCAGGTTCAGCGGCGCCGCCGCTGCCACCGTGGTGGCGCCTGCGTTTTCGCCGGTGCCTACCGGCACCGGCTGCACGGCACCGGGCTGGGCATGGATCTCCCAGGCCTTGACCGTATCGCCGTCGTGCACCACCAGCACGCCATCCACCTGGGCCGGCGCCTTGACGAAGTAGTCGCCCAGCTGCTGCGACAGGCGCAGGCCGTGATCAGCGCTATTGGCCAGGCGCTGCGGCGCCGAGTGCTTGAGCAGGTCGCTGGCATAGGGGAAGAATTCGATGGCGCCGCCGGCGGAGAGCTGCGCGCCCTTCACCGCCAGGGAAAAGTCCCCCTCCCCGGCGCCGCCATGGGTTGCGAACTGCACTTTCCAGTCGGCCGGGGCCGGCTGCGGCAGCTGCGCACGGGTGCTGCCGAAAGCATCGCGCCAGCGCGGGTCGGCCTGCTCCGGGGTGCCGGCGGCGGTAACCGGCAGGTCGAGGCTGAGATCGGCGCTGCCGGGGATGCAGATGTCCTTGCATACCAGCCACTTGGCCTTGACCCGCAGCGGCAGGGTGGCGCCGCCGGACCAGTCCGCCGGCACCGTCAGCGGCACCAGCATCAGGGTTTCCTTGTCGTAGCCGTAGTTGACGATGTCGCCCAGGGCGCTGCGGTGTGGATAGGGCCACTGCATGTCGCCGGTGCTGACACCCGGCGGGAGGGCCCAGCTCAGGCTGGTGGCCAGCCCGGAATCGCCCGGATTGCGCCAGTACACATGCCAGCCGTCTTCCGGCGCCAGGCGCAGCGCCAGCCAGTTGTCGCCGCCGGCGGCGAGGCTGAGGTTTTCGGCAATCAGTTCCGCTTCGACATGCTCGGTCTGGACCGGCGCGGCCTGACCGGGAAGGGTGAAAGCGGTGGACAGCAGGCCGAAGGCCAAAATGAATGAACGAAACGGGCGCATGCGCAAAGGAGGCCGTGACGAAGTCGAGGGGAGGAGTGTAATGACCTTCGCCGGCGCGTGGGGTTCCGTTCTGGTAAAGCCCCGTTTGAGGGGATAGCCGCGGAGATCGCCCGGTCGCTGACGATAGGCCGGAAAGCGCGGCTACAATAGGCCCATTACGGCTCGGGAACCGCCGCCTTCAGGCTGCGGGGGTGGCCGGCTTCAAGCTGACGGCGCACCGCCGATCGGCGACCAATACAATATTCTGGGAGAGCTTTTGCAATGACCGCAAGCCCACGCCGCGGTTTTACCCTGTTCATGACCGGGCTTTCGGGCGCCGGCAAATCCACCCTGTCGGAGCGGGTGGCGCAGGTCATCAAGTCCGATTACCAGCGTCCCGCCACCATCCTCGACGGCGACATCGTGCGCGAGATGCTGTCCAGTGGCCTGACCTTCTCGCGCGCCGACCGCGAGCTCAACATCCGCCGCATCGGCTATGTCGCCGGTGAAGTGACCAAGCACGGCGGCATCTGCATCTGCGCCGCCATCGCGCCGTTCCGCACCGCCCGTGCCGAGGTGCGCGCGCGCATCTCGCAGCTCGGCGGCTTCTACGAGGTGTATATCGCCACGCCGCTGGCAGTGTGCGAGAGCCGCGATCCCAAGGGCCTTTACAAGAAAGCGCGGCGCGGCGAGATCAAGGGCTTCACCGGCATCGACGATCCGTTCGAGATTCCGGAACATGCCGAAATCTCCATCGACACCAGCAAGCTGGCGATCGACGACGCGGTGAAGAAGATCCTGGCCCTGCCCGAGCGCGACGGGCTGCTTTGAGGCAGTGATTAGTGGCCAGTGATTAGTGGTTAGTGGCCGTTGCGCCAATGACCTTGCGTGCCCAGAGCGTACAGACTGGCATGTGGTTACTAATCACTAACCACTAGTCACTAACCACTTTCTTCCCCGGAGCAAGCATGGCTTCCCCGCGCAAATACGATCTCGTGCTGTTCGGCGCCACTGGCTTCACCGGCGGCCTCACCGCGGAATACCTGGCGCAGCATGCCCCGGCTGCGACGCGCTGGACCCTGGCCGGGCGCAACCGCGCCAAGCTGGAAGCGGTGCGCGCGCACCTGGCGGCGCTCAACCCGGCTTGCGCGGACCTTAAGCTGATCGAGGCCGACGTCGGCGATGCCGAGGCGCTGCGCCAGCTGGCGCAATCGACCGCGGTGGTGATCACCACGGTCGGCCCCTACATCCTTCACGGCGAGCCGCTGGTGGCGGCGTGTGCCGCGGCCGGGACGCACTATGTCGATCTCACCGGCGAGCCCGAGTTCGTCGACCTGATGTGGCTGAAGTATCACGAGCAGGCGCAGAAGACCGGCGCCAAGATCGTGCACTGCTGCGGCTTCGACAGCATTCCGCACGACCTAGGCGCCTACTTCACGGTGCAGCAGTTGCCGCAGGGCGTGCCGCTCAAGGTGGAGGGATTCGTCCGTGCCGGCGGCACCTTCTCCGCCGGCACCTATCATTCCGCCATCAATGCCTTCGGCCGCATGCGCGAATACGCCAAGGTGGTGAAACAGCGGCGCGCACGCGAGCAGTATCCGCAGGGGCGCAGGATCGGTTCGACCAAGCAGGCGGTGCGCTTCGAAAAATCCCTGCGCACCTGGGTGGTGCCGTTCCCCACCGTCGATCCGCAGGTGGTGCGGCGCTCGGCGGCGGCGCTGGATCGCTACGGCCCGGAATTCCGTTACGGCCATTACGTGCAGGTGAAGAAGCTGGCCAGCGTGGCGGCCCTGATCGCCGGCGTCAGCGCCCTGTTCACCCTGGCCCAGGCCGGCCCGACGCGGCGCTGGCTGTTGTCGAAGCAGACTTCCGGCCAGGGCCCTTCGGCGGAACGGCGCGCCAAGAGCTGGTTCCGTGTGCGCTTCCACGGCGAGGGCGGCGGCAAAAAAGTCGTCACCGAAGTGAAGGGCGGCGATCCGGGCTACACCGAAACCGCCAAGATGCTGGCCGAGTCCGCACTGTGCCTGGCGCATGACAAATTGCCGGATCGCGCCGGCCAGCTCACCACTGCCGCGGCGATGGGCGATGCGCTGCTGGCGCGCTTGCAGCGTGCCGGCATCAGCTTTGAAGTGGTATCGGAATGAACGCTGCGGCGCGCCTGTTCCTGTTGTTCGGGGCGGGCTATGGCCTGCTCGGCGTGGCCTTCGGTGCATTCGGCGCGCATGCCCTGCGCGCGCGGCTGGCGCCGGATCTGCTGGCGGTGTTTCACACCGGCGTCGAGTACCAGTTCTACCATGCCTTCGCCCTGCTGGCCGTAGGCACCCTGTTGCTGTTGAAGCCGGTTCCGGGGCTGACCCTGGCGGGCTGGTGCTTCGCCCTGGGCGTGCTGCTGTTTTCCGGCAGTCTCTATCTGCTGGCGCTGACCGGCACGCGCTGGCTCGGCGCCGTCACACCGTTCGGCGGCTTGCTGTTCCTGGCGGGGTGGGGCGTGCTGCTGTGGAGCGTGCTGCGCGCCGATTGAGGCGCCAATCCGGGCGCATTGCGCCCGGATTCACCGATGGGCTCTAGCGCTCCGCCGCTGCCGGCTTGAGCACCCGCAGGATCGATTCGGCGATCTGGTCGGAAATGCGCTGCGCGGCATTCATCATGACGCGCTCCGATACCGCATGTGCTTCCTCGATCACCGCCTGGCGCAGGCTCTGGCTGAGCTGGTCGATGCGCTGGTTCTGCACTGCCAGCAGCTCGTCGATATCGCCGCGCAGACGGTTCAGCAGGGTATCGATGTTGCGGCTGAGGGAGTCGAGTTGCGGCTCCACCGCCTGCACCGCCACATCGTGCAGGTGCTGCTCGTCGCGCGAGGTGTGCGCAGCGCCTTCGACATGGGCCAGTTGCGCCTTGAGCTCGCCGATCTGCACGAACAGGTCCTGGGTGATCTTGCGCAGGCGCCCCTCCATTTCCTCGCGCAGGCTTTCGATGCGCGGCGCGGTTTCTTCGCGCGGCGCGTGACCGCGGTTGAACGTCGGCAACTCATCGCGCGGCGTACCAGCCCGTGCAAGCGGGGGCGCCGCGAGCGGCCCCAGCGTCGCCGGCGGCAGCGCGTCGCGCAGGTTTTTCATCACCGCCTGCTCGATCGCCACTTCCGGCTCGCGGATCGACTGCACCTTGCTCGGCACTGCCGGCGTCAGCACGGCGGGCGGCGCGGAATCCTGCAGGCGCTTGAGGTTGTCGAGCACCGAGCGGATCTGATCCGGGCTGGGCGGCTTCTGCAGCACGTCGATGGCGCCGCAGACGCGGGCCTGGCGCAGGAAATCGTCGCCCTCGTTGGAGGAGCACAGCACCACCGGCAGGCCGGCGGTGAGGGGGTTGGCCTTGATCGCCCGGATCGCTTCGAAGCCGTCGGTGCCGGGCATGATGTGATCGAGGAACATCACTTCCGGCAGCTTCTTGCGCAGATAGATGTAGGCATCCTCGGCGCTTTCCGCGGTATCGACCTGGTAGCCGAAGCTCTCCAGGAATTTGCGCATGGCAAAACGCGCGGACTTGGAATCATCCACGACTAGTGCAGTTTTGGCGTTCATCCTTGATCCCCCAAAGATCAATCTTTTATCAATCTTGACTCGTCCGGCCCCCTGGCCGGACCCACTTGTTACCATTGCCGGGCGTGCCGCGCAAGACCCGGCCGCTCATTCCCGCCCTGCGGCGGCCCGGCACCGACCCTGCGGTAGACTGCCCGGCCCTCCCTGTTTCGGTGAGCCTGGCCATGCCGCACTACATCGTCGAAATCACCTACCGCGCACCGCTGTCACGCATCGACCAGGCGTTGCCGGCGCATCGCGCCTACCTGCAGACCGGTTACGACAGCGGCCTGTTGCTGGCTTCCGGCCCGCAAATACCGCGCCAGGGCGGCATCCTTATCGCTCGCGCGCCGACCCGTGCAGAGCTTGAAGCGTTTATCGCGCAGGACCCCTACCGCTTGCAGGATCTGGCGGACTACCGGCTGATCGAATTCCAGCCGGTCAAGCATCAGCCTTGGGCGGCCGAGTGGTTTGCGGAGCAGTAGTCGATCCGAAACCATGTTTCGAACCACCCGCGGCGAAGCCCGAAAGCCCGGCGCTGGAATGATCGGGAGATCGGGGGGCTGATCGCACCGGCCTGAACGATAAATTTTACATTTTGAAGTCCACGGGAATATGCTCAGGTCATTGGGACACGGATGTCGTTGGCGTGCGGGGGCTTGCGCTGATATTCGATGCCGGACCGAAGCGCTGCCGTTTTTCCGGTAGCACGCCGTCAGGCATCAGCTGCATTGGCCGATCTTCCGCTGCCGATGTTCCTCCGTGAATTGCAACAATCCACTTGGGGGTATTCATCATGAGGCGGACTTCTGTCTGCATGTTCGGCGTCGCGTTGGCTGCGGCGCTGGGAATCGGTGCTGCAAGCGCCGGTAGCACCGGTAATGTTCCGGGATCAGCCACCTTGTCCAGGTCGGCGCCTTCCAGCGCCATGATCCAACCGCTGGGGGGCGCATACGCGCTGAGTTCAGCACGGAAAATGGAGGCTGGCTACGCCAAAGTGGACAGCACCCTGGCGGGGATTTCGGAGCAGGCGCAGCGCCTTCCCAGGGCAGAAATGCTGGGCTCTCTTCAAGCTTCCACACCGCAGGTGCATTTCAGCGTCGCCGACCCGCGCATCGTGCCCGGCGTGTTGGTCGATATCCTGGTCAAGGGCGATCCGGCCCAGGTCGAAAGCCAGCTGCGGCAGCTCGACGTCCAGCATATCTCGGTGTTTTCCAATCTGATTTCCGGCTTCCTGCCGGTAGACCGGATCAAGGACGCGGCAACGCTCGAGAACGTCAAGTTCATCCGCACATCCAGAGCCAAGGCCCATACCGGCAGCATCACCACCCAGGGTGATTTCGTGCAGCACAGCGACCTGCTGCGCGCATCGACCCTGGTTCCCGGCCTGACCGGCGATGGCATCACCGTTGGCGTGCTGTCCGACAGCTTCGCCTGCACCACCGCGGTCAAGAGCGAAGCGCAAGACATTGCCACCGGAGACTTGCCTAAAGATGCCCAGGTGCTGGAGGAAATCTCCGATTGCACCACGGGAGCCGATGAAGGCCGTGGCATGGCGCAGCTCGTTTACGACGTGGCGCCGGGCACCAAGATCAAATTCTACACAGCGTTCAACGGCGAGGCGGACTTCGCCAACGGCATCCTCGCGCTGCAGGCCGCGGGCGCCCAGGTCATCACTGACGATGTCGGCTATTTCGACGAACCCACCTACCAGGATGGCGTCGTCGCGCAGGCCATCGACCAAGTGAAAGCCAAGGGCGTCGCCTACTTCTCTTCTGCCGGCAATAGCGCCCGCCAGGCCTTTGAAGCCAAGTTCGTCGATTCCGGCACTGTCGGTGTCACCGGCGCGGACAATGCCGGCGAGAAGCTGATGTCCTTCACTTCGGCCGACGGCAAGACCACGCAGAACTTCCTGCCGATCTCGCTGCCCACCGGATTCAAGGAACAGAGCCTGCAAATCCTGCAGTGGGATCAGCCGTACACCACCGGCGCGCCCGGCAGCCCTGGCAATAGCAGCTCTCTCGACATCTGCCTAACGGACAACACCGGTGTGGTCATTCACGGTTTTTGTTCCGGCGCGACCCCGGTCGGCACCGACTCCGTGGCGATCACTGGCCTGGATACCGACGGCGTCACCGGCGCCTTTGGCGTCCAGGTGGGCGTGGTCGGTGGCACACCGGCCCCCGCCAACATCAAGATCATCTTTGCGGACGATGGCGGCGGCTCGCAGGCCGATGCGGCTTTCGCCACCTATAGCCCCACCATCCAGGGGCATCCGGGCGCAGCCGGCGCCAATGCCGTCGGCGCTTCCTATTTCCGCTACAACCCGGTGTGCTTGCCGGCGAGCTTCCCGAACTACACCGTGGAAAATTATTCCTCGGCCGGCGGCGATCCGATCCTGTTCGACATCACCGGCAAGGCCATCACTCCGGTGACGCGGCAGAAGCCCAACTTCGTCGCTCCGGATGGCGGCAACACTACCTTCTTCGCACAGATTCTCGGCGGCCGCGGCGACCCGATCCTGCAGTGCGAGAATGCTCCCGGCACCTGGAATTTCTTCGGCACTTCCGCCGCGGCGCCGCATGCTGCCGGTGTTGCCGCGCTGTTGATGCAGGCCCAGCCGAAATCCACGCCGGACCTGATCCGGCAGGCGCTGCAGAGCACCACCATCGTCAACATGGCTGCCATTGACCCGGCCACCGGCGCCGCCGTCCCGCAGACCGCGGTCAACTTCGACACGGGCTACGGCTTCATCCAGGCGGATGCGGCCCTGCTGCAGGTACTGCCGGCGGTATCCCTGTCGGCGAGTAGCCTGAGTTTCGGTGACCAACACGTCGGCGTTGCTTCGACGGCGCAGTCGGTGACGGTGACCAACAGCGGTGGTTTCCCACTGACCATCAGCACTATCGCCGCCACGGGTGACTTTGCCGAAACCAACACCTGTCCAGTGGCTCCGGCCACGCTGGCTCCCAAGGGCACTTGCACCATCAGCGTCACCGCTACGCTCACCGCTATTGGTGCGCGCAGCGGCAGCGTGACCATCACCTCCGATGCCCCTAGCAGCCCGACGACCGTTGGCCTGAGTGCCAACGGCATACAGTCCAAGGCGCTGCTGTCGCCGAAGGCGCTGAGCTTCGGCTCGATCACGCAGGGCTCCAGCACTAGCACGCAGATTGTGTCGCTGGCGCAGAGCGTGACGCTGGCCAATGTCGGCACCGCCCCGTTGAACATTACGGGCTTCACCATCGCCGATGCGGCATTCACCCAGACCAACAACTGTCCTGCCGCGCTGCCGCCTTCGTCGAGCTGCACCATCACGGTGAACTTCAGCCCGAGCGACGCCAAGTCGTATGCCAGCACCATGTCCCTGGCTTCCGATGGGGCTTCGAGTGGGGACAGTCAGGTCGCTTTGTCGGGAACGGGCGTGGCCAAGGGCAGTGGTGGTGCCTTTGCCCCGATCCTGCTGCTGCCGGGCTTCGCCGTATTCCTGCTGCGTCGCAGAAAGCGCAACAGCTGAGCGTTTAGCGGTTTGTAAAAAGGCCGGGGCGCCGTGGGCGCCCCGGCTTTTCTTTTGCCCGCTTGCGGACGTTTCCTGGTGAGCGCGCTTGTTGGCGCCATGCGCGCTGCGCAGCAGGGCCATCCGGCGGCTCTGCCGGATACGCCGAATACCCATAAGCCCATTTGCAGATTGCCGCGATTCCGGGCATCGTCTCCGCGTCGCTGTATGGGGTTCTCAAGGAGGATGATCCGATGCGCAGTAAACTCATGCTGTTTCGCAACATGGTTTCAGGGGTCGCATTGTTGGCTTTTTGCCAAACGGGACAGGCTTCAACGGTCCCCGATTCAGCGGTCGTCATGGCCGCTGCAGCGCCGCAACAGATGGTCGATTTCGAGGTGTTCCTGCCGATCCGCAATCGGGCCGGCCTCGAAAAGCTGATTGCAGACCAGCAAAACGAAGCATCGCCCTCGTATCACCAATGGCTGACGCCGAGCCAGTTCAATGCGCAGTTCGGCCCTACTGCTGAATCGGTGCAGCGTGTGCAGGCTGCCTTGAAGGCGGGGGGATTGCAGGTCAGCGCGGTCCATTCACGCTCGCTCGCCGTCAAGGGCAGTGTGGCGCAGATCGAGCATCTGTTCTCGACCAGGCTGAATACGCTCAAGCGTCCGGGCGCCGCGCAGCGGCTGGTGGTCGCAGGGGACATGGCGATGCCCGGCGCGCTGGCGACGGAGGGCGCGGTGGTGGTGCACTTCGCCGGCATACCGGCCGCGCACTCGTTGGCGCGGAATCTGGGTCCGGTCAATCCGGCCAACCGGCGCGGCCAATGGGGTGGCTACTATTACAACGATCTGAAGCAGGCTTACGACTACCCGTCGTACCAGACGCTGGTGAAAGGCCAGAATCTGGATGGCAGCGGCGCCAAGGTCGCCATCCTGATGAGCAACGACGTGCTCGATTCCGACATCAAGCTGATGTTCGACCACGAGCACTTCAGCCAGACCACCGGCAAGCCCGATCCGACGCTGGCCGGCCGCCTGCTGATCAACGGCGGCGCGCCGTTCGATCCCAATGCCTCGTTCGAGGCTTCGCTCGACACGCAGCAGGTGCTGGGCGGAGCGCCCGGCGCGGCGGTCACGCTGGTCAATCTTCCCGATCTATCCGACGAGAACATCCTGGCCGGCTACCTGCAAATCGTCGAATCGAACGCCTTCGATCTGGTCAATTCGTCGTTTGGTGGTTGCGAGAAAGGGTATGCGCCGGCCTACAACGGCGGCGTCAACTATTATGGCATCCTCGATGTCTACGACACGCTGTTCGCCCAGGGCAATTCGCAGGGCATCACTTTCGTCGCCAGCTCCGGCGATGAAGGCGGCCTCGCCTGTCCGGATGTCAGCTACTTCTCCGGCGATCCCAACGCCACGCCGAAGTTTGTCCCCGGCGTTTCGGAGCCCGCGTCCAGCCCGCACGTGACGGCCGTGGGCGGAACCAATCTCGCCACCACCAAGCCGCCGAGCCCTCAGACCACGCCGCCGACACTGACCTCCAAGTATGTCAGCGAGAACGCCGACGGCGATCCGGAAGTTCCCTACGATCCGTACGGCTTCGGCATCAATGTCTCTGGCGGCTACTGGGGCGCGGGCGGCGGCATCAGCGACCATTTCGCGTCGCCGGCGTACCAGTTGCTGGTGCTGACTGCCACGGCCCTGCAGAAGCGCACGGTTCCGGATGTCGGCATGCAGGTCGGCGGTTGCCCAAGCGGCATTGCGGTGACGCCGTGCTCGCCTGACCGCAGCTTCGTCATCATCTGGGACGGTGGCCGCCCCGCCGGCGTGATCGGCACTTCGGTGTCGTCGCCTGAGTTCGTCGGCGCGCTGGCGCTGCGGGTGCAGAAGACCGGCGGCCGCCTCGGCAACGTCAACTACTACCTGTACGATCGCTCGCTGTTGCAGGATCTGGTCGGCGCCGGGTTCGCGCCTCCGCAGTTCCAGTACTACCACCGCAACATCCCCGGCTTTGACGGTCTGTATCACACCGACTATCTGATCCGGGACTACAACTTCATCACCGGTAATGGCACGCCCGACGTGCGCAAGCTGCTCGATCTGGGCAACCTGTCCGCCGGCGACCCGCAGACGTCCAGCAATCCCTGAACGCGGCGTCGATTGACTTGAAAGGCAGGGGCAACCCTGCCTTTTTTATGTGCTGCGAACGCCGGTGTGTTCGCAGCGTTCCGCGCTGCTTCAGTGCGCGCGCTTGCCGGCGCCCTGCGCACCGCGCAACAGGGCTTGGTTGTAACGTGCGATCTGCGCCAGCACGGCGAACTCGAATTCCGCGCCGAGGCGCAACGGCGCGGTGGCCGCGGCGATGACCAGGCTCAGATGCACATTGGGATCGGCCACCGCGTCGCCGATCTGCTCGCTCGGCCGCTTGCGCAGCGCGGCGAGAAATACCAGCAGGCCGCGGATGCGCGCCAACACATGGTCTTTGGCCTTGGCATCGCCGACGATGACTTCATGCACCTGCAAGGCCGCGCTGATGATCGGGTGCGTGGCATCTTCGGTGATCAGCGCTTCGATGCGGCCGTC